>LAZR01000381.1_pt1 | contig 39526 bp, 36 predicted proteins | sample 329461 | NCBI WGS metagenome assembly LAZR01 (sample SAMN03002196, study PRJNA259156) | marine sediment metagenome | biome: sea floor; feature: Hydrothermal impacted sediments; material: marine sediment; isolation source: Loki non-amplified sample from Loki's castle hydrothermal vent sediment ...
GTGAGAACACATCATACTTAAATTCAATCTATTGTAATCTTAACTTTACATGTTGAATAAAATATTCTATCTATCAAGTAGGATGTTGTTAAATTGTGTGATATGGCGTTCTCAATACCGTTCCACTATTTAAATAATATATCAGCAGAGTGTTTCACCTTTTAAGTAATAGCTTAATTAAGATGTTGTACATGTTTTGTTGGTTTGCCGCCTCTAGCACTCCCCTACTATGTTTTGCTTTGCTCCTGACTGCATGCCATCGAATACGCGCTATTATTTCACGCAGTTTATAATTCACAAGATCACATTTTGCATGTATACACCCGCATTAATGTGAATGATAAGCTTGAATATATAGAGGGCTATGCTTTTAACTGTATACCAAGTCCCTTTTATTATGGTTTATTTACGCGCTGCTTAACTATATTAAAAAACATAGCTTAAAGAACACATCATACTTATTTTAAATAAAAATTTAAATCTTAGCACTGAGTAATAATTAAAAGAAAGATAATCAAATAGCTAAGAAATATGCGATAATCCTTTTAAGTAAGATGTGTTCTTGGTGGGTTATGGTAAGTAAAGTTCAAATTAGAAGTCAGTTCGATTTAATGAATGAACTGACGGTAAGGTTAGTTGAAGAGCTTAAAGAATGTGACTATTCGAAAGCTGAATATTATCGACTTCCAGATATTAGTAGTCTTGATGAGAATATTGTTCCAGAGTCAATTATCACCGAAAAAATATCTGGTGACATAGCTCATAGGGCTATTCTCAATTCGTTTACCGATATTTATAAAAAAGAAGGCTTAAGTAGTCGTGTATTAAAGCGCCATCCCGGTTTGTTAGTTATAAAAAATGCTAATAAAGAAGCATTAAATAACCGAATTGCTCAAGTAAATAAAGCTAAAGCAGACTTTAAAGCATGCATAGTTGCAATAGATAATAACGATGCTCGTTTTGAAGCTGTTCATAATGCGATGCCGAATTTAATTACACTTGCTGCATATCGCAAAATTCATTGTGAAAGTGACTCTCCATTTTCAGTTAGATTTACTTGGATGCACAAACACGCAACAAAAACGCTAACAAAAAAAATGGCTCTCGAGATGCTCGATAAATCGGCCGGTTATAGAAATCCAAGAATGATTGATCAACAAAAATGGCAATCACTTGTAGCTCAAGAACAGTTACGAGTTGCTAGCTTAGGTGAAAAAGAAAAACTAAGGATTCGTCGCCCCACTCGTGTAAGCCCACAAGTTAATGTGAGATATACTGCACAAAACCGCTATCATGTTAGTGCCGCATTGCCCTTTATTTTGATTAATCCAGAGCCAGACGTAAAATTAGGTATATTACCTGACTATCAAAAACCAGAAGCTCACCCGCGTAAACGCGAGTACGATTTTTTAGTCGATAGGCTATATTTAGAGCAGGTAGAACGATAGTGGTTATGTTAAAAAGGCCACAATACGTGGCCTTTTTGGTAATGTGTTTAAGTATTTAAATAGTGTTTATTACTTTTCTACTATCTCTTCGATTTTATCTTCATCAATCAGCACTGCATTTTCAACAATTCGTTTACCACCTTGAATTTCAATGCGTTTGTTGTGTTTATTCAGTGTAAGTATTTCATCACAAAACTGATCAGATGGATGCATTTCGTAGGTGTAATCAATAATATTGCCTGTTTTATCATCTTTTACATTAGTAATACTGTATTCTGATATTGCGCCTTTTTCAATCAAGTCTTTCATAGTAGTGGTCATATCACGACGCAGCGCTTTTAATTTATTTTCGGTAATATCATCCGTTGAATAAATAGAGCCATATTTTTCCATGATAGACAGCAATCTAAAATGATAAGTTTTACCTGGCGCAGCATAACGCCAAAGATGATACAAACGCAGCATCATCCAACGCGATAATCCACGTTTTAATTCTTGTGCACTATTAAAGTAATAACCTTTGTATTCAAGGTTATCAATCATGTTATGAACAAATGCATTTAAACAGGCGACACATTTTACATTGCCACCCTGACCCTTCTTGCCGCTAAAATGAAGTGACGATAAAAAGTTCATATTTGACTCGTAAAACGAATCATCTATATCAGAATTTTTAGTATCTGTTGCAGAATATTTAAACGAAAGTTTAGAACCTTGCAATGCTTCAAGAGATTCTTTAATTGCAGGATATGGCATAGACTGCCCTACAGCTTTAAGCTCTTGGGCTAATTCGTTCATAGAAAAAACAACCGCGTATTGAATACCGGACTTAAAATTAATTTTGACTATTTTGCCTTTAGAGGCCAAACGAATAAGTGCGCGTTCAACTTTTTCTTCTCTATCTGATGGCCAGACAAGGTATTCTACGTCTTCGCCGTCTTTGCGCGTACTTACAACAGCGGGAGTTATTTTTATTTCGCCATCGTATAAAATACCATCTACTTTTTCAGATATTTTACGCGTGATAATTGTTTTTTTAGGTGCTTCTTCAAGTGGTAATTTTTTATAGCCAGAACGTACAAAACGTCCCCACAAATCATAATGATTAAACGTGTTTGAATATGCACGTAATCCATGAGCTGCATTTTCAATAGAAATTCGCACGTCTTTGTTATCTGTAAATAGTGCTAAACTTTCGTTATCTATTGCACTTTCCACCCCGTGGATTTGGCCCCTAAGTGTATCGGGCAAGTTATCTACCGAGATGTTGACCTTTCGGCTCATTGTTCTTATTTCCATTTTTATTGCGACAGCTCATAACAACACATTAAGCAGCAAAAGTTAAATGTTTAAGTTAGTATAAAAGTGATCTGACTTTAAATAAAAGGCTTAGATCACTATTTTACTAAGTGGAGTCCATAACTTCTTATTTCAGATCATATTTATACTAACTGAGCTATTACAAATCTCTTTTTTACTAACTCAGCTGTTATTTTGTCCATTACAATCGCTTTATTTTAAAATTTAGCACGACAAATTCATGTAAAAATAAATCGCCCTGTGGATAAAGCCTTATCGAGTTAGCATAGATCTGATCTGTACCAAGTACAGATCAGATCTATACTAATTAAACGTACCTTTTGATGGTGGCACAAGTGCATAACTTTATAATTTACTTAGTAAAAAGCTGATCTACGAAGCTCTTTTTGTTCATAACTTTATGCGCAACCTGTGCATAACTCTATTTTAAAAATAGGCCTTAGTAAAAAGCTGATCTGCAGGTAGATAAAGATCTGATCTTAACCAAGTATAAAGCTGATCTGCTTTTTTAAACATTATTTATATAAATCATTATGTTATGTGTCAATTTAAAGCCCTTAACCTTTATTACCTTATATATTTAACCACCTTTAAACTTCTTTATTTATACTAAGCAATATTAATGGCGTAAAAGTATTTTTAAATGTCTTGTTTTTAAAATGCATGTCGTCTTAAATAGTTGTTTACAGCAAATTGAATGGACATTATACTAACTCCCTAACTTTGAGGAAGAAAGTATGTCTATCAATAATAACGCGTTAAGTACCTACCGGCTTTTAAAAGCAACTGCCGAAGTAGCTGAAAAATCATTAGAAGGTCGTATTCAGCACTATCGTGCGCATCTTAAATCAGAAGAAAAAGAATTAAGAACCTATACGCAAAAAGCAGCCGCAGATTTATTAGGTTGTAATAATCGTACTTTAAAAAGGCGTCATGACAATGGCGACTTTGATGATTTAAACATTAAACGCGGTGCTAATGGACATTATGCTTACACGTTAGTAAACATTTTTGCTATGGCCGATATTATGGATATTAAACCAGATCATCGTACTGGTGATGACAAACTTCAAGTTATTGTTATTAACTCCCTTAAAGGCGGCTGTGGTAAAACAACTAGTATGGTTAATATCGCAGCAGCGCTTGCGACGACAAATATTAAGCGTTATCGCATTGGTATAATAGATTTAGATCCTCAAGGTTCTTCTTCAAGCTTTTTTCCTTCAAGTGAGCATGACCCTATTACTGTTGGTGATTTAATGCGAGATTGTATAGATTTAGATGAGGGCGAAACATGGCCTGAATTTGTATCAAATTCATTTTTACCAACGCATATCCCAAATATTCGTGTTTTGCCTTCAGGTATGGATGATTTTTACTTTGAGCACGAAACGGCAACATTGCTCAAAGATACCTCAAATTATGAGCAAACTCGCCACTACCATAAGTTACTCGAAAAAGTTATTGACCCTGTTAAAGATGAATTTGATATTATCTTAATTGATACAGCACCTACCCTTAACTTTATGTTTTATAATGCATTAATGGCATCTACAGCAATGTTGATCCCTGTTCACCCAGAAGCTGTAGATTTTGACGCAAACAATAAATATTTAAAACGATTAGGTGAGATTTACCATACCGTAGCTGCACTAGGCCACGAAGGTTGGGACTTTATGCAGTTTTTAGTTACCAACTATGTAAAGGGTAATCACTCACAGCGCGATATCGTTAAAGATGTTCGTAGTGCATTTGGTCGTCAAGTTATGAGCTACCCAATTAATCACAGCTCGGCAATTACAGCAAGTTCATCATCTTTTAATACTATTTTTGATCAAAAAGCGTCAGACAGCTTAGCAAGTCGTGAATCGTTAATGCGCGCCCAAGAAAATATTAAAGATGTGGTCGATGAACTAGAAATGCTTATTCGTTCAAATTGGCAGTCAACTCAGTCAACACTCAATTCCCCTAAGTAAGGATGTTAAATAAAAATGGCTAAAAAACGTAAAAATGACACCCGCTTAGATCCTTTTGCAACCGCTGTAGGTAGCAGTAGCCTTGACGCATTATTAGAACAAGCCAATGCTGGCGATGTAATTAGAATGCCGGCACCGAGCGATCCTGGGCGCCAGATAACGCTTGTTTGTAAAGTGATCTCACACGCTGATATTGAATCTACTACAGGTGTATATGGTAAAAACCGCCGTGTACAGTCACTGCTAAACGAAAAGTCAGTATCAGATATTCTTCCTGCGATTCGTGATGATGGCCGTAATCAGCATCCTGCTCTACTTTGGGATCAAGGTGAAACAAGCTTAGTTCTAGCGGGCTCTCGCCGTCGTATGGCGTGTATTTTAGGTAACGCAGATTATTTAGTACTTAGTTCAAGCGATTTTACTGATCAAGATGCTAAAATTTTAGCAGTATCTTCAGATCAGTACATTGCCCCGAGCTTATGGGAGCTAGGACAAGCTTACCAACAAACAAAAAATGAGTTAATTGAACAAGGTAAAAAAGGATCTTACAGAGAAATAGCCGCCATTGAAGGTCTATCGCACACTGCAATTGCAGATGCCATCAAGGCGTATGAGCAAATACCTGGCGATGTTATTGCGCTTTACCCTACTGCAAATCATGTAGGTCGTGAAGTAGCTAAAAAGCTTGTGAGCGCAAAGGAACGCGACCAAGAGGCGTTTAAACAACTAGTTTTAGCCCTAGCTAGCGATGACGAGCTAAAAGCGATTACAAGCGACGACAAGCGTGCAATGGCAATCACTAAATGCTTAACAGCTGAGCCACAAGTTGCCGTTAAACGTGAAGCTGTATTAGAAAATAAATTTATATCAGTACAACGCAATTTAAAAAGCGGCGATGTCTCTATCAAAATTGACAATAAAGTGATGACAGACAAACGCTTAGAGCAATTAACTAAGTTATTAAGTGCTTTTAATTAGTTAGTTAAATAATGATCTGTCAGACTTGTTTACTTAGTTAAATAGTGATCTGACAGATTGTTTTGTTAGTAAAAATCTGATCTTTACTAGCGAAATTCCTCTTCAAACAACCATATTATCTCTTCAAGAGCACTTTTTTACTAACTGCCCCCTCTTTTTAGCATCACTTTCTTGATTTATTATTATGGTTAGTAAAATCGTGATCTGTAATACCTAGATTATTCTTTGTACTTGTATGCAGGGTCTATCATTTAGCTAAATTTTATACTGATTTTTACCTATAAACCGGTTTTTTACTAAGCTATCAGCTCCAACCAGTTTATAACTTGTTAATAGTGCTTTAGCTCAGAGCACATAAGGCATATACTGGCAGAATTATTTTTAAAATTTAATGCTTAGAGTGACATGTCTGCTAACTTATCAAAAAATGATTTAATGGCTATTTTTGAAGAAATTAAAAATGAGCAGGCTACCCAGTTTCCTCTGTCTGAACGCTTTATTAAAAAACTTTTCCGTCAAAATGTCCTAGATAAAGGAAAAGAATATTATAAAAAAGGCCAGATCACTTGGTTAGAACACACGCCTAACTTTTCTGTTGTTGACTCTACTGTTCAAGTTGATAACGGATCATCGTTTAACCAACGTATTGAGATCAGTAAAGTACCAACTGGTTATTCTGTTGATACGCACTGTACATGTAATGCAAAAACCAAATGCCGACACTTGGCCGCTATTTTATTTAAGCTTAAAATTGAGCATTCTGGCGAGTACGGTGAAGATTACTTTATTAATGACTGGTTTAGCGAATTAAGCTCACTTAAAAGTGGTGAGCAAAATATACCTTCGCAAGTGTTATTGTTTGTATTAGATATTGAAAATAACAAAGTATTTTTAACGCCTAAAATAGCGAATGTTGAGACTAAAAAGAATTATACATTAGGCCGAAACTTAACCGAGCAGCAGTTAAATAGTTTTGTAACGCCGAGTGATTTACTCGAAAGTGACTTTAGATTATTTAGTTGGATACGCTCACAAAATGCAGTGGGAAGTATTGAGCTAAAAGGTCAATGGGGCTTTAGTGCCTTACAACAACTTATAGCTACAGAACGCTTGTTTTTTCAGCGCTCTCGAGTACCAATAAAAGCACAATCGGGCCAAGCATTAAGTTTTAGTTGGGAGCAAGATAAAGACCTTTCTCAATTAGTTATTAAGCTTGAGCAAACTCAAAACTGGGCTTTATTAAAAACAACACCACCTACTTACCTCGATTTGGATCATTTAAAAGCGGGTCGTCTTCGCACACCATTAAGTGCAGACGAAATAGCACATTTACAAACTATGCCTGCTTTGCACGATGCTAATTTTGATCGAATTTACAAACAACTTGCCGATAATTTTGGCGCAGGTGTAATACCTCATCCTACTAACTTGCAGCCAACGTTACCTAAAATCTCTAGTAATGCTGTTTTAAAAGTAACGATGGGCGATCAAGGTTTATCACTTTCGTTATTATTTAAGTATAAAAATAAAAATTATTTAGCGGGTTCTGCACCTGCAAGTACTATTAATAGTGCTTTTGAAAATACAGTAACGAATGAGCTAATAAACCTAGGATTTGAATTTTGTAAAGGGGGTTTACAAAGTGAACTTGTATTTACAAAGCAATCTCCTATCCATTTGCATTGGCTTATATACGAAGTATTTCCTGGTTTTAAACAACGTGGTTGGCAGGTAAGTGTAAGTAAAGTAACGAGTCCTAATCCGCAGTGTGAAGTTAGCTTACATGTACACCGTGCTGCAGGGCATCAAATGCACTGTAAAGTACTGCTATGTGATGCAAAAGCAGCTCTTTTATTTACTAATACAGATCCGCTATATCAGTCGTTAAACCGACAAAGTGAGTTATTTTACTACTATCCGCTTGGTCGTGAATTTGGAGTTATTAATAAGTCTGCAATTAACTTATTAGATGAATTTAAAGAGCGTTTTGAGTTTGTAAAAACACGGGACGAATTTAATATTCCGCTTTCGTACTTGCCAGAGCTTGTAAAGCACACAGCCATAAACGTAGAGTTGCATGACGACTCGCTTGAGCGATACTTACAAGAGCTAAACAATACCGATACCGCAATGCCAAAGGTTTCTTTACATGGCTTGAATGACTCGGTAACGCTTCGTGAGTACCAACAGCAAGGTGTTGACTGGCTTAGTTTTTTAAAGCGTCATAAATTAGGTGGTATTTTAGCTGATGACATGGGGCTTGGGAAAACACTGCAAGTTATTGCGTTTTTAGCGAGCACGTTTAATCGTCCGCAAGCGGGTCCTACACTAATTGTATGTCCAACTAGCTTGGTGAGTAATTGGGAAAATGAAATTACTAAGTTTGCTAAAAGTTTAAAAGTTACCACTATTTTTGGATCAAACCGTAACGAACCTTTACAACACTTAGCACAAGCCCAATGCATACTCACTACATACCCATTGTTAAAACGTGATATAGCTTATTACTCGCCATTATATTTTGAAAATATAATTCTCGATGAAGCTCAATACATTAAAAACGATACCGCACAGGTGTCGCGATTAGTGAAACGTTTAAATGCCGACTTTAAACTTTGTTTAAGTGGTACTCCAATCGAGAATAATTTACTTGAGCTTAAATCGTTACTCGATTTTGCTATGCCATCTTTACTTGGTTCTCAAGCTCACTTTAAGCAGCATTTTCAAACGCCTATTGAGCGTGAAGCTGATATGGAGAGAGCTGAGCAGTTAAAAGCGTTAATTATGCCCTTTATAATGCGCCGCACTAAAGCACAAGTAGCGCAAGAGCTTCCCGAAAAAACAGAGCTAACTAAAGAATTTGAGTTTGAGCCTAAGCAAAAAGAAATGTATCAGGGCATTACACGTTCATTAGAAGAAAAGCTAATCGACTTATTTGCTGAGCAAGGTGCACAAAAAAGTAAGCTTGCATTTTTAGAGGCGTTATTAAAACTTAGGCAAATTTGCTGTCACCCTAAATTAATAGATCCAGATACTCAGGCTGGCTCTGCTAAGCTTGAATGGTTAACAACACACTTACCGCTTATGTTAAGTCTCGGTCGTAAAATTATTATATTTAGTCAGTTTACATCGGCACTCGATTTAATAGCCCAACGCCTTCAAGAAACAAACATTAACTTTAGTATGCTTACAGGCCAAACGCGCCACAGAGATAAAGTAATCGACGAGTTTACCAGTGGTAAAACATCTGTGTTTTTAATTAGCTTAAAAGCCGGCGGTACAGGCCTTAACCTAACACAAGCCGATACCGTTATTCACTTTGATCCATGGTGGAACCCTGCCGTAGAAAAGCAAGCGACTGATAGAGCTTACCGTATTGGCCAAACTAACCCGGTATTTGTTTATAAGCTCATAATGAATAATTCAATAGAGCAAAAAGTGTTTAAAATGCAACAAGACAAACAAGCTCTTGTAGATGCGTTATTTACTGATAAATCAATGAGCTTTACTAAATTTGATGAACAACAAATGTTATCGCTAATTAAAAGTTAAATTGCTCTAAAAAGTTTTGATCTTTTTATGAACTTAATTTAAAAAGTGGCGTCTACTATTATGCTTGTTGATTAATTGCAGTTAATACAAGTTTTCATGTTGATTCCCCCCATTTAATTACTAATTTTAGTAATGATTGAGCCAGCCCATTTTGAGTTGGCTTTTTTTATGCCTAAAATTTAGTGTGCTGCACTTATTTAAAAAGTTTTGATCTTTTTATGAACTTAATCCAAAAAGTGGCGTCTACTATTATGCTTGTTGATTAATTGCAGTTAATACAAGTTTTCATGTTGATTCCCCCCATTTAGTTACTAATTTTAGTAATGATTGAGCCAGCCCATTTTGAGTTGGCTTTTTTTATGCCCAAAATTTAGCGTGCAGCACTTAATTTAAAAATTTTATTTTTTTATGAACTTAATTCAAAGAGTGGCGTCTACTATTATGCTTGTTGATTAATTGCAGTTAATACAGGTTTTATGTTGATTTCCCCCTATTTGATTACTAATTTTAGTAATGATTAAGCCAGTTCAGTTTGAACTGGCTTTTTTTATGCCCAAAATTTGATTTGTTTAAATCAATCTGAATAAAAATAAATAATCTTTTGTAAATTATTTTGAATTAATTATTTTGTTTTCCGGTCTACTCTAATGCCTGTTGTTATATAGCCTCACCCAGTAATATTAGTTATTTTGGTGATTATGTATTTAAGTTGCAGCTTGCTCAGGCACATGTTGATTTTCCCTTTGATTACTTAATTTAGTAATATTTGACCAGCTTATTTTGAGCTGGTTTTTTTATGTCTGTAATTTCTTTGCTCCCCTACTTCTATTGCCTGTTATTGGTTATGATGGCATGTCTCTAAATTTTATAAGTTTATTTTATGCTCACTCAAGTACTCACTAATATTGATTGGCTAAGCGCCGGTGCTGGTGTTGCGTTAGGCGCCCTATTTTACGGCGTTGTATCAACACAGCTTCGCAAAAAGTTACATCTACAAATAAGCGAACAGCAGCAACAGCTTTCCCTATTACAAAATCAATTTGATAATAAAGAGCTGCAATATAGCGCCTTGCAAGAAGATCACGAACTGCTAGAGCATACTCACCAAGAACAGCGCGACGAAGCCCAGCATTTTAAAACGCGTTTTAGCGAACAAGAAAAACAAAGTATTCAATACAATCATTTTTGGCGTAAAGCCGAAGGCGAGCTTGCAGCGCTTCGCGAGCAATATAATCAACGCGATGTTGAATATAATAATATGCGCACCACCCTTGAGCAAAAACAACAAAACTTTACCGAGCAACTCGCGCAAATTGAGCAAAGTAAAAATATGCTCAAAAAAGAATTTGAAAACCTAGCCAATAAAATACTAGAAGAAAAATCACAAAGCTTTAAAACCTTAAATCAAGAAAGCATTGAACAATTATTAAAACCAGTTCAGGGCGAGCTAAAAGGCTTTAGAGAAAAAATGGAGTCAATACACGTTGAAGATATAAAACAACGTACTGCGCTCAAAACCGAATTACTGCATTTACAGGCTAAAAGCCAAGCTATAACAGATCAAGCCGACAAGCTCAGTAACGCGCTACAAGGGCAAAAGAAGACCCAAGGTAATTGGGGCGAACTCATGCTCGAAAACGTGTTAGATAGCGCTGGCTTACGTGCAGGCGTTGATTATAAACGCGAAGTGTCGTTTAACACTGAAGATGGTCGTTTGCGCCCTGATGTAGTTGTTTACTTACCACAAGGTCGCCACTTAGTTATTGATGCTAAAACATCATTAAATGCTTATACGCGTTACGTAAACGCTGAAAATGAGCTAGATGCTAATCAAGCAATTAAAGAGCATGTGAACGCTGTTACAGCGCGTATTAATGAGCTTGCGAGTAAATCGTACGACCGTTTACCAGGTATTAACTCGCCAGAAGTTGTGGTTATGTTTGTACCAATAGAATCAGCTTTTGTAGAAGCACTTAAATATCAAAGTGATATTTACCAACAAGCAATCGAAAAAAATATACTGGTAGCCACACCCACTACCCTGCTTACTAGTTTAAATATTGTGAAACAGCTTTGGCGTTTTGAAGAGCAAACCAAATATTCAAAAGAGTTGGCAAATCGGGCTGAGCGCTTTTATAACAAGCTCAATGGCTTTTTATTGAGTATGGAAGGTGTTGGTAAGCAGCTTGATAAAGCCAAAGAAAGCTACGATAAAGCATTTTCGCAATTATACCGTGGTAAAGGTAATCTAATTAAACAAGCATCTGAATTTAAAGAGCTTGGTGTATCGGTACAAAAAGAGTTACCTAATGAAAGTGTTGAACGCGCGCAGCTAGAGCTTGATTAAATTTGTTAAGTGTTTTCATTTAAGTATGCTAAATAATGTACGTTAGAAATCAGAGGTGTTTATGAATAATAAGATTATAGGTATTGTTTTAATCGTTATAGGTATCGCTTTAATTATGTGGGGATATGACGTATATGATGCGGCAGCTTCGCAGTTAAGCCGTGCATTTAGTGGTGATACACCAATAGAAGCATGGGCGGGTTTTATTGGCGGTGCTGTTTGTGTGTTAATTGGTATTAAAAAGCTTAAGTAACATAAATAAAATACAGCTTACTAAATAAGCTGTATTAGTTTATTCGTAATCCATCATTTTTAGTAATTCATTTAATTTACTTTCTGGCAGGCATTCGCCTTTATCCCAATAAGAGTTTAGTAGCGCAGTTAAACTGCCAATACGCTGTGATTTTTTCTGCATTTGCTCAATCAAAATGTCAGCTTCTTTTTGTTTTTTTTCTAAGCGTTCGATTATTACTGTGTGGTTTAGCTCGCCGTTTTCGTTACGTAATAAAGGTATTTCGTTGAGTGAAAACCCCAAGCTTTGTGAAAATTTAATTAATTGCAGTTTTTCTAAGTTTTGTTGGGTATACAGCCTATAACCATTAGCACTGCGAGTGGTTGGTGCTAATAACCCTTTGCTTTCGTAAAAACGAATAGTGCTGGCAGGTATGTTGGTAAGTTTTGCAAGTTCGCCTATTTTCATAACTAATAATAACTCCACTTTACATAAGCTTAGTAGGTTGACCTTCAAGCTAACTTTAAGGTTATAGTTGTTTTAATGTCAATTTAATTAGCCAATAATTATGCGCAACCCTGTGTTTACCTCCTTTACCTTGCCAAGTGGTTTAGTATTAAAAAATCGTATTGCCAAAGCCGCTATGGAAGAAAACCTAGCACAAGAGGACCAAACGCCCTCCCAAGCACTTAAAAACGTTTATAGCGCATGGGCTAAAGGCGGTACAGGGCTAATTATTACTGGCAATGTAATGGTTGATCATTTAGCGATGACAGGCCCTGGTGGCCTTGTGCTTGAGCAAAGCACCGATATTACAGCCTTTGCAGAGCTTGCTCGTTTATCAAAGCAAAATAATTGCAAAGTAGTGATGCAAATTAATCACCCTGGTAGGCAAGTATTTAAAAAAATGGGCGGAAAAGTTCTATCAGCGTCAAGTGTTGCACTTAATATGGGTAAGCACTCGCACTTATTTGGCGTACCAAGGGCAATGACGCAAACCGACATTGACGATGTTATTACCCGCTTTACACAAACTGCACTACAAGCCGAAAAAGCCGGTTTTAATGGAGTACAAATACATGCAGCGCATGGCTATTTACTTGCTCAGTTTTTATCGCCACTTACCAATAAGCGCGACGATAAATGGGGTGGCAACCTACAAAATAGAGCTCGCTTACTTCTCGAAATAACTCGCAGTATTAAAGCAACTTGTTCCCCTACCTTTTCGGTTTCGGTAAAGTTAAACTCTGCTGATTTTCAGCGAGGTGGGTTTGAACCCAATGACGCGCAAGTTGTAGTGGATTTATTGAATGAACTCAATGTTGATTTTGTGGAGTTATCGGGTGGTAGTTACGAAGCACCTGCCATGCAAGGTAAAACAGGTGACGAACGCACACTTGCCCGCGAAGCATACTTTTTAGAGTTTGCAAAAGCGATTAGCCACCGCTCATCAATCCCAATAATGACCACTGGTGGCATTAGTCGCTTATCTATAGCCAACAACGTGATTGAAAGTGGAGTGCCCCTCGTGGGTATTGCCACTGCGCTTGCATACCAACCAAATTTAGTAAACAAATGGCAAAACGAGCCACTGCAACTAGCCGTATTACCCAGTGTTACTTGGCAAGATAAAACCTTAGCAGGGCTTGCCACTATGGCACTGGTAAAAAGGCAAATACGCCGTGTAGGCCAAGGCAAACCTGTAAAAACAAATGCTTCACCAATATTTACTTTAATCAGCGACCAACTACGTTCGGTTAAATTAACTAAGCGTTACCGCAACCGCTTTGCTAGTGAGATTAACTAAGCTTTAGTATTCATATTTTTTATTTATTAGGTTTTGTTTACTAATTTGTACACATGAATAAATGTAACCATTTTTATGTTGTATAAATGAGTATTAAGGCGTGCACCAATTTGGAAGTTTGCTTTTTTATCAAGCTATTAAAGTGCACTATTTTGTGCACTTTAAAGTACTGTACGAGTAAAGAAAATAATCATTCCTAAATGTTAATTAAAGTACGTGTTCAGCGCTCGTTAATTTAACCATCTTATTGATAATGTTGATGTTTATTGCTTTTCGTTCGCTTGAATTTGGTTGGTATTTATACTAGGTTATAGCGTAGATATTTAACCTTACTCAAGGAGAATAGTTACATGGTATCTCGCAGAAATTTTATTAAAGCAGGCGCTGCTTTAAGTTTAGGCTCTATTTTTAGTGCTTCAGCTTTGGCTGAACAACTAAAGGTAAAAATGTCTAACGGCAGTGTTATGCAAACTAAAGGATCAATAGATAAAAGCGCTGCTCTACCCACAAACGATCTTACTAACGCTAAGCATTATCGCCCAGAAGCAAGAATGGGCTTAGGTGGCCTTGCCGCTGGTAATGGCTTTAACACTATATCAAGCGATACAGAAATTTTAACAATGCTAAACGCCGCATGGGATTCTGGTATTCGTCATTTTGATACATCACCTTTTTACGGCTTGAGCTTAAGCGAAAGGCGCTTCGGTGATTTACTTCGAAACAAAAAGCGTGAAGATTATGTTTTATCCTCAAAAGTAGGTCGCCTTCTTACCCCTTCAGCAGAGCCTTTAGAAAATAGCTGGCACTGGGCTGAACACTCACCTTTTCATTATAAATATGATTATTCAGCATCGGGTACACGTCGCTCTATAGAAGATACGCTACAGCGTATTGGTGTCGCCTCACTTGATATTGTTTATATTCACGATTTGTCGCCACAAAATAGTGATATGGGAGACGACTGGCTTAAGTACTTTGATCAAGCGGCTAAAGGGGCGATTCCTGAGCTGACTAAAATGCGTGACGAAGGAATAATTAAAGGCTGGGGTTTTGGGGTAAATACACCTCACGCTATTTATAAAGCGCTTGATATGTCAGACCCCGATATTTGCTTATTAGCGCTGCAGTACTCTATTTTAGATCATAAGCAAGCACTTGATAAAACCTTTCCTATGCTTGATAAACGAGGTGTTTCTGCTGTTATTGGTGCTCCGCTTAACGGTGGCTTTTTAGCTGGGCGTAATCGCTTTAATTACTCACCTAAAATTCCTGGGCCTATGCAGCAAAAGTTTAACGCAATTAGCGAAGTTGCATCAAAACATGGGATTGATATAAAAACGGCTGCGCTACAATTTGCAGAGGCGCCGTCAACTGTGGCTTCTATTATTCCTGGGGCACGAACGGCCGAGCAAATTAACGCAAATGTTGCTTCAATGAAGGTAACCATTCCTGATGCGTTTTGGAGTGAGTTAAAAGCTAAAAATCTAATTGAGCAAAACGCGCCAGTGTAAGCTTAGCTACTAAACCTGAACTCTAGTTAAGAGATTAATTATCCTGAGTTCGGGTTACTAAAGTGTGCTAGTGACTAAGCACACTATTTATAGCTAAATTAGTATTATGCAACGCTAAGTAGCTGCTCAGCTTGCTTTAACGAGTACGCCCAATTAACACACTCTTGCGCTAAAATAGCGATGGTATTTAAGCATGTCTCGGGTGACTTACTGGCTTGTTCGTTTAGAACAAGCGGAATTTCGGTGCAACCAAATAGTACCGCATCAGCACCTTGAGCTAACATTTGCTCATAACTTTGGCTTAAAAGCGTGCGACCTAGGGCTAAATTCCCCGACTTAACCGCCGTTATACCTTGCATTACTAATGCTTGTTGCTGCTCGTTTGGTTCAATAAATTCAATATTGTGCTCACTAAATGCCGTTTGATATATCCGCATATTGAGCGTAGCTGTGGTCGCTAATATCCCTACTTTACGTTTGCCCGTTGCCTTAGCGCGCTTAATAACACTTTGTACAATACTAATGGTATGTACATCAGCGTTTTGCGTTAGTGCATCATACCAATAATGCGCAGTATTACACGGTATAACAATGCAACTTACACCTAGGCTAGTAAGTTCGTTAAAACCTTTTTTAAGCTCAAAAAATGGATTTTCATCTTCAATACCCATTAAAAATTTTGTGCGATCTGGAATTTGCGGGATATTCCTTATAAACATAGGTATATGTTCCTGATCGCTTTTAGCCGGTGATAAAGCAATTACTTGATTCATAAAAGAGGCGGTAGCTAATGGCCCCATTCCGCCCAATACTCCAAGTGTTCTAAGCATTGTTATATTCCGATAGGTTGTTACTGTATGAGTTGAATTTATCGTGTTTTTTTTGTTTTGAATAATGCTATTATTTTACAGCCCATGCTTAAATTGCATATCTTGAGTGAGTATTATGAATATAGAGAGTAAATGGTTAGAAGATTTTTTGGCCTTGTCTAATACAAAAAGCTTTTCGCAGGCCGCAAGGCTTAGGCATATAACACAACCTGCTTTTAGCCGACGAATTAAAGCGTTAGAAGAAGCCGTAGGTGCAGAGTTAATAGACAGAGAAAACTTACCAATTACACTTACCTCAAGCGGTAAAATATTTCATATAACAGCGCGTAATCTAATAAACCAAATGAATACCTCAGTGAGTATGTTAGAAGAACTCTCCTCTGAAGAAACTCACTCGGTAAAGGTTGCTGCAGCGCACTCATTAGCTACGTTTTTAGCGCTAAAGCTGTCGAACTTTCATAGTGAAAGCGATCGTAAAGTCGTCCTTAATATAGAAGCCATTGATGTTGATAAAGCCACTGCTACGCTCGAGCAGGGCGCATGTGACCTACTTATTGCTTTTGATAACGAACGATTAAAGTTACCTCCGTTTAGTCATCAAAAAATAGGCAGTGCAGAGTTATTGCCAGTGAGTGCATGCAATGCAAATGGTAAGGCAATATACAATTTAGAAAGTGAAAGGTTTGTACCTCACTTAGCTTACAGTTTAGATTCTTATATGGGGAGGCAGTTAGAGCCGATAATATCGGGCTCTAAACTTAAAAAAGTATTTGTATCGTCGATGACAGAGCTTTTAAAAATACAAGCTTTAGAGGGTAACGGCATTGCTTGGTTACCAAACTACGTAATTACTAAAGAACTAAAAGAGAAAAGTTTAGTTGTGGTTGGCCAAAAGCATCATTGCGTGCCTATTACATATTATGCGTATCGGTATCATGCTGCGCTTCACCCTGGCGGCGAGAGCGTCTGGAATAAATTAAAAGAGCTAAATGTATAACGCAAAAAGTTACTGTAAACCCCCATTACAGTTAGCCGGTAAATTGTACAAAGAGTAAATTAGCCCTACTTAATTAAGTAGGGCTAATTAGTCTGGTTTAATTAAAAACCAAATTTACCGTTGCTGTTCTGCCATTGTGCTTTTGCAGGAATTGTTTCAATAGTGTCCCAGTGTTCTACAATTTTGCCATTTTCTACACGAAATAAATCATAAAACGATACATGCTTATTCATAAATGTACCTTCGTTTACCGCTAAAACAAAGTTACCTCGGCCTAAAATAATATGGTTTTTGCTTACTATCATTGGCATGTTTAATTTAGCGAGTTCACCAAGCGCTTTACCTAAGCCGCTTAAATCGTCTGCAATTGCAGGGTTGTGCTGAATATACGCGCCTTTTTCACTGCTAATAAAGTCATTGATTTTAGCCATGTCGCCGTTAATTAAAATGCTATTTACAAAGCCTTTAACTAGCGCTTTATTGGCTTTTGTTTTACTCAAATCGGTAATCGCTGTTGCGCCATCTAACTGCGTACGGCCACTTGGATTTACAGGTGTAATGGCTTGTAAGTTATCCCAGTGTTCTACAATTTTACCGTTTTCAAACTTAAAAATATCAAAGCCAACTTTCGGACCAAAAAAGTTATATTCAGTATGTGTAACTGTGTAGTTACCATCAGAAAAAGCGCGTTTCACTTGCGCTTTTGCGCTGCCTTTAGGTAATTGCTGTAGTACTTCACCAAAACCTGCAAGGCCATCTTTAACGGCTAAATTATGCTGTGTGTATTGAGTTGGGTTTATATAGCTAATGGCTTTGGCATCGCCTGTTTCTATGCTTGAAATAACTGCAACCGCTTTATCTGTATTATTAAGTGTAGTTTGCTCAGATGTGGTTTTTTGTACACTTGCACATGCAGTTAAGCTAATAACTGCAGTCGCTAAAACACTGCGAGTAAGTAGTGATAATGGTTTCATTGTAATGCTCTTATTTATTGGTATGCAGGCATTTTATGTAATATTTATAATGTGCAGTAGAGTGTAAGTTGGCGCTAAAATGGTAAAAATCGAACCCCGCCAATCTAAGCTAAGTCGGCTATAAAATAGTGGCACTATGGCGTACTTGAAACTGACTCGGTGTAGCTCCTGTTTGTTTTTTAAAATATTTTACAAAGTTGCTAGCATCTTCAAAACCAAAATCGTAAGCGAGTTTTTGTGTTGTGACATTGCTTATTATTAAGCGGCGTTTTATTTCTATTAAGGTAAATGCGTCAATCATTTGTTTAGCGGTAAGGCCAGTACTTAATTTGCAAATATGATTAAGGGTTTTGTAAGTTGTGTGCAATTTTTTTGCATACCAGTTGGCATCGCGAATAGTTAAAAAATGGCTTTGTAGCAAAGTATAAAATGTACCTAGCTTAATGCTTTGCTCTGGATTTATTTTATCGTGGCGTAACTGTGGGCGTAACCTATGCAACCCTAAAGCTAGCGCACTAAATAAATACATTACTATGAGTGGGTCTGATTGTGGGTGCGCTATTTCTATTTTCATTTCGTTTATTGCGCTTAATACTCGTGCTTGGCTATGCGTATTTAAGTTAAGTAATGGCGTATGTTGTTGGTTTAAATGGGTTGGTGTGTAATTTGGTAAGCGCATATTGGTATGCACGCGGTCTAAAAATGTTTGCGTAAACAATACCACATACCCTGTTGGTTGTTTACTAAAATCGAACGCGTGCACTTGGTCGGGTTGCAAAAAAATAAGTGTGTTTGGCTCAAATGAATATTGTGTAAAATCAACCATGTGCTTTCCACTGCCCTGTTCTATATAAATAATCATATAAAACGAGACTCGATGCGGTATTTGCGGGTCGTGAGAAATTATATCTCGCTCATACAAATTACTAAGAGGCAATATTTCAAGCTCAGCTTGCGCTGACTTATCATGGTTAAAACCAATGTTAGGAATATCCATTCGGGCTTATTTTTTATGTGTTTTATAAAGTGTATGTGAGTTAGCTTTAGCTTATCAAGCACATTGCGATTTATTAACCCACTTTTTGTATGGCTGATGCTTATCGTACAGTACATTAAAGATATACGTGTAAATGAGTATAAATACTAAAAAGCCTGCTTCTAATGCTGCGGCAGCCAGCCATGTAATATTTAAATACCAAGCGAGCATTGGCAGCGTTATTACAACCATACCCAGCTCAAAGCCACATGCATGGGTAACACGGGTTAGTAAGCTGCGATCTTTTCGGTTATGCCCTGCTATTTTATCAAACACTATGTTGTAAATGTAGTTCCACAACATGGCAAAAATTGATAAACCAATACCTACTATTGCCATTTTTCCTGTTGCAAACCCACCAAAATAAACAGATGCAGGAACAATAATAAATAATGCAATCATCTCAAATATTAGGGCCTGAAAAATACGTTCTAATGTGTTCATATATAAATAAGTTCTTTAGTGAATGACGAGATGGTTATTTTCATTCATTATTAAGATACATGTTAGTTAGTTAGTATCGGTAAAAGCGATATGTTTAGTATTGAACAACTTCAGGCATTTGTAGCTACCGTTGAGGCTGGATCGTTTTCGGCCGCAGCGCGTAGTTTAAGTAAAGCGCAGTCGGTAGTAAGTCAGCATATTATTAATTTAGAAATAGACTGTAATGCAACATTATTTGAGCGTACAGGGCGTTATCCACAATTAACGGATGCCGGTAAACAGTTACTGCCTCAGGCTAAGGCTGTGCTTAATCAACACCAGCGATTAACAAGCTCTGCATTAGCACTAAACGAAAAAACACCAACCGAAATCACTATCGCACTTGACGAAGGGATCCCATTTAAAACTATCGCAAGTATTATTAGCAAGCTGCAAACTAAGTATCCTTATGTATCGCTTGAGTTTTTAAGTGCATCGAGCCATGACATAATTGACATGCTAAATAGCGAAAAGCCTATAACGGGTATTATTTTTAGTGAATTAAATATACCGAGTTACTTAGATTATGAATGTATTGGATCGGTAAAATTTGATTTATATGTTGCTAAATCGCACCCTTTAGCGGGGATCAGATGTGAAAATATGGATGGCCTTCGGCTACATCGACAACTTCTTCTTCGTTCGCGCAATACACAAACAAGCAGCTTTCAGCTAAAAATTAGCCCAGAGATTTGGTATGCCGATAATTACTTTGTATTACTCGAGCTAGCAATACAAGGTAACGGGTGGTGCTTATTACCAAACCATGTAGCTCTAGATGCAGTACAAAGTGGTGAGCTGGTTAAACTTCCTCTTGAGTTTGAAGAAATGGGTTGGTTGGCTAATGTTGATGTATTACAGCATCAGCGGCATAGTAATCAAAAAGTGTTTAAAGCGCTTCGAAGTGTATTACGAGGGCTGTTATAAAATTTATATTGTGGAATATTACTTCCATAATGATTGGGTTTTTTACCTCTTTTTTAACTGCGCTGATAAAGCCAAAATAGCGTCATCAACACAGCGTATTAAACGACTAGAGGCAAAACACATGAAAGCAATTGGATATCAACAAAACTTACCTGTTTCAAACGAGCTATCACTTCAAGACATCGAACTTGAAATGCCAACAGCACACGGCCACGATATTTTAGTGGAAGTAAAAGCAGTATCTGTTAATCCGGCTGATTTTAAAATTCGTGAATCAATGCCTGCGCCAGAAGGCGAATACAAAGTACTTGGTTTTGATGCTACAGGCATTGTTAAATCTGTTGGCGAAAATGTGTCTTTATTTAAACCTGGCGACAAAGTTTGGTATGCCGGCGATGTAACGCGTTCAGGCAGTAATGCACAGTTTCAATTAGTTGATGAGCGTATTGTAGGTAAAATGCCAACGACGTTATCTAACTTTGAAGCAGCAGCGCTTCCTCTTACTAGCCTTACCGCATGGGAGTTGTTGTTTGATAGATTAAACGTAGCGGAAAAAGATGATTCTAAAAGTATTTTAGTGATCGGGGCTGCCGGCGGTGTAGGCTCAATTATGGTGCAATTGTTAAAGCAGCGCACTAAGCTTAAAATTATTGCTACAGCGTCTCGCGCCGAAACCACATCGTGGTTAGAGGATTTAGGCGCCGATACTATTATTAATCACCGTAATTTATTAAGCGAAGAGTTTGCAGCTAAAAACTTAGGTGAAGTAGATTATGTTGTTAGCTTAAATAACACTGCTCAACACTTGCCTGAAATAGTTAAAGTTATTAAGCCACAAGGTAAGTTTGCACTGATTGACGACCCTGAAACGCTTGATATTGTGCCATTCAAAACCAAATGTGTGTCGGTACATTGGGAGCTTATGTTTACTCGTTCATTATTTAAAACAGACGATATGCAAGAGCAACACGTTATTTTAAATAACGTAGCGACGATGATTGACGAAGGCCTTATAAAAACAACGTTTGGTGAGCATTTAGGCACTATTAACGCCGTTAATTTACGTAAAGCGCATCAGCATCTTGAAACGCAAACGGCCAAAGGTAAGGTTGTTTTAGAGGGTTTTTAAATAACCACTCTATAAGTACATTTTGAGTACACAAAGCAAAGCCCCTAACGGGGCTTTTTTATATCTGTTATTTGTATAACTCTTTGTAATTAGGCATATGTTCAACCCAAAATGGCGGTGTACCAATATACTCTTGCACGGTTTTAATAAACTCACTTACCAATGGGGTTTGTTTACGATGAGGGTAAAGCGCGTAAATACCAGTGCCCATAGTTGATAGTTTATAATTAGTCAAAAGCGGCACAAGGCCCATTTTATCAATAGGTTCTTCTAAATTAAATAAATCGAGCATTACATACCCAAGCCCTGCTTTTACTGCATCGACCATAGCGCGTACGTCACTCACTTTGTAATTTCCTTTCATTTTATATATTTTTTGCTCATCACCATGAGGCTCAGTACTTATTTTTACCTGGTCGAGACTTACATCGCCATTGCCATAGATAATAGCGGGTAAAGCTAATAAATCGTCTGGTGTGGTAGGCATTCCATGTTTTTTTATAAAATCATGTGATGCAACAAGCGCAAAGTGCATATTAGCAATTTTTTTAGCCATTAAATTAGAGTCGTTTAGTTTGCCTATTCTAAAGGCTAAATCGTAATGGTCGCTAATAATATCGTTACGCTTATCGTCAAGCATCAGGGTTATTTTTACCTCAGGATACTTTTGCATAAATATATTAATAGCGGGCTGAATATACTGCTGACCAAAAAACATACCTGAGGTAATACGCAAAATCCCTTTCGGCTTTGCCTGATATGAGTCGGCTATGCTATGGATATCAGAAAGTGTATCAATAAGAATATGCGCTTGCGCTAAAATTTCCTCTCCTGCTGAGGTAAGCGAAAACGAGCGCGTTGAGCGATTCAGCAATTGCACACCTAAACTGGTTTCGAGCTTTTTAATTTGTTTAGACAGCGACGAATTATCCATATCATGCAGTGCTGCGGCTTTGGCAAATGAGCCTTGTTGCACTACATCTACAAATAACGTTAATTGATTAGTTATCGACATATCACTCTCCTAAATCCCAATAAGGAACATCGCCATAATAGCCACTGGTAAAGTCAACAAAAGCACGTACTTTACTGGGTAAAAATTGCCTGTTTGCATACACCATGTAAAGCCCCATTGGCTCGGGTTCATAGTCTTTTAAAATGCGTACTACCCTACCTTGAGCCAGTGCCTCCCCTGCTATAAACGTAGGCTGCATGGTAATACCGCCTCCTGCAATGGCTGTGTTTAGTAACAAATCACCATTATTAGCTACTAAGTTACTTTCAAGTTTTAATTCATTTTTTAGCTCGTCATAGCCTTTGAGTCTTTTTGTGGGCTCGGCGTGTGCATAACGTAAATAGTTATGCTCTTGCAGCGCTTCTAATGTGGTTGGCGTGCCGTTTTGCTTTAAATAGGCAGGTGATGCAAATATTGCTAAGCGAATAGGTGCTACTTTCTTCGCTATTAATGTTGAGCTTTTTAACGTACCAATACGCAGTGCTATATCAATACCTTGTTCAACTATATCTACAAATTGATCGGTTAATCGTAAATCTATTTTTAAATTTGGATGCTGGTTTTGAAAATCAACTAATAAACCTGCCAAATGCTTAACCCCAAACGACATTGGCGCACTAATACTAAGCATACCCGATACATTTTCGCTTAAGTTATTGAGTGAGTTTTCCATATCTTCAATATCAATAACGACCTGTTGGCAACGCTGATAATATTGGTTTCCGGCCTCAGTAACACTTACCTTTCGAGTTGTACGGTGCAATAAACGCGTGTGTAAATTGTCTTCCAATGCAGAAATATACTTGCTGACTAATTGCGGCGAAATATCGAGTTTGTCGGCAGCTTTTGAAAACGATCCTTCTTGCACAACGGCTAAAAAGGCCTTCATAGTGGTTAGCTTATCCATTTTTAACAATATCTTGTTTGTAATTTATAAATAAATAGCACATTTATCACCAAATTAAAAAGCAATAAAGTCGCTATATCAAAATCAACTAATTAGGTAATAGCATGACTCAGCCCGCTTTATTTATATCTCACGGCTCGCCAATGATGGCTGTACAGCAATCGGTTACCTCTGATTTTTTAACATCGCTTGGTCAAACTCTTAAAACACCAAGCGCTATTGTTATTTTTTCGGCGCACTTTGATATTGCTAACGATAAAACAACACACGACATAGTGATCACTGCCGGTAATGCACCGCAGACTATTCATGATTTTTATAATTTTCCTGCGTACATGTATCAAATTCAGTACCCTGCACCAGGTGAGCCCGCACTTGCCAATACCATTGCACAGCTTTTTAGCACTAAAGGTATTAAAGCTGTGCTTGATGTAAAGCAAGGGTGGGATCATGGCGTGTGGATACCACTACGGTTAATGTATCCAGCGGCTAATATACCTATTGTTCAGGTGTCTATTAATACACGTTTAGGCGCAAAAGCCATGTACGAATTCGGGCAGTTACTTGCACCGCTTCGCGATCAAAACATATTAATTATTGGCTCAGGTGGCATTAGCCATAATCTACCCGAAATATTTAAAAAACCACCTACGCCTAACCGCGTTCAAATGGTTAGTGAGTTTACTCAATGGGTTGAACAAACGCTTTTAGCGAACAATACATTCGCGTTGTTAGATTATTTAAACCAAGCGCCTCACGTATTATTTAATCATCCTACCCAAGAGCACTTTTTACCACTTTTTGCGGCTATGGGAGCAGGTACAAATGAAGTTGAAAAAATATTTAGTGATATCGAAATGGGTGTTTTAACGCTTGATGCTTATAAATTTACTTAAAGGTTTGTATATATAGGAGGATTGTTAGTTGTGAGATTGGTTTTGCTCAAAGCTGAACGCGAGTTTTTTAACTTATTATAATAGAGCCAAGGGTTGTATAAATGCCCCAAGTCCAGGTGTTCTAGGCTTAAACTTAAACTTAAACTTAAACTTGAACTTAGGGTGTTTAAATTAAAAGTTAATAGTTTAAAGTACCGCGAATTGGGTAATCATTTTTAGGATCGCGGATCCATGTAAGTCCACCTACCAACGTTTTTAAATTTGGGCGACTAACAGGGTTATTTGCAATATCAATCACATGCAATTTACCGTGCTCGTTTACTACAAATAGGCCCGGTTCGCTAAAGTTATGATCGGTTTCTTTTGCAAAACGCGGCTTAGAAATATATAAACCCAGATCCTGCATCGACTCTTCGGTTAAGCCATATGCAATAGGATACGAAATATTTAAGCTTGCCATGTGTTCTTCTAGTTGCGCTTTAGAGTCGCCCGATACCGCAATTACACCTATGCCTGCATCGGCCAGTGCCGATTTAACTTCTTCTAGCTCATTCAAAAAAGATGTACAAATAGGGCAGTGTTTACCACGATAAACAAAAATAGCTTGCCACGGTAATCCATTTTCCGACTTTCCTAAATTAATTTCGCTGTCATCAATAAGCGTCACTTTTACTTGAGGAAATGTATCGCCAGGATGTAATTTTTGCGTGCTCATAAATAGCCTTAATTAATAATAGGATAAGATTTCAGCGGCAAATATAAATGAATTTGAGCGAGTGTTCAATAATTAATTGAGCAATCGTTCAGTTTTGTTTATAGTGAGTTCAGCTACACCGATTTATGATGTTTGACTAAAGCATATTTATGACTTACACCAATGCAAAAATTGGTAAATTTAAGTGTTTTGTTTGCACTCTCTAAAAGTTAGGATTTTATTATGATTAAAGTTTCAGTTCTTTATCCAAATGCAGATGATGCCCAATTTGATTTTGATTACTATTGTAATGTGCATATTCCTTTAATAGCAGAGCTATTAGGGGATGCATTAATTAGTAGCTCTGCAGATGCTGGGCTTGCTGGCGGTGCGCCAAACGAAGCGCCAGCATATATAGCGATGGGTCATCTTGTGTTTGAATCGGTAGAATCATTTCAAAATTCATTTGCACCACATACCGATAAAATTTTGGCCGACTTAGTTAACTTTACAAACACGCAGCCACAAATCCAAATTAGCAAAATTAAGCTATAAATTTATATTTAAAATTAAGAGGCAAATATGGCAACTACACTAGCATTTGACGTATACGGCACGCTAATTAACACCCATGGTGTGCTTTCACTACTCGACGACATGATTGGCGACAACGCCCAGGCATTTTCAAATACATGGCGCGAAAAGCAATTAGAGTATTCGTTTAGACGTGGCTTAATGCAAAATTATATTCCTTTTTCGCTATGTACAAAGCATGCACTTGATTACGCCTGCTTAGCGCACAAAACCGAGCTAAGTGAAGATCAAAAAGGGCAACTGCTAGAGCTTTATAAAAAACTACCAGCGTTTGACGATGTAAAAGCAGGCCTTGAGCAATTAAAAGCAAAAGACTACCGTTTGTTTGCATTTTCAAACGGCGCTGCCGACGCGGTTCATACTTTATTAGAAACCGCCGGCATTAGTGAGCTTTTTGAAGGGGTAGTAAGTGCCGACGACGTTAAAACCTTTAAACCAAACCCAGGGGTTTATAGCCACTTTTTACGCGAAACCAATTCAACAGGCGCAAACACATGGCTTGTATCAAGTAACCCGTTTGATGTAACCGGTGCCATATCGCATGGTATGCGTGCAGCGTGGATACAACGATCTGAAGAGTCTATTTTCGATCCTTGGGAAATACAGCCAAATACTATTGCAACCGACTTACTCGATTTAAAAGCAAAATTAGAAAGCGTTAACTAATTTTCTATTCCTCCTTTTGCTTATGGTATTGAGTGCCGTGGGTGTAAAGGGGGTTTACGTTTTAACTATTTACTCCCGCCTTTATTAGCTCAATCACTGTATTCATACGTTTTGCCAACGGCCTATTTCGGTGATGGCACACATAGATAGATTCACTAACCGGACATTTTAAATGATGCGTTTTAATAAGTGCGGGTTTATTGAATGCGCCAACAGCATGAGCAGGTAATACTGTAAAACCCAGCCCTAAGCTTACAGGTTCTAGTATCAAACTAATTTGGTTAGAAAATCCCGTACGTCTTATTTGGTTAATATGCTCAAACTCACTGTAGTTTTCGCTTAGTAGTAGCTGCGCATGATGGCTTGCATCGGGATGAGCAATAAACCCTAGCTCACACAGGGTTTGCCAATTAGGCATGTTTATACCTGCAGGCGTTACAAGTAGTAGTGGCTCTTGGCTTATTTTATGGCTGGTTAGTTCGCTAAATGTTGGAGCTTGAGTTAAAAACCCGATGTCGGCACTGTGATTTGCTATAGCTTGTTCAACACTTACATTGGGCGCAAAGCGGTAATCAATAATCAGTTCTTTATGCTCAGATTGCAGTGCTAATAATTGATTATAAAACTTTAAACCACAACTGCCCGGAGATTGAATCTTTATCGCTCCGCTGTACGGCGAATCATCTTTTAATTGTTGTTCTAAAAACTGCCAATCTTTAAGAAGTAGGCTGCCCTGCTGATATAAGTTTTGGCCCTGAGGAGTAAGCGAAAACTGCTTACCATGGCGCTCAAGTAAAGCGCAGTTAACTTGTTGCTCTAGCTTTTTAATGTGCTGACTTACACCAGATTGAGTCATATAAAGGCGCTCAGCTGTTAGGGTAAAATGATTTACCTCAACCAAAGTGCAAAACGTGTTTAACCATGTAGGGTTTATCATTACAAAACGTACTCAAAATGATGATTAATGATAATTTTACTTAATATTGGTCAATTCGTAAACTAACTCCATCAACTAATCACAAGATAAGTCACACGTTAAAGAGGAAGCATTATGAGTCATACATATCCACGTAGTTTTTCGCACATTGGTATTTCGGTTCCCGACGTTGAAAAAGCAGTCGAGTTTTACACTAAGGTTATGGGTTGGTACACCATAATGGAACCCACTTTAATTACCGAAGACAAAAGCCCAATTGGCGAAATGTGCACAGAAGTATTTGGCGAAAAGTGGGAAAAATTTAAAATTGCGCATCTATCTACAGGGGATCGTATTGGTGTCGAAATTTTCGAATTTAAAAACCAAGAAAACCCAAAAGACAATTTTGAATACTGGAAAACAGGCATCTTTCATTTTTGTGTTCAAGACCCTGATGTAGAAGGTTTAGCCGAGCGTATTGTAGAAGCTGGCGGTAAAAAACGTATGCAAGCCCCTCGTTATTACTACCCAGATGAAAAGCCGTACCGCATGATCTACATGGAAGACCCGTTTGGTAACATCCTTGAGATTTACAGCCACAGCTACGAGCTTATTTACAGCGCAGGCGCTTATTAAACTTAGCTAGTTTAAAAAAGTTTAGCTAAAAACAAAGGCCGCAGTACTTATTACTGCGGCCCTTTAGTTTTTTACATGGTTAAATTTTTAAAAATGCTAACTTTTAGCGCCAAGCGAGCTATGCAGGGCATTTTTATAAGCCTCATACGCGGGGATGGCTGAGGTAATAGTTGCGGCAACAGTAATAACGGCTATCACTTTTAGTGTTTCTACATTAAACATGTTTGCATTTAAAAATAAGCCGTACGTCGCGCCTAGCCAATTTCCTAAAAGCCATATAGTTAAACTTAGCAAAGCCGTTGCGGCAGCGCTTGCCAGTATGACTAAAATTAACGCTTCTACCAGTACTAAGCTAAAAATAACGCTTGGCCCTGCGCCCAATACACGTAGCACGGCAATTTCGTTTTTACGCTGCGCCATAGAGGCAAGTAACATGGTTGATAAACCAAATAACGACGATACCAATACCAAAATACCAATAACGCGTAATAGGTTTTCAACTGTTGCCATCATTTGCCAAAGTTCACTCATAGCAACACCGGGTAACACGGCCATTAATCTATCGGCTTTATAGTTGTTTATATCGCGCTGTAATTTAAAGGTTGAAAACTTAGACTTTAAACCTAGCATTACTGCGGTAATGCTCTCGGGTGTGGTGTTTACCGAGTCTACATTGTTAAGTAATTTAGCTTGTTTTACCGGTGATAAATGTATGGCTTCAATGGCGTTTAAGCTTACATGTATGGTTTTATCAACAGGCGTACCTGTGGGGCTAAGTATGCCTTTTATAATAAAGGGAGTGTTGTCGTGATGGGTAAAGCTCGTGTTACCAATACCATGAGCAATCACTACGCTGTCGTCAATTTTATAACTAAGCTTTTTGGCTACATCGGACCCTATTACAGCTTCAAATAATGCATTAAATGGCTGGCCTCTACTAAAAGTAAGTGGTTGCTTAGTGCCGTATTTAAAGTGTTCAAAGTAGCTGTTATTTGTGCCCATTACTCTAAAACCACGGTGCGAATCACCTAACGAAATGGGAATTGCCCATTTAACTAATGAGCTGCCTTTTAGGGTTTCAAAGCTTTTATAATTAATATTACTGGTGGGGCTGCCCATTCTAAATACCGAATAAAGTAAAAGGTTTAGTTGCCCACTAGGTGCGCCTACTATCATATCTACATCTGAAATGGTTCTGTTAAAGCTCTCTTTGGCTTGCTGGCGAATATGCTCAACACTTAACAGCACGCTTATACTTATAAGTAATGATAAAAACGTAAGTATGACCGATTTACGCCTACTGGCTAAGCTGCTCCACGCTAACGATACTAGCATTTGTTACTCTCCTCTTTTAAAAGCGAAGTTACATCAACACTTAGCTTAAAAAATTGTTGTAAGTGCATATCGTGACTTACAAATACAAGCGTTATGCTGTGCTGCTTACATAAATCAATTAGTAAGGCCATAAATGCATCGCGCGATGCGGCGTCTAATGCCGAGGTGGGTTCGTCAACTAATAACAGTTTAGGTTTATTTATTAAAGCGCGGGCAATAGCCACACGCTGCTGCTGGCCAACACTTAATGTATTTGCTGCTTTTTGCAAAATGGTCGTCGGTAATTTAAGCGCTAAAAGCAGTGCTTTAGCGTCTTGCTCTATTTGCGTATTGCCCGTTTTTGCAAAGTAGCTAGCTAGTTGAATGTTTTTTAACACACTTAAGTACGGTATTAAATTAAATTGCTGAAACACCACGCCAATGTTCTGGGCTCTAAATTTATCGCGCTTTTTTGACGTAAGCGTCGAAAATGCCTGTTCAAGCAAGGTTACATTGCCACTTTGTGGTGTTAGCACCCCTGCTAATAAATTAAGCAATGTGGTTTTACCTGAGCCAGATTCGCCGTGTAAAAACACCTGTTCCCCCTGCTTTACTTGCCAGTTAGGAATATAAAACGAGGTTTTGTCGGCTTTGTGGTACTTATAGCTAAGTTGGTTAATATGTATAGCTAAGGGAGTAGAGGCCGAAGAAATTGTATTAGGCAAAGATAAGACTCCTATGGTTTGATAAGTGTTGATATGTTATAACGTTTTTAGTTGGGCAATAAGCTAATTGAGATGAAAATATGTCAAAAAATGTAACTAACATGGTTGCTTGGTGTGTTATTGCCTTGACCAGTTTAGTATTTACTTGTGAGTCAGCGGCTCAAAGTACAAGTTACGAAGAAATAGAGTGGATTCAGTTAATGCCTAAAGACGATTTAGACGCACTGCTTAATCCGCCTGAATACTTAGAAGAGATCGTAGATGGCTCAGAGCAAGACACATTAAATAGCCTAGACGCTAAACCGTTTGATAACGAGCAAGATAAACGCTATCAGCAAGCTTTAAGCTCAGTACGAGTGATTGAAAGTTACAACAATAAAAAGCTGCGTATACCTGGCTTTATAGTGCCGCTTGAGTCTGAGGAAGGTAAGCGCATTAGTGAGTTTTTTGTAGTGCCTTATTTTGGCGCGTGCCTGCATATGCCACCGCCGCCACCTAACCAAATAATTTACGTTAAGTTTGATCAAGGTGTTGATCTTAAAAGCCTGTATGACGCATTTTGGTTTGAAGGCACACTGACTATAAACACCGTTGAAAACGAACTTGGCACATCGGCTTACCAGCTTAAGTTAGACAATGTATTACCGTACGAGGATTAAAGTGAAAGATATAAATATAAAACGTGGATTGTGCGGTTTAGCTTTTTTGAGTTCTTTAGGCGCTGGTGCGTGTGAGTTTCATGCGGGCGTGGGTTTAAATCAGTTTCATCCTTTTGCTCGGCAACACTTTCAGCCTCCTATTTTACAAAATTTCTCGTTTGAACACGCCAAACAAGCACAGGTAAAAGTGGGTACCCCTAGCACGGCAAGCTTTAGTTACTTAGTGCCTAAACGTTACAGCGCGGTAAGTGTAAAATTTGTTGCACCTAAAAATATAAAATTAACCGGGGCTGCTTCTGTGCAACTTGCCAGTACCCGGGGTATTCATCGTTTAAAATATGTGGCAAATAAGGCAGGCAATAGTGAAATTGTTATTCAAATTAACGGTATTTTAAATGCAAAGCCCTTCACGCTTGAACAAAAAATAAGCGTGGCGGCCAGTTGATATAACTTACATTTAGGTTAAATACAAAAAGGGCTAACGTAACGCGAGCCCTTTTTTATACCTAAATTAAAAGTGCATTGCTGCAATTTATGCGTTTTTACCACAACACTTTTTATATTTACGCCCGTTACCACATACACACGGATCGTTTCGCCCTACCTTTGGCGCGTCACGTGTTACTGGGCTTTGCGGTGGTGGGCAACAGCTTGTGTTAGTGCAGCCTGAGCCTGTTGGGGCTGGTGATTTATCGGTCATATTACTCTTCCTTTTTAAATAACCTGAACTCTGGATAATAAATCTATCTCGAGCAGCTATTTTCAGCGCTAGCTGCGTTGAATTTACTTGCAATAGGCCAGCTATTGACGCGTAAATTCGCCTTGTTTTCACTAAAAATCTCTGGCTAGAGAGAATAAATTTAAATATCAACCTAATTTAATACGTTAGTAAATCTCTTAACCAGAGCTCAGGTTAAATAGTATTTACCACGAACCATACATAGGGTTTGGTAGTAAAAATAATGATTTACCAAGCTTGGGTTGTAGCGTTTTTATATTGGCGGTTTCTTGTGTTACGCCGCTAAAGTCTTCTATGTTATCCCCCACCTGAAACTTAATAACCTGTGGCTGCTGCCAGTTATTATTTTGCCCATTTGATGAAAAACAATCGGCTTTGCCTTGTGTTATTTGCTGGCGGCGCAAGTCTTTATCGTTAATAAATTCGTTGCTATTAACGGCGTTTTTGTCAGCCTCTGAACGGCCCATTAAACAGGTGTTTTCAACTGCTATAGGTAACCCCACTGCTTTTAAATTATTCCACGTGTGCAAATCGTTTTGCTTATTACGGTTAGTAACAAGCGCTATTTTTCCACCGTGTTTATACACTGTTTCTATAAACGATTTAGCACCAGGTACCAGTGTGGCTTTTTCGCTTGCAACCCATGCCTGCCAAGATTGTGGTGTATACCCTTTGCTGTTGAGCTCGGTTTGTTTTTGATAGGCTGAGTTATCAAGCACAGTTTCATCAACATCCATCACGGCTACCCAGTTACGTGCAGTGTTTGGCAATTGCATTACCGCTGCTTTTGCTTGTTCATAGGTTGTAGTTGCTAGTGCTTTATACTCTTTACTGGTTGTTTGCCATAACACTGCCGACGACAGTGAGTGCGCATTAGCAGCAAGCGAAACCGATACCGCGCAGTGGTCACTCAACATGGCTTTGTTATCCATATTTTTGAATTTATGCACTTGAGCCGACGCTTCAATATTTTGCGCATTCATACCGCCAACAATAATATGATCGATAGGCGCCGGGTAGCGTGCTTGGCATCCTAATAATTGGCTGGTCGTAATACTCGTTGAGCGCTCATTACTTATTAAAGTGCGGGTTAGTCGATTGTAAGGCGCTGATATACGGTGGTTAAAATCACCTAATATTACGTAAGGCGTGCCTGCTGTTTCGTGTTTTTCAACCCAGCTATTAAGCACTGGTGCTTGTTGTGCATAGGTTTTACACGCGGGTGAGTCGCTTTTTAAGTAGTCATCTACAAAACAGCCGCTTTTCATATGTACGTTCAGTATATCGGTTGGTCCTTGCTGTGTATTAACTGTTATTTGTAATCCGTAGCGCAGCCCTGCTCTTGCTAATCCTAATTGGTCTATAGGAGCTGTATTAAGTACAGGTATTGCTTTTTTTACTGCAAAGGCTACTTTTTGCTGGGTTGATAAAGCCCCCGTTTGTCGGCACGTATAGGCTTTGCTGTCTGCTCGGCTAGACATAATTAGTTGCCAGTCGTCTTCAGAGAATATTTGCTGTAACGCCGCTTTAGATCCCACTTCTTGTAGTGCAATAATATCGGCGTCTAAGTTTTTTGCGTAAGCTTTCATAGCCTCAATTTCGCTTGGCGTTCTGGCTCTACAGCCTGTATCTATTGGGTATGCAAGGTGCTCAACGTTCCAAGTCGCTATTTTTAAAGCAGGTAGAGTTTGAGCTTGTAGCTGCGAGGCCGGCTGCGCTGAAAAACTTTCATTAGTATTGTTAGCTTGGTTAGATGTACAGCCAACACTAAGCGCACTGACTAAAGCAATGGTTAATGCATTAAATGTGTTCATGGTTAGTTTTCTCTGAGTTGGTTTTATTATTAATTAAGCAGTTCATGAGTTGTTGCGCCCACATAGAGTTAATTTGTATCGCTATTATTTCTATACGGCTTTCTTGGGAATCGTTTAAATGGGTAACGGTTAAGGTTTGCTCCGCAAGGTTAAAGCCTACGCTCCCTTCGTCTGTTTTTATAACAGCTTTAATTCGCTCTGCTTTTAAGTTGCAAAGCCAAGCGTGCAGCGCTTTTTTACTAAATATGTGTGCTGCGCTAATGCGCCAGCCAATACTTTGATAGCCTTGAGCGCTATTTTCAATGCACAGTATGCCACTTGCGGGTAACGGCGCTTCGTGGGTATTAATGCCTGAGTTTGTATGAGTATGCGCAGTGCAAGGCGCCGATTGATTATAGCCGCACTCACCTTTTAACAACTCAGGTGCTATTTCACCTTGTGTAGTAAATACAATTTGCTGTGTTTGGTTTGCGCGGCTTATTACGTAATCAGTTAATGTTTCAGCGTCATCTTGAGCGTATAAATCGTGCTTGTTACCTACAATAATATCTGCAATATCAATTTGCTGATTAAAAGTAGCATGGCTTGTATAACGCGAGTCATTGAGCTTTCTGGCATCAACTAAAGTAATTGTTTTTTGTAAGCTCAGTACATTTTTATAATGCGATGATGAAAGTGTTTGTAATACTTCCTTTGGGTGGCCAAGCCCTGTGGGTTCAATTAAAAGTCTATCTGGGTTTGCTTGTTTTAGCAGCTGATTAAGAGCAACTTGCATTGGCACGCCGGCGGTACAGCACATACAGCCACCGGGTACTTCGCGAATAAATACACCGCTGTTTGGGCTTTGTTGCCCATTAAGTAGCGCGCCATCAATACCTACTTCGCCAAACTCGTTTACTAATACCGCCCAGCGCTCAGTGCGTGGTTTGGTTTTAAGTAGCGATACAATAGCGCTGGTTTTGCCTGTACCTAAAAACCCACTAATAATATTAGTGGGTATTGCTTTTAGTGTTTGCTTATTAGAGTTCATTAGCCAATTTCTTGTAACCTTTTACCAAATCGTGATTTGCAGACACCACCGACTCAGAAAATGTTGAATACTCTGGCGGCACTTTGCTTATGCTGTTTAAATCAAAGCCGGGTTCTATATTGGTCATTGGCGGTACATGAAAATCTTTAGGTAAATCTAATCCATCAACAACGCAGTTATGCCTAACTACACACCCATTTCCCACATGCGATCTAAATACTACCGAATTAAAACCAATAAATACATCATCCCCTACGCTGCACGGGCCATGAATAATAGAGCGATGCGCTATAGACGTGCGCTCACCAATAGATACAGCGGCACCCGATTTAGAATGTATAACCACGCCATCTTGTATGTTTGAATTTTTTTTAATAATAATTGGCTGCATATCGCCAGTGTCGTCTACTTCATCGGCGCGTATAACCGCATAAGGGCCAATAAATACATTGTCTTCAATTATTACTTTGCCACACACAATGGCTGTTGGGTCTATAAATGCGCTTTGTGCGACGCTTGGCATGTGGCCGTTTGGGTTTTTTCTTAACATTTTTTATCCTACTAAATATGCAAATTAAGGTTTTAAATAACACGCTGCTGCGAAAACTTTTGGTCGTACACAACAGCGTTGTGAGCGTGTAAGCTTTCTTGGTGTTCAACTTTAAAGTGGTAGTCGCAAATGTTGGTTTTTAGCTCTAAGGCCAGTTTGATTCTGCGGGCGGCATCTTCGCAAAAAAGTAAGTTTTCGGCATTGAGCTTGGCAAATGCTTGTTCGTCTTCGCGCTTTACTGCGGTTTGAACAGGCGTACCAATAGCACTTTCTAGTTGTGTAATAAGTGCAGGTAAGTCAGGAAGCTCTTCACCTTTAATACGCATTGTTATGTACGCGTACGAGCGCTGGCTGTGTGGTGTAGCAATACTGCCTTGCTCTGATGATAGCCACTCTAGCAATGCGTTTTTATCAACGTGCTGCTCTGTAAATTGCTCTGCTACGGCATCGCTTAATGCTTTTCGTGAAAGCGCGGCTGAGCACGGGCACGTGCTTGAATAAGCAATAGTAAGGCTAAGCTCGGTATTAATTTCACCGTCTTCAATGGTTTTACATACATTCACCGGGTACGCCTGATACCCCGACTGATTTGATAAAAGCGCAGGTTTATTAAGTGTTAACTCAAAGGCTAAATTTACTTTAGCGCTTAAGCTTAGGCCTTGCTGAGAGTGCAGCATAGTATTTAATAACGCGGTTAAACTTTCGCCCGTTAAAGGCTGGTTTACAAGCTGCTCTTTAAGATGCAAATACAAACGCGACATATGTATGCCTTTGGCTTCGGCTTTATTTAAACTTACAAATATGTCGGCTTTGGCGTGCGTATGGATAGGTTCGCCAGCGAGAGGTAAAACATGCAAAGGCAGCGAAATTCCTTCCATCCCTACCCATTGTAAAGGTTGTGCATTAAGAGAATTATTCTGCGAAGTAATATCTGGCAAATGGCTTTTAGCATTCATAAATTTAACTATTCCAATTAACGATTAAAAACAAGAGGCATGGCAGGTTTGCTAGGTTTAGAGACTGTTTTGCCATCGTAAAGGCGCTCGCCATTAACCCACGTGCTTAGTATTTTTGACGAAAATTCAACGCCATCAAAAGGCGTCCAGCCGCAAAGGGAGCGGCAAGAGTCGTGGCTAACTTTTGTGGTTTGTTGTGTACTTACCAGCACTAGGTCGGCGTAGTAGCCCTCTTTTATAAAGCCGCGTTTATCTACTTTAAAACGCAGCGCGGGATTATGTGCGGTTTTTTCTACCACCTGCTCTATGCTTAAACAGTTGTGTTTAACGTGTTCTAGTAAGCTTAAAAGCGCATGCTCTACTAAGGGCAAGCCTGCTGCCGCGTTAACATAATCGGTTTGTTTTTCTTGCCATGTATGCGGGGCGTGATCGGTGGCAATAATATCTATTTGGTTATTTTTAACCGCGTTTATAAGCGCATCGCGATCGGTTTTAGCTTTTATGGCAGGGTTACATTTTATTAAGTTGCCTAAGGCTTCGTAATCTTGCTCGCTAAAATATAAATGGTGTACACAGGCTTCTGCGGTAATGCTTTTATTGGCTATATCGCCTTTTGTAAATAAGCTCAGCTCTTTTTCGGTGGTTATGTGCAATACATGCAATTGCGCATTGTATTTCTTAGCAAGCGACACCGCATACGACGATGAGGCATAACAAGCCTGCGCATCACGAATTTTTGGATGGTCGGTAATGTTAGGCACAATGCCTTGTTGCTCATAGCGCTGATTGTTTTTACTAATTACTTTACCATCTTCGCAATGGGTAACTATAAGCACAGGGCATTCACGAAATATCCCCTCAAGTGCTTGTGGGTTCTCTACTAATAAATTACCAGTTGATGCGCCCATAAAGACTTTTACCCCACATACTTTTTTGGGGTCGAGCGCTTTTATATCATCTAAATTATGCTCGGTTGCACCAAGATAAAAAGAGTAATTGGCATAAGAATGCTGCTCGGCTATGGCGTATTTTTCTTCAAGCGCAGCTTTGTTTGTGGTTGAAGGATTAACGTTGGGCATTTCCATATAACTTGTTATTCCGCCGGCAACTGCAGCGCGTGATTCAGTTAATATAGATCCTTTATGGGTAAGCCCCGGCTCTCTAAAATGCACTTGGTCATCTATCATGCCCGGCAGTAAGTACGCACCTTGCGCGTAAATTACGTCATCGTTTTCGCTCGGGGTGATATTAGGGGCAATACACTCAATAAATTGGTTGGTAATGCGTACATCAGCACGTTGCGTTTTACCTTCGTTAACTATTTGGGCATTTTTTATTAGTTGACTTTTCATGCTTACGGCTCTTATTTAGTCAGCAATTTATGTTTAATAGGTGTGAGTTGGCGGCTAAATATTAGCTTTGCCAGCTTATTAGAGGATTACTGCGCGTTACCTCTGTTGAGCCTTGGCCCGTATTACTAATCCATTGCACGTTAAGCGCATTCAGCGAAGGCATTAAGTTAAACAGCGTGACCGAAAAGCCTATAACGGGTGTTTTGCAGTTAAAATTGTAGGTGGCTTCAACATTATGATGATCGTGCTCATCGTGCTCATCGTGCTCATCGTGCTCATCGTGCTCATCGTGCTCACTGTGGCTGTGAGCAAGTGAGTTTTCGGTGCTTTGTAAAATACACTGCCCTTTAATATCAATAGCGTGGCTACTATTTTTTAATTGCTGAGCAAGCACGTTAATGGCATTTTTATCAGATGAGCTTGCAGCTTGGTGCTCAAAACCTAGCGCATCAGCAGCAGGAATAATAAACTGCATTTGCAGCAAGCTACCCTCTTGAGCAATAAGTAACTCACCTTCTCCATGCACATGCTTTTGCGCATGAGCACTAAAGCCCAGCCCTAATAGCAGGGCAACGCTCAGCCCTTTTTTAAACGTTTTCATAAGCTAACCCTTATTAAAAATAGAGCTAAATACATCAATTGTTATAATATAACATACTGGTCATGTCCTAAAAAGATAATAATTAAGGGCGTTTAACTAGTTATTAAAAGGGGTTACAGAATCAACGCGCTCTAATGTTTAAAAAGCTTTGTTAAACGTGGTTGTTAAAGGGTCGTAATTACGGGGATAAGTTTAGTTGTCGAAATTGATTAATAGGATTCAATTAAATCTGACAGCCGAATATGTGCCAGTGTAGGTCGATAAGCGAAGCGCCATCCGACACAGTAAAATACCTTTCCTATTATTATCAACATTTTAAGTGTCGAGTGGCTGGAGAGTGTCATAAGCGGACATTGAAGGTTTCTAATGTCTGAAGTCAAGATTTGATAATCATATAGAAAGCTCCTCGAGTTTTTCGATACAGTTGTGTTGACCAAAAAATAAACTGTATCTCGAGGAGCTTGGTATGAAACTATATGGTGGAATTGACTTGCATTCAAATAACTGTGTTATTGCTATCATTAATGAACAAGGTGAAACGCTTAGCTGTAAACGTTTAAATAATGACATGTATGTCATTTTATCTTTTCTAACCCCTTATAAAGACAAGTTAACAGGGCTTGTTGTCGAATCAACATTTAATTGGTATTGGTTAGTTGATGCATTAATGGATGCAGAATTTAAACTCCACATAGGGAACCCTGCTGCAATCCAACAATATTCAGGCTTAAAACATGCTGATGACCATAGTGATGCACGTTGGTTAGCTGAAATGCTACGTCTAGATATACTGCCTGAAGGCTATATTTATCCACGTGAACTCAGGGCTGTTCGCGACTTAATGCGCAAACGAATGGACATTGTTCAACAGTCCACTAAAAACTTATTATCGGTGCAAAGTTGTTACATGCGTCATCTTGGTTATAAGCTCGGTAGCAACAAAATAAAGCAAATGGCTGCTATCAGAAAAGGCGTTGATACTGAGCAGGTACACGCAGACTTTAGCTCAATGAATACAGCATTGTCGGTCATTTCCAACCTCTCATTAATACGCTGTGCTCAACAGCAAATTAATGCGATAGAGGGAGCTATTTTAAAACAAACATCACTCTCCCCTGAGTTTATAAACCTAACAAGTATTGATGGAATTGGGAATACGTTAGCACTGACTATTATGTAAGAAACCGGCACGATTAAACGTTTTGATAGCCCAGGAAATTTCTCATCGTATTGTCGCTGTGTTAAAGGGGCAAGGTACAGCAATGGAAAGAAAAAGGCGCGACTAATCAGAAGAATGGTAATCGTTATTTAGCGTGGGCCTTTACTGAGGCCGCTAATTTTGCAATTCGTTATAACCCAACAGTTAAAAAATATTATCAACGAAAACTGGCTAAAACAAACAAAGTAGTTGCGATTAAAACGGTTGCACATAAGCTCGCAAGAGCGTGTTATCACGTGCTTAAAGACAATGTACCATTCGATGAACACAAGGCGTTTGCTTAGCGCCTATTAAATAAATTAGGTTAACGTGTTGAGCTAGCAATGGGGTTCGTAAAACCATTAGATTTGATTAGGCCTGCATGTTAACCGCTCATATTTAAATACTGGATATGCCCAATGTTTGAGCCACAAAGGGTTGGTTATGTGTAAGCATAAACCACAGACTTGTTACAGCGCAGTGTGTAAACGCAGTCAGAAACTGGACTGACATTGGTACTAAACGATGACTGAGGCGCAAGCCAAGGGCCTTAATTAATCATCAATAATGCTTAATTAAACTGCCTAAATTCATATGGGTGACTGGTGCATATTCACACCAATTGACGTCATTACTAGGTGCGTAGTCATATTTAAATTGAGTTTAAATAATAAGAACACTTGGTTTTTGAATAAAAAGATCAAGAAAACACAGCTG
>LAZR01000382.1_pt1 | contig 39448 bp, 35 predicted proteins | sample 329461 | NCBI WGS metagenome assembly LAZR01 (sample SAMN03002196, study PRJNA259156) | marine sediment metagenome | biome: sea floor; feature: Hydrothermal impacted sediments; material: marine sediment; isolation source: Loki non-amplified sample from Loki's castle hydrothermal vent sediment ...
ACAGCGAGGGATAGTCGCCGCGATGCTCTTGCACCATCCGCACGGCTCGTTCACGGACTTCAGGGGAAAACTTGTTTGTCTTGTTCATGGCTTCATCTTCTCAGGAGTTGAAGCCTCCGCGAAACCCGGGGCGGTTCAAATCCCGATATCCAAGTTCTTCGACGCAAAAGCCGGCATTCGGATAGACACACCGGAAGGGCCAGACCGAACCTATGCTGTGCTCGGCGTCTCGGGCCTGGCGCCTCAATGGTTCGAAATCGATGCAAACTTTTACGTCAGTAAGGATGGCGATACGTCTGCCGAACTGGATGCGGAGTATGAGTTGCTGTTAACCAACTACTGGATCCTCTCGGCTACCCTGGATGCGACTGTCGCGTTCAGTGAAGATCGGGAAATAGGCGTAGGTAAGGGTTTGGTATCGACAGAAACCGGGTTGCGGTTGAGCTATGATCTTATTGATCGAGCTTTCTCGCCTTACGTTGGTATCGTTCACGAACGTAACTATGGCGACACGGCTGACTTCGCCAAGGCGGACGGTGGCAGCACAGACGATTGGTTTGCGGTTGTTGGAGCAAGGCTCTCCTTCTAATGCTAAACAGACCGAGGGCGCCCGCCCTCGGTCTTTTCCTACATACTTTGATGTACATCAAGTTTTGATATGAACGGATCGCTTGTTTTCCGATTTTCAGCTTGGATTCAGTTTGGGGTGTTGTGATAGAGACTGAACAAACAGGCTCAGAGGTGCAAAATCATGGCCAAAGCCCATAAAGCAACAAACCAAGAGCAGTTTCTGCTTCGGCGTAAACTGACTGTCGAAGGTTTTACTGACATTCAGTGGGAAGACTTCATCCAGGAGCTGAATCATCATCCATGCGTTGATTTTGCCGAGCGCAAATCGGAAAACCGGTTGTTCGTCACCTTCGACGCCACCCATTGGTCTACCGACGCTCTGATTGAGCTTGTTGGGGCGAATGGTGGTCATTTGAAGGGCGGTTGGTGGGAGCGTCAAAAACTGGCACGGTACCGATTCAGCGATGAAAACATCCGGGCCAACGCCAACCTTGACCCGTTTTGCTGTTCGAAAATCCCACCGATGAAAAAATAACAGGAGGTTAAATGAGCAGGGAGCAAGACAGAACTTCTCGCTACAAGGAAGGTAGCTTGACGCTATCCGGAACAGTCATGCTAGGCACCGGCGTGATGATCGGTGCCGGCATATTTGCGCTTACCGGACAAATGGCCCAGATGGCGGGAGCGCTCTTTCCACTGGCATTCCTGGCTGCCGCAATCGTTGTTTCCTTCAGTTCTTATTCCTATATCAAAATTTCCAATGCTTACCCATCCGCGGGCGGCATTGGCATGTATTTGCATAAGGCGTACGGCGATCGCTTGGCCACGGGGTTTAATGCCTTGCTGATGTATTTCTCGATGGTGATTGCCCAGAGCTTCCTGGCCCGCACGTTTGGGTCCTACACCATGCAGCTGTTCGGCGGCGATGAGAGCGGGTTCATGGTGCCAATACTGGGTGTATCCCTTATTTTGGCGGCGTTCGTGATCAACCTGGCTGGCAACCGCTGGATTCAGGGCGTTGCTTCGTTCATCGGAATCCTCAAAATTGGCGGCATTCTGGTTTTTGGGTTGGTGGGCGTATGGCTGGCCGATAGCCTTGCGGTCGATTTTTCCAGCAGTGGTGAGACAGGCGTCTTTGGTAACTTCCTGGGCGCAACGGCCCTGGGCATACTGGCCTTTAAAGGCTTTACCACCATCACCAACAGTGGCTCAGAAGTGAAAGACCCGCACCGCAACGTAGGCCGCGCCATTGTGATCTCCATTGCAGCTTGCGTGGTTCTCTACACACTGGTGGGTTTCGCCGTTGCAAGTAACCTATCCCTCGCCGAAATCATTGAAACCCAAGACTACTCTCTGGCTGCTGCGGCGCGCCCAGCATTGGGCGATTACGGTCTGTGGTTCACCGTGGCAATTGCCATGATGGCCACCGCTGGCGGCATTCTTGCCAGTATTTTTGCTGTCTCCCGCATGCTGGCCATGTTGACCGAAATGAAGCTGGTTCCCCACAGCCATTTCGGTATGCCTGGCAGCATTCAGAAACACACACTTGTTTACACCGTGGTGCTGGGCTTGGTTTTGACCGCCTTTTTTGACCTCTCAAGAATCGCCGCTCTGGGCATCATCTTTTATCTGGTTATGGATATCTCCATTCATTGGGGCGTACTACGCTATCTGTACCAGGACGTGAAGGCTACAAGGTGGGTGCCAGTCGTGGCGATTGTTCTGGACCTGACAATTCTGGGCGGCTTTGTCTGGGTTAAACTGCACACTGACCCCTTTGTGATTGGTGTGGCGGTCGTCACTATGTTTGTCATTGGGTTGGCCGAGCAGCTATTCCTGAAGTCTTCCGCCAGAAGAAAGGCTATGGAAAGTGACGAGTCCCATGCACACCATCACTGATATTAAACACTTAAATTGGAGGCTAATCCCATGATGGAAGGGAATATGTTTGGTAACACCATGTGGGCCGGGCACTGGCTGTGGATGCTGGTGATTGCGATAGTAGTCGTTATACCAGCCTGGCGGATCTGTCAGCGTACCGGTTACCCGGGCTGGATGGGAGTCTTAATCCTTATTCCAATGGTGAATCTGGTTTTCTTGTACTTTATTGCGTTTGCGGACTGGCCAGCGGACAAAGCAGGAGCGCGGAATGAGTGAGCATCAGCACGCTGCGAAAGACCCCGTTTGCGGGATGTCGGTAGACCCCCATACAGCAGAGCACCGCAGCCAACATGCTGGTAAAACCCAGTATTTCTGCTCCGCTCGATGCCAAGCCAAGTTTGATGAAAACCCCGAGAAATACCTCGGGGAAGAGCAAAAGCCAGCAGAACCGGTCGCCCCCGGCACCATGTATACCTGCCCGATGCACCCGGAAATTCGCCAACAGGGTCCTGGCGACTGCCCGATTTGTGGCATGGGGCTGGAGCCCGAACAAGTAAGCCTGAACGATGGGCCATCGGCGGAGCTTACAGATATGACTCGTCGGTTCTGGGTTGGTCTGTTTCTCGCACTCCCTGTATTTGTAATCGAGATGGCAGGGCACTTTATTGGCCTTGATCACATCGTATCACCACAAGCCTTGAATTGGATTCAGTTGGTACTGGCAACGCCTGTAGTCGCCTGGTGCGGCTTGCCGTTCTTTGTTAGGGGCTGGAAATCAGTCGTCAATCGCAATCTGAATATGTTCACGTTGATTGCCATTGGTACCGGCGTTGCGTTGATTTATAGCCTTATCGCTACATTGGCTCCGCAGATTTTTCCCGATGCCTTCCGGCAAGCGGATGGTTCGGTGGCCGTCTATTTCGAGGCGGCCGCCGTTATTGTAGTGCTGGTGTTACTTGGACAAGTGTTAGAGCTCCGTGCCCGGGAGAAAACCTCGGGAGCCATAAAAGCTCTGCTGGATCTGGCTCCCGCAACCGCAAGAAAGCTGGACGATGAAGGAGGCGAATCCGACGTCTCTCTCGATCAGGTAAAGGTTGGTGATCGTTTGCGAGTGCGTCCTGGCGACAAAGTACCCTTGGATGGAGAGATTCTGGAAGGCCGCTCCAACATCGACGAATCTCTGGTAACCGGTGAGCCATTAGCCATCAGCAAGAAAACCGGCGATCAGGTGATTGGTGGCAGCATGAACCAACAAGGCAGCTTCATTATGCGAGCTGACAAAGTAGGGCGTGACACCATGCTTTCGCAGATCGTGCAAATGGTGGCCAGTGCCCAGCGCAGCCGTGCACCGATTCAGGGGCTGGCCGACAAAGTGGCCGGTTGGTTTGTTCCGGTAGTCATCGTTATCGCCGTTATTGCCTTTATTGTCTGGTCAGTTGTCGGGCCAACGCCTCCGATGGCCTATGGCCTCATTGCAGCCGTGAGTGTGCTGATTATCGCCTGCCCATGTGCGCTTGGATTGGCGACACCCATGTCGATCATGGTTGGCGTGGGGCGTGGCGCTCAGAATGGCGTGTTGATCCGCGATGCGGAAGCGCTTGAGCGCATGGAGAAAGTCGATACGGTGGTGGTTGATAAAACCGGCACACTGACCGAAGGCAAACCTCAGGTTACGAAGCTGGTGCCGGCAAACGGTTTCAGTGAAGAAGTCTTGATGCGCTATGCCGGCGGCCTGGAGAAGGGCAGTGAGCATCCGTTAGCCCATGCCATTCTCGACAAAGCCAAAACCATGGAACTGACGGTGCCAGACGCCGAAGATTTCGACTCGCCTAACGGTAAAGGTGTCACTGGGAAGATCGACGGAAAAGCGGTCCTGCTTGGCAATCGGCTGTTGATGGAGTCACAAAACGTCGATACCTCCGCCTTTGAAGAAGACGCAGACCAACTTCGCCAAGACGGCGCAACGGTGATATTCGCGGCGGTGGAGAACCAGATATGTGGTTTGATCGCTATTGCGGATCCGATCAAAGAAACCACTGAAGCGGCTATTACCGCGCTACAGAAAGACGGCATTCGTGTGGTCATGCTGACAGGGGACAACCAGACATCTGCCGAAGCCGTCGCCCGCAAACTCCATATCGATGAAGTGGAAGCCGAAGTACTGCCTGAGGATAAAGCTAAGGTCGTCCAGCGTCTTAAAGACGAGGGGAGAATAGTAGCGATGGCCGGCGATGGTGTGAATGACGCCCCAGCGCTGGCTACGGCCGATGTGGGCGTTGCTATGGGCACGGGTACGGATGTGGCTATTGAAAGTGCGGGCATCACTCTTTTGCGAGGGGACCTGATGGGCATTGTAGAAGCGCGTCATTTGTCGATTGCCACCATGCGCAACATCCGGCAAAACCTGTTTTTTGCTTTCGTTTATAACGCGGCTGGCATACCCATTGCCGCCGGTGTGCTCTACCCATTCGCAGGCATCCTCTTGTCGCCAATCTTTGCGGCTGCAGCGATGTCGTTGTCTTCGGTAAGCGTCATTGCCAATGCACTTCGCTTAAGGGTAATTAAGCTGAATTAAGCTGAATTAAGCAAGGTTTGAACTGTTCTTGGTGAAACGTCCAACGGCACCCCATGCCCACCGGCCTGGGCTTGTGGTGCCCCAAAAAACTGAGGTACAAAAATAGTATGCGTAGGGTAAAGATTTCATTGGGCGTTCTTTTGATCGGATTGATCAGCGGTTGCAGTGACGGGACGGTGGATGGTCGCTGGTATACCCAGGCGCAAGTCGAGCGTGGTTCAAAGGTATTCGACGACAACTGCGCAAGCTGCCATGGCACCAAGGCTCAGGGTTCCTTCAATTGGAGAAAACGTCTGGAAGATGGCTCTTATCCACCGCCACCGCTCAATGGAACGGGGCACGCCTGGCACCATCCATTCGACATGTTGATGGGCACAATCAGTCAAGGTGGTGCTCCCATGGGTGGGCAAATGCCAGCCTTTGAAGATGAACTCTCCAAGGACGACCAGAAAGCCGCCATCGCGTTCTTCCAGAGCAAATGGAATAAACAGATTTATGATGCATGGTTTGATCGGAGTGGGCTCTAACCTCGCTGTGCAACCGATCCGCCGATTTGACTCGGATACAATGGAATGCTTCTGGCGCCCAAAGATCCATTTTTACGTATAGGAATCTGATAACCAATGCTCAGCTATCCAAAAATCGATCCGATTGCGATTTCATTGGGACCGTTGCAAGTCCACTGGTACGGCCTAATGTATCTGGTTGGCTTTCTAGCTGCTTGGTGGCTGGCACGTCGCCGGGCTCTTCGATTGGGGTTGAGCACCGATGCAGTCGAAACGCTGATTTTCTACTGTGTGATGGGCGTCATACTGGGCGGTCGGCTGGGGTATGCGCTGTTCTACGGCTTAGACAAGCTGGCCGACAATCCGCTTTGGTTATTCAAAATATGGGAAGGCGGCATGAGTTTTCATGGCGGCTTTGTCGGGGTATTGGTCGCGGCTTTGGTTTTCGCCCGCAAGCAAAACTTACATTTTTTTCAACTAACAGACTTTATCGCACCACTGGTGCCTATTGGCCTGGGGGCAGGGCGCATCGGCAACTTTATCAACTACGAACTTCCGGGGCGAGCCAGTGATGTACCCTGGGCCATGGTGTTCCCTAATATGGGGCCGGCGCCACGCCACCCGTCGTCACTGTATGAGTTTGCACTGGAAGGTGTTGTGTTGTTCGCTGTGCTGTGGTGGTTCTCGATCAATCCTCGCCGAAATGGAACAACGTCCGGCTTGTTCTTGTTGCTCTACGGGCTTTTTCGTTTTTCTGTCGAGTTTGTTCGCCTTCCCGACTCGCAGCTGGGGTTCATCGCCTTTGGCTGGATGACCATGGGACAGTTGTTAACGCTACCTATGATCATTGGTGGACTTATCTTGATTGTTTGGTCGAGATACCAGCCGATTAATATAACAAAGGCGGCGAAAGCCTGATAAAGATTGCCGCAGCGATGACAATACAGCACGGCATCCTTGCTAAAGCCATTTTCGCAGAATTCGTCCAAACACATCGTAAATATTATGGAGGAATCCACGGCGTTTCCAGGCGATCTCGGTGATTTCAGCTGAATCCTGAAGATCATCCAAAAAGGTTTTTCTTAACTGGCTGATTAAGACGCTGTTCCTTGAAATCAGCGTTAGTTCATAGTTGATAAACAGGCTTCTGTAATCGAAGTTGGCAGTACCGATACTTCCCCAGCCATCGTCAATAAGTAGAACTTTTGAATGCAAAAAACGTGGTGTGTATTCGAATATGCGAACACCATTTTCGATAAGCTCACCGTAAAAAGCACGGGCTGCCCATTGTGCGGGCGCTGAGTCCGTTTTTTCGGTTGTCAGAATACAAACATCGACTCCCCGTCGTGCGGCGAATATAAGCTGATTGAGCAAGCCCCGATCGGGAACAAAATAGGGCGTAACAAGCCAAATACTCTTTGCCGCCGTAATCAGCTGATCCTTAATGGCACACCGTAACTGGATACGGCACTTGCGCGAGGTATTAGGAATAATCCGGCTATCACCCTTATTCTGAGCGAATGGGGCCCAGTCTGTATGACCGCACCAGAACGCATCGAACAGAGCCTCGGCCTCTGCGGCCAGTATCCCGCTAAAACAAGCGTGCGCATCGCGCCATCGCATTGGGCCGTAGAACCGCCGAGAGCCTTCACGGTGAATGTTGAAACCGCCGAGATACGCCGTCTGGCCATCGACCACCAGTAATTTACGATGGTCACGACGGTTGTAGCGCATCGGCTGTCGCCAGCTCCAGCGGTGGAAACGTTGCAGGCGTACCCCAGCCGCCCTGAGCAGGCGCCGATGACGTAGAGGAAGGCTGCCTCTCGAGCCCAGGGCGTCAACGTGGACGCGCACATCAAGGCCACGCCGGGACTGGCGCATCAGCTCGTTGAGTAAAACGGTTCCGACTTCGTCTGCTGCCAGAATATACGAGGCTAAAAAGATGCGGTGGGTTGCAACTCGAATCGAGTGGGCCATCGCTGCGTAAAGCTCGTCTCCTTCAGTAAAAAGTTTGAACTCAGTCGAAGACTGTTCTCCGACTTTCGTCGCCAAAAGCGAACCCCGCTGTATAGGTTCTAAGTGCCTCTTCATATTCATGGCCTTAAGGTTACGATTGTGTGCTCTTCGAAAACCCGGTGATTGACTGAAAAAAACCTTGCTGTAGTCAAAAAAACAGCTACAAGTCGACCATTTTCAGTTGTGATTCAGGTTGCTATAGTGAAATGCAGGTAGTTTGCTATTTTTATTTATGCCTCTATTGAGGCTGGATCGATACTAGGAGTTGACACGATGGACGATTATAACAGGGCATTGCCGAGCAACGAGGTTCATGAAGTCATCGTGGATGTTCACCAGGATTTTTTGCATTTTCTTACACGTCGGCTTGGTTGTGAGGATGAGGCCGCCGACGTTCTGCACGACTTCTACGTTAAGGTGCTCACACGAATTGGCGATGTTCGTGAGCGCGAAAAGCTTCGTGCCTGGATGCGCCGTGTACTTGAGACGAGCTTGATTGACTATTACCGAGCCCAGGGCAAAAAACGCCAATTCGAGAAAGAACACCATTACCTTGAATTGGCGAGTCTCGATAGCGACGCTAAAGACGATCTCGATTTCATTGTTTGCATGTGTCTATACAAACTCTTGCCGACTCTGAAACCAGAGTACGCCGATATTTTGTGGCATGCGGAGCTGGCTGGCGAATCCCGCAAAAGCATCGCGGCCAGATTCCATATCTCCGAGAGCAATTTGAGGGTGCGGTTGCACCGGGCGCGGGAGGCCCTGCGAAAGCGGTTGGAGGAGACGTGCCAGAGCTGCTCAATCCACGGCTATCTGGATTGTGCCTGCGACTCCGGCGCTGATAAATCCAATTACGGAGGAGCGGCTTTATGAATTTGCCATGCGCTCGTCGAAAATCCGGCCATCAGATGAAAAACCCGATATACGTCAAGAGTTGTAAAACAAGGCAGAAATATTCAGTTTCGGCTCAGGTAGTTGTTGTAAGCTGTTGTTCGATGCCGTTTTCTCCGGTGGAAAAGGCTCGGTATATGATCTTCTGAATGGACGGTGAAAGGACTCCATTCTTTGCCTCCTGTTTGAGAGATCCGGGATGGATCGACACAGGGAGCCGGCATGATGAACGATGGTGGCAAGGAATTGCCGATTAGCAACGCCCGAGAGGTCATGGTGGATGTCTACCAAGATTTTCGAGGTTTTCTTACACGTCGGCTTGGCGATGAGGACGAGGCCGCAGACGTACTACACAATTTCTACGTTAAGGTGCTTATACGAGTTGGCGATGTTCGGGAGATCGAAAAGTTTCGTGCCTGGATGCGCCGCGTGCTCGAGAGGACCCTGATAGATTATTATCGGGCTCAGGGCAAAAAACGTCAATTTGAGAAAGAGTACTGTTATCCCGAATTGGCGAGTCTCCATAGCGACGTTGAAGACGATCTCGATCTCATTGACTGCACTTGCCTTTACAAACTCCTGCCGACCTTGAAGCCAGAATACACCGATATTTTGTGGCGCGCGGAGCTTATCGACGAGCCCCGTAAAACTATCGCGGCGGCGCTCAATATTTCAGAGAGCAATCTGAGGGTGCGTTTGCACCGGGCGCGGGAGGCTCTGCGAAATCGGCTGGAGGATACATGCCGGAGCTGCCCAATCCAATTACAGTGGAACGGCTCGCTGAGCTCTGGCGGAACGGTGCCTAATTCCTCAGCCGCGAGCAAGCACTGACAAGCCCGTTGTTCGGCCTTGTCAGTGTCTGTCGTTTGATGGTGGTTACGGTGCAATTGAGCCAAATGTCCAGATAATTGGGGCCATAGGGCCCCGTTGACTTTAAGGACGACTAGCGGGGCGTTTCGTTAAAGTTTGATGACCGCCACTGGCTGGCCGGGCATTTCCAGCCTCATGAAAACCATCGCTTGGTGGCCCGTATCGAGCCATCAGAGATGGTCTCTCCGGCGTTAGTAGCCGGTTCGTCCAGCCTCTCGCGGATCGTCAGATAATCTCGAGTGAGCGGCACCGCATCCTGTTTTTTGGCAAGCTGGATTTGAAAAACGACATGGCCGTTGTGCCGGAATGCCACTTCGCTGGCAACAAGGTAGAACCGCCACATGCGACAGAATTGTTCATCATAGATTGACCGTACCCGGTCCAGATTCGCCTCGAATCGATTGCGCCACTTCTTCAACGTCTCTGCATAATGCAGCCGCCAAACCTCGACATCGGTGACATAGAGGCCGGACTGTTCGGCGATGGCAAGGACCTCCGACAGGGCCGGGCTGTAGCCGCCGGGAAAAATATAATTGGCGATCCAGGGATTGGTTGCTCCCGGCCCGTCGGCTCGGCCGATCGTGTGCAGCAGGGCGACGCCATCATCTGTGAGACGGTCTCGGAGGGTCGCGAAGAACTCCTTGTAATGTGGTACCCCGACATGCTCAAACATGCCCACTGATACGATCCGGTCAAAAGCGCCGTCGATGTCGCGGTAGTCTTGCAGAAGGAATTGAGCACGGTCGTCAAGACCTTCGGTTTGAGAACGTTCTTCGGCGATTTTGTGTTGCTCATGCGAGAGGGTCACCCCCGTGACGCGCGCGCCATGGTCGCGGGCGAGATGAAGCCCAAGCCCGCCCCAGCCGCAGCCAATATCGAGAACCCGGTGTTCTGGCGCCAACAGAAGTTTGGTGGCGATCAGCGTTTTCTTGTTCCTTTGCGCTGCCTCAAGAGTGTCACCTGCTTCTCGAAAATAGGCGCAGGAGTATTGACGGTCGGCGTCCAGGAACAGGTCGTATAACGCACCGGACAGATCGTAATGATGGGCCACGTTGCGCTGAGCTCGTCCGGCAGGGTTGAACTGCGAGAGCCTGCGGTAAAGTCGCCGGAGGTGTGCTGGCCAGCGATAATGCCATACGTTGGGCTGGAGCGTCAGATTAACAACCAGCAACTCGATCAAGCCGTAGATATCATCCTGATCGACCGTGAGTGTGCCGTCCATATAGGCCTCGCCCAATGCGAGATCCGGGTTTATCAAGAGTTTGCGTGGCAGGGAGCGTGCGTGAAAATGCATGGTGACAGCGGGCGACGATTCGTGACCGTAATGTATTGTCTGTCCGTCAGGGTAGACAACTACCAAGGATCCCTGCTTGATCAGGCGCTTCAAAAAAATCGAGAGCATTCTTGTCCACATCGTTATTACTCGTCGTTGAGATCTTAAAAAATTGTTAAGCGTTAAAAGAATTACCTTCCCAAATTGGTTATGAGTAGAGACGGTAATTTGAATCTTTCGTTACACATCTAAAACCTCGCTAAGAATGCTCGAGATGCCAAAACTGTAACGGTTTTTTTATTTTTGCGTCTATGTCTATACAGCCAGCAATGAGTAAAAACGATTACTTGTGCTTCAAAAGAAGGAGATGCACTTTGACTAAGGAAAATACGCCTACCCAAAATCCTGAGGAAGGTCTGGCTACTCGCTTCCCTACCGCCTATACCATACTGTTCCTGCTAATTATCTTGGTTGCTGCCCTGACCTGGATTATACCTGCCGGGCAATACGACCGCGCAATGAATGCGGAAGTCGGGCGTGAAGTGGCCGTGCCCGGCACCTACCAGACGGTCGACCCCAACCCTCAGGGTTTTATGGAGATCATGCTCGCCCCCACGGCCGGGTTCTATGATCCGGACAGTTATGTGGCCAACGCCATTGATGTTGCCTTGTTCGTACTTTTCCTGGGCGGCTTCCTCGGCGTAATGAACGCTACGGGGGCCATTGATACCGGCATACGCAGTGCCATGCGGCACCTTAAAGGCCATGAGATTTGGATGATCCCGATACTGATGACGCTTTTCGCCATCGGCGGTACAACCTATGGCATGGCCGAGGAGACCTTGGCTTTCTATGCCATTCTGATACCCGTAATGATGGCCGCGGGGTACGACGCCGTAACCGGGGTGGCCATCATTCTGGTCGGTGCCGGTATCGGTGTGCTGGGCTCTACCATCAACCCGTTTGCCACGGTTATCGCAGCCAACGCAGCTCACATACCGTTTACTGACGGTATTGTCGTGCGTTTTATTCTGCTTATCGGCGGCCTGCTAATTTGCTCAGCTTACGTTATGCGGTACGCCGTTCGGGTAAAAGCGGATCCATCCCGTTCCGTAGTCGCCAAACAGTGGGACGCGCACCGCAAGCTCTTTCTGGGCAAGCATGCCGATGAAATCCAGACGTCTACTCTCACCAGAACACAGATTGTGGCGCTTCTGATCTTCGCCGTAACCTTTGTTGTCATGATTTGGGGCGTATCGTCACAGGGCTGGTGGATGGCACGCATGGGTGGGCTGTTTTTTGGCTCGGCCATTGTGATCGGCATCATTGCTCGCCTTGGCGAGAAAGGACTTACCAGCAGCTTTGTTGATGGTGCGCGTGACCTGCTGGGCGTTGCTCTGGTGGTGGGACTTGCCCGAGGCATTGTGGTGATTATGGATCAGGGCATGATTGCCGACACCATTTTGCACAGCGCTGAAAACTCTCTCGGTGGACTGCCCGAACTAGCGTTTATCAACTTGATGTTCTGGATAGAAGTGGGAATGAGTTTCTTTGTGCCCTCTTCATCGGGCTTGGCGGTTCTGTCCATGCCGATTTTGGCACCGCTTGCAGACTTCGCCAACGTGGGCCGTGATCTTGTCGTAACTGCGTACCAGTCTGCCAACGGCCTGGTAAATCTGATCAACCCAACCTTTGCAGTAGTGGTCGGTGGGCTGGCGATTGGCCGTGTGTCTTACGATCGCTGGATCGCGTTCATCTGGCCTTTGCTATTGATTCTTACCATTTTCATTTCAATTGTTATCAGTGCAGCCGCACTGATTTAATGGAGGACTGAACCATGTCTGAGCATAAACTTGGAGTGCATTCCGAAACCGGAACCCTGCGGCAGGTTATTGTCTGCCGCCCGGGGCTGGCACACCGTCGGCTAACCCCGTCCAACTGTGATGCCCTGCTGTTTGATGACGTGTTCTGGGTCAAACAGGCACAAAAAGATCACGATGTGTTTGTGAGCGTGATGCGTGAGCGGGGTGTCGAGGTACTCGATGTCAACGAGTTGCTGGCCGAGACCCTGGACATTCCGGAAGCCCGTAAATGGATCCTGGATCACCGGATTACATGGAATGATATTGGCGTGGGGATGATTTCCGATCTGCGCGCTTGGATGGACGAGCTTCCCGGTACCGAGCTTTCAAAGTATTTGATTGGCGGCCTTGAAGTGGGTGATTTGCCATTTGATCCGACCGGGCTTTTTGGTAATCACCTGGGGCACTATGGGTTTGTGCTGCCGCCATTGCCCAATTACCTCTTTACACGGGACAACAGCGCCTGGATCTACGATGGCGTTACCCTTAACCCCATGTACTGGTCTGCACGCCAGCCCGAAACACTGTTGATGGCCGGTGTGTATCGCTACCACCCGACATTTGCAGGAAAAGTGGATGTGCTCTGGGGCGACCCCACCAAACATCATGGCCTTGCCACTCTTGAGGGCGGTGATGTGATGCCTGTGGGCAACGGCACGGTGCTTGTGGGCATGGGCGAACGTTCATCTCCGCAGGCGGTTGGGCAACTGGCCAACGCCCTGTTTGAGAAAGGCACTGCAGAGCGGGTAATTGCGTGCCAGATCCCGAAATCACGCACCGCCATGCATTTGGACACCATTTTCACCTTCTGCGGCGGCAACGTGGTCACCGCGTTCAAAGAGGTTGCGGACGAAGTGGTCTGCTATGACTTGCACCCCGGTGAAGGCAGAAAGCACCTGTCTTTCCGCCAGGATCCGCGGCCCTTGTTTGATGTGGTAGCTGACGTTCTTGGCTATAGCTCACTTGAGGTTGTCCCGACCGGCGGTGATAACCCGGCCGAACGCGAGCGCGAGCAGTGGAACGATGGCAACAACGTGTTGGCACTGAGCCCTGGTGTGGTTGTCGGCTATGACCGCAACGATGACACCAACGCAGCACTTGAAGCGGCGGGCATTGAAGTACTGGCCATTCCCGGCGCTGAACTGGGCCGCGGCCGAGGCGGCGGACGCTGCATGAGCTGCCCCACCATGCGCGACCCTATTTGATCAGAAAGGACAAAGACCATGGCTTTTAATTTGAAGAATCGTCACTTCCTGACCTTGCGGGATTTCTCCCCGCAAGAGATCGGTTTTCTGCTGAAATTGTCCAAAGATTTGAAAGCGGCGAAGTACGCTGGCACCGAAGTTCCGCAGCTTACTGGCAAGGAGCTCGCGTTGATCTTTGAAAAAAACTCCACCCGAACACGAGTAGGTTTCGAAGTGGCCGCTTACGACCAAGGTGCCCGAGTGACCTATCTTGGGCCCACAGGTACCCACATTGGTCACAAGGAATCGGTAAAAGATACCGCCCGGGTGTTAGGCCGTGTTTATGACGGCATCGAGTACCGGGGCTTTGGCCAGAAAATTGTTGAGGAGCTGGCAAAGCATGCCGGTGTGCCCGTGTTTAACGGCCTGACCGACGAGTTCCACCCCACTCAGATTCTTGCCGATTTTTTAACCATGCAGGAACACGTTGAAAAGCCACTGCATAAAGTGGCTTATGCGTTTCTTGGCGACGCCGCCAACAACATGGGCGACAGCTTGCTGATCGGCGGCGCAAAAATGGGCATGGATGTGCGCCTGTGTGCGCCAAAAGTCTGCTGGCCAGAACAGTCGATACAGGATGAAGCCCAGGCCATTGCCCAGGAAACCGGTGCCCGCATAACCATTACCGAAGACTTGGATGCCGCGGTCGCCGGGGTAGATTTTATCTACACCGACGTTTGGGTATCCATGGGCGAGCCGAAAGAAAAGTGGGGCGATCGGATCAAACTGTTAATGCCTTACCAGGTGAACGCGGCTGTGATGGAAAAGACCGGCAACCCCCGGGCCCGTTTCATGCATTGCCTGCCGGCGTTTCACAACACCGACACGGTCGTTGGCAAAGAGATAGAGGCAGAGTTCGGAATCACTGCCATGGAAGTAACCGACGAGGTTTTCGAAAGCCCTGCATCGATTGTTTTCGATCAGGCAGAAAACCGTATGCACACCATCAAGGCGGTTCTGGTGGCTACACTCGGGGCCTGATTCTGGCTCAAATTGCTGATAAAGGATGCACAGTATGCTGATTGTTGCAGCTCTGGGCGGCAACGCCCTGTTGAAACGTGGCGAACCACTCACGGCTGAAGCCCAACGCACCAACGTTCGAACCGCCGCGAAATCGCTGGCGGAGCTGGTGCGCGCTGGGCATCAGTTGGTGATTACCCACGGCAACGGCCCGCAAGTAGGTTTGTTGGCATTGCAGGGTGCTGCCTACAAGCCTGAGGAGGCCTACCCTCTGGATGTGTTAGGTGCCGAAACCGGCGGCATGATTGGCTATATGATCGAGCAGGAAATGGAGAATGCTCTCGGCCATGACCGCCCCGTCGCGACTCTGCTCACACAGGTGGTTGTCGACCGGGACGACCCGGCCTTCGCCAATCCGACCAAATTTATTGGCCCGGTTTACGATAAAGCGGAAGCCGAATCCCGGGCCGCAGCGGCCGGCTGGCACATAGCCGCCGATGGCGATAAGTGGCGCAGAGTAGTGCCCTCGCCCGCACCCAAGGAAATACCGGACATGCGGGTGCTGAAGTTACTGTTGGATCAGGGGGTGGTTGTTATCTGTACCGGAGGCGGCGGCATTCCAGTGCTGCGCCGCAACGACGGCAGCATGACCGGTGTTGAAGCCGTCATCGACAAGGATGCCGCCAGTGCTCTGCTTGCGCGCGAGTTAGGGGCAGACGCGCTGCTATTGCTGACCGACGTAGACGCCGTTTATCGCGATTTTGGTACACCAGGCGCCGCTCCGGTTCGCAACATCACGCCAGACCAGGCAAGGCTGCTGGATGTACCCGCCGGCTCCATGGGCCCAAAGGTGACAGCTGCCAGTGATTTTGCGGATTCCGGAGGCATCAGTGGCATTGGCCGATTGGAGGATGCAATTGCAATTCTCGAGGGGTTGGCGGGCACTAAGATATTGGATCAAAAGGCTGCTTAGCACTTTCCCTAAGGTGATTTGACTTTAATTTGATTTACATCAAATCACCAGGGTTGGAGTCAATGAATTCACTGTTCCGCTCCCCGTTTTCAGGTTGATTTCAGCTGCTCAGGGTTTACTGGTACTTGGTAGCGCGACTTGAATTCATAGCGTGAAAGTCAAACACATGTCAAAAGTAAGGAAGGTAAACCGGAATGGATATTAAAACATACAAGGAACTGATTGCCTGGACACGTGATCTGCACGCACACCTGGCACGCTGCCTTTCCCACTGTTCGACACGGAATGAAGAAGAACGGGCCCGGGCGCTTCTGGACTATCTGGCAACCCGCGAATCTGAAATTGAACGTATTGTGGAAGAGTTTGAACGTCAGGCAGACACCAGCGCTTTGGAAACGAGGGTTTATGACTATCTGTCTCATCACCCCATTAAAACCCACCGAACCTGTGATGAGCCCTATGCAAAACTTGATTTCAACGGTATCTGCCGGGAGATATTCGACTTTCATAAGCAGATTACTGATCTCTATCAAACACTGGTCGAGAAAGCCGAAATCCCAAAGGTAAAAGAGTTGATGGAGTCACTGTTGGCGATGGAGCTAAACGAATCCAAGCGCCTGGCTCGTCAGATCGGCCGGATGGACGATCTCTGATTATTCCGTTACGCAGCAGCTGTGTCTGACCATTGTGATCGAGGGATTATGGAGTCTTCAAATCAGTTAACAGCCTATCTGATGGGTATTGATACCCATCAGGAGCCAGTCGTTTACATGCGCCAGGATTGCCAGGTGTGTCGATCCGAGGGCTTTGGCGCCAGCTCAAGGATTGGCGTTTCCTCGAGTCAGCAATCGATTATTGCGTCGTTGAACATCGTCTACGGTGACATTGTTCCCGAGGGCCATGTCGGTCTGTCCACTATCGCAATGGCAAGGCTGGGCGTGGCGCCTGGCGATGACTTGTTTGTCCATCATGCGCCCTACATAGACTCGTTGAGCCTGGTGAGGCGAAAAGTATTCGGGCACACCCTCGACAATGAAGAGCTTGCCAGTATTGTGGCTGATATTTCAGATCACAGGTACAGCGATGTTGAAATCGCCTGCTTTTTGAGTAGCTGCGCCGGCGGTCGGCTGAATACCAGTGAGATTATAGGCCTGACCCGGGCAATGGTGAATTGCGGTGAGCGCCTGAGCTGGAAGGGGGTTGATCGTGTTTTCGACAAACATTGCATTGGGGGACTGCCGGGTAACCGGACAACGCCATTGGTAGTTTCTATCGTTAGCGCGGCTGGTCTGGTTATGCCAAAAACTTCCTCCCGCGCGATTACCTCCCCGGCGGGCACAGCAGACACGATGGAAGCTCTGACCACCGTTGATCTTCCGCTGGCCGATATCCGGCGGGTGGTGAACAAGACCGGCGCCTGCCTGGCCTGGGGTGGGGCAATCAACCTCAGCCCTGCGGATGACTTGCTGATTCGAATTGAGCGGGCCCTGGATATTGATGGCGAGGGGCAGTTAGTTGCCTCAGTGTTGTCGAAGAAAATAGCGGCCGGCTCCACCCACGTCGTTATCGATATTCCGGTCGGCGACACTGCGAAGGTTCGCAGTCATGCAGAGGCAGAACGGCTGGTATCCCTGTTCACTGAAGTCGGTGACGCCTGCGGTCTGCAGGTTCGCTGTGTGGTTACCGATGGGAGCCGGCCCGTCGGGGCTGGCATCGGGCCAGTGGAGGAGGCCAGGGACGTAATGGCTGTCCTGAATGCTGACCCCATGGCCCCGGAAGATCTGAGAGCCAGAGCTGTGTTGTTGGCAGCCCATGTTTTCGATATGGCAGATAACGCAGGCTTGGAGGCAGGCAAGGCGTGGGCCGAAACGTTACTTGCGAACGGTGAGGCGTTCGCTCAGTTCACGCGGATTGTGAAGGCCCAGGGAGGCCTCAAGAGTCTCGGTAACGCCAGGTTCAGGCATAAGGAGCTGGCGTCGTCGTCCGGGCGTGTTGTCTCCATTGACAATCGCCGACTGGCCCGGCTCGCCAAACTGGCGGGAGCGCCCGCTAACCCCACGGCCGGGTTGCGGCTACTTGCCAATGTGGGCGATACCGTCAAGGTTGGTGAACCGCTTTACGAACTGCTCAGCGATACCACTGGTGAGCAAGATTATGCACTGGCGTATCGCGCCAGCGAGCCTCACATTTTCACCATTGAAGCGGAGAGTTAACTGTGGCCAAGGCGGAAAAAACCTTACTTTTTACTCTGGAACCCCATCCGTTGCAGAAAAAACTGTGCGACCAACTGGGCCTGGAGCCGGGCCAGCTTGAGTTGCGCCGATTTCCCGATGGCGAATCCTATATACGCATCACCACACCGGTGAATGGTGCGCACTGTATCGTACTGACGGACTTGTCTCGCCCGGATAGCAAATATCTGGCCCATGTATTTTTGTTTGAAACGCTTCGAGAGCTCGGGGCAAAATCGGTTGGCCTGGTCGCTCCCTACCTCTGTTATATGCGCCAGGACCGCCGTTTCGTCGACGGTGAAGCTGTTACATCCAGGCTGTTTGCGAGGTCGCTATCTTCCCACATCGACTGGCTGGTTACCGTTGATCCCCACCTGCATCGGTACCAGTCGCTGGATGAGATCTATCGTATACCGACAAAAGTTGTGCAGGGAGCGCCTGCGCTGGCAGGTTGGCTACAGGGACAGGACAACATTTTGCTGGTAGGTCCGGATGCGGAGAGCGAGCAATGGGTCTCCAGTATCGCTCAGGCGAGTGGCCACCCCTACGTCATTGGTGCCAAACAACGTCTGGGCGATCGGCGGGTCGAGGTCACGTTACCAGATATCTCCCGATATCGTGGGTGGAAGACCGTCATCATTGATGATGTTATTTCGAGTGGGCGGACTATTGGTGAATGCGTCAAGGCGCTTAAGGCGCAGGGCGCCGACACCATTGTTTGTGCCGCGGTGCATGGCATTTTTGCGGAGGCTTCGGATAAGTATCTTCTCGGTACAGGCCTGGAGGCTCTGGTCACCACAAATACCATTCCACACATTACCAATGAAATAGACGTCAGTGCGTTGCTGACATCACCGATCAGGGATTTTCTCAATCAAGCGGAGGGTGCACACCGATGAAGATCACATTCCTGGGTGGAACCGAAACTGTTACGGGATCCAAATTCCTAGTTGAAACCACTAAGGCGCGCGTGTTGGTCGATTGCGGCCTTTTCCAAGGATATAAGTGGTTGAGAAAGCGTAACCGACAGCCTTTACCGCTCGACATCGACTCTCTGGATGCTGTGATTCTGACGCACGCGCACCTGGATCACTCGGGATATATCCCGGTGTTATACAAGCACGGTTTCCGAGGGCCAGTTTTTACCCACCATGCCACCCGTGAGTTATGTGACATTTTGCTGTCGGATAGCGGGCACCTCCAGGAAGAGGAGGCCCGGTACCTTGGCCGGCATAAACTGAGCAAGCACGAGCGTCCGGAGCCGTTGTATGACCAGGCGGATGCAGAAGCCTGCATGGCGCTGTTTAAGTCCGTAGCCTTTGAGGAGGACGTGAGAGTCGGAGATATTCGTTTTCATTTATGGCCTGTCGGACACATTTTGGGGGCGGCGAGCGTCATCATTGAAGCGGACGGCAAACGGGTAGGTTTTTCCGGCGACGTGGGGCGTCTTGATGATGTCTTCATGAAGCCGCCCAAGCCCCTGCCGGCACTGGATATGTTGATGCTCGAGTCTACCTATGGCAATCGGCGTCATGACAGCACAGACCCTTTCTCGCAACTGGCGGAGGTTATTAACACAACCGTCGACAAGGGTGGGAATATACTGATTCCCTCATTTGCGGTCGGCAGAGCTCAGGTTCTGCAACATATGTTGACAACCCTGATGCGGGAAGGGCGCATTCCGACACTGCCGATCTATCTCGACAGCCCGATGGCAATCAATGTGTCAGAGATCTATTGCCGTTACGAGGATCAACACAAGCTGAGCATTGATCAATGCCACAATATGTGTGGAACCGTGCACTACAGCCGCAGTGTAAGCGACTCCAAGGCACTGGCTGACCAGATTTATCCGCACATCATTATTGCGGGTAGCGGCATGGCAACCGGCGGGCGAATTCTCCACCATTTCAAGCGGCTTCTGAGTAAATCCAAGACAACGGTGCTTTTTGCGGGCTATCAAGCCGGCGGAACCCGGGGTGCAAAAATGGTGGCGGGCGCCGAGACGGTAAAAATTCACGGCAAATGGGTTCCCGTTAAGGCGAGAATTGAGGTGCTTGACGGGCTTTCCGGGCACGCCGACTTTGTTGAGATGGAGCAGTGGCTGGCTCAGAGTGATCTGGCAGCCGAAACGCCCATTCAACTGATTCATGGCGATCCGGAGGCGCTGGAAGCCATGAGGGATCATTTGCGACAGAACACCCGCTTTGATGTGGAGGTGGCGGGTTACCAATCCATAGTGCGGGTCTAAAAATCAAGGGTAAATAAGAAACCATTAATGTTCTGATGGCTATCAAGGAGTGACCATGGATTTCAGTTCTATTGAGGACTCACACAGAGTCCAGCAGCGCGCAGCACAATACCGCAAGCGCTACCCCAAGTTTGCCAGTTGGGCACAAGGTCGCGGCGTTGTCGAGCACACGGATTTGACCCAGGTGCGGGTGTTCGATTTGTGTCAGGAACTGATTTGTACCGGGCGCTACAACACGCTCGACGACGCATTGGCGATTTTCGACGCAGCGGACACCCTGACCAATGCAGCCATGTGGCTGGTGGCCAACATGACCTACGCCAACAAAGTGGACCTGTCCGGTCAGCCGTTGGCGGCGAACGACTTCAAGGAAAACCCTCAGGGTCATACTGGCGGTTCGTTAAACATGGTGCCCGCCTATATTGGTTACACCGCTGCCAACTCGCTGGCGGGGATCACCCGCAGTTGGCTGATGGGGCAGGGCCACTGTGTAGCAGCGATAGACAGTGTAAATACGCTACTCCAGAACCTTCATCCGGAGCAGGAGGCACGTTATTCCTTCGACGAAGACGGTTTGACGCGATTGGTCAGTGATTTTTACAGCTATGCGATCAACCCCGATGGCACCCCCGAAGCGCCGCTCGGTAGTCACGTAAACCCTTACACGGCTGGCGGACTGATCGAAGGGGGTTACCTGGGGTTTGCGGAACTGCAATACACCCATATGCCATTGCCGGGGGAGCGACTGGTGGCGTTTCTGAGTGATGGCGCTTTTGAGGAACAGCGGGGGAGTGACTGGGCCAGTCGCTGGTGGCGCGCCGAGGACTGCGGCTTGGTGACACCAGTAATGATCGCCAATGGACGCCGCATTGATCAACGCTCGACCATCTTTTTGCAGGGCGGCACTGACTGGTTTCGGCAGCACCTGAAGTTGAATGGGTTCCACCCTATCGTTATTGACGGACGCGACCCCGCAGCCTTTATATGGGGAATTTTCGAGGCAGAATCGAGATTGCAGGCGTGTAGTGACCAAGTGCGTGCCGGCACCATGGAGTATCCGGTACGGCTGCCTTACCTGATTGCAGAAACCATAAAGGGCTACGGTTTTTATGGGGCGGGCTCCAATGCAGCCCACGGCACCCCATTACCGGCCATACCGAAATTCGATGAAGCCTCACGCACCTATTTTAACGATTCCGTGGCCCGTCTCTTTGTGCCTGAAACCGAGGTGCACCGTGCAAAGGACGCCCTGTCAACCCACAAAGCAGACCATCGACCGGCGGAAAAAGACCACCCGTTGAGTCGTCGCGAAGTCTCACTGCAAACGGTACCAGAGCCCCAATGGTTGCAAGTGGGGGAGCACAGCTCACCTATGGCGGCCGTCGATCAGCTGTTTGTGGTTCTTGTGACAGCCAACCCGGCTTTGCGTGTACGGCTGGGGAACCCGGATGAATTGCGCAGCAACCAGATGAACAAGACTCTCGACTTACTGAAGCACCGTGCCCTGGCGCCGGAATCCGGGCAGGCCGAATCCCTGCACGGTTCGGTGATCACCGCGCTCAACGAAGAGGCGGTGGTCAGTGCAGCGCTGGGCAACAAGGGTGGCCTGAATCTGGTGGTTTCCTATGAGGCGTTTGCCATGAAAATGGTCGGAGCCTTGCGCCAGGAAATCATTTTTGCCCGACACCAGAAACGCCTGGGCCGACCAGCTCGTTGGCTCTCGGTTCCGGTTATTGCCACGTCGCACCTCTGGGAAAATGGAAAAAACGAGCAGTCTCACCAGGATCCAGCCTTTGGTGACGTATTAATGGGGGAAATGAATGACATTGCCCGCGTTGTCTATCCGCCGGACAGCAACAGTGCGATGGCATGCCTGAATGCTTGCTACCAAACGCAAGGTCAGGTCTGGGCCATGACGATTCCCAAAAGCCGGTTACCGGCTGCACTGAATAGCCATCAGGCCGAGCAGTTGGTAAGAGACGGAGCTGTTGCGCTTAGCGAAGGTGATGACGTGCAGTTAGTCGCCGTGGGTGCCTATCAACGGCAGGTTTGTGAGGCGGTGGCCGACGGTCTCAGCCAGCAGGGTATTTCATGCGGGGTTGTCTGTCTGCTGGAACCGGGGCGTTTCCGCGACCCTCGGGATGTGGTGGAGGCAGAACATCAGTCATCCAGCCACATCAGAGGGGCGCTATTCCCCAGCGACATAAAGCTGCGGGTATTCGTGTGCCATATGCGTCCGGAAACCCTGCTGGGGGTTTGTCGGCCTCTCGATCTGGGGCGGGATCGCACACTGGCTTTCGGTTACGCCAACCATGGAGGAACGCTTGATACCACAGGCCTGCTGATGGCCAACTGCAGTGATCCTCAATCGGTCAGCCAGGCCATCGTGTCGCGGCTGGGCAGCCTCGACTGCAATACAGGTAAATCAAATCATGAATGAATCATTCAATCACGCTGGAGCCTGGGGCATCACACTGATCGTTATCGTATTGGTGTCCTGGTTCTTCTATCGTTATTTCGCTCCGAAGAACTGGCGGGAATGGGCCGGCGCCGGGGTGGTACAGGCCTTTATCATTGCGCTTTATGCCGAAATGTACGGGTTTCCGCTCACCATCTATTTGTTGGTGCGCTTTTTCGGTCTGGACAGCGAGTATATAAGCGCCAGCTTATGGTCGACCCTGGTAGGGCTTGGCGAAACCGGCATGTTGATCTCAATGTTGCTTGGTTATGCGCTTGCCTTTACGGGGATAGGGCTTTTTATTCAGGGATGGCGTCAGGTTCACAAGGCTCGCGGGGAAAATCGTCTGGTGACAGACGGGCTGTATGCGTATGTACGGCATCCGCAGTACACGGGACTGTTTATTGCTCTGTTCGGCGAAGGCGTGGTGCATTGGCCAACGCTGTTCTCGATCGGCCTGTTTCCAGTCATTGTTCTTGTTTACACATGGTTGGCTCGACGCGAGGAGCAACAGGTACTGAAGCAGTTTGGTGAAGAATACCGAGTCTATCAACAGCAGGTACCGATGTTCATTCCTCGCTGGGGACAGTGGCGCAGACTCGCGTCTGCTTCGCGGGACAGCCGTGATAACGATAGGGAGTGACCTGGTTGTCTTGGGCGAAAAGTTTTAAATCTGATCTTCTGGATTGAAGATGATAACTAAAAGGATGGGCGAATTATGTCTTCAAAAAATAGCACAGCCAGTTCCGGGGCGTCAGTGCCCAGTGCGGCTGCCATAAAATACACCTGTCCGATGCACCCCGAAGTGGTCTCGGATAAGCCCGGGGATTGCCCGAAGTGCGGGATGCATCTTGTCCCACGAGAAGACGGTGGTGGCAAGGCGCACTCTGATCATGCGTGTCATCATCAGTCTGGAGGTGACGCAAGCCATCACCATTCTGGTAGCGATACGAAAGCATCAGACGATGATCCAAAGTACAACAAGGTACCCACCGGTTATGAGGGAACGGTATACACCTGCCCCATGCATCCTCAGGTCCGTCAGGTCAAACCCGGGGCCTGCCCGCTCTGTGGAATGGGGTTGGAGGTTGAATCTGCCGCGGTGGGGGATGAGAGCCCCAACCCGGAACTTATAGATTTCACCCGTCGCTTCTGGGTTGCGTTGGCCTTCTCTATACCACTGCTGATTCTGACCATGGCCCCGTTCGTGGGCATCATGGCAATTCGCGACTTTTTTGGTGAACGCACGTCACAGTGGATTGAGCTGGTACTGGCGACACCGGTGATTCTGTGGTCAGGCTGGCCGTTCTTTACCCGTGGCTATAATTCGTTTCGCACCATGAACCTGAACATGTTCAGTTTGATTGCTATGGGTGTAGGTGCCGCCTATATTTTCAGTATTGTTGCGGTGCTGGTGCCGGATATATTTCCGGACGGATTCCGCGGAGCAGGTGGTCATGTCGGGGTCTACTTTGAAGCGGCTGCCGTTATCGTGACGCTGGTTCTGCTTGGCCAGTTGATGGAACTTCGTGCGCGCGAAGGCACGGGTAAGGCCATCCGTGCGCTGCTCGATATGGCCGCCAAAACGGCACGACTGATCAGGCCAGACGGCACCGAAGCAGAAGTTCCCCTGGAAGATGTAAAAGTTGGTGACCACTTGCGTGTACGCCCTGGTGATAAAGTGCCGGTAGACGGCGTGGTTGTTGAAGGCCGGTCGTCCATTGATGAATCCATGATATCCGGTGAACCAGTGCCGGTAGAAAAGGTGGGCGGTGACAAGGTCACCGGAGCCACGATCAATGGAACCGGCAGCCTAGTAATGGAAGCAACCCGCGTAGGGACGGATACCACGCTGAGCCAGATTGTTGAGATGGTCGCCAATGCCCAGCGCAGCCGTGCTCCAATCCAAAAGTTCGCTGACATGGTGGCCGGCAAATTTGTACCGGCCGTTATTGGGATAGCGGTGCTGTCTTTTATCGCCTGGGCGATCTGGGGTCCAGCGCCGGCGCTGTCCTATGCGTTGGTGTCAGCGGTTGCCGTGTTGATTATTGCCTGCCCGTGCGCTTTGGGGCTTGCAACCCCCATGTCTATCATGACCGCGACTGGTCGTGGAGCACAATTGGGTGTGCTTATAAAGAACGCGGAAGCCTTGGAGCGCTTCGCCAAGGTTGATACATTGATTGTCGACAAAACCGGCACCTTGACGGAAGGAAAGCCCAAACTCGTAGCGGTGTTGCCAGAGTCAGGCCATGATGAAACAGAGGTTTTGCGGCTGGCGGGCACGCTGGAGAAGGGCTCTGAGCATCCTCTGGCGGAAGCGATTGTAGCCGGTGCCGAAGCGCGTAATGTCGCCCTCGGTAAGGCTGATGATTTTGAGGCCGTAACAGGGAAGGGCGTCAAAGGTGTGGTTGACGGCAAGCCGGTGGCACTGGGAAATGCCAAGATGCTGGAGGAGCTGGGGCTGGATGGTGGCCATCTGGTTGAGGTTGCCAACACCCGACGAGACGAAGGTGAAACAGTGATGTTCGTCGTATTGGATGGTGCGGTAGCCGGCCTCGTCAGCGTAGCTGACCCGGTTAAAGAAACGACTCCGGCGGCGCTGCGGGCACTTCATGAACTGGGTTTCCGAATTATTATGGCAACCGGTGATAACGAGCGAACTGCTAAGGCTGTTGCCGCGAAGTTAGGCATCGATGAGATCCGGGCGGATGTTCTGCCAGAAGACAAAGCCAGGATTATCAGCGAACTTCAAAGTCAGGGGAAAAAAGTAGCCATGGCGGGAGACGGTGTGAACGATGCGCCTGCTCTTGCTCAGGCGGATGTGGGCATTGCGATGGGCACAGGTGCAGACGTCGCTATTGAAAGCGCCGGGTTTACGCTGGTGAAGGGGAATCTGGACGGGATTGTCCGCGCCCGAAAACTTTCGGTTGCAACGATGCGCAATATCAAACAAAACCTGTTTTTTGCGCTGGTATACAACGGTGCGGGTGTTCCCATTGCTGCAGGCATTCTCTACCCCTTTACCGGCATTCTCATCGGCCCGATTTTTGCCGCTTTTGCAATGAGTGCGTCCTCCCTCTCTGTGGTAATGAACGCCTTACGTTTACGACGTGAGAAAATCTGATGCCTCGCCAGGCTAGTCTGTAAATCGTGGTTTCGCGTTGTGCGGGAAGAAATCGGTGTGAGGTAATTATTCACACCTGAAGCACCGGCGCGAAGCCACCGCCAGGTTTACGAAAGTTGGTGGTCTAGCGCTACTGGAGGTCCAGTGGTCGTTCTAAATATTTCCCGCCGGCCAGGGGCCGCAGCCGCGCCCGTTCTAATGGTCTGGAGCGTAAGCTTCTTTCTGCATTTTTTTTGGGAAATGGCACAAGTACCGTTTTTCTTTGGTATGACGCGAAGCGCGTCACTGGGATGTAGTCTGGCTTTGCACACGTGCGACTCTCGGAGATGCGAATATAGCTTTTGGCGCTTACACAATGGCGGCATGTTTATCTAGGGACTGGTTCTGGGTGGCAAAATCCTGGAGCCGCTCGACTCTGTCGGTTTATCTCCATGTCGGACTGATCGTGACGATTATTTTTGAGTATTGGGCGACGGGAGACGGACAACGATGGAGTTACAATGAACGGATGCCCGAACTTGCTGTGACCGGCACCGGAATACTGCCTCTCGCCCAGTGGGTGGTCTTGCCTATGTTTTCAGCCTATTCCACAAGATGGATGTTTCTTGGGTGGTTGGTTTCGAAGCGGGCTGTAATGTAATGCAGACGGCGACCACGATCGCCGCCAGCGCAATCGCCAAGGCCATCGGTTGCCCGCGGGCGGGTGGGCGCGGGCGGGTGGGCGCGCCCTAGTCGAAGGGGCGCTAGGTGAAGGTCACGATGGTCATCACCACCGCCATGCCGACCATCATAAGGTTTTCGGTCAGGGACACGAAGCCCAGCGGAACGTTGCTGTCGCCACCGACACAGGCGCACTTCAGCTCGCGCTTGTCGATGTAGACGGCTTTGATGACCGACACCGCGCCCACCGTGCCGATAAAAAGCGCGCCGGGGATCGACAGCCACGGCATGATCGTCGCCGTCATAAGAAGGCCCGCGCCCGTCTCGACGAACGGATAGGCATAGCCATAGCGCACCCAGCGCTTTGCCAGCAGATCGTAATTCAGGAACATAGTCGAGAAACTCTCGATATCTTTCAACTTTTGTAGGCCCAGCAGAACCATGGAAATCGAGATGAACCAACCCAGCGTCTGCCATACAAACATCGATGGTAGTGCAACCCAGGAAAAAGCAAGCGCAAGCAGTGCCGCGATCGAGAACAACGCGATAATCGGCTGATACGTTGTGTTGTCGGTGTCTGGGTCTTTTTTGCCGAAATAGACCTGAAGGTCGTCATAGCCACCGATCCGCTCATCGTCAATGAAAGTCTGTGGCGTAGTCTTGACGTCATGCTCGCGCATGAAGGCGTCCGTATTTTCGCGGGTCTCCAGGTAGTGGTCCTCAACCTCGAAGCCTTCACGCTCCAGCAGGTCTTTGGATTTCAGGCCGAAAGGGCAGGTATGTCCAGGCATAACCATCCGATACAGAGCGGCCTTCTTCATTTGAGTATCGCTAGACATAAAGCCTCCTTCAGTTGCAGGGCCATTTGCCGCCGAAGCCTACGCGGAACGATGGCTCAGTCATCAGGTGAAAAATCAGATCGCGGCCGTCGCGCGCTTCGATTGCGGGGAACTCAGGGTTCACGGTAAAAAGTGTAGGCAACCTTTTTTAATAGTTCAATCACCTGACGTGATGTGCAAGAGGTCGGTTATCACAGCTGAAACACGGGCGCAAAGCCACCTCCAGGCGTGCGAAAGTTGGTGGTCTGGCCCTGGTATACACGGGCTGCGGCGAGCAAACGTTTCCCCGCGTAGGTGTAGAGGCGAATGTCGACCTTTCTGGTGGTGACGATACCGTCAATTTTCATGTTTCGCTCCCCAGCAGGAACGAAGTTCTGTGCGATATAGTCGCCTTTAAGAATGTTTTCGAAAACGCGCCGGGTCAATTTTTTGCCCCGATAGACGCCTTTACTGCCATGGCCGGCAACCGGCTTGAAGAACAGCTCACGACGGGCATTCCACAGTTCTGCCGCGTCGCATTCTGCAACCAAGCGGGTCTTGGGTACGGCGCTCGCCAGATATCCGGCTTCAGTTTCATTCAACCCCCAGTCGCGAAGGGTTTGGGGATCGGACAGTAGGATCAGGTTTCGTTTGTCGGCCATGAGCGCATGCACACGCGGGTTGGGTGTTACTACCACTGTGCCGTCGAGATATGCGCGCCTTAGCGCCTCATGAGTCGGGGTGTCCAGTGCGAAGTCCACCAGTCGGTTGTACACCATATCGATGGGTTTGCCTCTTGCGGTCAAGGCATCACCGACATATTCAAGCTCCGACGGGTCGAGTATCAAGGTATCGATGCCCCTGGCCTGGAGTAGCTGTTGGGCCAGCTGGAATTCGGGGAACATGAACTGGCTCTCAGGGGCATCATCCACTATGGCCAGGCAGCTGGGCATCGAGTCAGTGCGCTGCTTTTGCCACTCCCGTTGAAACATATCTAACACCGCGTCCTCAAATCCATCCAGCGCCTGCTTGGTTTCTGCGGTCTGTTGAGATGGGTCACAGCATCGATGTTGAGCCCGAGCCAGCACCGTGTTCAAAAACGCGCCGCCGGCATTGGTATTGATCTCGATTAACTGAGGGCCATCTGGGCCCAAGTGAAAATCGTAACCCATGAAAGCCCCTATGGGGCCAGGATTGAAGCGTGCAATTTCCGGGGCCCAAGATAGGACGCGTTCCTGATAAGGCGGAAGCTCGGCAACTGATTCGATCGCCTGAACGATTCGCTCCATCGTCACGATATCAGCGCGGGGAACGAAAACCGGGGTGTTTGAAAAAAGATGGTGAAGTTCAGGAACCGCTGATAGATCGCTTTCAGCGCCTACAAATTGAGTCCGGAGGCTCTCGGTGAGAGCTTTGCGGTCAAGGGTGACGCAGTAGCACTGCTGGTTAAGCCGGTCTGCGTGGGCATTGCCTGTTCGTTGGTTTTCCTGGGTTACGTTTTGCATTTGGAGCCCATAGCGTAAGTAAGTTGTTTGGACTGTAGTTTCGGCCTTGATTCTCGTCAAACAAGTATATGTTTGGCAACTGTTTTCAGGTCTATTTCAGCTTCGTGTGTTGGACTGCTAGGTAATGACCACGCACGGGCGACCCCCTTGTCAGCCGGATCGAAAACTGTACTGAACCCCTCATACTAGATAGGTGACGCGATGAAACATCGGTTTTGCAAACGTTGGCTTGCCGGACTGACAATCAGCGCTGCGATGAGTTTGCCGCTGATGGCAGCCGCAGACACGACCCGGGCGTTTATTCCCATGGGAATGGCCGATTCCGTGGGCGTTATTGATCTGGAAAGTCGTCAGGTGACGTCTTCAATGACCGGAACCGTGAATACCCATGGCTCGGCATTGACCCCGGACGGGCAGTACCTGGTGGCAGGCAGCCTGACTGCTCATGAAAGCGAGGAGCCCGTCAGCCGCCCCGAAGGCGTGACCGAAGACGAGCACGCCGCTCACCATGGTGGTGGGGCTGCTGCTGCATCGGAAGAATCGAATACCGGGCTACTCTATGTGGTGGACACTGCCACCAATGCGATTGCTCGCACATTGGAGGTGCCGGGGCCGGTACACCATGTTCTGGTGACATCGGACGGTCGCTATGCCGTATCCACTCATCCCATGGGCGGCGGTATCAGCATTGTCGATCTGGATTCCGGAAAGCTGGTTAAAAGCGTGGCAACGGGACCGGCTCCCAATTACGTGGTGGAAACGGACGACGGGCAATCTCTACTGGTCAGCAATAGTGGCAATGGCACAATCAGCGAAGTGGACACCACGCACTGGTTCGTCAAGCGCAACTTGCGGGTTGGTGGTGGCCCGGAACATATGGTGCTCGCTCCCGACAATGAACGGCTTTATGTGAATGATGTTGCATCTGGTCAGGTGAGTGTCGTTGAGCTTTCGAGCGGCGCCGTGGCGGCAACCTACGAAATCGGGGGAGAACCCCACGGGGTTGGTTTGAGCAACGACGGCCAGATACTTTTCGCAACCAGCAAAGGCAGCAACCGGATCGTTCGTATTGAGCTCGCCAGCGGAGCTCGTCGCAGCGCGCCACTGGCTCCGGCACCCTATCACTTGGCTGTATCGCCCCATGATGGCCAGCTATTGGTGACCAGTCGTGCAGAGGGCAAGCTATGGGTGCTCGACCCGGAATCCCTCGATATAATTGATGAGATTCCGTTGGAAGGCATAGGCCATCAGATATCGCTTGAGGCTAACTAATGCTGTTTTCTTACGCTGTCGCCGAGTCTTCAAGAGAGATCAATGATGGATCGACGTTATAAAATCACTTTGGCAGTTTTTGTCGGGGTTGCGCTGGTCTTGCTCTGGAGTGACCACAAAAGTCACCTGCTTGGCGCGCTGCCTTGGCTGATACTTCTTGCCTGCCCTCTGCTCCATAAATTTATGCATGGGGGACACGGTAACCATGGACGACAATCTGACAAAAGTGACAAGTAACGTAATGACAACCAAATCACTTTCGCCACAAGTCATCGTTGGAATGGTGATTGTCGCGCTTCTCTGGGCCATCTGCTTTCCGTTCATCACTGTCGGGTTGCCGGACGCGCCTCCCTTGTTGTTCGCGTCTCTGCGAGCATTCTTGGCGGGTGCATGTTTAATTATTATAGGACTAAAAATGGGGCGCAAACCCCGTTATTCATTCCGACGTCTGGCTATGCTTGCGTTGATTGGTTTCAGTTACACGGGCATGGGCCTCGGCGGCATGTTTCTCGGGGCGGGTAATGTAGGGCCCGGCGTCGCAACCGTATTGGCGAATGCGCAACCGCTCTTCGCCGCCATACTATCGGTTTTCATTCTTAAGGAAGTAATGACCGTCCGATTGTATTTGGGGTTGTTCGTTGGTTTTATCGGAGTCGTTGTACTTGCTTTACCCAGTTTTGACTTTGGAACGGATCGTTTTGAAGGCGTACTATATGTGCTTTTTGGCGCTGTTGGAACGGCAATCGGTAACGTTCTTTTAAAGCTTCAGGCAGGTGATGGGGATGTGTACTGGCCGATGGGAATTCAGCTCATCCTAGGGGCAGCATTTCTGCTTGTTGCCTCTTTATTGGCGGGTGAAGGCTTTGAGGTTGACTGGACATGGTCATTCGCCGGGGTTGTTTTCGTGCTTGCGGTTCCGGCAACCGCGTTAATGGTTGTGCTCTGGTATGAGCTTCTGGCCAGAGCACCTTTAAACAAGCTTAACCCGTTTACATTTCTGACACCGGTCTTTGGTTTACTTATTGGGGCCCTGTTTTTCGATGAGACATTCAGTGCAGTGGAAATCACAGGCATTGCGATCACTGTTGTGGGGCTGATTGTGATTGTCATAGTTCCAAATCAGGAAAAGCGTGTTTCCTGAAGACCCGAACATTCCAGGTGACGAGTATATAATCAAACTTATGCCGTTAAACCAAAAATCGAATCAACCAACCTGCCAGCTAGAAAATAGCTCCACGACCAGAAAAATCGTACCAGCGATGACTACGCCGCTGGCGTCAATTTTTGGCAGTGGCTTCCTGGTCGTCGTGCCCGTTCTGGCAAGTGCGGTGGGGCCTTTCGCACTGCCGACTATGGTGGTGGTAGCGGTTATCGCTTTTCTGGTTGGCAGTATAGTCCGCCACAATATCCTTTGTGCTGAGTCAGTGCTGAGCAAGGGCAGCAAACGATACACTAGTTTACTCGAGAGGTTATCCGGTATTGCGCTTGTTGCCGCCTATGTGGTCTCGGTATGTCTGTATGTTCATATCCTCTCGGCCTTTGTTCTTGCCTATTTCGAAATGGATACCGTGTTCAATAAAAGTCTGCTGACTACGGTGATCATCGGCGCAATCACCATTGTCGGGGTACTAGGTGGTTTGGACCCGCTGGAAAGACTTGAGCGTTGGGCACTTTATGTGACTCTGATAATACTTATCGCACTGCTCATCGCATTCGCGATTTTTGATGTTAATCAGTTTTTGGCACAGGGTAAGTTTGTCTTACCTGTCATGCCAGATCGCTCAGCATGGGAAATTGCAACGATTGTGGCGGGGACATTGATTATCGTGCAGGGTTTCGAAACAACTCGTTACCTGGGTGAAAGTTATGACGCGCCTACCCGCATTCGCGCTTCGCGTTGGTCGCAATACTTCTCACTGAGTGTGTATGTGCTGTTCGTTGCGCTGGCACAACCCATTGTGCCAGCTCTGAATGGAGATTACGGCGACAACAGCCTCATTATTCTGGCAGCAACGGCTTCATTACTTATGCCAGTGCCTTTGATCGTGGCGGCCAGCCTTTCGCAGTTCTCCGCCGCTGTCGCAGATACCGTTGCGGCTGCCGCCAATATGAAGGAGGGCAGTCGGCAACGTATCAAGCTGCGTTGGGGCTACTTACTGGTAGGTGTGGCCGCCATGGCGCTGGCTTGGTCGGGCTCGACCTTTGAGATTATTGCACTGGCATCCCGTGCCTTCGCTTTTTACTATCTGTTGCAATGCTTGGTCGCACTATCCGTTTGCCGCAATCGTCGTGAACGTCTCTATTTCGTGGTTATTGCACTTGTTCTCGGCTTTGTGATGGTTTTCGCCGTACCAGCGGGTTAAGGCTAAAACGCTCAAATGATCACAAGATCTGCGTGTCGCTCGAAGCCTTCGTGGTGACACCCGAGGTGGGGCGGCGGAAATTCGAAGCAAGCTCCGGGCAGGACTGACATAATCGCGGGACTGGTGTCGCCGGTTATAGGCGAGCTGCCGATAAGCAACGTGATAGATTGGGGGGGCGCATGCGTAATACTGCTGCCAGCGTAGATCCCGGACGTCAGACCATAGTCATTCTGTTGACAGTGATCACGGTTATTTTGGTGGGATGGGCGCTCAAGGCGACTTATGTGGTCACCATGCCACTGACGCTGGCGTTTTTCGTCACGCTCATCCTACGGCCGCTGCAGGGCCGGCTTGATGCTTGGTTACCGCGGCCGTTGCGCTGGCTGAGCATTGTGGCGTGCATGAGCGTTTTGCTTGCCGTGCTTGGTGTGCTGGTGGCGAGCGTGTGGTTCAGTCTGAGCATGATACTGGCCAAAGCGCCGACTTATGCCGCCGCCGCTCAGCAACTCTGGGCGCAGTTACAAGCGCTCGCCGAGCGCCACGCGATGCACGCCGACATCCTCACCGAGCCACTTCGCAATCTGTATGGGCCGGCGCTGGGTTTGATGACATCAGGATTTGGCTATTTGTGGCTATTGATGGCCATGTTGCTGCTGGTGTTCTTTCTGGTGCTGCTGATGCTGATCGAGGCCGGTGAATGGCGGAAAACAATGACCGCCGGCCTCAGTGAAACCCGCATGCAGACCATCCTGGCAACGATTGCCACCGCGTCCGAGCAGGTGCGCCGGTTTCTCGTAGTCAAAACCCTGATCGGCGCGATCACCGGAGCGATCAGCGGCCTGTGGCTGTGGCTGCTCGGGGTGGATTTCGCACTGTTGTGGGGGATCGTTATTTTTCTGCTCAACTATATTCCTTATATCGGCTCCACCATCGCCGTGGTTCCGGCGGCAGTCATCGCCTTGCTGCAGTTTGGATCTGCGTGGGCACTGGTGGCGATCTCCGGGTTGATCGTCATCCAGCAATTGCTGGGCAATATCGTCGATCCCCGCCTGACAGGCCGTAGTCTGGCCATTTCACCACTGGTAGTGCTTGTTTCCATTGTTTTCTGGGGCTGGATCTGGGGCCTGGCTGGCATGCTGATCGGGGTGTTGCTCACCGCCACGATCGTGATTGTTTTTGACCATATCCCCGCGTTGCGGCCATTCGCCACCCTGCTCAGCCGCAGTGCACCGGATCGACGGCCAACGGACTAACCTGGGAGCATCCTGGCGTCTTCGCGCGAGATGGTTTTGAAATCCATCGCACTGAATGCCGCCTGTCCCGGCCAGGCGGAAACCGTTAGACTGATGTGATCGATTTTAATGGAGTACGGCATGATTCAATCCGTAGATTCAAACGGTCGCGGCCGGCAAGGCCCGCCGGACCTGACCGAGTTGTTCACCAAGCTCGGCAGCGGCGGGGCGCCAAAGGGCGTCATTGGGATCGCCATACTGGTGCTGGTGATCTGGGGCGCGTTCAGCGCGTTTTATACCGTCCAGCCCGAGGAACGGGCCGTGGTCAAGCGTTTCGGCGCGGTCGTCGGTATCACCGACCCGGGCCTGCACTTCAAGATCCCGTTCGGCATCGATCAGGTGCAGCACGTGGCCACCGAGCGGGTGCTCAAGCAGGAATTCGGTTTCCGCACTCAGGGCACTCGCGACGGCGATAGCACCACCTACAGCAGTCAGCAATTCGAAGACGAGTCGCTGATGCTTACTGGCGACCTCAACATGATCGACGTCGAATGGGTGGTCCAGTACCGTATCGAAGACCCGATCGAGTTCCTGTACGAAATGCGCGAGTCGACGCGCACGCTGCGCGATATCTCCGAATCCGTGATGCGCCGCATTGTCGGCAACATGCTCGGCTCCGAAGTGCTCACGGTCGGGCGCGTCGAAATCCAGCAGAAGGCGGGCGGCGAGATTCAGGAGATCATGGACGGTTACAACGCCGGCATCCGGATCAATACCGTGGAAATGCAGGATGTGGTGCCGCCACCGGCCGTGCAGCCGGCATTCAACGAGGTCAACGAAGCCCGCCAGGAGCGCGAACGCACGATCAACGAGGCACAGAAGCGCGTCAACCAGGAAATTCCCAACGCCGAGGGCGCGGCCCTGCGCACCGTCGCCGAGGCCGAGGGCTATGCCACCGAGCGCGTCAATCGGGCGCTGGGCGAAAGCGCGCGCTTCTCCGCGGTGCTCGCCGAGTACCTGCAGGCCCCCGAGGTGACCCGCTCTCGGTTGTACCTGGAAACCATCAACGAGATACTGCCCAACATTGGCCAGGTGCTGGTCGTCCAGGACGGCCAGGTGAGCCCGCTGCCGCTACTCGATGTCAACCGCCGCGCCCGCAATGCTGGAGATGACGAATGAAACCGATACTCTTGGCAATTGTTGCGGTCGTGCTGATCGCAATCGGAAACTTCGTGTTCTATACCGTTGACGAGGCCGAGCAGGCCATCATCGTCCAGTTCGGTGAACCTATCGGTAGCGTGGTCAGTGAGCCCGGGCTAAAAATTAAGTTGCCCTGGCAGCAGGTCCGTTACTTCGACAAGCGCCTGCTGGTCTGGGACGGCGACGTTACGCAGATTCCCACGCTTGGCCGCGAGTTCATCCTGGTCGATACCACGGCGCGCTGGCGGATCACTGATCCGCTGCTATTTTTGACCAGCGTGCGCGACGAGGCCGGCGCACGCACTCGGCTTGACGACATCGTTGACTCGGTGGTTCGCGACATGGTCTCGTCAACCGAGCTTGAGGAAATCGTGCGCTCCAAGGACTGGGCCGTGGATGTCGATGAACTTGACGATCCCGCACTGGCCGAGCGCGCCGACGTGAATCTGGAGAAGCAGCCCAAGCTGGGACGCGAGCGGCTGGAGCAGGAAATTCTTGCCCGCGCCCAGGATTCCATGCCGCGGCTAGGTATTGAGCTCGACGATGTGCGCATCAAGCGGGTCAACTATATCAACTCAGTACGCAAGCAGGTCGAAAGCCGGATGATCGCTGAGCGCCAGTCGATCGCCGAGCGATTCCGCTCCGAAGGCATGGGCCGCAGCCAGGAAATCCTGGGCAATATGCAGCGCGATCTTCAGCGCATTCGCTCCGAAGCCGCTCGCAAAGCCGAGGAAATTCGCGGCAACGCCGATGCTGAGGCCACCGGCATCTACGGCAAGGCCTTTGGTGCCGATCCCGAGTTTTACTCGTTCTTCCGCACGTTGGAAAGCTACCGTGCGTTGGGGCAAAACAGTACCATCATGCTGAGCGCCGATTCGGACTTCTTCCGCTACCTGGAGGACGCCAAGGCACCGTAAATCTAGCGCTTTTCCATAGGCTTCGATGGCGATCTTGAACACGCGCTTGAGGTGCCATAGCCAGATCGTGTCTAGGTGGTGCGTAGCCTGAACAGGCAGGCCTTAGCCTAGAGAGCGGTGGTCGCGATCAGCACCATCGGCCAGATATGAAAGAGATAACGTCCGCCCGGCGACGAACAGACAGGTGTATTTCCTTCACCATGGACGGCCGGCTTGGGCGGTTGGCGCACGAGGACATACCAACGTTATCGATTTCATGCGCCCTGACAAGGATGAACGGCACGATTATTTTCCGCTTTTGACATTTCCCATGATAGCCAGAACCCGGCACCGAGCAGCATCGCACCGCCATAAAGCATCCCTTTTCCTGGCACTTCGGCAAAGATCAGATAGCCCAGTGTCGAGGCCACAATGGGCGAGACGATGATATCGGTGAGGGCATAGACATTGGCGTTGATGGTCTTCAACACAATGGAGATACCGAAGTAAGCGAAGCCCGTGGAGATCACACCCAGGCCCAGGGCCCAGAGCATGACGGGCAGACTCATGCCGAGTGCCGAGTAGGGGATCAGGGTTGCGACGGCCCCGGGACCGGCGAGCAGAAGCGCGGGCGAGAGCACTAGCGCGGCGATCAGCAGTGACCAGGCAATATCGTTACCCGTCTCGGTCTTACCCTCATGGCGCATATAGGTCACCATCGCGGCATAGATCGCACCGGTGGCAAGAGCCACGAAATTGCCCAGCATATTGCCACCGCCAAGTGGATTGGCAATGGCAATGCCGATCAGGGCAATGGCGAAGATAAGGATGTAACTCTTGCGCGCCTTCTCACCCAAAAACACCGCCGAGAAAATGAATACGAAAAATGGAGCGATGCTCCAGAAGATCACCGCATTTGCAATCGGCACCAATGTCATGGCGAAGTTGAACGCGCCGCCCTGAGCCGCGATTAATACGCCGATGAGAGCTGTGTCCCGCACATTGCCTTTGGGGAATTGCGGCCATTCGCCGCTCGCCAGAGCGCGTGCGATGAACAGAAAGACGGCCGCGAAGGCCATCGCATAAAACGTCAGCGTCTGAACGGCAATCAGCCCGTCGGTGAGCTTGACGAACACGCCGATGGTCGCCTCGGAAATCGTAATCAACGCCAGCAGGAGCAAGGTTTTCATGCTCAACTCCCGCCGGCCGTACGCGTGATATCGATGGCCTCGGCGCCGGACTCGTCAAGGCAGGCGGTTTCCACCTGCAAGGTGGCGAAGAAGAAGCCGTATTTCTCTTTCAGCATGCCGTAGGCGGTCTTCAACACCGCCTGTGAATCGGCGCCGTCGGTGATCCGCAGATGGCCTGAGAACACGTAGCGTCCGCTGGTCAGCGCCCAGGCATGGACGTGGTGCGCATCAGAAACGCCGTCGAGGGTCTCCAGTGCTTCGGCCACCTCGGCCAGGCTGACCTCGGCGGGCGTTCCCTCCATTAGCAGATGAGCGGCGTCGCGCAGGATGCCCCAACTCGCCCAGATCAGCACCACGCCGAAAGCGATACCCAGGATCGGGTCGATCAGCAGGAAACCGGTATAGCGGATCACCAGAGCGGTCACGATGATCAGAATGCTACCCACGAAGGTCTGGATGATATGCCACAGCGCACCACGCACGTTGAGGTCGGTGCGGCTCTGCTTCCAGATCAAGCCCAGCGAAATGAATTCGGTGAACAAGCCGCCGGCGGCGGCCCACAGCATTGGCCCCGTGGGCAAGTCGATGGGATCCGTGAGCCTCATCGTGCCCATCGCGATCACGACGAGCGCCATGCCGAGCAGGAAACCGCCATTGACCAGCGCCCCGACGATTTCGGCACGGTACCAGCCAAAGCTGCGCGCCTCGTTCGCGGGGCGGCGCGCGAGCCGGGCGGCAGTGATGGCCACCAATACGCCGCCCACGGCCGAGAAGGTATGAAAGGCATCCGAGATCACCGCGATAGAGCCGGTCCAGAGGCCAATACCCATCTCGATGAAGAAGTAGATGCCTGTCAGCCAGGCCGATATGGCCATGCCGGGCCCACTGGTGGGCATGTGCCCCGCCTGGCCGTGACTGCTGCTTTCAGTATCCATAGGACTTATCCTTGTCTTGAGACAGAATTGATAACGCCGCACACGCCTTCGATATCTGCTTGGCAGCATTTGAGGCATGTAGGCGAGATGGCCTCAAGCTCATCTCCGCTGATTGATACGAGTGACAAAGAAGTTGTAGAGAGGACCAAAGATTAGCGCCACGTACCAGCCATAACCGAAGCTTTCCGCCAGGCCCAGGAAAAAACTTGGCCAGCTCAACCAAGTGAAGCCAGGCAGCAGGCGCAACCAACTCTCATACATCGCCTGGCCGGGAAACAACAGGTCGAAACCGACGCATAGGCTGAAGGTCACGGCCAGGAACAGACCTAGGCTCATCCCCAAGGCGATCACCGGGATCCGTGGCACGGTTTGAATCGGCAAGGGTGTACCATAGCGAAGTTTAAGCTTGGTGCTCGAAGCAGTCTCGACGTCAGACATGTTCGTTCTCCGGTTGGGCGGTTGTGTGCTTGGCATCATCACCGGTGAGATATTGCTCGGGTGCGGCTTCGAAGCGTTCCCGGCAGTCACGCGAGCAGAAGTAATAGACATGGCCGTCATAGACGCTTGGCTTGGCCGTTTCAGTGCTGACGGTCTTGCCACATACGGGGTCTACGTCGTCAGCGGGTGGCGTCCAACGCAGCCCCTCGGTGCTCTGCCCTTCCGGTGGCCCCTTGCCATGCTTGGTCTTACCGTGTCCGTGGCCCATCACATGAGCACCGCAGCCAAAACGCATCATCAGGAAGATGATTCCCGCCCAAAGCATGAAGTATCCCAGTTCGTTCATCGTCTCTCTCCTCAAGCAATGTAACCACCACCAGCCGACGGCTTGCCACTTTGCATCAACGATGCTTACCTTCGGGCTCAAAACCTATAAATAATCCTAATATCAAGCGAAAAAGCAAGCGTGTATCTCTCAAGCCTCATCAAACCTAATCCTACACTACCAAGCTTAATTGAAGCTGAATGGTGATATGAAACACGGCGTAAACAAGGCAGGGTCAAACAGAGTGTGTCCGAGAGGTCAATAATCGATCAGTCAGTGCTTGTGAGGTGATGATGCGGTAGCTTATTCAGAAAGCAAGACGCTAGGCTAGGTCAGACAGTGTTAGCTATCGGCTTCAATTGGAAAACGGGAAGTGGTGAAAAAATCGGTTTTCGAGTTACCATCCGGGATGATTCTGGACAAATGATCAGCTCAAGGAAGCAGTGTATGAAACGCCTATCAGTGATCGCTTTTATTGGAGTTTTTCCGGGTATTGCGCTTGGTGCTGCCCCCTCGGCGGAATCATTGATTGAAGGGATGGAAGACACGCTGTGGTCGGACAGCAACCACGGTCGGTTTACCATGCGCATCGAAACCGAATATTGGGCCCGGGAACTGAAACTGGAGGCTTGGATGGATCGGCCCGAGAAGGCGCTGATTCGCATCCATGCTCCCAAAAAGGAAGCCGGCATCGGCTCGCTGCGCATCGGTGACGCTATGTGGAACTATCTGCCCAAGGTGGATCGCACCATCAAGATCCCGCCCTCCATGATGCTCCAGCCCTGGATGGGCTCCAACTTCAGCAACGATGACCTAGTTAAGGAAAGCTCCTTTGTCGACGACTATATCCCCCCTGTGTCAGCCTAGTTGTCCAGTAGGCAGTTTTGCCTGAAACCACATCACAGGGGGCGGTATGGATGCACACA
>LAZR01000383.1_pt1 | contig 39442 bp, 72 predicted proteins | sample 329461 | NCBI WGS metagenome assembly LAZR01 (sample SAMN03002196, study PRJNA259156) | marine sediment metagenome | biome: sea floor; feature: Hydrothermal impacted sediments; material: marine sediment; isolation source: Loki non-amplified sample from Loki's castle hydrothermal vent sediment ...
AAAACATAGATAATGTAAATTCTATTCTTGATGTTAATAGTGCTCAAGTAGTTGGAACGAGGGTAGTAGATGCAAGGATTGACGATGCCATTAACAGCGGAGACGCAACCACCGATGGTGTCATAGACGCTATAAGAGATGCTCTAATCGCACACGGAATATGTGTAGCTGCGTAAGGAGAAAATGAATCTCTATAAATGGATGTATACCTATCTAACTCCCTGGTGGAAGAGACCTTGGACGTACGTGACCAGAGATGCCCGGCAGAATTACCCCTTACTGTGGCAGATGGGATTATCCATCGTTATGATTTTGGTTGGTCACTATCTTTGGTCATGGGGCTTACTAATCTTTGGGTGTGGTGTTCTACTAGGAATACTCATAGGACATTTCTGGTGGGGAACTAAGTATATTAGAGATCAGAAAGGCGTGTAAGATGATTGCAGATACCTTAGTAGTAATTTTTTCCAGCTTGACACTACTCGTTGCCATTATTGGCGTAGGCTGGAGAGTTGGTTTCTTGTTAGGCAAATTAACTCAGGAGGTCAAGGGGCACAATAAACGCCTTGATGATATGCAGAAAGAAATTAAAAGCATCCAGATAGATAGGCAGCATAGGGAATAATGGAGGGCGACCGATGCCTCTCTGCCGAAACGACAAGAAGGAGATGCGCATTGAAGGTGATAAGTGGGTATGTGACTGTGACTATCAGCGTGATGTCGTCCACAAACAGCTCTCTCATGCTGAGGCATTAGAGGAAATTGAAAGACTAAAGGAAAAATTTAACAAAATACACGAAGCCCTAAACAATCACTGCGGGGCTAGTATGGAATTACTTGATTGCCTACACGATATAGTTCATGATTGAGTGTATTATGATGAGGGGCTATCTTGTGGGTATAGAGTCCCATAGGGTTGCCCCCCATGATTTAGTTGACACGCTCTGACAGCCACAGGAAGGCGGTTAAAGCTTTCGGTCAACACAATCCCTCATTTATTCTATTAAAACGGGATAGATGGGGGAATCTTTTTTTATTTACCCCTCGTGTCTCATTATTAAAGGCACTTTTTATAAATTGACAATTCATACATAAAGTTTGATAGCCTTCAGGATATTTATTCTTAATCAACCAACGGTATATGCCAGTTTTTCGTTGCCGTTTTGCCCCAAGTGCAATTATATGGTCAATAGATAGACAAGCCAGTCTACTTTCTCCACATGTTACACAGGCACATTTGCCTTTGCCATAATGTCTTAATGCCTTAATCTTTGCTTGTATCTGGTATTCCCTAAAATAATTAGGATGGGCTTTTTCCCATTGTTTAAAATAATTCGGATGAGCTTCTAGCCATCTCTTCATGTATTGCTTTTTATATTCTTTTTTATCTTCCATGTGTTTAGCTTATCAAAAAACAATAAAAAAGTCAAGCTAAAGATAAATGGATTCACTCATAAAATAAAGCTTGACACAGGGGTGAACCCGTGGTATGATAAGGGTGCACAATATAAAAGAGGTTAAGATATGCTAACAAAAGAGCGCATTTTACAATTAAGGGCAAATAACCCTTGCATGTTTTTAAGAGAGATTGGAGATAGGGTAGGGGTAACACGTGAGCGGGTTCGTCAGGTCTTGAAAAAAGAACGTCTACCAACAAGGGCATTGTGGGGGCTGGATAGAATCTGTCCCAATTGCCGTAAAGAGTTTCATGCTACCAGTCAGAGGATAATATTTTGTTCTAGGGAGTGCTCTTCGGAATATACATGGATACCGCTTATTTGCGATATGTGTGGTAGATTGTTTCATCGGCGTAAATCAGTGGTAATGGCAAATATCCTCAACCCAAAAAGGGGAGCGGGAAAGGGTTATACAGGAGACCATTATTTTTGTTCACGGAGATGCTTTGGTAAACGGATTGGGGTAAATCACGGGTTCGCCAAGCACCCTGAAAATATAGCTAGGGGGGCATTCGCTAGGCGCAAATGGGACTATAACAAAGTCAAGGATTTGAGGGACGCAGGATTAAGCCATTCAGGGATAGCATTTGTGTTAGGTATGCCAATCATTACTGTATCAAGTATTTTGCATAAATTAGGTTATAGAGGAAGGGTAGATGCCAACTAAAGATAGCCACGCAAGAGGAATCCGGGTCTCCGATGAGGATTACAAGCGGATAATGAAGAGAGCTAATCCTAAGAAATGGACTTTCAACCGCTGGATGAATTGGGCTATTAGCCTCGGATTAAGAAAGCATGGTAAGGAGGGATTAAGTGAAAACGGCAACTTACAATAAAAAGGGTGGTGGTAAAGTTACAGTGGAATATGATGAAAATGCGCCTTGTGTCATCTGCGGAGAGCCTGTAGTAGAGGCATCTATGGGGGGAACTGCTGTATGTCCTTCGTGTGATTGTGGTAATTGTCGATATTGTGGCGAGAAATTCTTAACAGGCAGAGAAGCGACCAAAGAGGAATGTCAAAGAGTCATAAGGGAACATGTCAGGCAGTGCAAGGTCAACCAGAACCCCCCTGAGCCTTCCTGACAGCCACAATAAGGGGGGTAAAGGAAGTAAGTAATGGCAATGGTTAAGGAAGTCAAAAATCGTATCAACAAAAGGACTGAAAGAGGGAAGTTAATGGGGTGGAGTGATGGATAAAACTTTAGAGAAGATAAAGGCAATACTTAGGCGGGAAGAAACTATGGATATTGAATCTCCATATCGTTGTCTACCTTCTTTACCTCCAGGTACTGAGGATTGGATAGATTTCAAGGCACATCAAATTAAAAATTCTCTACTACCCAAAGATAAACCACCATTGTTGAGTGCAGATAGTCCCGTGATAAAGAAAATTACACAAAATTACTTTGGCACTACGGTGGCAACTAGCCAAATTCATCATTATTTAGAAGCCCAAAGGGAAGCAGATATTAAGCATTATGAGGGGAAGTGATGGCGGTTAGCCAGTGTAGGGAATACAGAGAGGGCAGGCTCGGACGGAATAGGACTTATATCTGTCGGCTATGTGGTGAGAAGTTTCAGGTCTTTACTAAAGCACCGCTACGACTGAGGCGAAGAATTTGTGGTGCACACCCAGAACTGAGGGAGGAACAAGATGATAAGGCTACTACATCCTAAGAAGATTTCACAAGAGGACCACGACAAGGGAATGGCCACGCCTTATGAGTTGGGTTATCGAATGGGACAGATAGAGGAGCGTAATCGGATGTGGGCTGACCTGCACGGAACAAGGACATTTGTTGAGGGGCAGGTGGAGACGATACTGTGGAGAGAAAAGTTTTGATGTTGGTGACGGGGGAGTTATAGAGGGATGAGGTATCGGATAATATATGCTGAAAGGAGGGAATAGACTATCATGGAGAAGACGCCAGTAGAGCAGGAACGAGAGAGAATCCACGGCTATATAAGAATACTTGTAAGTATTGGCGATTTGAAGGTCAACGATGGAGTTTTGCTATGGGACACTATACAAGATACGCTTCCTATTAAATATGGTCAAGTTGGGTTGGCACTCAAAATGGAGAAAAAACCCACTTGTCTGAGGCAATGAAGTAGAGAGTCTACTGGTAAAGTTGGGGAGGATATGATGGGATACGAAGAGACTGTGATGACACGTCAGCAACAACGAGAAAGAGATATGCGTAGAGCTCAAGTCATAACCGCATTCAAAGCAGGGGAAGAACAGGGAAAAGCAGAGGGTAGGCGGGAAGCGGTGGAGTTAATAGATACCAAGAAAGACTTGGTACATGAAGGCTATCATGGTTATGCAGGGAAGACGCCCAACCCCAAGTGTAAAGGATGTCAGATTGAAGCCTTCCTCAAGGAAAAGGGGATATGAGTAAAATTTTACCCACCTTTTTGATGTTGGTTATGTTAGCTTGGGGCTTCTATCTTGGATTTAACTGGCCAGAGCCTGAATTACCCATTGAGCCTTGGGAAGCAACCCAATACCTTGAAGCAGCTAGAGATAGTCACCAGTATTTTGTAGATAACCCGGACAAAATTAAATGGGCTGACGACTCAAGGCAGGATGCCGAATGGGTTGAAATTTATGGGCAAATAATAGGGATGATTGAAGTATTGGGACAGTAGGAGGGAAGGATGAAGATAGCAATATTTAGATGGAAGGATGCCTCTCTACATGGTCAGACAAACAAGTATTATGATGACCTGCAAGATTTGGACTTGGTGACTTTAATCAGTTCTGGTCTTGTCATTAAGCAGGATGACTCACAAATTACACTATGTATGGATTGGTATGCAGGCGAAGTGAGTTATCGGTCATGCCAAACCTACCCTAAAAGTTGCATAGAAATCATTAAGTATATTGAGATACCAAAGACTGTAATTGGTAAGTGGAGCCTAACTTAATTACTATAATTGAAATCTTGGGGAGGTGAAATATGGAACTCGTTAAAGAGAAGGCTGTAGTAGTAGAAGAGTGGTGCCCCAAGTGTGGCGGGAATATAATCCGTGACTTTGACCCGGTCTTCGGGTGGTATCCTGAATGCCTGCAATGCGGCCGACCTTTAAGACAAGAAATAGAGCAACCTGACCCACGCTTAGGAGGGAAGAAATGAGACTTACCAAGAAAAAGGCAATTGATATTAGTAAAGAGAAGTGGGCTGACCTTGCTGAAACGGGGGATACCAATGAAGGGTGGGACTGGCACCAGAGGCATGGTTATGAACCAATACTCAACGACTGTGCCTTGTGTGAATATGACCAGCGGCCTGGGGAACGGCGTTGCTCGGCATGCCCCTATTGGCAGCGGTTTAGTTATTGCGGTGAAAGAAGCACACCATACTACAATTGGAGTGATACCCCATACTCCGAAGACCGCAAAAAGTATGCCAATGCATTTTTCAATCAACTAGAGGAGCTTTAAGAAATGAAATTAGTCAGCCAGGAAGAAGCCAGGAAAATAGCAGAGAGGTGTAAGTTCAAATCACACTGCCATGTCTGTCTCTATCTGGGACAGGAAGAATCTGATACCTGCTGCGGGTTCTGTGTGGACTACTCTACGGATAGGTGTAAGGGGATTGTTTGCCCCGACTTCAAAACAGAATGTCCTATGGGACTTGATAAGATTCACTGTTACGGCTGCTGGTTTGTGCGTGGTGGTCAGTGTGAACATGACAGGATTATGGAGGAGGCGAAATGAAAGGACAAAAAGGAGAGGGATAAGATGAAAAATCAGCAAGAGTTTAATGCTGAGGTAGCAAGGATAATGGGCATAAAAAGGGGGAAGGTGGAAGAGGCAAGCGTATTTAGAATACTTGTGGAACCTCGCTGGGTGGTCGGGCTACGAATAGAACCCACAACTAAACAGCTAACCCAATTGAAGAAACTTTTGTTGGAGGACTAGACATGGATATTTATGAAGAGTATCTAAGGGCGGGCGTAACGCCAGGGAATCTTGAGAGATGCCCAGAAAGGATAGGCGTTCCCGACAGTGTTGACAGGTGTAAGTCAAATAAGAACCGTGTTTGTGATTTAGAAACGTACATTGGTCGATGTGATGAGTATGAGAATTTCTTGAAGGAGGAGTAGAGATGGAAATTACAATAAGGTCAAGTAAGATACTCAAGCAAGGTGAGAGAAAGGACGGAACGCCTTATACATGGTTAGCGGTGATAGCCGAAGGCACGGGCGTTGAATATACAACCTTTGATAAAAAAGCTAATGCTGGCGCTGGTGCCGTTCTTGACATTGGAGAGCCTATCATTAAAGAAGGGAAGCATAGCTTTAAGGAATGTAAGGTAATATCCGAAGCACCAGTTTCTACGGGGAATGGTGGCAATGGCAACCAGATGAGCAAGGAAGAGTGGGCTGACAAGGATCGGCTACAACTGGATGCCAAGTTTAGAAACACCGCCCTGATGACGGCTGGTGAGAAGTGCGAGCCTGGGATGCAGACAGTAGAAACCGCCGATCTTTATTATAGGTGGCTCATCGGGAACTTGGATGTCAAGAACATTAGTATTCTAAAGCAAACCATGAAACCATCCGTCAAGACAGAGGAAACAAAGACTACAGTGACCGAACCAATCTTTGAACCCGAAGAAAGCATCCTTAACATTCAAGAACTCTTTGCCTGGCTAGTCGAAAAGAATAGTTGGAAGAATGCTGACTTTGCAAGAAGCTGGATAAGAAATGACTTCAAGGATATAACCGACAAGATGATTGATGAAGAGCCGGGCCGAGTTCAGGCCATAATAGCCAAGGAAAAAAGCTGGACAGTTTAATACAGGGGGGTAAAATGAACAAAAAGAAACTGAGGGAGGAGTTGGGGCTGACACCAGAGGAGAGGGATGACATTTACTCTCTTTGGCTAAAGAGGCCTGAGACAGCAGGGGACCTGGCCAATAGAATGCTTAAGGCCCAGCTCGACAAAGTCCTTAAATCAGACCTTGCCTTGATTGATGAGGTGAATGAAGAGGTAAAAATAACAAGGGCGGTTTCTAAAAGTAAGGATAGCCCGATAATATGGATTCCGCTTGTGGCTGTAATCCCCCTGTCAGAATTGAAGGATGAGGGATGAGGCAATTTATTGGATGGATTCTATTGGTAGGCATGGGTTTAGTGTTATTCCTTCCAACAGATATTAACTGGAATGAACTTGAGAACCTTATCCTCTGGCTGGGGCTTGTCCTTGCTGGCGCAATAATGACTGGAGGCAACCGATGACAGATAAACACTGGCTTTGTAGAGTTGGTATCCATAAGTATATTCTTGGTTTCCCTTACAGGAAATGCGCACGTTGTAACAAGGTGAAGGTATGAACAGAACCAAAATAGAATGGGTTAAGAACCCAGACGGCACACAGGGCTACACTTGGAACCCTATAACCGGCTGCCTGAATCACGTCAAGGGCATGTGCAAGGGTGGCGGCTTCCCCTGCTATGCTTACAGGCTGGCACATGGGAGGTTGAAGAATGTCTATCTGGCGAACGTTGGGCTTCCTGAGTTATACGGCACTAAGTGCGTCTTTGACAGAGCTGATACTGAGGCAGCGTATGATGAACATATAGCTGACCCCTTCTATCCCCGCTTCTGGCCTGAGAAAATGTGGCTGCATCAATTAGTGGGCAGTAAGCGTAAGCCGAAGGGGATATTTGTCTGCGATATGTCTGACCTCTTTGGCATCGGGGTCCCAGAAGAATGGACAAGGCGGGTTCTTGGTGTAATCAGGAAGCATCCGAGACACCGCTTCTACCTCTTAACCAAGCAGCCCCAGAACCTATCTCAATGGAGTCCCTTCCCTGATAATGTGTATCTCGGCGTAACCGTCTGTAATCAGGCGATGTTTGACAAGGCTGTTTATTATCTCAAGATGGTGGAAGCTAGGGTAAAATTCCTCAGTATGGAACCAATGCTAGGGAGAATAACTATTGAGTCTTAAAGGCAGGAAAAGACCGCCCCGCACCTTGGAATGGTGCCAACATATATCGGAAGGAAAGAAAGGCAAAACTCAAGGTCGTGACAATCACTTCTTTGGTAAGCATCATACAGAGGAGACAAAGATGGCAATAAGCCAAGGACATATAGCTAACCCTATCTTCAAGCGAGAAGGGGAACAGCATTGGAACTGGCAAGGTGGGGTGACAGACCCAAATCACGAAGCTAGAAACACTCAAGACCTGAAAAGTTGGCGAAGGGCTGTATACTACCGAGATAATTTTACCTGTCACAGATGTGGTTTGAATGGAACTAGAAAGCATCCTATTGAGGCTCACCATATTAAAGCCTTTGCCTTTTATCCAGACCTGAGATTTGAAGTAACTAATGGTATTACCCTCTGTAAAGAATGCCATAAATATGAAACGAGTCGGTTAAATCTAGTCGCCTTATTAGAAGGTGCCAGACAGCGGGGTCAGCAAGACCGCATTATATGCCGAGAGCATAGGATTGAGGTTCATGAGCAGTCAAATACGATTGAACTCATTAGAGAAAGGGGTTTTCTGAATTATTGGACTGATAACTCAACACATTATCTACCTCGGTTGATACCAACAAAGAAAGAAGCTCAGTTGGATGAGCAAATAGAGATGATACTTTCAGATGCTATGAAGGAGGAGACTAAATGCCAAATAAACTAGAGGAAGCTGGTATATCGTGGGTGATTATAGGGAGTCAAACAAAGCCATACAAGCCACCTAAGATAGAGTGGGTACAGGAGATAGTAGAGGCTACGGATCGGGCGGGTATCCCAGTGTTTTTGAAGGATAATTTGATTCCGTTGCTATGGGGCAAGAAAGAGCCTTTTATAAAAGGGCATGAAGATTTGTGTTGGCTTAACAAAGATACATTGAAGTGGGAATTAAGACAGGAGTCCCCAAAGTGATAACAACAAAAGACCTTCGTCAATATATGGTGGGGATTAAGCCCGCCAACACAGGGGATTTGTCCCTGATGCCCGATGCTCTGAAGGTAGAGACAGAGACCTGCGTGTTACTCTGCATACCTGTAAGCCAGATGGAGAAATGGGAAAAGGAGGTGCCGAAATGAAAGGAATCATAATGTCCGGCAATCACCCGAAGTTAATTCTTGATGGGATTAAGACCCAGACCAGGCGGACTTGGGGGCTGGAGAAGATTAACCAAAATCCTAATAGATATTCTAGACCTGATGTCTATAAGGGAATATCGGGTGATTGGTTTGCTTGGTTTGGGGATAACGAATCATCAAATCCAGTAATAGTTAAATGCCCATACGGGGGAGTAGGCGACCATCTCTGGGTGAGGGAGACTTGGGCTGTTGATAGACAATATAACAACTGTAGAGGCTCAAGTTTACCAGAAGATACAGAGATTTTATTTAAGGGCGATTTGGATATGGCATTTGTTGGTAAATGGCGACCCTCAATTCATATGCCCCGGTGGGCTTCACGGATAACCCTTGAGATTACTGAGGTCAGGGTTGAGAGGGTGCAGGAGATAACTGAGAAAGATGCTAAGGCTGAAGGGGTTGACACTATCTTACAATTTAGCTCTCTATGGGATACAATTAACAAAGCACGGGGGTATTCTTGGGACGTTAATCCATTTTGCTGGGTTCTGTCGTTTAAGAATGTTGACTAGCTTATTCTCAGGGAGAGATGAATGATGATAAGGGTGTTATTTAAGTTTGCCAAGTTGCCAAGCGATGCAGTGGTAATTGATACGACATCTAACAGTGGTGATTACAAGGACTTAAGTCCTTTCGTGTTGTCTGCCCCGCCAGCTAAACGATTTGAAAACCTATGGCAATTCAGCAAGGTTTACAAGAAACATATAATGTCTATTGATGGATACCCAGATGCGAGTTGGTATAAATGGCGTGATTGGGGATACTCTCAAGATAAGGCATATCGTTATCCTATGGGTAAGGGTGCTATTCCTGAGTATTCTCTATGGGATGATAAGAGGCTTAGCTACATTGAGGCCCGCAAGAAAATCTATGCTCCTATTTATGCAGAGAATGTATTTCAGACAAGTGCCTACGAGAAACTGTGTCAACTATACACCGAGTGTTCTGATCAAGCTACTGACCTTATTTTACTAGACTATGATGCCTATGACCATCTTATGTTGGGCATGACACTGATAGATGTGATAAATAATCCCAACAAGAAAATGGGACATGCCTTTGTTTTACTTATGATGCTTACAGATATGTTAGAGGTGTGTCTTAAGCGATAGCAGATATTGAAGGGGTACATTAGCTTAGGGAGAGATGAATGAGTGAGTTGAAGTTCAAAGTAGACACGAAGCAGCGTAAGCAATGGTTTACGGGAATGTCTTTCTCTCATCCGGCTAAGATGTCTTTGCCTCTCCAGTTGTGGATTATTGAAAACTATACCAAGGTCGGGGAGACGATACTAGACCCGATGGCGGGGAGCGGCACGATACTAACGGCTTGTTCGTTAGGGCGCAATGTGATAGCCATTGAACTCGAAGGTAAATTCGTAGAGATGATGAAGGGCAACTGGGAGAAGATAAGGCAGCGTGGGGCACAGCTTGGATATAAGATGGGTGACTGCCAGATTTTACAGGGGGATAGTAGGAACCTAGAAGGGCTGGTGGATAAAATTATAAGCTCTCCCCCCTATGCTGATAAAGCGGTTAAACGTGGTAGTATCACTGGAACTGCGCACCAAGTCGTCAGGCGAGAAGCAACTGATAATCTTGATTATTCTGATAACCCCTCCAACATCGGCAATCTCCCCTACGGCTCAATAGATAAGATAGTAACCAGTCCGCCGTATGAAGCTGGAACAAGCGGACCAAGCCGTGGCCCTTTCTGGGATAGGTTGGCAAATGACCCGACATCAGCACGATATGGCAGGAAAAAGCACCCATCAGTAGGGCAGGGATATGACCAGGTTGACGCTGTGGTGACTAGCCCACCGTATGAGGGGACTACCGGTGAAGGTAAGGAAATCGGCAGTGAAGGACACGCTGTTGGGGCATTTCATTATGGCGATGATAGCCGGCAGATAGGCAACCTCAAATCCCAATCCTACCTAGAAGCTATGCTCCAAGTATATCAGCAGTGTTGGGGTGTTCTTCGACCGGGCGGACTTATGATACTCGTTACCAAGAACTTTATCCGCAACAAGCAAGTTATCAGGCTGGATACCGACACGATTAAGCTATGCGAGCAGGCAGGGTTTAGTTATCTTGAGAGACATTACAGGAAACTACCAGCGCAATCGTTCTGGCGAGTTATCTATCACCAGAAGCACCCAGAGGTAGAGCAAATAAAGCACGAGGATGTTCTTGTTTTCAAGAAGCGATAGCAGATATTGAAGGGGTGAAGGAATGAAAAGGATACTTAGCTTCGGCGGTGGCTTACAGACGACAGCCTTGGCGATTATGGTTGCCAAGGGTGAGCTAGAAGTTGACGAGGTAATCTTTGCTGATACCGGAGCCGAAAAGCCAGAGACGTATTGGTATATGGATACTTACATCAAGCCGATGTTAAAAATTACGACAGTCAGAAGTCCTCTACCCTCTTATTCCTTCGGAGATATGTACGCACATTATTGGCGGTTAGCTACAATTCCATCAGTCATTCAAAGGCGATGCACAGACCATTTCAAGCTGCGTCCCATAGCTAGATATTTTAAGGGTCAAGAAGTAGAAATGCTTATTGGCTTTTCTTTAGACGAGGCTTACCGAGCCAGGCGTAAAAGGACACTATGGGCGAAGGAGTCTTACCCCTTGATTGAAATGCAGATAACGGCGACGGGTTGTCGCCGCATAATCCAGGAATATGGTTGGCCGACACCCACTAAAAGCAGTTGTTTCATCTGCCAGTATCAGCGTGTGCCTGAGTGGAATTGGCTTAAAAATAACCACGCTGACCTATTCCTAAAAGCCCTTGAATTGGAATTGAGATTTCATACTCGCCGCCCTGATATGAAAGAGCACTTTGGTTTACTGGGGGGAACTCCGCTATGGCGAATGAAAGATGGTATCCAGCCCGAGATGTTCAAGAACACAGAATACTCTTGTTGGAGTGGTCATTGTGGTCACTAGCAACAGCAGATATTGAAGGGGTGAAGGATGAATAACCACTGTGATTGCATTGACTATCCTGTGTCCTGGGATTTCTGGAGAGCACATTGCCTTGAACAGCATGGCTTTGATCCAGGTTCAAACGAACCCATAGAACCCCCAAAGGAAAGCCTTGAACCCCCGGGGACTACGAGACAATGTGATATAATAAACCAGCTTAGAGGGGAGGTAACACATATTCATACAGACCTTCATCAGAAGAAGGCAAAACGTATCCCTTCTCCTAATAGATATAATAAATATTTATAGTAATAAGGGGGCTGTCCGCCACGACTAGCAGGCGGACAAGGCGGACAAAGCACTCGTAGTTTGACGGACAAGAAAGGACAAGGCGGATAGAGCGGATAAGACGGATAGGAGTTATAGATGGCAGACCCAAGATTAAAAGATAGGTTAAGGGAATTTCTTAGGGTACGTCAGGGTAGGAATGTAGACCTTAAATACATCAGAGTGGAATTAAAGGTAGACCCCGAAAAGCCTGAATGGGAAACCGTGGGAAGTGAGATGAGGCAACTTGCCAAAGAGAAGATTGTTAGGCCTTCGGGGTTAAACGATGGCAACTACCATATAGTGACCCAGGTCAAGCCTGTAAGGGTCTTTGCTAAAGATAGGGAACGTAGACCACCTTTTGAATTGTTCTTCCCCAGGGATTTTAATACAGGCATGGAGATGGGCTTTGCAGAAGATATTGTTATCAGGGAGGGAGACATTGTTACTATTGGAGGGGTTAGCAACTATGGCAAGACCTGTCTTGCCATGAATTTCTGTGGGGAAAATATAAAATATAATCCTGTTCTGATGGGCAATGAATACACAACCAGGGTCGGAGAAACAGATGAGTATGAACCTACCCCAAGATTTCTCAATAGGCTAGATGCCATGGACTGGGTGCAGTGGGTCAATGGTGATGGGGAGGATTTGTTCACCCTTCTCCCAGTAAGGGATGACTATGCGGAGCATATTGTTAAAGATAAGATAAACATTATTGACTGGATTAACTTGGATGCCAATCGTTTGTACGATATAAGTAAGGTAATGGATGGCATCAAAGCTGAAGTAGGTCGAGGCATAGCTATACCCGTTTTACAGAAAGGTGAGGTAATCCGGGGTGGTCAATTTGCTAAGGATTTTACGGACTGCGAGCTAATCATTGATAAGTATACCGAAATGGAGAGTATGCTGACAATAGGAAAGGTTAAGGAGTATACCCGACCCGTGATGGGGAGGACATTTGCCTTCGGTATTTTACAAGGGGCAAAAATTGTTAACTTCAGGGAAATTGTCAAGTGTCCTAGCTGCTATGGGAAGAAATGGAAGAAGGCGGGGAATACGAGCATCCCCTGTGCTGAATGCAACCGGACGGGATTTATTGATAAGTGAAATCGTTGGATGAAGGAGGTTAAGGGATGAAATTACAATTTGTTTGGTGGTGGAGATTCCCAACTATCAAATTCTGGGCTTATCCAAGGTCATTTAAACAACACAATGCTCTCAAGGGGAAACCAATGTTCTACGGCTTATATCTAGGCATACTGGAAATTCGTTATTTCCCTTTGAGAATTGGTAAGGTAGAAGATGAAGGTTAAGATAAGCGCCCTAGATAGATTATTCAGTGAGTATATCCGGCGGCGGGCTATGGAGAGAGTTCGGGGTTGCGAAAGGTGCTTTACCTATAAAGAAAATTGGAAACAGCTTCAGTGCTCCCACTTTTATAGCCGGTCTCGTAAGAGCGTGCGGTATGATGAAGACAATGCAGTTGGATTGTGTTTCGGGTGCCATCAATATCTAGGCAGTCATCCCCTGGAACACGTGGAGTTCTTTAAGAAGCTATTGGGGGACAGGTTTGAATTATTGGAGGGTAGGATGAGGCAGATAGGAAAGCCCGACAAAGAACTCCTAATGATATATTTTAAGGCAAAGATAAAGGAGATGGAATGACTAAGCAGGAAGAGATAAAGCATATAGTTCTATTAGATATAAAAAGTGATGGAAGTATCCCAGATTACCAAGATATAGGATGGTTGCGGTGTATTGAGGACGGTTTCGTGACTATCCATTCTCGCACAGGAACTATATCTAGGTATAAAACAGAAACAGTCAAGAAGCTTAGATTTTTAGAGGTCGTTAATGGCAACTAGAGAAGAGATAGACTATGCTACTTTTAGGGAAGAAATGTTAAAGAACCCTGAAGTGAAGGAGGCATACGATAAAATGCAATCTAAGTATGATTTAATTGCTAAGAGGATAGAGATAAATAAGCTATTAAAGTTATGGGCAGATGACCGCTGCCTATTTGAGGAGAAAACCTGCGAGCATCGTGGTGTGTATTCTTACTGTTGCTCTGAGGATGAGTCATTAAAGTGCTTAAAGGAGCGTCTTACCGAACAAGGTGTAGTGATAAGGGTGGAGAGGGAATGTGGTGTTTGTGTTAAAGGTTTTACGAACTCAATTCCAAATGGAAGTAGTACAGTTTGCCCTAGATGCTATGGCAAGTACCAACAGGTAGCAATCGAGTCACTGATATGATTGAGACAAAATGCCTCACGGAACCAGAGAATGTTAAAGAAGGAGGACTCAAAGATGGTTACTATTCCAGAGGCCGAGTTAATTAGGTTTAAGATTCTCATATCAGGTAATGCAAAACGATTTCAGCTAACACCAGAAGACTACATTAGAAAGGTGTGGTATCACGAAGAAGCATCGAAATTGGGCGAGTATGTAGCTCTGGCAATAATGGACGAACTATTGTCATTATTGCCAACTGACTGAGAACATTGGGTAGTGGTGCAGTTTCAATTTTGAGGAGTTCGCTTTGAACAACATGGGTGCTATTACTAAAGAAGAAACTGAGGCATTCGCCACTCACGTGCTTGAAGAACTCTGCCCAGATTGGAAGATGAAGTGGACTAGAGCTCAACCTGGAATTTGCCTCAAGAAGAGCCAGGAGATACTCATTCCGAAGAGTATGATTGGAAAATACCCTTGGCAGGCAAAGGAGTATGTCCTGCACGAAACCACTCACATCTTTACAGATGACAACCGACATGGAGAGGAATTCTACAAGTTGTATATTGCCCTACTGAGAAGATTTATGTTATCATCGACGGGGATATAGTAAGCGAATTAGTCATTTAAGCACTTAAAGGAGCGTCTTAGTGATAAAGGTGAAGTGCCCTGATTGTGAGTGGAGTCAATTTAGTGATGAGATGGTAGGGATGACACCTTGCTATCGTTGCAATAGCACGGGTTATATAATTGAGCCACTGATAGAGGAGTGATGGGAGATAAGGCTTATAAATTAAGGCATAAAGAGCAGGGGTTGTGCGTTAATTGCTCATGCCTAGCCTCCCCTCGGTATGTGCTTTGTGCTTCCTGTGCTTATAAACAGAAAATTCCAGCAAGGGCGCATCGCCGGACACATAGAGAATATTATAGAAACGTGGCCAGTATATACCGCGCAAGGCGAGAGAGTGAAGGGCAGTGTACTCGTTGTGGGTCTCCCTTAATTGCAGGGGAGAATAAGTATTGCGTTAATTGCAATAGCCACGATCTTAGAAGGAGGTTATAGATGATACTGTTAAAGCCTGTACAACTCCAAAGTAATCACAACATCTTTCATTTCGGTGATCTCCATGATGGCTCGGTTCTGAGCTATCGAAAGGGGTGGGACAAGCTGTGCAATATGATGCACTCGGAGTACGATGGCTGTTCCAATAACTATGGGGTAGAGGGAGGCGATCCCTTTGAGGCTATTATGGTGGACGATAAACGATATAGCCCTGAGAAACTTAGAGATCCTGAGACAGGGAAGTCCGAGGCATTACCTTTAGCCCAACTCAGGGAGGCGGTTAAGATACGTGAGCCTATTAAACACATGATGCTTACTATGCTTGACGGAAACCATACTCGGAAGCTATGGCGGTTCGGGGATATGACAGCCGATATTTGCTTGACATTGGGCATTCCTTACGGCACCTACACTGCTAAGATTACAATACAGGACACAAGGGGTAATCTGATGTATAAGGAGTATGTAACTCACGGCTTCAAGAATATCACTTCTACTGCTGACGACCCGAAGCGAAGACGGGCAAACATGGAGCTTATCCTCAAGCGCCATCTCAGGCATAAGGCTGGTGACTGTGTCGTGATGGTCAAGCACCACACCCACAAACTGTTAGTATGTAAGCCAGAGCCAGAGCTATTTCTAACCGATGATGGGAAGCAAATCAAACAGGGCTTTACCGGTTGGGGGCAGGCGGAGGAGTATATACACCCTGACGCCAGGTGGTATGGAAATGCCGGCTCGTTCCTTAGATTGTTCGGGAAAGGGGTGTCGGGTTACGCTGAGATATTTGAGTACGATCCTGTTGAGTTGGGGTTTCTGGTTTTAATTGTCCGAAACAAGAGAATCGTAGAATTAAAGAAAATCCCTTTAGGTGTCTGACTATGAAAAACATAGACAAACACTACCAAAAATACGAACACTATATGAGGAAGGTTGAGAGGTGGCCTTGCCCTCATAAGATATACTTTGAGATATGGGAGAGGTTAAAGAAGGACAGTCGCCCATCAAGTGAAGAGATTAAAATTAGAATAATAGACACTATATATGGTGACATGGCTGTGCCAGACTTAATTGAATGGTTGAAGAAGGAGCTATTGGTGAGGTAATGAACGAGTGGCTACCGGAGCAATTAAAGACAATTCAAAGCCTATGCAAGATAGCTGATTTTCTCTTGAGGCACAGCCACCATGAATTATTGCCTACGATTCTTGAGTTGATGTTAATTGAGATTCAGCAGGTTGTCGAGGAGAACTGTGTAGAAGAATGACCACTAAGGTTAGGTACTGTGAGGGGTGCGATAAGATTGTGCGTAAGGATGGGTATATAATAACCATCAGATGTAATTGTGGTCGCAGGCTCAGGGAGGTAAGTCCTCCGGCTCCCGTCTCGCCTCGGTAATCTCACCACAGACATAACACTTATAGCGCTTAATCGTAGGCGTTGATTTCCTAACTAGGTAACGTAAGGTCCTGGTCTTACAGTATTGGCAACGTAGCCTCTTCATTTACTCACTCCCTTTGGGTTATTCCAGAAAACACAATTATGGGTTCCCCTAACAGGATTACTAAAAGGACGCTTCCCAAACATACACCAAGGCCCATTCTGTCTCCGACTATCCTCAAGGGAATGATGGCATCCTTTACACCCTTCTTTTATCTCTTCTTTTGTGTATCGTGGTCTATTCATCTTCCCTCCTTTTTTGCCACATCTCCCAGGCTATTCTAAAGGCCAGATTATAGATTTCGTTATAGTTGTCATCCATCACTTACTCTCCGCTTTAGCGATAACCTGCCTTAGCCTACCGCAAGCATCAGCCCCAGATTTAATACTAGGTGGCAACTCTATATCCGGGTATCTGTCTCGAATATAGAGCCATAAGTCCAACCATTCTTTGCAAACCTCAAGTATCTCAGGGGCAGTAGCCATGAGGTGGGCATCTCCAATACCTTGGAAGCAATGAGCAATCATGTGGGAGTCTGCCCTTACATAACATTGTCCATCCTTAGCTTTGTATCCTTCCCATTCACCCTTTGTATATTCCATTATCTTCTCCTTTATTTGATATTAGCATATGCTTTTGCCCTGCGGATTGAATCTTTATCGTAGTCACTGGCAATTCCTAATGCAACCATACGTCTGGCGAATGTAGCTGTTGAGTGGTTAGACTTGACCGCCAGGTGTGCTACCTCATGGGCGATAGTATAATGCCAACCCTTGGTACTTTTGGCAGGTATACGGCGGTGGTGCAGGCAGATCACACCTCTGGGGTATTCACCGTCTAAGATGTGGCAGTGGGCATTTGCCCACTTTCCCAGCTTACAGTCGGAGGTTTGCCATTTCTCTGCACACTTATTGGCGTAGGCTTGCATTGTCTTGAGGTTTGCCATTTCCTTACCTCCTTTACTTGATACTACCGTGCTTAAGAGTCAAATAGACGTAACGTTGCTCTATGGGCAAAGTCCCTGCCGTAATCGTATATAAGCATTGACATAGGGTCGGCATAGTGCTTTGTACAATCATGCCTAAATTCCACTGCCCCCATTAAAAAAGCCAATATCTTTTTCATCTCTCTACCTCCTACTACTCATCATAAGGTATATGTATAGATTTGGCAAGGGGGCTAACCAACCACAACAAATCTTAGCAAACAACTAAGGCAATTAAGCTATATCATCTATCCTTACAAGCGCACTAATTCTTACTTATACTGTTGTTTACTGGGTGGTGGGCTAATGAGGTAAGTGTGTGTCACCTCTCTCCCTGGACTTATGAGATGACATATGATTGCCAGGCGATAGCTTCCCTGACTTGACAAAATCCAAGAAGTGAAGTAAGGTTAAAATAATTAGAGGGGAGTATGCTAACTCAAAAACAGGAAACCTTCTGCCTTGAGTACTTCAAGACAAGAGACCCGGACGGCTCTTATATCTTGGCAGGTTATTCCTCAAAGTTTGCTGATGTCAATGTCCACAAGCTACTAAAAAATACTAGGGTTCGGCAACGCCTTGATGAACTTAATCAAAGAGCTGAAGATGATGCTGTTGCTGGTGTATTGGAGCGTAAAAAGGTACTGAGTGAGATTCTTAGGGCACGGATGACTGACTTTATAGAGTGCGGGGCTGATGGTGCTTGGATAAACATCGGATTGGAGTCCACCCATAGTGCAGCTCTTCAGGAGGTTACCAGTCGGACGGAATATGATGAGAACGGCGCTCACCCTACTGTTATTACCAAGCTAAAACTTCATGACCCTGTGAAATCCATCTCAGAGCTTAACAAGATGGGTGGTGACTACCCCCCGGAAAGACATGTCAACTTAAATGTGGATGTTAAATTCGTAATTGGTCGAGGTTATGTAACCGATGGTAACAATACCTAAAGTTGACCTGATATTTGAGGCGGTAAACAAACAGCAAGATGGTTTCATGTCCTCATTGGCTCCTCGCTTGCTATTCTCCGGTGCCTTTGGTGCAGGAAAGACTCTTGTCCTCTGTGCTAAGGGTCTCAAGCTCTCTCAGGACTATCCAGGTAACTTCGGTTTAATATGCCGGAAGGTGAGGGCAACACTAGCTCAGACCACACTCAAGACATTCTTCGATCTTGTATGTCCCCAAGAGTTGATAGCAGACTACAACAAGAGTGAGGGGTTGGTTACTCTCCACAATGGGAGCCAGATACTTTTTGGGGGACTTGACGATCCTTTGAAACTAGGTTCCTTGAATCTTGGGTGGGTTGGCGTTGATGAGGCGATAGAATCTCAAGAAGAAGACTGGAAGATGTTAGAGGGCCGGCTACGGTTGAAGGGTGTACCTCATCAGATATTTGCAGCCACTAACCCAGGTCCGCCGGCTCATTACCTGCATCGGATGTTTTTTACAGAGAAGAAGGGCGAAGTATATCAGGCCAGCTCATTAGAAAACCCAGAACTACCAGAGGACTATATAGAGAGGCTTGGGGAGTATGAGGGCGTATACTATGACCGCTATGTGCTCGGTAAATGGACCGGCATGGAAGGCTTGGTGTACTCGGCCTTTGATGAGAAGATATGTCTAATTCCACGGTTCGAGATACCTAAGAACTGGCTTATATATACCGGTCATGACTTCGGTGATGCTAACCCTGCTGCTCTATTCTTTGCCGAGAATCCTGGCACTGGTGAATTCTTTGCCTTCGCGGAGTATTTGCCTGGTGGAGATAAGGGTATATATGACCACGTACAGGACTTCAAGCAGATTGTCTGTTTGCCAGGGGAGTATGGGAAAGAGCAGCCGGAGACTTACAGTGTCATCAAGCGTGCTGGTGGCAATCATGCTGAAGGTCAAATCAGGCAGGCATACACAGCACAGGGATGGCCTATCAGTGAACCGAAGCACAGCCTCGATGTTAAATTGCAGAGACGGAAAGTTCAAGCTCTACACCGACTTAATAAAATCTTTATCTTTAACGATTTGGCAAATTATATACGGGAAAAGCTAAGCATGGCCTTTAAGAAAGATGGTTCCACTCTTACCGATGAGATAGACAATGAGAAGCGGTTCCATCTGTTAGCTGCTGAGAGGGGTATCCTGAGTGACTTCACACCGGAGACAGTAGATAGTAGAGGCCCGCAGGTATCGGTATCATCATGGGGTTAGGAGGTAGGTAATGGATACTACTGAAACCTATATAAAGATGTGTGATTGTGAGGAGATACAGAACACCAAACGCTATAAGGCATTTTCTGATACGAGTCCAAGTGCTGAAGCCCTTATACTAGATAACCATGATTTCTATGGTGTCCATGAAGGTGGTCAATATTACCCCGATTCCACAATCGGTAGCCATAATGTCTGGAATGCTACTGTATTTGGCTATGTTTCAAACATCCCACAATTTGGGTGTGCTGTTCAGTCTGATAGGCGTATTACGTATAAAGTGGATGAGATTATCTGGCTCCCCTGCCAAGCCCAGTTACAGGAGATGGTTAAATACTTCCACAATTTACCACCAGCAGAATATTCCTCAAGGGGACAGCTAGAAGTATTTTGGCAGTTTGTAGACGATAACTGGCATGATTATCTTTGGGCAATGAGTGATGAACCAGTATCAATGGAACAACTCTGGTTAGCCTTTGTGATAAAAGAGAAACACAACAAAGTCTGGGATGGTGATACATGGCAACATATTATGAAAAAGTAAAGGAACAGCAATCTAGGAATAAAACATCGGGGCTTGAGGCTCGGTGGGATGCGGATAAGGATTTATTGTATTTAACCCCTTTTGTGCTTGAAGGGAAAGACAAGGGACACGCTGTCCCCAATGTCCGTAATTCAACCATGAATGATCCTGCTGTGTTCTTAGCCAATATTACATCCAATCTTGGTTCAGCAGAAGAGCAACGAGTAGTAGAGACAGACGATGAGAAGTTAGATACGGGGTATGTTGAGGACTTTCTTGAGGCTGCCTTTGGTGCTGTAGGTTTAAGGCGAGCCTTGCGGAGTGAGTGGCAGCTCAATCCGTTCTTCGATGAGCAAAATTGTATCAGGGGAAGAGCTGGGGCACGCTGTCTATTCCAAAAGATAGACGGAGAATTAGATGCTGACATTACGCCTTGGGATATGAAGTATGTTACATATGCGCCAGGAACTAAAGGATTGGCTTGGGCAGCTTATACGACTTCAAACAGCAAAGAAGAGATAGAGTCGGAGTTATGGGTAACGAAATCCAAAGGATTAAATGCTGTATTAAAGGGGAAGGAAAAAAACATTGAGAAAGTCGATGTATGGGATACGACTCATAACGAAATCTTGGTTGATGGGAAGATAGTATTTGAGCAGGAGCACACATTAGGTTTCACCCCTGTAGCCATTCAGGTAGTAACGCTCGGTTCAATGTTAGCAGATAAGGATAGCCTTGCTCATCAAGGTGAGTCAATCTTTTTCTTATTTAGAGACTTGGTCAAAGAGTTAAATGAACTATCCACTATAGCAAAGACGATTAACTTCAGGACTGTAGCGGGGGCACTTCAAGAGGCAACCAAAGAGGGGCGTTCGGCTACACCCGGGAAGTATAACAAGGTAACAAAACCCGGGTCTGTTGCTGCCACGGAAATAGGTGGTGGCTATTCTAATATGCCCATTCAGGATGTAATGAGGGCTTATGGTCAACTTATGGCGGTAGTGGAGAGCAGGATACAGAGGGGTAGTTTGTCGAGTATTGACTTAGGCATAATGCCGGGTCAACCGCCCTCCGCCATAGCTTTGATTCAGATAAGCGAGGGGAGAGATCAGGTCTTTCTACCCAGACTGGGAGCCAGGGGTTTGCTCAATCAACAGTTATCGTACATGCTTATAGAGCAGGTAAGACAGATTGGTGGCAGTGTAGAGATGGGCGCGAGGGGGCACAAGCAGCCGTGGGACACCTCTAAGTTAGATGGAGAGTACGATATTGTTTTTAAGTACTTCATCAAAGACCCAAAGGTTGATGCAGCTCGCTCTTCTGTAGCTGCATCGTTTGGTGACCTTATGTCAAAGAGGACAAAGATGCGAGATGTAATCAACTACGAAGACTCAGAAGGGGAAGAAGAACAACTTCGTATTGAGGAGGCCGAGGTATTATTCCCTATTATCAAACAGGCCAGGACAATAAGAACTCTGTTTGATTCCGAGAATGAAGATGACAATGTAGATGCTGAACTGGCAGAGATGTCAATGGGGGTTACTTTGGATAAGTTACAATCAGGAGAATTACCTGAACTTCCCCCAGCCAGAGAGCAACCACCGCAACCTTTAGCTTTAGGATTAGGTGGTGGACCGACTTCAGCACAGAGAGCCAGCAATTTACAAAGGACACCAGTTAGTGAGGAAGGTGGGGAATGAATGGCCAGTTAGCTCGGAAGATAAGGCAAGCGAGTAGGAGAGATGGGAGAGAATATGTAAAGCATCTGTATTCTTGGCCTTGGAGAAACAGGTTGTTGTTTGCATGGCACTTGATCTGGAAACGTTAAGGAGGATTAAAATGGCTGTAACGAACATACCGAGAAAGGAACTCGAAGAAGGGATAGATAGGTGGATTAAAGCAGAGGCAAAGAAAATCAAGAGGGCGCTTGCCCTGAGAAAGAGGGTGGAGGATAATGGCAGAGAAGAAGAGTGCAGAGTTCAATAAACGGATAAGGGCACGCTTAACGCCTCAACCATCAGGTGTATCTGATATACAAAGGCTAAGGGAAGCAGCGCGGAGAGCGAGAAAATGATTGAAGTTAAACTTTTTAAGAGTATCATCTCAGTTATAATAGTTATACTTTTACTTGGTGCGATTGTATACGCGGTGACTCCGTTAAAGACAATTCCGGGTACAGTCACTATAATTGTTTCACCAGGGATTGAAGTCTACAGTGACCCAGCAATGACCCAGGTTTTAACGTCATTAGACTATGGGGATATGTCTTCTATTGAAACCAAGCAAATAGTAGCCTTCGTTAAAAACACTGGTGATATACCGATTAACGTAATTTACTATTCGGATATATCCGATGGGCTTTTAGTTTTCTATCCCTCCAATGGGTTTTATCTAAGTTTAGGTTCATCTGGGACATTAACAATAGAACTTCACCCAGCTATAACGGAGGTATTTAATGTTTATATCAGCAGTGAAGAATAAATAGCCTAGCCCTTAAAGGAGAATTTAATTGGTTACAGCAGTTCGCCCACCAGAATGGTATAGGGAACCCGGCACTCTGCGGTGGAAAAAGATATGGACAACTACTCAGGGTGATATAGTCAGTGAGTTTGGGACACCTCCACCTCTATACAGAAAACCTGAAGGGGGGCTGTTTTATACTGAATCTCCCTCTGTTTCAACACCAGTATCCGAAGGGGCTTTTGAAGCCTATGTTAGAGACTTACTGGCGCAGGGTAGAACGCCTCAGACAGTAGAAACACTAACGGGGCTCGGTGCTACAGAGGCTGATATAGCAGAGTTCTTTGGGGAAGTCACGCAGGCGGCAACATTCGAAGAGGCTAGGCGTGCACTCGATGACCCGACTATTTCCTCTGAGGTTTGGGTAGCAAGGTATGGTCATCTGTATAGGATAGAACAACAAGAGCAATTACATGACTTACTAGAGACCTTATTCCCTGGGCGAGTTACGGGAGTATTAGGGGCTGACCTTCAAGCCCTTAGTCAGTACATTAGTAATGCCCCTGATGCTTTCTGGGAAGATATACAGACTTTGGGCAGAACACCCGAGGTTGAGGCTTTATTAAGGCTAATCCCTTGGAGAGACACAGAGGGCGAGATTATTCAGATTACTGAGGAAGATTTAGTTGATTTATTTGGGGAATCCGCCTTAACTGCAGTGGTTCCTCTTTCAAGTCAGGTGCCAATGCCTCAACCGATAGAGTTTGCAGTTCCATTCAGTTTCCCAAAGACGGAAGAGGAGAGGGTGGCAAACCAACGGGTGTTTAAGCAATACAGGGAACGTGGTGGCAATCTCTCTTTTGACCAATGGAGAAGAGAACAAGCTCTTTCAGAGGCACAAATCACAGGAGAATTAAGAGAGGATGTATTCCGCAAGTTGGCAGGCTTGCCCTTAACCGCTGAAGCAAAGCAATTAAGGATAGATTTTGCTAACAAAAGCCCACTTGCCGCTCAGTTTCTGGCAGGTTGGGGTGATGTAATAGGGACAGCAGGCAGCGCTTTGCAATGGTTAGGTCAGGAAGAACTCGCTAAAAATATTAAAGAATTAGCTAAGCCCTTAAAGGGGACTATATCACCACCAGAGATGCCACCTCTGGATTGGAAGTCGGCTGCTGACCCTGCGTTCTGGTCAAACCTCCCAGACTTTCTAGCTAGGAATACGCCGTTTACTTTAGCTTTAGTCCCTGCGATGATAGCTGGCTATACTGGGGGAACAGCGGTTGCAGGTGCTATTGGCTTGGGGGCTTTTTGGACTACTGTTCTGGGTGCTGTTGGAGCCACCTCATTATCACGCCCGCTAGAAGGTGTCCTTGAAGCTGCTGGCGCCTTTGATGAAGCTATATCCAGAGACATGACCTCCGAGCAAGCCAGTAAAGTGGCACAAGATGTCTTTCTCAAGAACTTAATACTTTCAGGATGGGATATAGCGCAGCTAGCTACAGCTTTCCTTCCTATTCCAGCTAAAATATTAGCCAATCCATTTCTCAAGGCAGCTATAGTGGGGGGTAAGGTTATTGTCACTGGCTTAACAGAAGCTGGTGAAGAGGCAGTTCAGGAAATCTTCCAGAGACAAGCCTTGGGAGACCCTATTGTATTAGATGAAGACATGAAACTGGCTATGCTTTTGGGCGGTGTAATGGGTTCTGGCATGGGTGGAACGGGGGCTGCCTTTACTACGATTATTGATAGGACGGTAAAAAACATCCCCCAAGATATGCAAGGTCAGTTTTTTGATGATATGACTGAGGCAATGCAAAATGGCTTAGATGAGCAGAAGGCACTTCTTGTAGCTTTAGAGGAACTCGCCAAGACAACAAAAGGCATAGAGATAATTGAGTTTATAGTTCAGGATGTCCAAAAAGAAGATGCACAAATGCAGATAGAGGCCAGCAAAGAAAGGCAAGCTGAGAAGATAGAACCGATAACGTTCCGGGAAGAGTTCCAACTCAAGAGTGATATAGCCGACCTGAAAGCTAAACTCCCCACTGCTCCGGTAGAAGAGAGAGCAGCACTACAGCGTAGGATTGAAATACTGGAAGCTGACCTGGCAAGGGGTGAAGCTCTGAGAATCCCTGAAGCTGTGCCTGAAGTTAAATTACCCGAGGAATTAAAGAGTTTTGCTACTAATGCAATAAAGCTCTCAAAGGAAGAATTCCTTACTCAGTACCAAGTAGGGCTTAACGAACAGAATTTAACCCGTAGGGAAACAGCACAGAGGATAGATGCGTATATTAAGCGAACTCTTAAAATCACACCAGCACAATTCTATGACACCTATGTTAAAGCGGAGCAAGTAATTCCCAAACCCCCAGCAGTAGAACCAGTAGCTCCAGTGGTAGAGGAAGTAGCACCTGAACGTATAATCTATGATGAGACTGGTTCTCCTATAAACCCAGACGAAACAATACCACAAGATGTAGCGGATACCGTGCCTATTGTACGAGATATAGGGGCAAAGGAACGAGTTAGACCTACCCGCAAAGTCTTTGAGAAGATGGGACTTTATGAAGAATTTAAGGGGATACAGGAAGCTGAGGTATTACAGGGTGAAGCTAGACAAGTGTTTGCCAAGAAACTCAAAGAGGTAAATAAATGGGTAGACAAGAAGAGACGACATATTGTTTTTAGGGAACTTGACGAGGCTGGCTCTCAGGTGGGGTTGACCTTCAATGAAAAGAGGGCAGTAGCCTGGTTCAAGAAGTTCTTTGATGAGTGGGCGGATACATTAAATCTCCCACAGAATAAGAGAGTAAAAAACTATATCACCCATATATTCGAAGCTGATATTGCTGCACAATTAAAAACCAAACATCCCTTGGATATTGCTATGGTTAGGGCATTGGAGTATAGAACTCCCAAGACCATCTTTAATCCGTTTTTGCAGGAGAGATTAGGGGCAACAGTCGGGTTGATTGAAGACCCATTTGCTGCTGCCTCCGCTTATGAGTCAAAACAACTAAGGGTATTTTACTATGAGCCGTTACTACAGAAGTTGGCTGCGATCGCTAATGCCGAAACCACCCCTCAAGCGGCACGTAATTATCTACAAGATTATGCTCAAAGGATGACTGGCAAACCATCCAAACTCGATCAGGAAATAAACAACACCCTTAAAGAGTTTGGTGAGAAGATAGCGAAGTTGCCGGGAGGAGCGCCGTTCGCCAGATTCCTGACAAGGGGCAATCCTGCGGGCATGGCATCTTATAACTTTACCAGTGCTTTATACACTCTCTGGCTTGGCTTCAAACCCACTTCTGCCATAAGGAACTTGAGCCAACACACACTGATAATGGCGGAGGTCGGTCCGCTACATTTTAACAATGGTATCTCGTTGCGTTTTACTGAGGAAGGTAAGGCCGCCTTAGATAATTCTCTAGTATGGCGTTCTCGTAGGGCTGCCTTCCTACCTGGCATTGATGACTCCTTTGCAAGTAGGTGGGTTGACAAATTCAGGGAAACAGCCTTGTGGATGTTTCGTGCTGCTGATGCCCAGAATGTTAAGGATGCCTTCCTAGCTGGGTACTCAGAGGCAAAGACTCTGTTGCCTGAAGCTAATAGACAGGTCTGGATTGAGAGAGGGGATGAAGTAGCTGCTGACACCCAGTATTTATATACCAAGATGAACAGCATGGCATTGTCTCAGACTTCAATCGGCAGGGTATTCTCAGTCCTTACCACATGGACTGTAAACTGGATGGAACTGATGACCAAATGGGTAAGCCGTAGACCATCACGAGTTTATCTGGAGCATGAGAAGGCTACTGGGCAAAAGGTTAAGAAAGCCAACTGGTCTACATCCTATAAGGCCATCTTGATGTATATGGTGATAGTCGGTCTTGGGTATCTCATTAAAGAAGAGAGCAGATTAAAGGCATGGGAATATACTGGCATAACCTCTATAAGGTATTTGGCTGATGTGATTGGTGGAGATTTCCCTGGGCTATCGGTTCCTGGGGCTGTAGCCAGCATGGTGGCTGGTTTCATTACTGATGACGAGAGGATGTTCAAGCAGGGCTGGTATGAGTTCAGGTCATCCGTAACCCCAGGCATAATCAGGCAACTAGAAAATGTTGCTAGTGGGGAGAGGGACTGGTTGACACTATTCTTCTACCTTGAGGGCAAGGATTGGAAGATTAAAAAGCTAAAGAATAAATGGGAAAAGGGATGGAAGGAATACGATGCCCTTGCACCCAAAGATAGGGACGACTACCGAAAGGATAACCCCTTAATTGAAGCTCAGATGTTTGTTACAGGTAAGTTCACCACGCTTTCTTCAGACGCGGCAAGGGCTGAAGTCTTGAGATTGATTGAGGAACATAAGCTCGATACCGAGATGATAGATGGTTACGAAAAGGTCTTTGGTGTTGATACGGATGAAGAACTCGCCAAACTACAGAAGACATTAGGGGAAGTAGGGCTCACAGAAAAAGGTGAGCAAAAACTAAAAGAGAATGGGGAACTAGATTATTTCACGACCGGCAACTTTGCCTCTGAAGTTAATAAATTATTGAAGGTTGTTGGCAGGTACAGGATAGAGAAGGATGGGAACGCCTTGGCCATTGAGTTTTTAAGGGCACAGGACTTATGGGTGCCTTATGAAGACCTCACCGATGAAGCAGCAAGGGTATTATTCAGGCAGCAGTTCCCGGATGTTGAAGCTCAGTTATATCTCTGGGGTAAGATTTCAACCTTCAAGAACCCCAAGAGTGCTGAGGTTTTACTAGGTCTGATGGATAAATACGGGATACCACCAGAGGCAATTCCTGCTTTCCTTGATAACCCTGAGAAGTATGATGAACTCTTTACACCAATATATGAATTAAAAACAAAGTGGTTTGACAAGTCTGTTGAGTATGAAGTGCTTGAGACAGATGAGGAGAGGGCGCAATTCAAAGTTGACAACCCTAAGTGGGTAGCCGGTATGAGGCGTATAGAAGCTATTGAGAAAGAAATAGTCTCTGAAGATACTTATGTTGATTGGTACACTAACCCTGATATTAAGAGGCCAAAGGAGCACGAAGGGGAATGGTATGAGGATGACTGGTACTTACAGGAACACGATGACTTTTATCAGGAGATGATAGATAAGGGAATATGGAAACCCCGCAACTTTGACAAAGTACCTACAAGGGAAGTTTTTGAACTATACAAAACATGGCAGTTAAAAGACTTAGGTAATGCCAGGAGAGATATGGAGGCTAGATACCCTGAACTTGACCAATGGTTACATATAAAGTTCGGGACTATGTTGGAGAGTGAGAGAAACAAATAAGTGAGAGAAAATTGACATTTCTTACAAAATGTGCTTATGATAGATAAGAAGAAATTATTGAACCTTATCAAATCAATAGATTGGTCGCAGTTTGTTTTATATGGAGCGGTGGAGGTGCATGTTAAAAAAGGGAAGCCTACCACTTTTGATATAAAGGAGACTGTGAAAGTAGATTAGTTCTTTAACAACTGAATAAAGCTTGCTGGTGTCAGACAGGGACTCTGTCAGGTTGACTAGCTTAATGAGAAAGCGGTGCCCCTTAGCTCCCAGAGGGAGCATCGTTGTAGGTTTGATTCCTACATCAACCTATAGCCAGCAAGCAAAGCCCGAAAGGGAAAGCCCGAAAGGGCGAGGTAACGAAAGAATCGTAGCCGACCAAGAGAAATCTTGAGTCGGCTTTTTTAATTATAAAGGAGGAAACATGGACAGACCTGAGAACCAACAGGACACTTCCGCAAGGAACTCTTCTGAGGGAACAAAGGGAACTTCAGAACAACCCGAAACTTTTACTAAGGAAGAGGTGGCAGAAGCGGCGAAGAAGGCGGCTGAGGATGCTTTGTCTGCTGCTGGCAGGACAGCCAAGAACTTTGAACAAAGGGAAGGTGCTATCAAGGCTGAACGAGAAAAAATGGCACAAGAACAGAAGGCGAAGGATGAGGCTGAATTGGAGGATGCCAGAGAGGATGATGACAAACTAAGCAGAATAAAGGCAAGGCAAAAGGCAAGAGATACGGCAACCGAACTTGCTAAAACAACGTCAGAACTGGAAGTAGAGAAGGCAAAGACTAAAGAGGCTCAGGAAGTAGGTGCAACACACACGAAGGAGCAGAACGCCCGTGAGGTAGCATCTCGCCTCGGTGTCAATGCTGACACTCTTATCAAGTTCACGGATGGCTCTGTTAAAGCGATGGAGGAATTGGCCAAGTCCCTTTCCAAGAAGACTGAAACTAAGACACTGCTTTCTGATTCCAGTAAGACAGCAGGGGGTGTGCAAATGGCTGATTCAAGTGGGGGTAAAATGTTATCAGGCTTTGAACAGCTACACAAATAAAAGGAGGGTTATATGGCTATAGTAGGCCATTTTAGCAGCTTAAGTGAACTCCGAAAGTTAGTCATCTCAGAGATGATTGCTGGTGTTATCGAAGAGACAATAGAGGTGGGGCAATTACTCCCGATGTTACCTGTTGTTCAGCTTAACAGCAGGTCGCTTATCTATAACAGGGAGAATGTTCTACCTTCGGCGGCTTGGTACGATATACATCAGCAAATAAGTTTTACGGCTGATAGGTCTATTACCCAGAAAGAAGTCTGGTTAAAACGTGCAATACGCCAGGATTTGCTGGATGAGTTCGTAATGGAGACTTATCAAAACCCCAACATGTATAAGGTCGAGATTTTGAAGAGCTTAGTTAAGGGAGTGGCACGGACTGTTGAGGATACACTCGTCTATGGTTCGGGTTCCACCGAAGCATCTACAGAGTTTGATGGCTTGGATAAACTTATCAGCATAGCTGATGGGGATTCATTCTCTTCGGCTACTAACTTACAGGCTCACGACATGGGTGGGGCTTCAAATCCGTTGACTTTCAGGGTTCTAAGGGAACTTATAAATGCGGTGAGGCCGAGAGCCAGTATCCTGTTGATGACCAGAACCATGAGGGATACTCTGGCAGCGGTTGCTATGGAAAAGGGCATCGTATTGAGTGGTGCTGCTCCGATAGCTACGATTACCCATACTCCTGACCAGTTCGGAAAGATGATAGACTTCTTCGATGGAATCCCGATCGTAATTTCCGATTACCTGCTTCAGGAGAACGACAACACAGGTGGGAAGGATTCGGGTAATGACAGTGGTATGTCCAGTATTTATGCTATCCGCTTTGGAGCAATAGCCGATGGTGGGCTGTCACTGGTAGTAGGTGGGCAAACAGGCGGAACAGCCTTCTTTAAAGTGAAGGAGTTGGGTCCTCAGTCTGACTTTGATGCTGATGCCATCAGGTTATCTGCTTACGTTACCCTAGCGTTGGGTAGCACAAGGGCGTTAGGCCGCATTCACAGCATCCAGGAAGCTGGAACAATCATAGGCTAAACTCAGCCTTTAATGAGCGATAGACTTCACAGGCTGAGGGGCGAGCCTGAATAAATCGCCCCCAAATAAAATTAAGGAGAAATACATTGACTACTGCAACAGAAAAAGTACACAAAAACGCCGATTTGAGGGTTGTAAATGGTGGAACCCTCTATCCGCCCCCTTGGGAGGCGGGCAATGCTGAGGGCAAGATATGGAGTCAGGGGTATAAATTACCAGATGTCTACGCCATTGGCACAACCCAGTTATACCCTACAGGCACCATATACCGGTATGGGATAAGGACTTTTGCTTATACGGTACTGAGTTCTGGTTCTACGGTAGTTGGTGCTGGGTACTGCCCAGAGTCTACAGCCGAACTTGTAGACCTTTCTAACTTAGTTGTTAGTGGAGCTGCCGGTTCAGCCGATGTTGTGATTACCAAGGCGGGTATTGCAGTGAACCAGTATGCAGGCGGATTCCTTGGTATTAAGATGGGTACTGGGGGACTCACAACTGTGGGCAGGTACAGTTCCAGACAAATCATCTCCAACACAGTGGCAGATGGTAGCGACAACGTTACCTTCACCCTTGACGGCACCAATGTCTTAGCCCTAACCACTGCGGATGATTGTGTTCTTTGCGAGCATCCCTATGCAGAGATTAGAACTCCTGCTACAGCTAACTACAACATGGCTGTGGGTGTCTACATCAACACCGTTGTTGTAAGCAACTACGTCTGGGTACAGACTGCCGGCCCTCATAACATGATTTCCATGATTGCAACCTTTGAGGGGTCTGACGCTAACTCTGTTCCTTGCTACGCTATTGCTGGTGTGGCGCAGGTATCAGAGGGTGGAGCTACAGGTGATGCAACGTGTAATGGTATTGAAGGAACCAGTCTACAGTGCATCGGTCATGTCTATGCCTCAACCGACATAGGTGGACCTGCGGGTACTCCTGCTAACATCACGATTGCACCAACAGTGTGGCTTAACATCCTTCAGTAAACAAAAGAGGAGGGGGAATTACTGCCCCCTCCTCTAAGGAGAAATAAATGGCTGGTGCAACAAAGCTGGTAAGTGGTACTGAGACTAACTTGCATAGTCACCCAGTTACACACATAAAGTCGGCATGGGAGAGCGTAACTGAAGACTTTAGTGCGGCAGTGACTTTCACAACAGCCTTTGCGAGTGTGCCAAATGTGGTGGCTACCCCACAAAGTTCTGACCCGAATCAATCGGCTACTGTTACAGATATAACAGTGAACGGGTTTTCTGTTTATCTGAACAAACCCACAGGCGGTGGGGCACAGAACATCAGGGTTCACTGGATTGCAACTGATGTAGGTAATCCATAAGGAGAGGTATGGCTTTATACGAGTATGAGTGTGCCTGTAGTCAGAGGTTTACTAAAATCAGGCCGATGTCTGAATGTGATGAGTCTTCTATCTGTCCTAAGTGTAGTAAGACTGCTGGCAGAACAATGTCCAGTTCTCATATCAGGATGGCTATGCCCTTCAGGGTAGTTGATTCTCAGGGTAATATCACCCAGGAGAAACAGGTGCTGAAGCATATGCCTGACTGGCAGGAGACAAAGCCAATAGAATATTTTGGAACACCGAAGCCTATAATATCTAGGGGTGGGAATGTGTACTATCCCAGAAAGCAGAGGGTCAATGCCGCTGTATGAGTACTACTGCCACCAATGCGAAGAGGGATTTGAGGTCGTGCGTTCACATGGAGATGGGGCGGATTGCCCTAAGTGCCATTCAACAGCAGAACGGAGGTTCTCTACTTTTAGTTTTAGGTTTTCAAATCCGTTCCCTGTAAGGGGGAACATAGCAGGAGATGGAGAAGGGTTTACTAGAAAGATAATAAGTCATAAGGAGGTATGACAGTATGACTATTTACAAGGTAAAAGACAGGGAAACAATCTCAAGTGTGAGTTCATCCACTGGATTCACAGCATCAAAACTAACTGCATTTCTTCAGTACGCTTTCATTCAAGCAGTCGGCGGTGACATTAGATTTGCCATTAATGGCTCTACCCCTTCAACTTCATTAGGGTTGCGTCTATTAGAGGACGCATCAGTTGAGGTTTGGGGAACTGAGGCCATGACTAATTTTAGGTGTATAGATGACGGTGGGACAGCTACATTAGAAGTCGTCTATATGGAGAGATAGAGATGTTAAAGAATTGGAAGAAATTTCCACCCAGAGGTATCATCCTTTCTACTGGCCTAACTGACGGAAAGTATCATGGTATTGTAGAAAAGGGTACTGCAGGAACGACCTTGGCCTTTGGCGATATAGTCTACTTCGCTGTAGCTGATAGCAAGTGGGAACTGACTGATGCAGATGCCTTAGCTACAGCAGGCCCTGTAAAGGTTGGTATTTGCGTACTAGCTGCCAGTGAGGATGTTGCCACAGTCTTCCTACTCTATGGTAATGTAAGAGCAGATACAGCCTTCCCAACTCTAACTATAGGAGCACCTGCATATATAGGACTTACTGCTGGTGATATAGTTACGACAGCACCATCTGCCTCTGCTGACATTGTTAGGATTGTAGGCTATGGCAATACAGCTAATGAGTTGTTCTTTTCTCCGGACAATACCTATGTGGAGATTGCGTGATGGCTGATAGATACTTAAAAGCTACTGGAAACTGGGCTGATAATAATACTTGGTCTGCTACAGACGGTGGGGCTGCAGGTGCTTCATTTCCTACGAGTGCGGATAATGCCTACATAACTGCTAATGGGAATGGACTCACTTTAACAGTTGATGTAAATCTTTCGGCTTGTTTAAGTTTAGTATGCTCTGGTGCTACTACAGCCACACTAGCGATACCTGCAGCAGTATCCCTTCTTGTAGGTGGGAGTATAACATTTACCGCTGAGATGACTGTTACTGGTGTAAATGCCACTTCAGTCATTAGGATGGTAGGAACTGGAACACTTACCACAGCAGGCCTTAGTTTGGGTTGTGGACTTTATGCTCCGTATGGCGGCGGGGTGACGATAACTCTTGCTGGTGATACTGTAGTTGACTATAACTTCTCAACATATACTGGCACACTAACCACCAATAATTATAACATCACTTGTGGTTCTTTCATAAACGCTACAACTGGCACAACCTACAATTTAGGAAGTTCTACTATAACCTGTACTGGAAGTTTCGCCCTTATAGCAACTTCAGTAATAAATGCTGGAACCTCAACGATAAAAGTAGGTTTAGATTTCAATGGTCAAAGTAAAACCTACAATAATGTAGAGCTAAACGGAGCTGCCTGCACTATATCAGGAAGTAATACCTTCAATACTCTAACCTTCAAAGCAGATACTACCCAAACTTTAACCTTTACCGATGGGACTACACAGACCATTACTACACCAGTATTTACTGGCTCATCAGGTAAAGTAAAAACACTTGTAGGATCATCTACTGGTGGCTGGACAATCACCAAGGCAGGTGGTGGAACTGTAGATGCTGATTACCTTGCTCTAAGTTACAGTGAGGCAACTCCTGGGCAAACCTGGTACACTGCAAACTCAACCGACACTGTAGGCAACTCTGGATGGATATTTGCATGGCTAGCAGGCAATATACTAGGTGTAACAGTCGCTACTATAAATAAGATAAATGGAGTAAGCTTGGCTACTATAAATAAGATAAATGGAGTATCTAACTGATGTCCTTTCCAAAGGCATACCGCAAGGGACACACGGACACTACAAGAAAAAGAAGAGGTGAACTATGCCAGTTACCGTAAGGAAAATACCAGTTAAGGGCGGTAAGGACTTTGCTATTGTGGAAGTAGCTACGGGTAAAATAAAGGGTAGGTCTAGCACGAAGGCACAAGCCCAAAGGAGTGCCAATGTAAGGAATGCCGTTAAGCATGGGTTCAAGCCTACAGGTAAGCCAGCTCGGAGGTAAAGAATGGCAAAGTTTTTCGCTGACTTAATTGATGACGTGCAAAGTTACCTCGATGATGATGGAAGCCTATTCCTAGATGCTTATGTCACTATTAAACTTAGGGCTGCCCTTCAGCAAGTTTCTGAGTATGTTCCCTATGAAAGGAAGGTATCCTTTTTCATTGAATCGAGGACAGGAATAGCAACTACCGATACTTCATCGGCTCTTGTGGATGCCACTGAATCACAGTTTCTTTCAACTGATGTGGGTAAAGTCGTCCAAAACACGACAAACAATACATGGGCTATTGTCACGGCTTATGTTAGCGCTGATCAACTCACTTTAAGTAAGGACATAATGGTTGATGGCAATGAGAACTACGAGATTTTTAACAAGGGTTGCAGTAATAGATTCCAAATCAATATTGAGGACGTAACTGATGATGTTGGTCCTGAAGAGCATGGTGTCATAGCCGTTGAATACCCTATCGGCACAAGAAGGAGTTGGGATATTGACGGAGATATTTTAACCATAGATGTTCTCCGTGTATCTGATAGTAAAGTAGCAGAGCCCGCGACAAACACTGAGGTTCTCGTATGGTTTGAGACGAGACAAAGAGTATTGGAATTTGCCGATTTAGCGGGAACAGTGAATGGCACTCCCTCCGCAGGAGCTACGACATTTACCATAGCTGCGGTAGGAAGTGGAACGGATGTGATAACAGAGGATGCCTTATTTACAGTTGCCAATGTCAGAGGGACTTATAAGATTAAGTCTAACCTTACTTTATCCGGTGGTGGAGGTGCGATAATATTTTATCCAGGACTTGAAAGCGCTCCTGCCAATGGTGCTATTGTATCCTTTATCGGGTCTACGCTTAATAAAGAGATGGAACGATTGGTAACTGTATTAACAGCTTCAAAGACGGCGTTATCTAAGACTATCAATGCAACAACTACCGGCGGTAGAGAGACTGTCAGAAATTACAGAGACGAATTAGCGATAGTTCTTAACGAACTAGAAAGACTTAAAAACCGCCGAGCACCGAGAGTTTCAGAGACTTTTCCGAGGGATTAGATATGGCTAGGAGTTTAAGCGCAACCTTACTTGCCGCCCAGAAAGCAAGGATAGGAAAGGATTTAATTAGAATTGTCCTGACTGATAATGGCAATTCGTATACTTACTATTCTGTTTCTGGAGCTAATCGTATCAAGGAACTAGGACATGTTGAAGAGGATGACTTACAGTGGGCAGAAGTAATACTTGACAATTCGGATAAGACAGTCTCCGGTATAAACCTGAGCGGTTTTAAGGCAGTTATCAGTAGGGGTAAGAAAACTTCTTCCGGGGATGAGTATTCAACCCATGCTCCTTTATATGTTATCAGCCAGGAATTACCATCCTCGCCAGGTGTATTAGAGGTTCCATTAGGGTTAGCTGGAATCTTTAATCTAATGAATGAGGATGAGGCCAGTGAATCTTTTGATTTGGAGGATGACGACTCTCAGACAGTTAAAACCCTGCTCAGGAAGATAGCTGGGGATACTACTCTCCTCGATGCATTCGACCATTGCAAGTCTTATGATATTGTCTTTGACAGTGAGGATGATTTAATTGATACCTTCACACCTGCCGATTCCTTCTCTATTCCGTTTCAGGCAAACCGATTTCGCAAGTGGAAGGAACTCCTGAATTATACCAACTGTGTCGCGAGGGTTGAAGCTGATGGCAAAATTCACATCCGTGTACCGACTGTCACCACAACTACACAGTGGGCAGCTTCTACGGCTTATTCGGTAAACGATACCGTCATCCCGACCTCTGCTAATGAAGTTGAGTATATCTGCACTACAGCAGGGACTTCGGATTCGAGTGAGCCCACATGGCCAACAGAAGTCGGGGATACGGTTGCTGATAATGATGTAGTATGGACAGTGGGTTATGATTATGACTATCGGGCTCCATCTCTCAATCACCCCTCTTATCATACATTTTTTTCAGAGACTTCTCGGAGGCGTGTAGTCATCCCTGGCTATATAGAGGTGGAGTCCTTAAAAAGTCAAGACCCTAGTTTTACAGGTAACGCCGAAGACCCTGGTTTCAGTGGTCTTTCAGACGAAGAAAAGAAACTAATAGTAAAAAGAAAACATTATCGTGTCAGGGCTACAAGCAATGCCCAGTGTACCAATATAGCCACTGCTATTTTATCCCATGCCCAAGCTGCTGCTGAAAGAGGTTGGGGAGAAGTTCCGATAAATGTGGGAGCAGAAGTCCATGACTTTGTAAAGATCAAGGATGCTAGGTTGGGCGATTATCGGGTAGGGAACATATCCCGCATAAGATGGCATTACAAAGAAGGTTCCCTTCCAACAATGGAGTTCAGGTTTGGGAAGTTGGGAATTGGGACGGCGGGAACAGGCACCTCCGTAGGTGAGGGGCATACACACCCGCATTCACATCCGCATACCCACCCTGATATACATACCTTTGATATATATGACCCCGTAGGGAACTATGTCGGAACCCTTGGCGGACTTACCGAAGAGGTTTTTCTTGCCGCCTTAGCTACAGCTTCCAATCTAAGCCTTTACAACTCATCTCCTACGGGTGGGGTATCAATAGCCGCAGGGCAATTAGCCACCACTCCTGCTGACGGCACGTTACTTCTTGCTGCTGCTGTAGCCGTCAAGGTAGATTCGGGCGATTCTTTTATAATTCCAGTTTTGTAGGAGTTATTATGAAAGCATTACTAATCGAAGTGGATTTTACTACGGGAGTAAGAGCGGGGGGTATTAACCCAAGAGATAAACACCTACTCTGTCACGGCTGGCAGAACCTTGATAGTGACCCTGGCTTGGAAATTAGACTTATAACAGATGGGCGGGATATAGACAAATACAGAGGTAAACAAGGAGTAACTATCCTTGATGGTAAAGACGAAATCAACGTAGCCATTGAAGCGAATATCCCCATAAAATACAGCATACAATCTGAAGCCTTGATGATTGAAAGCCTGAAAGAAGCTGGGGGTAAGTTGAACCAGTTTGCAGGCAAAAATATGAGCGAGATAGCCGAGGAAGCTCACAAGCAGGGACTGGCTGGTGTTGTGGAAAGAAAACCAGAGTTGGCGAAGTAATGTCCTTTGGAGATGTACTCAGGTCGGGGGCACTTCCAGGTACACCAGGCGAAATTGGTGGTGATGCTAGTACAATTTGGTTCGGACAGAGAGCATTCCCAGTGGGGCCGTTCAAGATTTACGAATTATCGACAACGGATTTTTCCGAGGTACGTTCCGCTAATACAGCTTCCTTTGGTGGTGTTGTAGGAGGCGATAGTAGCACTATCTGGCACGCTAGGGCTGTAACAAACCAAATTGATGAGCTATCCACAACCGACTTCTCTACGGTAAGGTCTGCTGCAAGTCCTGGCTCAAATCCTGTAGGTATAGGGGGGGATGCCAATACAATCTGGCATGTTTCTGCTCCCGAAACAAAGATATATGAATTATCCACCACTGATTTTTCAGTAGTGAGCTCAGATGAGACACCTGGGGCAGGCAACGAAGGCGTTGGTGGTGATGCCAACACGATTTGGCACAATGGTAATGCTGATATTTACGAATTATCGACAACGGATTTTTCCGAGGTACGTTCAACAAGTAGTCCCGCAGTCGGAGTAGGTATAGGGGGGGCAAACCAGACAATCTGGCATTGTAGCACTAGTTTTGTCTATGAACTGGATGCCTTTGCCGGTGGCATAGTAGCAACCATTGGCACTCTGTGGGTAGAGAATACAGAACTACATTATGGAGATGGTGAAGGATGGGAACGGTTTATTGAAGGCAACGATGTAGCGGAAGCTGGCACAGCGGGAAAGATAGGTTACGAATCTGGGGGTGTGACATTACGTTACGCCGATGTCAATGGTGAAATAAGGGAGATTAACATGCAAGATACTGGCTCTGACGATACTGTAGGGAAGATAGGCTATGAGTCTAGCGGGAAAAGACTGAGACACGTTGATGCTGGTGGCAAGAAAAGGGAAATAGAAGGGGCACTGGTATGATACTTCCCTTACATATAGAAATTAGTGATAAGCTACGCATCTGTGAATCCAGATTAGTTGCCACTATTAACGCTACCCAAACTACACTTGAGGTAACTTCAGGGGAGGCAGCAACCAATTTCCCGTCATATGTTCCCTTTCTTGTGCTGATTGAGTCGGAGATTGTCAATGTTACTGACAAAAGTGCTGATACATTCACGATAACTAGAGGTCAAAAGAATACAACAGCAGCTTCTCATACCTCTGGAACACCGTTAAGGGCAATTCTCTATTCAGAGGATTTATACTTGGATAGAATTTTAACCTATGAGGGTGAGGTTTTAATTCACGAAGGAAACATACTCTATAATTAGGGGGTAATATGAGTTACGCAAACGAGAGTGTAATCACTAAACTAGCCACAGTCGCGGGAATCAATGCTAAAACCATAGCCGTAACAAGCCTTTACACCGTGCCAGCAGGTAAGACCTTTATCCCTGACCATATAGTAATAAGGGTAACAGCCTTTACCTCTGGTGGTAAGGGAGTTGAGGCAGTAGCCAGCTTCGGTGGTAACTCAGCAACCTATGATGACTATTTGAATACCATTACTTATACGGTAGCTGCCGCAGATGTATTTATCCGTGATAGTGTGGAGGACTCAGCCGTAGTAACCCAAGCAGCAGGAGATGTATTTTCTATTAGTATTGAGACGGGCAGCGATGCAACCTTAGAGACGTGGGCAGTTGATGTCTTCGGGTATTTACTATAATGTGGTATGGGTGGGAGGCTACTGCTTGGCTAGTTGGGCATCTCTGGTTAGCCTCGGTTGCTTGGTCAGCATACCGCCATTTAAGAGGATGTTATGAGTAAACCATTAGTACCAGGGCACGCATTGCCAAGACTGGACGAGGATGGTAAAGTTATCGTACCTGATGTGCTTCGTTCCAATCGGTCAATTTGGCATCACGAACATGACCTCTTTGCCACCTCTCTTAACCCCGGAGCTTCAGGGGCAACCAGAACTGCCCCCGATTCAAATACACTGGGTGGATGGCAACTCAATGCTTCTGGTGAAACACTCTACTTTGAAGCCCATGTGGAAGCAGAGTGGGATGCATCTAGCGACCTAATAGTAAACGCTTGGTGGGAGGTTAATGTAGATAATACAGGTGGTGCTGGTGGAGATACGGTAGACCTTCGCCTTGTAGTAAGATATAAAGGTGAAGGAGAGACAGCTATTAAAACTCAAACGGTAGAAATAGCCACAACTGTTGGGGCATCAGCCCAGTATAAACAAGTTAAAAATA
>LAZR01000384.1_pt1 | contig 39260 bp, 68 predicted proteins | sample 329461 | NCBI WGS metagenome assembly LAZR01 (sample SAMN03002196, study PRJNA259156) | marine sediment metagenome | biome: sea floor; feature: Hydrothermal impacted sediments; material: marine sediment; isolation source: Loki non-amplified sample from Loki's castle hydrothermal vent sediment ...
CCGGCCTATAGGCGGCCAAAACCTGCCGATATAAATGTCGTAATCGACAGGGTGAATTCACTATCGAAAGTCAATTCGCATAGCGGTATCAATTCGTCCGTATCACCCTTGGGCGTGAACATCCTGCAAAGTCAGGAGGGCAAAGGGGTTACAATCAGGATTTTCGAGGTTCAATCGGCAGCGACCGGCGATGGTCTTTACAACTGTTACCGTCAAAAACTGGATGCTACGAATTGGGCGGACGAAGGCGGGCTTGATAAATTCCTCGATTACGATACCACTACGATAGTCGTTTTGAATCTGTTGGAGAATAATCCCGAAGCTACTTATGTCGCTCAATTAGCTGCCAATGACAGGATGGCTTGCTGGCAATGGCCGGATGACGAGGGTAATTTGCGATGGGTGGGGATACCGATTGAGCAAAATATGGGTAGCAACCGTAAAGCATATTGCAAGGCTGATGCAGGTGCGGCGACAACCATAGTATGCTATCTCGATACGGATGCTACCGGAACAGAGATAACCGTGAATTGTCAAATCAGTGGCGGTGGGAATCTCAACGCCTGCACACGAAGATTAAAAGATGGCAACCTAATTATTGTAACAAATATAGGCGGTACTTGGTATTCTACCGAGGGATTCGATACCACCGAAAATTGTCTGTGTAGTTGATTATGTCAAAAGTTCAATATAATCCAAGTACATTGAAAGTAAGTTATAATGCTGCAACTAATAAAGTACAAATTATCGAGTGTCCTGTTGGCAGTATAACTTTGACATTTTCCAGTGTAGTTGAATGTAGCCCTTGTAAGGAGTATCCTCCGGATTCAAGCGAATTTCATTGTTGGCCAAGTGACCTTAATACAACTTTCGTTCTTACTGGAGGAATAACTGGGCCAGGTGGTTGTTTATGTTGGGGCAAATTTCAAGATAGTTGGTGTATAGGTGTGTGTTGCTACAATGTAGGGGCTAATATGGGAAAACTTGAGATTGTTGCAGCTTATGATGGTTACGATGTGGATAATGGCGGAATTGGATTTTATGCGAATAATGTGGGAGGGGACGCTTCTTCTGCTAACAATCAACTTGTTTCGTCAGATTGTCTTGACTTATCATCAGTTGCAATAGGAACAATAGAATGTGTAGATGAAAGTACCTGCGAAAGTGCATTGGGAACAGGTACTTGGATAGCTGGTTATGATGGTTCAGTTTCTATTAGTTTCAGTTAATTATGGGATGTTGTGGCAAAACAGTTAAGAAGGCAAAGAACATCGCTATCGGCTATACGAATTTGGCGGCTGGTGTGAAGTATGAATTTACAGATGGCAGGATACGGGTTTGTCAGCATTGCGTAAAAAACTATTGGATAAAACGGACGCTTTGGTGTTCAATATGCAAATGCTTTATACCAGCGAAGGCGAGAGTTGAAAAAGAAAAATGCCCCTTAAATAAATGGTAAAGGAGATTTATTATGGCTGTAAGAGTGTGGGATGGCGATACGGATACGGATTGGGCTACGGCTGCGAACTGGACGGGCGATGCCTTGCCGGTTGCCGATGATGAAGTTGTTTTTGATAGTCGGCAGGTTACAAAACCGACAACGGGAATGACGGACGGCGGCGTAGGGCACAGCGGTAAGGATACAGCCTGTACGTTCGATTTGCTGCATTTCAAAGAAGGTTACACCGGCGGGATAGGAACGGCGGCTTTGCCGTGCATCTGTTCGCCCGATACCATAATTATCGAGGGGACAGGGACGTATCATATCAACGTGGGTAAAAACGACCAAAGCACAAATACGACAGTTGGCAAGGTGATAATCAATAACTCATCTGCGACCGTGTATTTGTATAGCAACTGCAATGATGGGGCTAATGTGGCTGAATTTACGGATGTGTACCTGCTTGCGGGGACGTTGTATTTGGCCTTTTATAGTGCCGATACGGACGACCAAGGCTGCTCGGTCGCAAACCTATATGTTATGCCGAAAAATAATAAGGCGAGCAATACTACGGTTATTATCGAGAAGGATGCTTACGATGTGTTAAACAGTCAAGCCACAAATATCTATATGGCAAACGGAACATTGACGACCGACAGTCAGGTCGGTACGTTTCATATTTACAACGGCATAGTGAATTATGGAACAGACCTCGGTGGCTCGCCGGAGGCTGACCTTAACATAACGCTGCTGGTGATGCACGGTGGGATGTTCAACTGGTATCCCGATGATTCGGGAACGCCTACGATTACGACCGCTTGGCTGTTTGGCAAAAGCAGATTCCTTGCCGATGCAACTACGAATGACGATAGGGCTAAGACGATAACAACGATTTATACTTTTGGCGGTTCGATATTTAACATTGACAACAACAAGGCGAATATCACAATCACAAACTGGTATGATTACGGTGCGGCTATAACGATAGGTTCGCACGGCAAGCTGGCGTTGACCTATGACCAGCCGTAAAAAAAGGAGCTTACTATAATGCAGATTTTCCACGACCATATAACGAAATGGGTAGCAATGATTTTGACCGTATTAGTCATTATGGTCGGTTGGTTGATTACAAACGCTTCCGGCAAGGCGAAGATGGAGCAAGAAATCGTTACAATCAAAGCAGTACAATCTACTGATGACACCGAGGACAAGATACAGGAGGCATTAATAGCTGTCATTGACAAACGCCAAGCGGTGATGCAGCGGGATGTCGAGATAATTCAAAAAGATGTAGGTGAAATAAAAGGTGATATGAAAGAAGTTTTGCGAAGGCTGCCACAATGAATGAAAAAACTAAGAAAATTATCGAGAATATACAGACTTTGACAGATGAACTTGCTTTCCACGCCACGCATCCAGATGAGTTTCTTAAAGTGAGCGACTTGCAAAACGACCTGCACAAAGTTAGACAAGCGTTTGATACGCAAATAAATAATGAAGGAGAAAACTGATGCGAAAGATTTATCTGACCGGATTATTCATTCTGCTTTGCGGCGGTTGTGCGGTTTTGGAGCAGCTTACCAAAAACCCAGAAGCCATAAAAAAGGTTGGAGAGGCTGCCGGTGAAGCCGGCTCGACCGTTGCATTGTTCAATCCGCAAATCGGACTCGCAATTATTGTAGGCGGCGGCCTGTTGTTGGCCGTTGCGAAGGCTTTGAAATCTGTTAAGGAGTAAAATATGGAAACGCTCGACATTAAACTAACGACTGAAATGCTAACGCTTGTACCCATCGTTGCGGTGTTGATGCAACTACTGAAGAACACGGAGATATTCAAGAAGGTAAAACAATACCTGCCGTTCATCAGCATAGTCATAGCATACGCTTTGGCAACCGTAACAAATATACCTGACCCGATAATGCCATCAATTATAATCGGGCTTACGGCATCGGGAAGTTATTCGGCGGTAAAAGGCATAAGCAGTAAGCAGTAAATAAGGACATTTTTTCCTTTCAAGAGCGATAGGTTTTCCACACAGTTTTCCTATCGCATAGTTTCCGGTTTGGCGGCTGACCTGATAGGGCGGTGGGTCAGCCGTTTTTTTTATTTATTTTGCTTGCTTTTCTGGTTCAATCCTTTTATAATACTATTGATATTTTCATTATGGGAATTTCTGTAAATTGACAATTTGCCCTGTTTGGTTTCTCACCTTACCCAGCGTGAAAATATCAGCCAAGCAGGGCATTTTTTTAGGAATAATATAATGCAGAAAAGATGCCGTAAATGCAAACGAGTAAAGTCGATTACAGAATTTGAATACTTTTCGAGTCGTTTTTGTAATAAATGTGAGGTAGTTAAGCCTCTAAGGGTAAAAAAATTTATAGAAAAAACAAGAAAGGCAAGGAGAAAAAAAATAATCGAACCCTTAGACGAACAAGGCAGCAAATGGAAAACCTTTAAGTCTGCCGAACAATTCAAAAAATCTATGCCGATGGCAGCAGGCTGTTATATAATATATTCTCATAATAAAATATCTTATATAGGTTCAACTATTAATCTTAGAACCAGAATAAATATGCATATTAAAATAACAGATATGGATAAACGCTATTTTGTAAAAGTTAGACTCTCCGAAAAATATGGGGATTGGGCTATGCGGGAAATAAGGCTTTTACGCCGATTAAAACCAAAAGATAATACAAAAATATATGAATCATAACTCTTTATGTAATAAAGGCTTAGGAGATTTGTAGTTAATTTCACAGAGGAAAATATAAAAAAGTTATATTTTTTATTTGCTTTTAGCCGATAATGTGTTATACTTAATATAGATGGACAAAGGTAAACTGGAAACTAAACAAGGAGAACAAAAAATGATTACCCACAAAACAATCACAAGACTTGAAAAAGCATTAGACATCTTGTTAAACACTGAAATTGAATGCAATGGAATGGGCAAAGGCAACACATTTAGCGAAGCTGTTGACCGAATACGCACCTTAATATCTTGTGCAGAAGAGAAAATCAGTAACCACAGCTAAACCCTCAACCTTTTATGAAGGAGTAATGATTATGACTGCCGAACACAAAAAACGCTTGTTTTATTTTAAGGCTTGGTTGAAAGCTGTAAGTTGGTACGTCAAAAACGACAACAAGCCTCAATGGGCTATTGACTTACTCAAAGAGGCAAAGTCCAGGATTGTTATTGCTAAAAATATATAACAGCCCCCAGAGAAACTACGACATTGGCTATAAGGACGGTTACAACTACGTCAAGTCTATTAAAGAGCTACAGGGGCAAGTGGGGGCTGTTCCTGACGGTGTCTGGGGCGTAGAGAGCAAAGAAAAACACAGGCTGGCCGTTTGCCAACAGTCGGCGGATAAATGGATAAATGCTAAGAGTATGGGGATAAAGAAACAAAGGTAAATATGCTTCCTTCTGATATGAAGAAACTATTAGATGAATTTAATGAATCTGTGGGATTGTTTTACAAAATGGCTTTAGATGCAAAAAACACTCCTGAACAAATCGATATGTTTCTTTCAAGAATTTTATCAGAACGAGCAGAAGAATTTAGAGAATTTATCAAAGTAAAGTTTGAGGAAGAGCAATGAGCAAAAAGATTGACTTAAGGCACTGTGCAGGTTGTCACGATAACTTCTACAATCCTAATTGTTGGAGTAGAGATTCAGCAAAATTGGTCTGGCGTGTATCTATCGGTGTTGATGAGCCCCCGCCATACAAGAACAAAAAGAAAAAAAGAGTTCCTTGTTGTTGGCACGGTGGAAATGGCAACAGAACGATAATGGTAAAGCCAGAAAACATTACAAGTGATGGGTATTGGAAAATGTTTTAAGGCCAAAAATGACTGAGACTAAAACACTATTCGACAGGCCGCTAAGCCATACAGGAGACCCTGAAACTTCGTATATTGCAGCAGACAGAATGATTAAGTCAGGGGCATTAAGCTTGCAAGAACAAGGGGTTTATAATGATATTCGCCGGTACATAATTGATGCCCACCACAAGGATTTTACCCCGAAAGAACTTGCTCACTGGCAAATTGGTGATGAGGCGGAAAATTATCACAGAATTGAACGCCGACTTTCCGGCCTGTACCACAAAGGCAAAATAGCAAGGCTCAATACTATTGGTGAAGTTTACCAAGAGAACAAAGGGCAAAAACTGATGAAACGTAATGGCTGTGCAGTTTGGGCAGTAATTTAGGGAAGAAACAATGGGAGCAGATGGTACTTTGCAAATAGTAAAGAGAGCAGACTGGAATAAAAAATGGCCAGATGTTCGGAGGCTGTACCATCGTGCGGCAACTATGGAAAGCGAAAGATTAGCCAACGCCCGCCTAATAGCAGCCGCACCTGATTTACTGGAGGCTTGCGAGAAAATTGAAGCAATCGAAAAAGGTTGTCTAAAAAGGCGTGTAGGATACGACCTGCAAATTCACAGTATAGCCAAAGTTGCCATAGCAAAGGCGAAAGAGTAAGGAAAAGTGGTTCACAAAAAACTTTTAGGGATAAAGTCTACTGTACCTTGTGGCAAAAATGGCGATTGGAAGGTAGAAAAATTTGAAGTTTCTCAAAAAGATGCCGACTTTCACAATCTTCGATGTGCCATCCAAGGTTCTCGCAGAGAAATAAAGGCTGGAAAATACACCAAGCTAATTCATTGTGGCTCTGTTATTATGTCGGATACTCCCGCAGAATTAAACGACCACTTGCATTTTTTATATCGAGCAAGCGGGGATATTTTGGTTAATGGCTTGGGATTGGGGTTCATAGTGGAAGGGCTAATGTCAAATCCTGATGTTACACGGGTAACTGTTATAGAAATATCACCTGAAGTTATACAGCTTGTAGGAAAGCATTTAGAAAATAAATATAACGGTCGACTCTCTATTATCAACGCAGATGCTCTTAAATGGAGTCTTCCAAAGAACAAAGTTTATGATTTTGCTTGGCACGATATTTGGCCTGAAATTTGTGGTGATAATTATGAGGATATGAAAAAACTCCACCGAAAATATGCAAAAAAGGCCAAGCATCAAGATAGTTGGTGTCGAGAAGAAATAATACGAGCCAGCAAGGAATAAGGGAATGAATGACTTATTTGAAAGCATAACGCAGACAATCGATGTAGCCGCTGTTTTGGAAGCTGCACGACAGAAGCCTAAAATCATCGACCGCATAGAATACGCTTTGCGGAACGGATTAAAATTGACGCAGGCTGATGCGAACCACTGGCCTTTTTTCACTTCTCGATTGAGCGGGTTCGTACATCATTTGAGATATGGCCGCAACTGCCCTATTAAGACCAACATCATCAAGGTCGAATGCGGGGACGGCCACAAGGCACAAGTGGCGGAGTATGAATGGAATGATAATTGGTATCACGAAATGAAGGAACAGAGGCGTAAGTTCGGAGATTACGAATGAAACTCAATAAAAAAGGTCTTATACAATCGACATTCCACGTAACGCCAGATGAGTACCGGCTAATCCGCAAGGCTCACAGCATCGCCGGTAACAGGCCGACTTACGACCGTTGGCTGCTTAGATGGTGCGGTAAGATTGTCGTAAATTACTGTAAACGCTTGGTTTATGAAAATACAAAAAAAACCTGAAAATACATTTTGCTTTCCGGTAGATATGGTGTATACTTTAAGTATGGTTGGATGCTGGTATAATCTGTTTATAAAGCCTCTCGTAAACATCGCTTTTTGCCTTTGTCCCACAACGCCATCAAGCCGGTGTCCAACCAACGGGAGGCTTTGGAATTATAGCTTTTCTTTACCCTCCTCCGAAGTCAGAGTGCTAGCACGGGCTCTGGCTTTTTTTTTGAAAACTGAATATGGCTGGCGGTGGCGTGGAAGCCTAATAACTTAGATAAACTTAGCCGACTACGAAACAGGAGTAACGGCACTGCGAAGGACTATTGCAGACCAACGGCCCGCCGGCCACCTTTGAAAACTATCCGCCATAAGGCGGGGAAAAGATAAAAAATGAATACTTGCGAAAACCATACCACCTGTATTGTTGTTTATATAAGTAAAAACTGTCCTTTTTGTGAGGCTGAAGGAAACATTGAAACCTTAGAACAAGAAAATGCCGACTTAGAGCAGGAAGTTGGAGATTTACAACAGAGAATAACCGATTAAATATAAAAGCCGAAAACTGAAAGGAAAAAAAATGACGGATGAACAAATTGTGGAAGGGACGGACTTGTCCCCGCCGGAAACGGCGGAAACGGAAATGATGAGGCTGGAGGTTGAGGCCAACCCCGAAGTCCGGCTGGCTATGTTCGAGAAGCTGGCCGAACTCGCACCAAGATTCGCACAGGCACAGAATACAATCCTTGCGGCAATGACTTATGCGGGCGATTGGCTTGAATTTAGCGGAATGATGTGCCTGAAATCGGCGGCGGCGGAGCGGATAGCACGGCTGTTCCCATATAAGATTGAGGATGGTGTTGTCAGCCGCCGTGAGGAATTCACGGATGCTATCGGCAAGGGTTACAGAATAGTCTATGAGGGCTATGCAAGCTGTCAGGGGCGGCGTGTGTGGGCCATGGGCTGTTACAGCAGCCGTGAGGCATTCGTAGCCAGGAAGGGCGGCGAATGGAAGGCTGACGAGGAAATCAACGAGAACAACATCAGGCGGGCGGCCTATCACTACTTCATCGGCAACTGCTTGAAATCGCTGTTTGGTTTGCGTGCCATTCCTGTCGAGGAATGGGAAAAGGTTATGGCTAAGACCGGCAGGCCGGATGCCAAGACAGGCAAGGTGCCATTCAAATCCGGCACAAAAGGTGGGACATCAACAGACGATTCTGCGAAGCAAGCCGAGCTATGCACAGCGTGCCAAACAATCGTCAACGCCGGATTCGGAGTGGAACATCACGAAGGCAAAGTAAAACTGATGCAGTTATCGGACGATGATTTCGAAAAAGTCAGTACCGGCAAATCCATCGATATAGCCCGAAAAGTTTGTATCGGTTTATCGGCCTTTCCCGACAAGAAGGACAAGACTAAAATGGTTGCGGGATTGTCAGCAGACCAGTTAAAGGGCAAGCGACTTGAGATTTCATTGGCCACAGCGAAGAAACTGGCGGATAAGGCGGTGCAAGATGCAAACACCTGACATATTAGCTGACATCGAAAAATCGCTGATAGCCGATGCGAAGGTTTTGCCACACCGGTCGAATTGGGCGACCGTATTACTGGAGAAGTGCCTACGCAAGCAGGTATATTACCGCACCGATTGGGACAAACAATCACCGCCGGACGCACGGTTACAGGGCATCTTCAATACTGGACGAAAGATTGAGAAGCAAGTCAAGTCAATCCTGAACGAAATCGGGATGCACGCAAAGCCGATGTGGGAACTGGTCGATACCGGTGTAAAGCTGAACGATGCTTTTTTGAACGACCACCAAATCGGCGGCGAGCCTGACCTGTTTTTGAAGGCAAGTATGAACGGCGAGAGGCCGGAAATACTCGGCGTAGTCGAGGTCAAGGGATTCAACCCCAACCTTTTCAAACAAGTCAACACGATTGATGACTTCCATAAATACAAATGGATGGAACGATACCTCGGCCAGCTTACAATCTACGAACTCGGCAGCAACTTTCCGGTCGGCTGGTTCCTTATCGTCAACAAAGCTAATTGGTGGGAGTATAAATTCATCGAGTATCCGCTCGACTACGAATTTGCCGATAGGCTAATTGAGGCAGCCGACTTTGTGAACCTGAACATTGAGAATAAGACCCTGCCGGATAAGTTAAACGACCCTGACGAATGTCCAAAGTGCCCGTTTAATTCAATCTGTATGCCGTGCTATGAGACGAGCGGCAACCTGAAAACCAGCGAGGACGAAAATCTCGAAGCTGTATTGACCCGTCTTCGTGAACTCGAACCCGCCGAGGAAGAAATCAAAGACCTGAAAAAGATGCGGGACGCAGCTTTGGTTAAGGGACAGGATTTATGCTGCGGAAAATTCCTTATCACTTGGAAACAAATCGAATCGAATCGCAAGGCACAAGAAGCCAAGACGATAACATCGTGGCGGAAGAAAATCGTTTATGCAGAATGAGAATAAGATGAAAGGCAGCACAGGGGCTATGGATGGCAGCCGTGATACCGTAGGCGATAGGCTAATTAAGTTCTTCAGGGATGGCTGCCCTGTGCTGTCCGCCTGCGGAGATATGAATGACTGAAAATCAACCGACTTATGTGAGTTTTCAACCGGCAGCGGCATTGACGGATATGTATGTAGCCAGTATGGACGACCGGCAATATCGAGCATATTGGCAATTAGTTTTCTTCCTGTATTGCAATAACGGGTGGATTGAGTTTGATTATGAGGTACTTGCGGAAGTATGTCATTGTTCCACCGTCCTTGAATTTAATGAAAAAGTATGGCCGAAGATTAAGCGTAAATTTCAAGTGCAGGGTTTAACAACAATTCGGGCTAAACATTTATGCGGCAAAATAAACAGTCGCCCTACCCCTCGGACTCGCTTCGTAACACATTCGAGGGTAACTAAGGAATTATTGAGGGCACAAAAATCGATGCAAGATAAGCGTAGAGCGGGAGTTATGAGTGGGAAAGTTCGCCGAACACTATTCAAACAGCGTTGCGAACAAACGCCAACGGCGTTGCAACAAAGTGAAGTAACGAAAAGGAAAGCGAAGATAAGAGATTCTTCGAATTCGAAAGAGCCTAAACTCTCCGTTTCCGACTTCGCTTCGTGGCGACTTAAATTTATACCAACACTTGAAGATATAATTAAAGTCCATACAAAATCTGACCGTTCAGCGTTTGTAAACTTAACAAACTGGTTGATAGAAGAAATTGTGCAAGAACGCTTTACAATAAAGATTTTTGAACGGGTTTTAGGACACGCTGAAGCTTCAAAAAAACACGGCATTAAACCAGTGGCATATTTTTTCAGTACGTTGCGTAGAGAAATAGGCTATCAAAGGAAACTAAAATGAGAAAATTCGAAATGTTTATCATAGGTTTATTTTTAGGATGGGCTGCAACGATTATATTTTTGAATGGTTTGGGTTTTCTTGAAAGGGAAGATTTAGGATTTACAAAACAACACGAGCCGACCTTCGATGATTTATTAGATGCAATCTGTCAAGTTGAATCTGGAGGTCGTGCCGATGCAGTTGGGGACGGAGGGGCTGCGGTCGGAGCGTACCAAATACATCAAATTTACGTTGACGATGTAAATAGGATAATGAGGATATGGTCAGATAAATATCAATCCTATATTGACAACGGAAGATTAACAAAAGCAGTACCTGTTCAAATAGACAACGAAGATGTTTACCAATTTAGTTACGAAGATAGGAGAAACGAACAAAAAAGCAGAGCAATGACCTCAATATATCTAAACCATTATGGTACGGCGGAACGACTTGGATACGAACCGACTTTTGAGGATTACGCTCGGATACATAATGGCGGCTTGTACGGTTGGAAAAAGCAAAGCACGGAAAAATACTGGTTGAAAGTTAAGGAGCGATTGAAATGCGTAAAAAGATGATGCTGTCGGTCGGACGTTTAGACCTTCAGTTCGAGATTGATGAGGAAAAAATACCAGAGATGGTTGAGGAAGTATTCGGCGATGATAAAAGGCAGATAAATCCTACCTTTTGGATACGCAAAAGTGCGATAACGATAATAGGAGAGGCACAAATACAGTCAAAAATACTATCGCCTCAACAGATAAAAAAAATGCCGAGGGCGTGAATGCAACATTGGCTAATAAAGGAGATTTTACAGGAAAGGGAAGGTAAATGAAAACCAAACTAAAGCCGTGTCATAGAAATTGTAAGGCTGAATTGGTTATAGTTAGGGGTGAAGCTCCTGAAATGTTTTGGATTCGTTGTCAAGGATGTCGTGCGTGTGGTATATGTTGCAAAACCAGGAAAGAAGCTATCAAGGCTTGGAACGGGAGGCCAAAATGAATATTAGAGAAGAAGCAGAACGGCTGGCCGTAGAAGAATTTTGTAGAGATTGTAAAGGGTCTAAAAAAGGCTGCGAAGAATGGGACACTTGCGATGCGTACCAAGAAGAAGTCTCATTGATAATTCAAGACTGGACAGCCGAAGCAAGCCTTATGACAGAGCCGAAAAGGAACTCTGATGACTAAGCAACAACAACAAGCCCACTACGCAAATGTATACTACCTGTTATGTTTGACCGCCGTAGAGTTGCGGAAAGTGAAAGCTAAGAAAAAGGAGAAAGATAATGAGACCAAGACCAGGAGATAGAAGACAAAGATGGCAATCAAGTTGCGAAATTAGCGGAACGATTATGCTTGCTATTAGTGGTTTTTTTATTTTGGCAGGCATTACCGCAGACAAGGGCGGTTGGATAGTAATTACTTTTGGAATTATCGGTGTTGTTTGTGCTTTGTGTGATTTTAAGGATGCAAAACGGGGCTGGAAAATGCGATATGATTTACCGCCACGATACTATCGGGATATTAAAAGTGCGAACCCAATGATACGAGAAATGGCAAAAAAAGCTGCCGAGGAAACATTAAGAGAGGCCAAAAGCCCCAATAGAAAAAAGTATGCTTTTGAGGAAGACTAAGAGGAAGAAGAAATGCACAAAATAAAGTTCAAAGGCAAGCGGATTGATAACGGGGAATGGGTGTATGGCTATTACTGGTGTAACGAAGAAGCTGGTGATTTTTATAAGGGTAAGCATTTTATACGTTCTATGAATTTTCAACCTGCTGAATTTGATTATACCGATTACGAAGTCATCCCTGAAACAGTCGGCCAGCTCGTTTGCCTCGACAAGAACGGGGACGAGGTGTATGCAGGGGATAAAGTGAAATCTGGCAAGCGAATTTTAACTATTATGTGGTACGAAGAGGAGCTACAGTGGCACGCAAAAGAAGAATATGAAGGCCGCATTACACCCCTTTGCCAGTGGGCTATTTCAGAACAATTTGAGCTTATCAAGGATTGAAGGACTGGAAAGCCTATGAACCGCAAAAAAATTCAGCGAGAGAAAGTTGTACCTATTATTGACGTTTCTGTTCGGGAATTATGCCAACAGCCATACTCTAATCACCCAAAAGGCTGCCCTAACTATGGCAGACGCTTAACTTGTCCGCCACAAGCAAAACTATGGTCAGAAATATGTGATTTGGGAACAGCAACTTGGGTATTCTGGACGAGATTTGATTTGGGTACTCATCGTGAAAGGATGAAAGCAAGACATCCAAGCTGGTCTCGGCGACAGTTGGATTGTTGTCTTTATTGGCAGGGCACAGCAAGAAAACCTCTACGTGAATTTATCCAAGTATCTTTATCACAAGTATCAGGTCTCTTCCTTACGATGTGTCCCGAAGCGATGGGGATAAACGTTACTCAAACAATGCGAAAAATAGGAATTGAATTAGAATGGCCTCCCGAAAAGTGGACTTATCAAGTGGCAATGGGAGGATGGTTATTATGAACCGCAAAAGACCCATACGAATACCGCCTAAATACAGGATACCTTCTGCTCTAATCTTGAAGGTGATAGAGAGATTATGGAATTTGCCGGATATAGAGCGAAACCCTGCTGTCAATGACAGGATTAAGCAGGAATGTAAATTTGAGCTGGAAAATTGGAGGCCAGAATGCAAGTAGACATTGACGTGGAGAAAATGAGAGAGCTGCTGGAACGAGGCAAGGATATTACAGAAACTTTTGAACAAGAACAAAACGACCCAATAACTATAGTAGTCAATGCCGAAGCCCTGCAAGGAATTTTGATTGGAGCCCTTGCCCTGCTCCTAAAGTCCTGCTCTGTGTGCAGAGGAAGTAAAAGGGTTTGGTGGAACAAAACCGATAAGAAGGTAATAAGTATTGCTGAGGCCTGTCAGATGCCCGATGATGCAGTTGAGTACATTCCCTGCCCCGCCTGCGGGACAAAAGAGATATCACTGACAAAGGGTTATAAAGTACTGGTTGATGCCGAGGATTACGAACGGGTAAACGAGTTCAAATGGCGTGCGATTGTAAATGCTGGGGTTGCTCACACTGTTTGTATGAGCCAAACCAAAGGCGAACAGACGCATATAAAAATGCACCGTTTTATTCTCAATGCTCCTGATGGGATGTTTGTTGACCATATAAACTATAATTGCCTTGATAATAGAAAGGCTAATTTAAGGCTTTGTACTCCACAAGAAAGCTCTTTTCATCGCAGAGGAATTTCAGGCCGTAGTTCAGAATACAAAGGTGTCTGTTGGGCAAAAAGAGAAAAAAAGTGGGAAGCCTGTATAAAACATAATAATAAGAAAATTTTCATTGGACAATACGATGACGAAAAAGAAGCAGCCAGAGCATATGATATTAAAGCAAAAGAATTATTTGGTAAGTTTGTACATCTAAATTTCCCAGCCTGCTCTGTGTGTAAGAGATGTGGTGGGGTAAATGGCAAGCACAAACAAGTAGACGACCCAATGGCAGGCGATTCACATATGCTAACGAAGATGCAATGCCCGTTTGACGAGTCCTGCCCTGAGCCACTTATTTGCAAAAGATGTGGTAAAACATTTCCTGCCTTTATGCAGGAAGAATACCGAGGGCACGAAGATAATTGTAGGACTACACCAACCTGCTCCGGCGATAAACTGCACACCTGCGGCGACCTGTCGAAAACCTGCACCCTGCTCGAAAAAGCAAACCAAGTCCCTGCTGGCGAGGTAGAGGAGCTTGTGAAAGAACTGAGGAATAGAATAAAAAATCCTAATTCATACATTGACCATTGGCATTCTAAAAGAGATGAGTTGACGTTGCAAGTCCTTGACCATCTCACCGCCCAAGCCAAGCAAATCGAGAGGCAAGTTAATATAATAAAAGATTTAGATGCTGATATAGCGAAAGGATATAGTGAAGCGATAGACAATATGTTATTACCACTCCAAGCCAAAATCAAGCAGCTTGAGGCAGAGAATAAGCGGTTAACAACCCTTGAAAAGATGTGCCAAGCCATTGTTGTATATAACAAGAATCGCCACTCTGATAGTGAACAGTTTCGGATTCGGCGGGATATGTTTTTGAAAATCAGGCAAGCCCTGAAAGGAGAATGAAGAATGAAACTTTATATTGAAAAACGACTTTTGGAATGGTGGTGTTGTGGCGATGTAGGAGAAAGCAGTAAAGTAATTGTGTTTGTTATGTGCAGCCTACCTCCCAAAACTATATTAAAAGACCTTTGGACGCCATATCCCCACGATAGTTCGGATTTTGGGCGGTGCTATAAATTGCTTAAAGTTTTTCCTGAATGGAAGAAAAGAATAAAGGAGATGGGCTGTTTAGGAGAAATCTGGAAAAGAATTGCTTTGGCGTGGGATGAACTTGAAAAATTATACGAGCAGAATAGCCACAAAAAACTTTACACAAAATTACAACAATTACAACCAGATGAACTTGAAAACGATTGTGATGTAATAGACTTGGGGAGTGGCATTAAGTTGTCAACTCGAACCCAAGCCCTTCAAAGCGAGGCAAAGTGATAACGCAGATACAAAAAAACTTAGAGAATAATATATATAAAGAGCTTAAAACTGGCGGAGTAGGGACAACGGTTGTTACAAAATGCCCCAATCAATCTATTGAGGAGCTGGCGACCATACTAACGAATGGGCTGATGATGTCTTCTGTTGGTAATGTTATCAATGTCCTTGATAACGAAACTGAGGGCTTTGGAATAATATGCAAGGGGGCGTTCAGGGAAGCAATGTTAAGAGTGTTAAGCGAGGCAAAAGAATGAGTAAAACAGAAAAACTGCTAAAAGTGTTGGATTTGCCGGAGGAAGAGCAAGAGAGGTGGGTTTTTGAAAATGTATCTTCTTATCAAAATCTGTGTGGAGAAAAGTCTCTTGCCGACCTCGCCTTTAGACTCAGGGATAAAGTGATAAGCTCCGAGAATGGAACACGAAAATGGGTATGCGGAATGTTTGATGTATATATGAAAATGACAGGGAGCAAATTACTAAATTGGAAGTGGGGATATGTCGAAGCTAAGCCCATCCACTGGATTGTGGCTGCTCTTATAGCCAAGGAGAAAGCCTAATGAACGAAATACAACGCTTTCAAACTTCATTTTCAAGAGCAATATATAATCGGATGAGACGAGAAACGGGATGTCCGCCTGTTATAGCTGTAAGATTGTCCCCTGTCCACTGGGGGTGGTATGTGGAAATGAAGGACGGTTCGTTTAGTATAGATTCTATACCAACCTCAGAATGTTCTGATGTATGGGAAGCTAAATGTAAATGTATAAAAGGGTGGCAAGCCAAGCAGAAGGAGAAAGCCTGATGCCAAATAGTAATATGTATTCCCTAAACGTAAAAACTTGGTCGCCATTTGTTGGCTGTAAGTTCGATTGCACTTATTGCAAAAACTCTTTTCAGGCACAACTTAAACGGTGGGCGAAAAAGAACTGTCAGAAATGTTATAATTTTGAACCACACGAACACCCTGAAAGACTTGCTCAATCATTGCCCAAAACGGGATATATGCAATTTATATTCACCTGCTCGATGGGAGATATTAGTTTTTGCTCTACGGAATATCTGGAGAGAATCGTGGATAGAATACGCCGAGAGCCAGACAAAACTTTTCTGATACAGTCAAAGAATCCTTTAACTTTCAATAGGGTAAAGTGGCCTAGCAACGTCATTTTGGGAACAACCATAGAAACCGATAGCTTGCCACAGGGTATATCAAACGCCCCGTTGCTATTATATCGTGTATTGGATTTAATAAGTATAAAACACAATCTTAAAATGGTAACAATAGAACCCATAATGGATTTTGCTTTGTGCAATATCCTGCAATGGATAAAGGGTATCAACCCTTGTATGGTTTGGATTGGCTATAACTCCCGAAATAACAAACTCCCCGAACCATCTATTGAGAAAGTCAGAGAATTACATTGGCAATTAAGCAAAATGGGAATCGTAGTTATGCTCAAAAAACTCAGGGTACAGGAGAAAGTCTGAATGATTGAGAAGATGGGATTCGAGAAAAACAAAAGACTGGTACAGGACTGGCACAATCAGCCGACAGAGGTCGTGATGGACGGCGTGCTGTATAAATTCAGGAGCCGTCTGGAATACCGTTTCGCACAGTATCTCGTCTTTCTGCAAAAGGCCGGTGAAGTTGAGAAATGGGAATACGAATCTGAGACGTTCTTTTTTAAGGATGTCAAAACCGCACCCGTGCAGTACACGCCAGATTTCAAGGTGTTTTGTACCGATAAGAAGATAGAATACTACGAATGCAAAGGCTGGCTCATCTCAAAAGATATTACAAAGTTCAAGCGTATGCAGGAACAATATCCGATGGTATCATTGATTTTGGTAATGGCTCGAAGAGACAAAGTCGGCAAGCGTGTGAACCGATACCGGACGGCGTTGAGGTATATCGACCACATAATGTATGCAGAGCCGATTTTCAGAAAACTTGGAATTAAATAATCTTGACAAAACGCCGAAAATAGTATAGGAGACGGCTATGGCAAAGCGTAAGCTGCAAGTCGAATACGTACCTATCGAGCAGATACGGCCCTTCGAAGGCAACCCACGCAAGAACGATGAATCGGTCGAATCGATAATCAAGTCAATCGAAGCGTTCGGCTATACGAACCCGATACTCGTCCGCAAGGCCGACAACGTGATTATTGCAGGACACACACGGCTAAAGGCGTTGAAGCAAATCGGCGAGAAGGAAGTGGCGGTCATATTCCTCGACCTGACCGAGACGGATGCGAGAGTTTACGGCATATTTGATAATAAAAGCGTAGTGAATACGGATTGGGATTTGGGAAAGTTGGCCGAATTGTTTGTGGAGTTTGATAGGTTGGATGTAAGGATGGATTTGACAGGGTTTAGCGAGGAAGAAATTGCCGATATAGCACCAGCAACTTTTGAGCCGCCGCCAAGTCAAGAGCCTACGCCACCTGAATCTACGATAGTTAAATGCCCGAAATGTGGTGAGGAATTCGATGTGAAAGAAGCTAAAATATGAACCCGCAAGGCGTATTATTTAAAGGCTGCGTTTTAGATGCAAGAGGGAGATTAGAAAAAGCTTTTACTGTACCACCATTTTCAATCCTTGATGCCCGCCAAGGTTATTGGCAAAAACGTAAGCGACAATGGCTGGCGTTGGGAATAAAATCAGAAACAGGAAGGGGGGAATTAAAAACCTCTCCTGGTTCTGAAAGTACAGGGTGTGGTTCGTTTGGCAAAAATTATAAGAAACAAGCAAAATTATCACCTGGCGGAAGCCCCCGCCCAGCCTGTGATTACAGCAAGGGGGAAAGAGGCGATGGTAGGGGGCGGCCTCTTGCTCAACAAAGGGCTTACAATACGCAAGGGTGGGTCGACAAAATGGGCATAAAAGGCAACAGCATCAATCAAACCGGCACATCCATTTTCGACCCTGTTTTAACTGAATTGATGTATAAATGGTTTTGTCCAACAGGCGGGGCGATACTTGACCCGTTTGCGGGGGGTAGCGTGCGGGGAATAGTAGCTAATTTTCTCGACTACTATTATACAGGGATTGAATTGCGAGATGAACAGGTCGTAGCGAATGTCGAACAGGGGCACAGAATAATGCCTGACAATATCCCAAAATGGATACAGGGCGATAGCCGAGACGTGGCAGCGTTGACTGATGGCCATAGTTATGATTTCATATTCAGCTGCCCACCATATTATAATTTGGAGGTTTACAGCGAATTGGCTGGCGAGTTAAGTAATATGCGAACCTACAGGGATTTTTTGACGGCCTACGATGAAATAATAGTGCGATGCGTTAGTCTATTGAAGCCAAACCGGTTCGCCTGTTTTATAATTGGGGATATGCGGGACAAAAATGGGTTTTATCGTAATTTTGTAAGCGATACTATTGCCGCCTTTCAAACCGCAGGGGCAATACTTTATAACGAGATAATCTTAATAACGGCCATTGGTTCATTACCCATTCGTATTGCAAGACAATTTCAGGCAGGCAGGAAGATAGGCAAAACCCATCAAAACATCTTGGTATTCTATAAGGGCGACCCTGATAAGATAAAAGAGGATTTTGGCAAAGTAGATATTTCAAACGAGTGGATTGAATGAAACGAATAACAGTATCAGGGGCAATGTTGCGGCAATTATTCCAACCGTGTCAACGAAAGTATATCGAAAGTGTTTGCCAAGGCCGTTGTTGCGAAAAATCCAACGGGGGGATTTTGGTTGTTATACACCCAAGCGAACAAAAGCGGATAAAAGAATTGGGCGGGGAAGTTAAAAAAGGCTTTTTGCAGGCAGGATTGAACCGGAAATGTCCCTTTAAGACTGTAGGGGGGCTGTGTAACATCCATAAGGAAAAACCATTTGGCTGTAAAGCCTCGCCCTTTACCTTAAATCACAAAGGAATGTTAATTATTCGAAACCGCTATAGATGCTTAATATGTTATAATACCCCTAATGCGGAACCAGCATATATATCACATCGATGGAGCTTAGGGCAGATATTTGGAGAAGAAGTTGCAAACACTGTTGCGACAATGGCCGAAAGGGGCGTTAATAAAATACCCGCCATAATGGATATGGACAAATATAATATGCTGGTCGAAAATGACAGGGCGAAACATAATGAAACCGGCCAAAACACAAGATGAGCAGGAGGCGATGTTCGCTGCGTGGTGTGTAAAGCAGTCTGAACAATACGTGGCCAACACCTGTTCATTTTCCCGAACTACCATTCGCAAATACAGGAGAAAAAATGAATGGGACGCTCGCATTGCTGATATTCATAAACGCACCGAGCAGAAAGTCAACAACACTATTGCCGCCCGTCAAGCACGATGGGCACGGCAGGGGCAGGCATTGCAGAAGGTGGGGACGACAAAGTTTTATGATAAGGATGGTAACTTGAAAGAGTCGGTAGTTAAGGCTATGCCAGCTAAGACCGCCGTTCGTGCAATCGAATCGGGCATAAAAATCGAGAAAGAAGCGTTAGGCGAAGCCAGCGAAAAGACGGAACGCAGGCTGATAGTCGAATTTGTTACGGTGAACGGTGAGGAAGATAAACCCAAAAAGAAGGAGAAAAAAGATGATGATACAGAACGCTCTTGACTGGATTGAACATTGCGAGGCCATAAACCAGTTTTGGTTCGTAGGTGTTTTCTTGGCAACGGCAATAATGATTGTTTGTGTATGGAAATGGCTGACGAAGGATATTGGTTGAATAGGACAAGCAATGTCAAGGGAAGAAGCAATTAGAATCTTAGGCTTAAAAGGCAATCCAGATAAGCAGCATATTAAGAAGGCGTATAAGAAAAAGGCTCATTTGCTTCATCCAGATAAAGGCGGTGATGCCAAATCTTTTTCACTTGTAGCTGAAGCCTATGGTCTTTTGACGGGCAGGATAAAGCCGAGAAAAAGAGCTATAGTGATAAGACAGCAACCGGTACAATGGGTTCAGGTAATTTTTCGTTATACTACAACAACAACAAATGAAAATCCAAGTCAATAAAAAGCCGTTTCTGTTTCTTCGGGACGGTTCGGGTATCAAATTCAACTACCTGTGGGGCGGTGCTTCATCGAGCAAAAGCTGGGTGATTGCGGACTACTTACTAATTGATAAATTGTTCGGTGAAACCAATATCGGCATCTTAGCCATACGAAAGACCAAGCCGGAGGTCAAATCAAGCTGTATGAGGCTTGTAGATAACCGCATTCGGCTGATAGGGGATGAGGATAAGGATTGGACTGTTAACAAGAGCGATTTGTACTATACAGCCAAGGATACTGGCAGCAAGTTCTATTTCGACAGCATTGACGATGTATTGAAAAAGAAGTCTATCGAGGGCATAAACTATTTGTGGATTGAGGAGACGACAGAATTCACTTATCGGGAATGGCTGCAACTGGTTCTGCGAACAAGGGCTGCTAATCCGCACGGCATAAACCGCTTCTTTTACTCCTTCAATCCAGAAGACCCCATCGGCAATGCGTGGCTAAAGGCGTTGACTGATGGTGCTGATATTGACCCCGATAGCCAGCAGTTACATCTCAACCATCAGGCAAACCCGTTTCTGGCGGACGATGTCAGGGAAGAAATCGAAAAGTTGGCGGATGAGGATGAGGAGTATGATAAAATCTATCGGCTCGGCCAGTGGGCTACGCCGACTTTCATAATCTATACGAATTGGGACATTATCGAGGCATTCCCGAAAGAGGAAACGCTTGACGAAGTCGGATACGGTCTTGACTTCGGTTATAACAATCCAACAGCACTTACCAAGGTCGGGATACGTGACAAAAAAGAAATTTTCCTGGACGAAGTTGTTTATGAATCAGGACTTACAAATTCTGCACTAATAAATCTTATAAAAAAACTTGACATTTCCAAAACCGCTACCATAATGGCCGATAGTGCCGAGCCGCAACGGATACAGGAAATCAGGGAAGCTGGTTTCAACGTTCACGGCGTGAGGAAAGTATTCGGCGAAAAAGATAAGAATTGGGTCGGCGTAGGGATTGACCGATGCAAACGATTAAACCTGCATATCACACAAAGAAGTCCGAACATCCTAAAAGAGATACGTGGCTACAAGTGGAAGCAGGACAAGGAAGGCAATCCTGTTGATGGCGAACCAGTCAAATATAGAGACCACGCTATGGACGGGATGCGGTATTATTTGGGGACTGTGCCTGTGGTTGCCGGAATTGACTTTATAGATTTGGGTGAAGAAGCCGAAAAAGAAGAAGTATTGGAAGGCGAAGCGATGCTGCAACAAAGATATAACGAACCGTTCGTGCCCGAAGTTTCCGATATGGCTGACTTAGGTGAAGATGATGGCTTTTTCGATGATGATTAACAATCCCGCCCTATGGGATTGATTTATGGGTTTTCGACAATTAGTTGCTAATTGGCTGTTCAAGGGGGCTGATATTGGTGGTCGGGTTGTGCAATCGTGGCAATCCGGCAGGCCATACTTACCCGATGTATCGCATCGCTCATTAGTCAAAAAATACACATCTTGGGTCTATGCCTGTGCCAATAAGAACGCAATAGCGTGTGCCCAAGTGCCGTTACGTCTATATGCCGCCAAGCCGAGTAGGGGAGCTAAAGCATTGTTTCCCACTAAGCCGCTATCGGAGGAGCGGTTGAAATACCTGCAATCGCTGCGAACGGCACAATCGTATTTAGCCAAAGCTGCCGAAATCGAGGAAGTGGTAGAGCATCCGTTTTTGACCTTAATGGCTGAGGTCAATGAGTTTATGAACGGATTTGACCTAATGGAAGGGATGTTCTTGTCGCAGGAATTGACGGGCAACGCTTACTGGCAAATCGTAACCAATGGGACGGGGTTGCCGAGCGAGATATGGCCGTTGATGCCTCAATACGTCAAGATAGTGCCCGATAAGCAGAAGTTTATCAGTCATTACGAATTTTCGATTACGATGGCTGAGAAATACCGAATCGAGCCGGAGGAACTAATCCAATTCAAGTACCCGAACCCACAGGATGCTTTTTATGGCCTCTCACCACTACAGGCTTGCGTTGTTTCCGCTGATTTGGGTATTTCTATGGGTGAATATGAAACAAGCCTTTTGCAAAATAGGGCACAGCCGGAATACGCACTATCTTATCCGGTAGATGCGGGCAGTCCAAGCGAGGATGAACAGGAGAAAATCCGTAAGCTATGGAATAAACGTTTCAGGGGAACGAAAAAGGCCGGTAAAATGGTGGTCTTGTCTGGCGGTGCGGAATTGAAGCAACTGACATTATCGCCGAAAGAGATGAACTTTCTGCAAGGCCGCAAATGGACATTGACTGAAATAGCCGCCTGTTTTGGCGTACCGGAAAGTAAGTTGAAAACCGAAAGCGTCAACCGTGCCAACGCCGAGGCCGGTGATTTCAGCTATATGAAGGACACCATATCGCCAAGGCTACGTAGGGTTGAGCAGAAACTTAATGAGCGAATGTTGCCGAGATATGACGAACGGCTGTTTGCTGCATTCGATAATCCTGTGCCGAGGGATAAGGATTTTCGGCTGAAGCAGATAGAAACTAACTTGAAAACGGGCTACAGTTCTATAAATCAGGAGCGGCAGATTGATGGTCAGGAGGAAGTCGAATGGGGAGATGTGCCGATACTACCGTTCAACGTTGCACCCTTGGTTACAGGAATATCACTAACAGGGCAGCCAGAGAAAATAGTCAAAGCACCCCGCCGTATGCCGCCACTGGCTCATCCGACCAATTTCGTCAATAGTGATTTCGATAAGGCGATGCAGGAATACTACCACGATGTCGGACTGACGGTATTGGAGAATTTCGATAAAGACGCAGACGCTTTCAAGCGATACCAGCCGATAGATAAAGACCGTGCGGCTGATTTCGTTTCCGGCTGGTTTGATATGCAAAAATGGAATATCGAATTGGCAGCCAAGAAAGACCCATTTGTCAGGGCTACCTTTATGGCCGGTGGTGAAAGGGCGTTGGCAAGCATAACGACAGAACGGATGTTCGACCCGCTCAATCCGAAGGTCGAAGCATCACTGGCCAAGCACCGTTCGGGTAGCGTCCAATCCATAAATGGCAGTATTATCAAGGGTTTGCGAAAGGATTTAGGTAAGGGATTAGCGGAAGGTGAGGGCGTAGCGGTATTAAGAAAGCGGGTCGCCGTGCATTTCGAGAACCTTGAAAGGTTCGCTGCCGTTAGAATCGCACGGGCGGAGGCTATTTGGGCTTGGAATGAAGGTGCCTTGCAGGGTTACATTCAATCCGGTGTGGTGCATAAGAAGATTTGGGTGTCATCCGGCGATAGCCGCACCTGCGATTTCTGCCCGACATTGGACGGCAAGGTTGTCGATGTCGAAGTCAATTATTTCGGCAAGGGCGATACGCTTACAGTCGATGAGAGTACATTGAATTTCGAATACGAGAACGTGGGGCATCCGCCATTGCATCCATCGTGCAGATGTGCCATTGCCCCTGTAATTGAGGAGTTTTAGAAATGGGTTGTATGCCGCCTAAAAAATCAAAGCAACTTCGTTTTACGAAAAAGGTAATCGAAAAAGCCAGACAGAATATTCGTTATAAAATCGACACTTTGAGATTAACTTTGATAGGGAGCAAATAAAAATGCCGCCACTATATTTAATGGAATGGGCTTTGGGTCGAAGCAATAGAAAACGAGATTTGAATGGCTTGCCAAATCTTAATGAAGATGAGTATCCACCTATGCCACCAGTTAAGCCACCGAAGCCTGATAAGACAACGCAGGGTTTTACTTGTGCGTGTGGAAGAAAACTGATTATTGAGGAGTTTTGATGGGCGAACGAGCAAAGCAAAGAACGAAGTATTTTAAAGGCAGAATTCAAGGGCTTGTCAATGCCTACGAATTTATGGCCTACAACTTATATAGGTTGGAAAGAATGTTGTTCATATTCGAATTTACGGGAGTCTGGACGGACAGACATCCGCAGTTAGGAGAAAGAAATGATTAGCAAATCACAAAACAAAGCTGAAAAGGCGAAGGAAAAACAAGAGGCCGCCCGAAATCACCGGAAAGTGCTGAAAGATAGATATGGTATCGGCAATCAGCCGCAGCACTTTCGGGGCAAATGAGGAGTAATGTTATGGCGAAGAAAGCCAAAAAGAAAGTAGCGAAGAAAGCCAAAAAGAAAGTAGCGAAGAAAGCAACTGCAACTATACCAAAACCCGAAACGTACGGAGCAAAGCCTGATTTGCCAATAACATCTGCAACAGGGCCAGCAAAGGCAAATTGCGAGTGCTGTAACGAACTTGTCGATAAAACTATGCTTCGCATCTGCCCGAAGTGCGGTTTTAAGGGCTGTATTATTTGCAGAAAATCTGGTAACTGCCCAACCTGCGGATACGCATTAAGGTAAGGAGATAAGCTATGAATGATAAAATCTATAAGCAGTTTATCGCCGAGACGAAGGTTGACGAGGATGAGCGGACGGTTACGGCGGTCATTTCCACTGATATGGTCGATAGGGACGGCGAAGTTCTGCTGCCGAAAGGTGTAGACTTCGAGCAGTATTTGAAGAACCCCGTTGTCCAATGGGCACACAGTTACGGCGAACCGCCTATTGCGAGAACACAGTGGATTACAAAAGGTCGGAAGCAGATAACAGCGAAGGCTCAATTTGCAGATACGGTATTTGCCGATGAAATCTACCAGCTTTACAAAAAGAATTATCTGAGTGCCTTCAGTGTGGGTTTCATACCGAAGAAATCACATACACCAACACCGGACGAAATTAAGAAGCGACCGGAATGGGCGGAAGCGAGCCGGATTTTTGATGAGTGGGAGTTGTTGGAGTTTTCGGCAGTACCCGTTCCGGCAAATCCCGAAGCGTTGGCTACTGCGGTAAAGACGAAAGAAATCAGCGTATCGAAGGAATTGCAGGAGCAGCTTGGTATTGATGAAGATGAGACATTCTATCCGACCAATACTAATTCAGATGCGAAGGCCGTAGATGTAAAGTCGAAAATATCTGTCGGCGAAAAGGTTGACGTTCATATCGTCAAAGATGAACCTGATTATGATAAGCTGATAGGTAATGCGATGAAAAAGAAAGTGGGAATTATGTATGGCGAATAAATACCAGGGCAATCAGTCTTTGGGCGGTAGAGGCATTAGCGAAAGCAGAGATGCCAGCCGTCTATAAGATGGAGTTTGCAGGTATGTAAATTTGGACATTTTTAAGGAGTAATACAATGATAATTAAATTGATTCAAGACTGGCAGAATGTAGATGACACTTACAAAGTCGGTACGAAGCTCGAAGTACCTGATGAGACAGGCCAGTCGCTTATCGAGCAGGAAATAGCCGAGAAGATACAGCCAAAGGCTGGTAAGTGCATTGTCGTCAAGGAAATCGAACAGCACGATGACGATGATGACGGCAAGAAGGCGGAGCAGCAGATTGCTGAACTCGTTGACAAAAGATTTGACGAGAAATTCGCCGATACCGAAAAGCGGCTGCGATTAGTGCATCAGGATGAGCAGACTAAGACCGGAGGTTTCGGTTCCTTCGGTGATTTTCTGCGTTCGATTGTGGCATCGGGTGTGGAAAGCCGACCCGACCAAAAAATGGTCACTTATCTCGACCATTACAAGGTAACAGGGATGGGCGAAGTCATAAACGCCGATGGCGGATTCCTCATTCCGCCGGAGTTCAGCACTGCATTGCTTACGGCTATGGCACAGGCGGGAGTGCTTGCCCCCAAAACCTTTAACATTCCGGTAAGCGGCAACAGTATGACTTTGCCGTTTGTCAATCTGACAACGCAGGCGTCAAGCTGGACGGGCGGTATTACAGTCTATAAACCAGCCGAGTCGGTGGCCAAGACTGCCAGTTCGCCGAAGTTCGCACAGGCGAACTTGAAACTCAACAAGATGACGGGCTTGATTTACACAACCGATGAATTGCTTGCCGATAGTGCGATTGCACTTGAAACTTTCCTTACGGTATTGACAAGCACCGAATTCGCATTGACGAAGGACGAGGACATCATCAACGGTTCGGGAGCGGGCGAATGTTTGGGTATTATGAACGCACCTGCGACTATTACGGTGGCGATAGAGCCTGGGCAAGCCGCAACCACAATAGTTTTTGAGAACGTACTGAAGATGTGGATGAGGCTCAATGCTCCGAGTGCAAAAAACGCCGTATGGCTAATCAACAGGGACTGTATGGAACAGATAATGAAGCTGTCGATAGCAGTTGGAACCGGCGGTTCCTCGGTTATAGTGGTCAATGCAACCACGCAGTTGCCGCAAACGCTTTTTGGTGCACCGATTATATGGAGTCCGCATTGCCAGACACTCGGAACGGCGGGCGATATAATCCTGGCAGATTTCAGTCAATACGTAACCATTACCAAAGCCGGTGCTGCCGGTATCGAGACGGCGACAAGCATCCACGTCAAGTTTGCCGAGGATGAGACGGCCTTCCGGTTCGTAGTAAGATTTGACGGCCAGCCTTGGTGGGCATCGGCGGTAACACCGAAGCACGGCAGCAGTACGGTATCGCCGTTTGTCAGCCTTGCCGTAAGGTCGTAAAGTAAAGTAATTTGTTTATTTAAGGAGTATTGATATGAGTTTGAAAGATGCACATTTTCATCAAGTTTTAACTGTTGACGGCACTACGGCGGGAACGCCTCTGGCCGACCAGTTCGATAGTGGCATCGATTCCGATATAGTCAGTATGGCGAAATACAACAAGTGCTACTTCTTTCTGTATTGGGGAGTTGGTGCTACCGGAACGCTGACCTTGACAGTTATACCCTGCGATGATGCCACGCCGACTAATACCACGACTGCTATTTCGTTCCGGTACAAGATAGTCACTGCACCCGATACGAACGCAGCATGGGCGACCTCTGCCTCTTTAATAACGACTGCCGGTTCTTCGCAGATATACGTTATCGAAGTTAGCGGCGAGGATTTGCCGCTGGTTAGTGGTGTTAAATACGAATATGTGAAGCTGAATATCGCTGAAACGGACAATGTTCCTAAAATCGGTGGTGTCATAATCATTATGGACGAGCCGAGATACGCAGAGGATACGACCGATTTGGTGACGGCTTAGTTGTTATGAGACTTTTTCTCATTTTTATTCTTCTCCGACTGGGGTTTGAGTGCACGGCCTCAGTCGAAGGAGGATTATCCAATATAAACTTTCAGAAAGGAGTTTATTATGTCTATTAAAGCATTTTGGAAACACAGAGTCCTAAACTTTTTCGACCCTATCAACAATCCGGAATTCAAGATTGGTCTGTGGGCTAACTGTCCGGTCTTGGCGATACAAGCCGACCCAAGCATCGCAACCGTTTTGCTTGATGATTTTTTTACCTTCGATACAACAAAGTGGGCAAGGACGGTTTATCCTGCCGGTGCCCCAGGTGGAACGGTAGGGATAGCCGATGCGGTTGAAGGCATTTACAATACTTACTGCGATGGCGATGATAATGACGAGGCTTACGTAGTGTCAGAAGGGCAGAGTTGGCTGATGGCGACCGGCAAGCCGCTATGGTTCGAGGCGAAGTTTACGTTTACAAACTCGGCTACAACCGCAGGCGTTTTCTGTGTAGGTATAACGGATACAGAAGAAAATATGATGTTGGATGACGAAGGTGGCCCTGCGGCGTCTTATGACGGATTCGTCTTTTATAAAGAATCGGGCGATGCCAATTTGAACTTTGAGACTTCTTTGGCGGGTGCTCAAGTCGAGAACGCTACGCTAAATGCCTTTACGAGCGGAACGACTTATCGGCTCGGCATTTATTACGATGGCGTAACTACCATCACACCTTACGTTGACGATGTGGCGAAAACCGCTCACACGATGGCGACAAATACCAGCGAAGGTTCTATAATCTTTGGTACAAAGTCGAATGGTGCAGAGGAATTTATCGCTATGAATTACATCAAGGTTGTTCAAATGAGATAATGTTAAGGGCGGGCTTAACCGTCCGCCCATTTTTTAAGGAGCAAAATAATGTATCAATCAGTTTATTTGAATGATGGAACCGGCTCTGGCGGCTATGCTGCAAAGGTCAATGCTGATAACGAGTTGCTGGTATCTACGGCGGCCGAGGCATTAAGGGCTAATGCCGCTGGCAATGCTTATTGTGCCTTAGCCGATGTAACTTCAGCCACAACCGATGACGATTTCTTTTATATCTTGAATAATGATGCGAGAGATTTGGTAATCTTCAAGATACAAGGCTGGTGCGATGATGCCAGTCAAGAGATAAGTATTCTCATCGGTGCTACGGATGGAGGAACAGGTGCTGGCGATACTATCACTCCGGCCAACCTAAATGCCGGAAGCAGCAACTTGGCAGATGTAATTTGCGTTTCTGATGCGACAGATTTGGCCATTACTGGCGGAACAGCGATTGATTTGCTGAAATTCCACGCTACTGTATTACTACTTGGTTCGTGGGATTATCCATCTGGGATAATTATACCAAACGGCAGAAGGTTACATATGGCGGCGGCTTTGGCAGGTCTTATCAACCTGAATGTCTTTTTCTATTTCAGGCGTGTCAGCTAAGTCGTAAAAGATTATTCGTTTAGCGTGGGGGCTATGCGGCCTCCACGCCGGACGATTGAGGACAAGTTATGAGAAAGTATCTTGTTATCGTAATTATTCTATGCTGTTTTTTATCAGCATACGGGCAGTTCGTCCCCTTTTCGCCACAGCAGTTTAACGATGAGACTTGGCGTGTTTTCGATAATGGCGACCCCACTAAAAGGGTGGAATTTGAATTGTCTGGCCTGACTACAAGCACTACCCGCACGCTGACCATTCCGGATGCAAGTGGCACTATTGCGTTGACGTCTGACCTTACTACTGGTTACGTACCTTATACTGGTGCAAATGCTAACTTGAATATGGGAGTTTATTCTAGCCGCTTTGACGGCGGGGTGGGAATAGGGATAGCCGCTCCCACTGGTGCATTGAGTATAAGTCTCAGTACAGACACACCTTTAACACTTATTAGTTCCAGTACAGTAACTACTGAAATACGCTTAGATAACACGGGTGGCGGGGATGTTGACTTGGGCTTTTATATCGGTGGTATGGGGAAGTGGTTTGTTGGTGTTGACAACACCGCCAGTGATAGTTTTGTAATAGGACAGAGCATTTTTGGTAGTGCAGATAATTTGGTAATAAGTCCGGTTGGCAATTTTGATTTTAAGGGCGGTCGTTTGACAATAACCGGAAATATCATAGGCGGCGGTTCAGGACACGACCAGTTCTCAGATTTCGTGGGCAATGAGCATTTCGATACTTCAACTCTGACAGCCGGTTCAGTTATAATTTCAGATGGAACAACATTTGTGGAAGATAATGTTGGTTTATTTTTTGCTACTTCAACTAATAGATTAGGTATTGGTACAAATGTTCCAGACAAATCATTAGAAATGCGTAATGCAAGTCCTGTTATTCGGCTTCGTGATACGGGGGCTACGGCTGATGCAACTACTGCTTTTATAGAATTTGGCGGAACAGATGCAGGAAATTGGGTCAGAACAGGATGGGTTGGAGATGGTTCATCAGGAAGCACAGACATATCTCTAAGGGCGGATATTGGGGATTTGCTCCTTGCAGATTCAAGCGGTGTAAACGTAACTTTAAGCGGCGGTGATGCAACATTTGCAGGTACAATCAACATAGGAGCCTCCGGCAAAATTAACTTCCGAGACACTGACATATCAATCGGCTCAACTCTCACCGATGGTATTCTCGATATAACTGCCGATTTTTCTATTGATATGTTCTTTGATAACGCTGACGTAGGAGCTGAAGCGGATGGCCAGAGTCTTAATATTAACAGGCGAGCAGTAGAGGGAGATGACTATATTAGTTTGTATGTTAATAAAGACAAGAAAGGATTGATTGGTTTTAGTGGTGATGATGATTTACTTGAACTGGCGGCTAATGCATTAACTGTAAATGGCACTATGGGCGTGGGGGTTGCAGCCGCCTCAGACAAAAGGCTTAATGTAGAACACGGTACTTCCGCTACAAGCGGAAATCAGACAGCTCTTTATTTTAATTTGAATACTTTTCCTGGCTCTGCGTCTACAGCTAATTACAGAGCTATTACAGGAGTAGCGAATTATAATGGCAATACGGCAGATATGTCTGGGTACATAACAGTCCTCAGAGCAAATCCTTTTTTACTACGTGGCGGGAGCGTAACAGGCCGAATGTCAATTATAGATATGGGCAGTTCTGGTCTTTTTACAGGAAGCACTGGCGATATTGCTGATTTATATTATATCTATGGTGAAGCACCGATAGCAGATGGTTCGGGAACAATCACAAACGCAGCTTATATTTATTTGAACGATATTGGCTCTGCCGCAACAAATAACTGGGCAATTTATTCAGCAGGCGGAGACAGTTTCCACGCAGGAGATTTGGCTTTTGGTCAGACTGATAAGGCCGAAAGAATAGGCTCTGACGCAGACGGTACACTGGATTTGTATGCAGGGACAAGCATAGACTTGCACGGTGGAGTAATTGTTCCGACTATAAACGGCGTAGACTACACGCCTGGCTCTGACACAGATACGGATTTGATAACCGTCAATGTTACAGGAACACCTAAACTATGGTGGGATGAAGCGACAGACTCATTTGAGATGAATAAGAATCTTACCTTGCCTGGCGTTTTACATCTTTTTGAAATAACTACCCCAACAGCCATAACAAATCACGGTGCTATTTACACTAAAAATGATAATGAGTTATACTTTCAGGATGGAGCAGGAACTGAACACTTAATTCATGGAGATGCTTTCTCTAACATCTGGTATCATGGAATTTCAACAGTTGAAGTTACAATCTCAACACAAAATGTTTATACAAAAATAGATTCTTTCACAGTTGTTGGCAAAGAAGATGATTTGGGTCATTGTGTGGGTTCGACTGCTAATAATGAGATAGTATTAAATGCAGATGCAGGAGGAGAATATGAGGTCTCATATCACGCCTCAATAACCGCAACAGGTGGAGCTGATAAAGAAATGCTTGTCTGCTTGGGCATAGAATTAGCAACAAAACTGGACATCACAAATGTCACAGATGATACAGTAACCCCTATAGTAATAACGAGCACAGCTCATGACTTGGAAGATGGAGATATGGTTGAGATTGCAGTAGTGTTAGTGAATACAGCAGCTAATGGCTCATTTGTAGTTGATGGGAAAACTGCTGACACATTCAAAATTGTCAAACTGGATGGTTCAGCCACAACAGGCAATGGAGATTATGATGAGGGGACACCAACGGGAGATGTCACAATCCTATATCCAGGAAATATGGTGGTTCATAGAGTAGTAAGAGGGGCAGATGCAGGTTCTATCTCTGCTACAGGAATTCACGATGTGTCAAATTCTGATAAATTAGCAGTTTATGTTGCTAACCTGGACGGAACAACAAACCTGACAGTGGATGCCATAAGTTTTGATGCCTTTAGAATTGGAGATTAAGTAAAGAATTATTTTAATGGAAGCGACTTTGAAAGAAACCAATACAGGAGAATGAAAATGAAAAAGAAAATCTGGATTATAGTGTTGGCTTCGGGATGGGTGGTACTTATTGGTTTTGTTCTGTATTCCTTTGTCTATAAGGCACAGATTGCCAAACACCGAAAGGATGCTTTTAGCCAAGGTGCGAATGCGGTACAGAACAATATAATGCGGCAGCTGACGACACAGGGTTTCTTGCGGGTAACTGTTGATGGTGAAAATAGAATTTTGAAGCTTGAAGAAAAGGAAAAACAGTAGTGGCTAATCCGGCTGATATAACAATAGTCTACCCATCAGGTTTTGCTTTGTATGCTATTCGGCGGCGTAATGCCGATGGATATATTTGGGATGTGGGCGATGTGGCTTGGGAAGCGATTGGAACTTGGAATAATGCAAGGATCGATGAATGCGATATAGCCATTACTGACAAAGGCGGTAATTTCTATACAATCCCCTACCCTGCTGATATTGCTGGTAATTATACTACTATTGTATTTTTGCAAGCGGGCGGTTCGCCTGCCACAACCGATGCTATCCTTGGCAGTATGAATATCAGCGAAACGGGCAAAACAATCACCCACGAAACTACCCTTATCGTAAGGAACGAGTGATGGCGACTTTGAATACTTTGGTCATAAGGGAAACTTTCAAGATAGACGGGGTATTGACCGACCTTGCTTCTGTGCCAGTATTTACGGCGGAGGATTCCTCTCTAAGCGGAGTGATAAGAGACCAAGACAGTGCAGTTGTTGTCGCTGCCGATACAGCCTTGACGAAAATAGCTACGGGAACTTACCGTACTACCTTCACCGAATCGCCGAACAACTATACATATACCTACTGGATTAAATGGGTTTATGACGGCGATACTTTCTACGATGAACATTCGTTGGCTGGTTCCGGTGCAGCCCTTACGACAACGGCTAAATTCAAAAGCTACATCGGGGAAACTTCAACCACATACGATTCGCTTATAGATGATTTAGTAAACAGGGCAACCTCTGCTTTGGAAGCGTACTGCGGACATCGATTCGGTGAGGATACGTACCGCCATATATTTGATGGCGATGGAACGACATCTTTATTCCTGCCGGAATTTCCCGTAACGAAAGTATCGCTTCTTTCCGTGAGCTTGCAGGATGTGATTAGAGTTACGAATACAAGTAGCGATGCTTGGAACGCCTATGTTGAGGTGGTTGAAAGTGCGACAGACCCATCGGTAAGCTCTACTATGAATTGTGTGATTCAGGGCGGGGCTGACGATGGTAGCGATGCTCTGACTTTATCGAGCTATACTCTGACTTCTTTGGTGGCAGCCATAAATGCGTTAGCCAAGGGATGGAGTGCGACCTTGAATGTATCGAATTGGGGGATTTGGGACGCACCGGAATTACTGCCCAACCCAGGTTTATCTTGTATCAATAAATACGCCTATGTCCAAACGCCCTATAAATCGGAAATAGAATTTGATATAAAGGGGCAACGCAACCCGCCATACAATGGGAATGTTGGCGAACTCCGATTGCCGGTAGGATTTTCGGAGGGCAAACAGAACGTAGTTGTACGATACACGGCGGGGTATCCGACTGTTCCTGATGATTTGGAGCAGATTGCCATTGACCTTATAAATATCTACTTTAGGGGACGTAATAAGGATTTGTCGGTCAAATCAGAACGGCTGGGCGACCATTCGATAACGCACGCAGAGGATGCCCGCAATATACCGAAGCAGATACAAGTGCGACTTGCACCGTATAAGAGATGGAGATAAAAAATGGCAAAATTCAAGGACTTTCAAGTAACGGTAAGGATTAAAACTTCAGGATTCTCTTTGTTACTCAAACTGCTTTTGATACCAATGAAGATTTGGGCGATGTGGATGCGTTTGAAATGCAGAGTATTAAGGCGTGCCCCGATGCAGATTAAAATGGATTTATCTTATGGCGATTGAGGATTTCTACGACAGTTCTGTTACTATTCAGCAGCTAACGATTACCAAGATAGGTACAGGCGGTTTGAAGAAAAGCTATTCGGCACGGATTAGCGGCCTGAAATGCAGGATTAGCTCTAAAAACAGCCGTGAGGCCGATGAGTTCGGCAAACTGACCAATAGAACCATCCTTCGGCTGTATTGCGAGGCCACAGCGGCCAACAGGGCTATTGTCGCAAGCGATAGGGTGGTGCACGGCAGTAAGACCTATGAGATTACAGCGGTACGTAATCCTGCGGAGCAGAACCACCATTTGGAGATTGATTTGAGGGAATTGACGTAATGGCTAAGGATTTCGCAATAAAGTGGTTTGGCCAGAAAGTCTTTACATTGGCGACCAACGCCAATATAGAGGCTATGAAGAAGGCTACGTTCGTGGTCGAAAATTACGTCAAAACTCATTTTACCAAGGTCGGTTCGGGCAGACTTTATCGTGTCCGTAAAAAACGTGGTAAATCCAAGGCATCAGATTATCACCGTGCGAGTATTGCAGGCCAACCACCGGCGATTGATACCGGCATTCTGCGTGCTTCGGTTATGTCGGATGTCAGTGTTAAAACTGTGAATGTTATCGGCAAGGTCGGCTATGACGTCCAGCATATCGCAGCGAAAACACCAGTTGGAACGGATGTAAACTATGGCTTGTATCTCGAAGTCGGAACGAATAAGATGGCAAAGAGGCCGTTTTTAAGACCGGCGTTGAAAATGACACGGCGAAAAGTAAAAACTATTTTTCAAAAGGCTAACGGAAAATGATGGCGGAAGTTGCGGAAGCTGTTATACAGAAGTTCGAGGCATCGCCGAGTCTGCGGTCGGCTCTGGGCGGCAATATGTTTTTTCAGCAGGCGGGGCAAACGCAGACCGGCAGCTATGTCGTGTTCTCAATCGAAGGCGTTACGCAGGAAGAAATTATGGGGACTGCCGATGACAATATCACCGATGTCGAATTGCAGTTTAGCATATTTACGGATGTCAACGATGGCGGAGTTGAAATTGCCTCACTGACGGATTTACTGACAGAGGCTTTTGATTGGGTGGAAATAAACGTAAACGGTTTCAAATATATCAAGATGCAGCGTGAGAGTATAGCTGCGTTGGGCTATGTCGATGAGATGTGGCAGACGGTAATAATGTATAGTTTGGGAATTCAAAAGGAGTAGATTATGGCAGCTTTTCACGGAAAAAGGGCATCGGGGAGTTTTACCGGCATTACCTTCGAGGTTCAGTCTTTTACGATTGATGCAACGGCGGAAACTGTCGATGTAACGGTGATGGATTCGGCAGCGGTTGCCGCAGCAACACACTGGAAGGAGTATCTGACTGGCTTCAAGGATTGGACGGCTACAGTGAATGTCATCCTTCCGCTTGCGGGTATCGGGTTGACATCGATAGGAACAGAGGCGGAACTGACGCTGGATATGACTGAAACGGGCGGTCGGCTCTACAAAGGCAATGCAATCCTGACAGGCGTAAGTATGGCAACGGGTTCAGATGCACCAGGGACGACAACGCTGACCTTCCAAGGTACAGACCAGTTAGAGGAAAACGCAACGTAATTTAAGGAGATGAGCGATGGCAGCTTTTCACGGAAAGCAGGGCAAAGTTACTTTTGCCGGTGGTGCCGTTAGCAACGTCCTATCGTGGTCGGTCGAAGTTACTGCTGATGTGGCCGAAAGTTCGGTTATGAGCAGCGTGGCGGTATCAGCGAGCACCCATTGGAAAGAATACCTTGCGGGATTTTTTGATTGGACGGCTACAATCGAATGCGATTTGGATAATAGTGGTTTAGACCCCGATTTGGATGTTGATTTCATTGATGATGACGGTGTGGAGGTTATCTTATATCAGGGTACTAATCCGATGGGAGCGAGGAAATACACCGGCAATGGCATTGTTACCGGCATCAGTCCAAGCGTTGATTTGAACGACATTATTAAAGTAACCTATACCGTGCAGGGTTCGGGTGCGTTAGTCGAAGCGGCAGTGCCCGTGTAGGAGGTTTTTATGGCGAAATTACACGGAAAGAATGCGAACATATACTGGGACAGATTAGGTGTGGACACCAATTTGACACAAGGCCAAATCTGGTCGGTTGATGCAACGCACGATGTGGCTGAAAAGACGGGTATGGGGGATACCTGGAAAACTTACATTGGTGGATTCAGGGATTGGTCTGCGAGTGTAACTTGCCTACTGCCGTTGGCCGGCTCTGATATTTCGGTCGATTCCGGCAGTAGTCCGAATGGTTTGGCGGACGTGAAGGCACAGTTGGAACTGTACGTTGTATGGGATACAGGAACGCCGCTTTACAAGAGTGTCTATGGAAATGCCATCTGCAACGGTATTTCGTTTGCCGCCGACAAAGACGGTATTGCAACGGTAATATTCAGCTTTCAGGGCAGCGGACGGCTGCAATGGGACAGCGGAGTAGCGAGGCCGTAGTATGGAAAAAAAGAAATGGAAAGCTGCGTTTTGGGTATTGGTAGGCTACGGCATAGTCGATGGTATCTTAGCCCTTAGCGATAATATGACTATCTCTCAGTTGGCCTATGACGCAGGGCAGCGGCAGCCTTTGTATATCTGGGGGACGGGTGTGTTCTTTGTATGGCTTTTTGTCCATCTATTCTGGCGATGGAAACGTATTTGGCAGTATGTTAGAGATAATTGGTTGTAAGGAGAATAAAAAATGAGTATGGATTTGAGCGGGTTTGTCCGAAGGAAAACGGAAATTGAAATCGGGACTAAGAAGTTCACGTTTACCGAATTGACGCTTGCTGACCTTGCGGAGTTTCGGGCGGAGATGCAGAAGAAGCGTGAGGTACTCAATACTAAAAGGCGTGAGCAGCTTATCGAAACAGCCAAGAAGCTCGATGGCATTGACCCGATGGAGCTATTAAAGTATATCGATAAGCCGTTGAGCGAGGCTGAAATCGAGGCCGAGATGGAGACTACCGAGGGACTTGGCTTTTTGGTTTTCCTGTCGCTCACAACGCACCATCAGGGAATCAGTAGGGAACAGGTTTTGCAGATAGTAACGCCGAAATATGCCGAACAGATTAGCAAGGCTATTTTTATGATGGACGGTGAAGGTGAAGGTGAAAAAAAAACAACAGGGCGGAGGTCGAAACGAAAATAAACCACACGACTGCCGTATCCTTAGTCTGCCGTTTTTATCATTTTAGTCTGACAGAGGTAATGGGAATGACGCTGCGAGTATTTAATTCGATGATTGATGAGATGGCGACCATATTGAAAATGGAATCTGGTGAGGAAGAAGAACCTACCTCATTAACCGGCGAGGCTGGATTTCAGTTGGCAAAGAGGATGTTTAGGAAGGGTAAAAAATAATGCCAAAACTCGGAGAGGCATTTGTGGTCATTCGAGCGAGCCTTGCACCTTTGAAGCGTGGTCTGGCGATGGCTAAAAAAATTGTTAGAAGCAGTATGGCAGTGATGGGAAAGATGATGCGAAAATTATCCCGTATTGGTAGGCGGGTTTTTTTGGGTTTTGTAGCTGCGGTTACACTTACAACAACTGCTTTCGTCAAATTTCAGCAGCAATTGGCTAATGTTAGTACGATGCTTGATGATGCAACGCTACACTTTTTGCCGGAATATGCCATAAGATTGAAAGATTTAGCCGTAACTTTCGGGGAATCAACAAAAACTTTGAGTGGAGGCTTGTATGATATTCTTTCGGCAAGCGTAGCACCGGCAAGGGCAATGAATGTTTTAGAAGTTGCTGTCAAGGCTGCCAAAGCAGGATTGACTAATACGGCTGTCGCCGCTGATGCAATAACGACCGTATTAAATTCTTATCAGATGTCGGTAGAGGATGCGAGCAAAGTTTCCGATATTTTATTTGCCACCGTCAAGCGGGGGAAAACTACATTTGCAGAACTGGCATTTGCCATTGGTAAGGTAACTGCTATCGGAAGTGTAGCGGGGATTTCCTTTGAAGAATTAAGTGCTGCTATTGCAACTATGACCCGTGCCGGATTGCAGGTAGACATAGCAACAACAGCTATGCGAGGACTTATAAATGCTTTTTTGAAACCAACAAGCGAAGCTCAAAAAATGGCAAAGAAATTCGGTTTTGAATTAAGTAGTGTAACGCTTAAGAGTTTAGGGCTGGTAGGCGTTCTGAAAAAACTCAAAGGTGCTACAGGGGAACAATTGGCGGCACTCATACCAAATATTAGGGGTATGGCCGGTTTTGCTGCAAGTTTGAAAGCGGCAAAAGGACAGGCTTCTGATTTGAAATTGATGTTAAACTCGACTGGATTGACACAAATAGCTTTTGATAAAATGACAAATACTTTGGCATTTGATTTGAGCAGACTTCGGCAAACATTTACGATTTTAGCTGTTGAAATTGGGGCAGAATTAGCACCAGTCATAAAACGAATAGCGAATGAGATGCGGGTATGGTTGACTGAAAACAAAGAGAGGATACGGGATTGGGGGACATCGGTGGCCAAAGCGATTACGGTTGTAGTCGGCAAGATAAAAGAACTGATTGAGCTTATAGAAACAGGTAGGCTGTCAAATGCCATTAAAAAGGAATTCCCAAAGCTGACGGCCTTTTTGTCGTTAGTGGGCGGGGCAGGACGATTGGCTGGTAAGACGGCAAGTTTCTTGGCAGAACAACCTGCGAACGTGATAACTACTGGTATGCTTTTGGCCGGTGCGGGCGGCAGAGTTGTCAAGGGGACACCGGCGGTTATGGAAGGTGCGAGGGCGGTAACGGTACTTGAACGCATAGAAAGAAACACTCGACAGGATAGGGTTGGCTGATGGCGATTGTAGAACTATACACAAGTCGGGAGATGCACATTACGAAAGAGGGGACTACCCTGACCCGATACTTTTCAATTAGCGATGACGATTGGAACGCTTGGACGGACGGGACAACAACGCTGCCGGAAATAGGCGAGATATTCAGCGAGAACCGCCCCGACTTGCGAGTTACGGACATCCGTAACCGATGGCGGTCTAACAAGGAATGCGAAGTCGAATTCACCTATTCCAAAATGGGTATGAATTTCAGGGAAAAGGAGACTGACAAAATTGCCAGTATGCGGGATACTTTCGATTTCAGCGTTCAGGCCGTTTCGGGTATGAAGTTTCACGATACCGATGCCAACGCCAAGGAATGGCCTGTGTTGTACGGTAGCGAGGATGCCCCTGATTTGATATGGTACAGGCCAAACATTACCTATAGCACGAAATCGTATTTGTCGAATTGGGACTGGAACAAGGTCAAGGATTCAATCGGCAAGGTCAACAGCGGCGATTTTATGAAACAATACTACCGAAGAACCGAGGAGAGTATAATTGACATAACAGGCAATGATACCGGCAAATGGCTGTTCACCGGATTTAATGCAACACAACTAAGTCAAGGTGCCTACGAGATTGTAATGCAATTTTTGTATAACGATGAGGGTTGGAATACCCCGCACGGGGTCAGCAGTTCGATTAAGATGTACGGCACGGCCAATTTTGACCGGTTGCCCTGGCCGGACGATTACGATACCGATATTGATGATGGGTTGAGATGAGTTGTGATTTGTACCCAGACACGGATTAGTTATAATGATAGCATTAGTTAAAATACCGGCCTATAGGCGGCCAAAACCTGCCGATATAAATGTCGTAATCGACAGGGTGAATTCACTATCGAAAGTCAATTC
>LAZR01000386.1_pt1 | contig 39025 bp, 57 predicted proteins | sample 329461 | NCBI WGS metagenome assembly LAZR01 (sample SAMN03002196, study PRJNA259156) | marine sediment metagenome | biome: sea floor; feature: Hydrothermal impacted sediments; material: marine sediment; isolation source: Loki non-amplified sample from Loki's castle hydrothermal vent sediment ...
GTTACTATAGAAGCAGATGGAGATCTCAATCTTGCGGCTAATATAGTATGTACTGATTGCGTAGGAGACACAGATGTATCGGATACAATAACAGTAGGAAATGCTGGAACGGTTGATCCTGATGCTATTACTTGCGATGTTGCAGATGATAACTTAATTAGTGAAGACTGCTTCGGAGATGTACTAGATGCAGGAGAGATAGAAGACATCTTCCTCTTTAACAATGGAGATGCTACAACAGGAGATATAGATTATAATGATGCTGTTGGTGATTCTCCTAAAGCTACATTTACACCAGCCACAGGAATAGCTTGGGATATATTTACTGAAGATACATCAGATGATCTTCAAATAGAAGTAACTCTGGAGTAGCAGAAAATCTAGATATAGTAAATACTGGTGCTGGAACTGTAGTTCTTACATTGGACTCACTTGCTACTGGTGGGGCTTCAGAGTGTGTTCAAACTGATACAAATGGAGTCTTCTCTAATACAGGAGGAGCCTGTGGTGGGGGCAGTGTTGATCTTCAAGGAGCTTACGATAACGAAGTTAATCCAGCTCTTATTACCCTTGATAATACTATAGGAGGTATTATCTTTGATGGCGATGCTGAGCTTTCTGACCCCACCTTTACAATTAGAGATGATGGAGGATCTGTAGGAATACTTATAGATAATGATGATGAAGCAGGAAATGAGGCAAGTCCTCCTTTAAGAATAGCAAACTCAACAGCAGCTGCTGGAGACACACAGTTTTCTTTTATAGTTACAGCAACAAGTGAGTTGGAGATAAGAGGAGATGATGACGCTGCAGACTTAACGATAGAAGCTGATGGGGATCTAGATCTGGCGGCCAATTTGACTTGCTCTAGTTGTATAGATCTAGGTGGAGAGTCAGCTGGGGCTTACGTGGCTACTGTAGCTGATTCTGGTAATACTAATATTACTGTAGCAGGCTCTGGAGGAGAAACAGCAGCAGTTACTTTGGATGTAATAGGTGTTAACTGTACCGACTGTCTTGGAGCTACAGAGATAACTGATATATACGTCTTAGTTGCTGGCGATGTAATGGCTGGTAACTTAGACTTTGATGATGGCACTACAGATTCTCCTAGGGTTCTATTTAGACCACAAACTGGAACTCTTTGGAATCTTTATGCAGCTGATTCTGATGATGATTTTCAAATTGAAGTAAATACTGCAGTAACAGAAGTAGTTGAGTTAACTAATTTAGGCATAGGAGACGTAGACCTAACTCTAGATGGGGATATAAACTGTACAAACTGCATAACTTTAGCCACTGAAACTGTAGGTGCATTCGTAAATGATATCACAGGTGGAGATGGAATATCCTCAACTGGTGGAGGTGCAGAAGACTCCACACCTACTATAGCAATAGACCTGACAGATGATGCAGATGGAACTAGTGCTACAACTGCAGCTGAAAGTGGGCTGGAGTTTCTTACCAGTGAGTTATCTTTACTTAGAGGTTGTTCCAACGGGGAGATACTAAAGTGGACTCTCGGAACTGAAGACTGGGGTTGTTCAGCAGATAGTACAGGAGGCTCCCCTACCTTTGATACTATAGCTTCAGGTACAAATACCACAGCTACAATGACCATAGACGAAGGGGCTGAGATTATTCTAGCAACGGGGGGAATAAATGAAGCTTCTGAAGTTCTTAATACTGTACATAATGACTCAGGTGCTACACTCTTCCAGTGTACAGCCGTTTACCTAAACGGGTTTGATATTCCAGCTGACCTTCCAGATGTTTTAATTGCTGATTCTGATGTCTCAGGAGCTGCTATAGGTCTAATATTTTCTGATGCAGTTACAGGGTCTGACGTTTTAATCGTAGTTTCAGGTCAGATGGATGACCTAGACACAGTAACGGGGGAAGGTTGGACTGTAGGAGATACATTATATCTCAATGACTCTGGTACTTCAGCCGATAATGATTGTGGTAACACTTTAACCAATGTGCGCCCTGCCAACACTGATGACATAGTACAGGCTATAGCTAAAGTAGAAAGAGTTCATGCTACTAAAGGAAGATTAGAAGTCGTAGGTGCGGGTAGAGGAAATGATGTTCCTAATCTCCCTGACGATCAAGTTTGGGTAGGTAGTGCAACTAATGTAGCTACAGGAGTAACTGTTACTGACTCAGATGCAGCAACGGAGAAGCTTCAGTACGATCAAGCTACTAATACATTTATTACTGGAACTGATGATACTGTACCGAAAGCTGGGGACTTTGCTAATGCAACCGATCTAGATCTTAATGGAGCTATCAATTGCACTGATTGCCTTAATGCTACAGAGATTGAAGACATCTACGTTCTTATAGCTGGAGATGTTATTGAAGGCGATCTGGATTTTGATGATGGAGTCACAGACTCTCCCAAGGTACTATTCAGAGTACAAACTGGTGTAGTTTGGAGCGTCTATGCTGAAGATGGGGCTGATGATCTACAGTTTGAAGTTAACTCAGGTACTGCGGAGACTATAGACTTTATAAATCTTGGGGCTGGTGTCATAGACATTACTGTAGATGGAACTATTACTGGAACTACTGCAGTAGCTGGACCTAATGTTACTTCGGGAGCAGACCCAGGTCACACTCACACTGGAGGTTCTCTAGGTGGCATAGACATATCTGATGATACGAATCTGACTTGTGGAACTAACTGTACCTTAACTGACGACGAGATTTCAGTAGATGATGTCTTCGTCTTAACAGCTGGTGATACGATAGCTGGTGATCTATCGTTTGACGATGGGGTAGGTGATACACCAAAGCTTAACTTCACTCCAGCTACAGGCGATGTTTGGAATATCTATGTTGATGATGCTTCTGGTGATCTGCAGTTCGAAACTAATACAGGTGGGCAAACTAGTTTCGATTTTGTAAATCTTGGACTCGGTACTATGGCTCTGTTTCTTGATGGGGATATTGATGCTGGGAATCCCAGTGGTGGCAATTCGACTATAAGGTCATCGTCGTTTCTTATTACATCGACATGGACTAACTTCGATGACCAGGGGGAGATTCGTCTTAGTGAGCCTGATGGAGCTGGCACAGAATACATATCAATACAGGCTCCAGCAACCTTAGCATCCAATAGACTGTGTGTTCTTGAGGATGATGCAACTCCTTTTGACCCTTGCGTCTCAGGTGCTGGCGGCGGAGATATAACAGCAGTAGGACCAGGATATTCTTCAGGAGCAGCCTTTACTGATACAGTAGTTTCTGTAGGTACAGAGATGCTGGTTTGGGAAGGAACAGCTTCTGATGCTAATGAGCTAACAATTAGTGCACCTGCTAACCCTGCTGTAGATCAAAACTTTGCATTTCCTGACGATCAGCTGGCTGATGACGACTTAATTATTGCTAACGGGGCTGGTACCTTTGAGTACAAGGCTACTCCAGACTGCGATGCAACTAATATAAGTAGACTTCAGTATGATACTACTACTAATCTCTTTATCTGTGACACAGATCCAGTAGCCGCAGGAGAGTACGCAGCCGCATCTATAGATGGAGATGATGTAAATAGTAATATAGCAGGAGCACATCTAACCTTAACAGCAGCAGCTCCTGATACTTTAGATCTAGATGTTGAAATATTCACTAATACTACGGGAATCTGGTTTGAAGATCCTACAGCTGCTGATGACTTTGAATCTATATGGGTAGTAAATGGATTCGCAGTAACTATAACAAAGATCTGGTGCGAGTCTGATCAGACTGTAAATATGGATCTACAGATAGATGATGGTACACCAGCAGATGTCAATGGAACAGATCTTGTATGCGATGGAACACCTGCATTTGACGAAGCAATGGGCGGAGATGCCACTATGGCTGACGGAGATAGACTAGATCTTGTTATTACATCAGTGTCAGGAACTCCTACTTGGGTAAGTATTATGTGGACTTATACAAAGGATGACTAGATGACTAGATTGATTTTACTCGCAATTGCTCTCATTACTCTTGCCTTAACTGCAAATAGTGCTTCTGCATATGAGTCGATTCAAGCTCAAGCTAAGGTACCAGCTAATATATGTCTCATTAATTGGGAGTGGGCAACAGAGGGAGACCTTTCATTCTGGCGCATTCCTAATGCTAGCAACGCTTTAGGTACGATTGACCTTCGTTCTAGGCCTCAGTACGAGCAGAAAGGAGGTCCTCCAGAAGGCTACGCTTTGGTATCTTACGATACTAGTGGACTATGCGTTGGGCCTACTATGCTCGTATCTCTCGGAAGTAGTCTTGATAGAGGTCTTCGCCCCGATGAGAAGATAGCCCTTGAGATAGGGATGGGTTATGAGTTAGGAGCAATCACTTCATTAACAACTAGAGATGCTCTCTGGGAGATGTTTACTACCTTAAGTGATCCAACTGGACTAACTGGACCTAAGCCCGTTCGGAAGGAGAGCACAGGAGTTGTTCGGCTGATTCTGGGAGGCTATGGCGATATTCACTCTGAATCCTATAAAGATGATCCCATACACGTCGATAATATTATTGCAGTATTTCAAGCAGATTATCGACGCCATAAGATTGATGGTATTACATCCTTAACGTCTCTCCAGAAATGGACTGGACATACTATGAAGTCCATTGAGGAAACCAGTGCATCGAAAGTCCTTCCTCCAGAGTATGTTACTGATGGATCGAAGGATCCTAGTACGACAGCTGGAGATACCTTCGTAGAGGCAGGAGATACAGATCTTAGTGCTCATACTGCAACAGGACCTAATGGAGGCTTCAGTTGGGATGATACCATAACTGGGGCTGGCGGAATGACTGTCATTGGCGCCAGCGATGATATTGATTCTGATAGTAATAGTACACAGGCTGCCAGAGCAGAGTCAGATTTATCTACAGATGATATGACGGTGATCTTCGATTGGGTTGCTGATGGTGGGGGTACAGGTAACTATCAAGGTGCTCTAGCCCGTCATAATAGCGCAAATCGTGAAGCCTATCTCGGGATCTATAAGCTATTCGATGGTTGGGAAGTCTATAGAATAAGTACAATTGGAGGATACACCCAACTCGGTGCAGATTTAAGTGCTGCTGATGTGCCAGACTCTACCTTACAGCTAAAGGTTGATGGCAGTAGTATTGAGCTCTTTAGAGATGGTGTAAGCCAAGGTACGCGTACAGATACGAACATAACAGGCAATCTGAGATCTGGTATTGAAATGTCTGAGACCGGATTTACTATGGACAATTTCGAAGCAGTGGATCTTGGGGTCGCTGCGCCTAGAAGAGTAATAAGATTAACTAAACTTTATAACGATTACTTAGAGAGACACATACAAAGAATCAGGGAACTTATAAAGCCCTCTTAATGAACAAGGTATCATAACAGGCTAGAATGCTGATAAACTGACCAAGGAGAGATGTAACATGGTCGAAGCAATCAGTACTACTGGAAAAGTAAAAGCAGAAGCTAAGGTGGCTAGACACACAGTAGGAGACGTAGTTAGGGCCAGAAATCTTAGAGTAGGTGATGTAGTAAGTGTAATAGATACTAACTACAAGTTCCAAGTAGTTACCAAGACCTTCTTTGAGATAATAGCAGTACCTATTATCGAAAAGCAAACTGACCACAGACATCGAATTCAGTTACTAAGCTTTACACAAGTTGTGTTACTAGAGAGACTCTAAATGGCTATACAGATAGTCCTTCCAAGACAAGTAGTATTTACTATTGAGTCTAATAAAGGGCTAATACAACAGTTCGAGAAAGCTGGGCGCCCTGAGTTCGCAGAGCCTTTTCTTGATGCTATAGAAGAAAATCCTAATGCTCAATCATTCATCGTAGAACTTGAGCCAACTATGGTTCTAAGACTAAGAGACTTTCTATCCTCTAGAAGGTCTGAATCTTTTACAGTTCTCAAGACTGCACTCAAAAGTCTAGAAGCAGGGGCAAAGCCCATAAGGCAACAAGATGTTCTTAGAGTGGCACTTGCTCAATTAGGATTTAATAGACTCGAGCAGATACAGTCAGAAGCTGATAGGGAACAATTAGCCATAGCCTTATCTAATCAAGGGGCTAAGCCACAACAAGTTACTAGAGCGCTGCAAAGGGCAGTGCAGAGAACTAGGCTCAAAGGAGACACAGATTCTAGGCAAAATATAATAGCTATAGCTAGATCCTTAAGAACCTTTGAGATAATTGGTCGAGAAGCTAAAGGACAAACTAGCCTTTTTCCTTCGTCAGAAAGAGCTGCTTCCAGACCCTTGATAGCGCCTGAAGTAGCTTCAGCCTTTACTAGTAAGAAGGATCGTCTACAGTCTATATTCGATCAAAAGCGTGCCGAATTTGCTGGAAGAACAGCTGGAATAATAGAAGGAGCCATATCACAGTCTGAGAGAGAAGTTAGAAGAGCGGGAAAAGCCACTGCTAGAGGAGCTGGAAAAGGAGCTCTAATAGCAGGTAAAGGTGTGCTTATAGGTAGTAAAGCAGCTGTTAGAGTAGGATTACCTGCAGCAAAAAGAGGGGCTAGAAAAGGGCATGCTCTAGCCAGACAAGCTGCTGCTGCTACAAGACCTCAATTAGCCCTAGCTGCAAAATTTACGAGGGAAGAAGCTATACCAGCCGCTAAACAAGTAGCTAGTGATATAGCCACTACTATAGCAACTTCTACATCCATAGCTGCTGATAGGGCCATAACAAAGGCAAGAGAGATCGGAAGAGGAATACAGTCAAGGGACAGAATAGCCATAGGTAGATTCCAAGCAGTAGAAGCAGGAAGAGAAGATAAAGCTACTAAAATTGCTAATCTTCTGTTTGAAGTAGGTATAGGGCCTAAAGAATGGAATCCCCTTAAGCCAGAAGAAAGAAGTAAATTACTTAAAGAAGCTGTTACAGATGAGGAGTTTATACAGTTAACAAGACTTATAGACTTCCGCTTCAGTATTCCTTTTTCCCCCTTAACTAGAATAGAAGAACTTAATATACCAGAGCCAATACAAGTAGAGCCTAGTAAGACTCCTTCTAGATTAGCAGTAGGAGAGAGGCCTAGTCCTAGCTTAATAAAAGAGGCTAAGGAAAGAGCTCTGGAACTTGGAGCTTCTGAAGAGGTATCTGATAGTCTTGTAGCCTTTAATCAAGGCGTAAAAGAAAGACTAGAAAAGTTGGCAGAAAAGTAATGGCCAGACGATTTAGAAACTTTGAGCGAAGTGGAAGAGTATTTTCCTTTGAACCTGGAGTAAAGGAAAGAAAAGGCAAGGGTGCCTTAGCCAGTATTCGTATTACTCAATCTCAGCTTACTAATAGATACAGGCTAGAAAAAGAAGAATTTGGAAGAGCTGGTTCTGGTTTAACTGAGTTAATAAAGTTAGCCCTTTTTGACAAAGCTGGGGGGCTAGCACCAATTGATGAAGTATTTGTAGAAGAACCTGCAGATATAATTCTACGATTGCAAGAGGCCAATGACTTCGCCCAGGCTCAACCAGATCTAATTCAGGAAGAGAAACGAATAAGAAGTTTACCAGTAAGAAAGACTGGTAGAGTTATTGAGACCCTAGGAAGTAACCCCAGCCAAGCGACTTTGGAGCAATTCAAGAAACAAAAGCTTTCTAGTAGACCAGATCTCCGAGCAAGACAGCTTCAAATCAGAGCCAGAGTAGCAAAGCTTGCAGAACGAGAGAGACGAGAAGCCTTAACCAATCCCAGGCTCAAAAGAATACTAGAGGCTCAGCAAGATGGCTAGATTTCTTAAGGTCCCAGGTAGAAATAGGGGAGTAGTAATCAATACCAGCATACCTATAGGACTGGATGAAGATACTGCTGAGCAACTACGTAATCTCATAACAAAGAATGATGGAACTATATTAGGTGTTGTAGAAAGTGGTGGAGGATTAGTTATTCAAAGCAGCTTTCCTGATAGTTCTAGTGCCAACGCCTTCGTATTAGAAGCAGAAGAGTTTGGATTAGGGTAATGTTTAAGTTTAATGATGCAGAAACAGTTTCAGCCACAGGCTTCGCAGACGCAGTTATGATAAGAGATTTAAGAGGTGAGCTTAACCTAGAAATTGGGGAGACCTTTTCTATGAGTCAAGCCATGACTGCTCTCCAGTCAATAATAGGGTTTCGTGCAAAGAATACATTCAACAGCCTACTCCGCTCCAATCTCATAATAGAAGTTTAACAGACCATCAACTTTATGAAAGGAGGTCCCGCTTAAATGATTCTATCAAGAGTCTGGTCACTTCACACCAAGATGAAGGGTAAGAGAATTAAGTCTCACAAACACCCTCATGGCGGCTCGAAGCGCAAAAAGCGTAGGAAGAAGTAAGCAGGGTTTACGAGCGTTTTGAAAGCGCCGTAGGCACCGCCTACATTGAAGGGAGAGGTACCTTTATAAGGTTGCTTGAAACGTCTTATAAAGGCTACTAGGGAGGGACTGAAATGGACTCATATGGTTAAAAAGGCCCCTGCTAAGGGAAAGAAATAGCGAGCAAAGCGTAAGAAGATGAAGAACAGAAAGAAGAAGTATCAAAAGTAATGGCTGGACGATTCAATAATGTCAGAGACTTTTTTATGGTTACCGATAAAGGAGTTGACTGGATACTTGAAACTGCAGATGAGCAATCTGCGCCATCCATCTCAGCATTTAGACTCTTCGACTTTTTAGCCTTTGGAGTAGGGAGGGAAGTCTTTGAAAATAGAAGGCCCTTTAACTTAACCCTAGTTAAGCACAATTTAGTTAATGGGCCTAATGATGATGCCAGTCTAGAAAAGATGATAAGTGAAGCCTTAAACAGAGGTTTCGTGGCAAGACTTTAAGATGGCTCATCAACCCTTAAATTTACTTGATAGAGAAGTAGCTGAAACCTTTTTTGACATAGCCCAAGGACAGGAAGTTGAAATAGATTCAGTATCAAGAGAGATAGCTGACATACTTGGCATAACTAAAGGAGAAGCGACTAGATCTATTTCAAGACTAGTAAATGCAAAGATACTCACAGTCTTTGGAGTAGTAGGAATGGTAATGGTATCAGCAGCTGGTACAGCAAATGTACTAAGTATTCCTACCAAGGAGTTTGACCAAATAGAAATAAGTAAGATGAGAATTCTAGGCAGCATGAAAGAGGGAAGGGCGCCTAGAATTGCTAAGGGAAACAAAGGAAACTTTACTGAGTTAACTGACCCTAGTACAGGATATAGGCAGTAATATGACATCACAAAGAATAGTATCTAGAGAAGAAGCCATTATAATAGTAGCAGAAGAACTAGAGTTAGATCCTGATAGACTATTCTTTTTCGGAGCCCTACAAAGCCCTGGACAATATGCTAGAATAGTAACAGATGGAGTAGCAGCTAGTAGAAGTAAAGGCTTTGATGCAGATAGTAGGGCAACTGCTTTCATAAATCGGGCCTTATTTTCATTAACCAATAACAACCCAGTAGACTTAAGTAAGCAAGAAGTAGGAGAAGCAAGAAGAAGGGCCAAGGCTAGAATAACTTTTCCAGAATAAGAAGTACAAAAGAAAAGAGCGGTAACATGGTAATAGCCAGAAAAGAAAAAGTGAGCTAGGTCTCCAGTAATGGCAGAACCTAAATTAAAACTTACCCCTGAAGCTAGTCACTTTAATAGAGTGATGCGTAACAAATTTGGGTGGGTGCCAGGAAGTCCCCCAGATACTATCCCTAAGGCTGTACTAGAGCAAATGATGACTGTAAATGCTATGAGAGGAGCTAGCTTTGGCTCCTCAGGAGTAACTGAAGCAGAGATAAGAAAATCTATTAGATCTATAGCTGAAGAAATGAGGGAAGCAAGACCTCTAGACACAAACATCTTTGAAGGTCTATTAAAAGAAGGCCAACTTAGAAGAGTATTAAGGCTACTCTTTGAGCAAGGAATTATTGAAGGTGCTGATTCTGAGGACGATGATGAATTAGAGGCTAGAAATGAAAGAGCCTCTAGTAGAATGCCTCAATCAATGAGGGCTGAGCTAAAGGACATTAGAGGCTTCTAGTGGCTCAAGCATTTAGATTAAATCAGGTGCAAGGGAAAAAGCTATTTAATAGTCTATCCAGTAGGCAGAAAGTACTAGTAAATATAATAGCTAATCTTGAAGTAAATAGAGGGTCACCTTCTTCCCTAGAAGATATAGCAGATACAATAGATGCTTCTAATATAATTCTCAATACTGAAAGTCCTATGCTAGGAGTTACAAGAAGAAAAGATCCATCAGCCCCTAGATTCTCTATAGAAGTAGAGGAACTAACAGATGTATCAGTACTAAGAAGAGAACTAAAAGGGCTATTCGAAGCTAGAGTACTAGATCAAGTAGAAAACGATGGCTAAAAGAAAAAGAAAACGTCCTCCCTTAAACATAACTGCCGAAAGAGCCCTCGATGAAGGTATCAAGTTTACTAAGAATGTTGTAGACTATAGACAAGCAGGAAGATCAAGAAGACGTTGCTACAACTGCATATATTTTGAAGAAGGACCTAACAGAAGCGCTGTTGGTACTTGCGAAGTAGTAGAAGGACCGATAAAGGGCTACATGGTAAGCGATATCTTTGAAGCAAGACAGGAGTTGATGTAATGGCTTCCCTTGAACTAGAACCTGTTCAAGTAGGTATTATACTAGAAGTACTAGAGCAGAGCCTACAGTCTAATAAAGTTAAAAGACAGCTTGGTACCCACTTCTTTGCAATGATTCCAGAGTTAATAGCTAATATAAAGACTCAGTCTAGGCAGTAACTAATGGCCAAAAAATCATTTCTTACCATTGCTAAAGAACAAGGAAAGGCTACGTTCTCCATCAGAGGAAGTAAAGCAGCTAAGAGTATAGCAAAGAAAAGACCCTCTGTAAATCTTAGGGATAATCGCTTTCTTAGAAGTATGGGGGAAGGATTCATAGACGTCTTCAGTGGAAAGAGCAGGGACAGAACCAAGAAAAGGCTTGTAAGAAAGTAGTGTCTAAGAAATTTAGATTAACAGAGAGTGGCTTAGATGCAGCTAGCGATTTAGCCATAAGATTTGATAACTTTCTAAAGGCTGGAAAACACGCAAATATTCTAAATGCTACTCAAGAAGATCAAGACATGGTAGGACTAGCCGCTCTACTAGCTACAATAGAAGTAAAAGACCCCGAAACTTCGTCTGATAGAGGATTAACTTTTAGAACTATAATTAGATCTATGGGAGCAGATTCAAAGATCTCGTTATGGAAAGAAAATGATATACGAAGATTCATGAGGCTAGCCGCAGAGGCTGGCTGGCTAGTGGAATCAGATGATGATGAAGATTTAGCCCCTAGACCAAGAAGAAGATCAGGCAGAAGGTTGTTTACAAGATGATGGGAAGAAGTCCTAAAAGACGTACAAAAAGAAAGTCCATGAGACCCAAGAAGCTTAGCATGAAAAATGCCTTCAAGGGAATCAGAACTGTAGGAGCACCTTCTGGTAGGGCAATGAAGAGAGTAGGAGATGCTATGGCGGCTGGTACTAGAATAAGAAAAAAGAAGGGCTCCAAGATGATGAAGACTCCTAGGTTCATATAGAAAGGATTATCTAAGATGAAATTCTATCGACTAACTGGAAAAACAGAGACTAAGAGCCCTACAGATCCTGGAGTAGCTGCAGTAGTAGGGGCAGTAATAGCTGATGGACTGGCTCACGGAGAAGACAGTGTAAGCTTCAGTGATGTCTCTAAACAGCTGCGACACCATGATCTTAGCGACACTGAAATAAGAAGGCTACTAAATCTAGCTGACAAGCAAGGTTTTATCTATGAAGACGACAATGATTAGGTTAATCTAATGCCAGAAGTTACGGCAGAAGTTTTCTACAGAGGAACAATAAATCAGGAAAAAGATAACCAGCTTCTAGCCATAGCCAAACGCTTCAGTGGGGAATGGATAGGGTCTGGAGTTGACACCCCTATGAAAGGAAAGCAACAAGACAGGAACAATCAGTTTGAGTTCCCTTCTAGAGGTAGGGCCTTAGGATTCTTTAAGGCTGTAAGAAAGAAAATAAAAGGCATAGGAAAAATGTTCGTAAGGAAAGATAATGGCTGAGCCAGTATTTAGACTAGCCACAGAAGTGGACGTAGGAAACGTTCAAGGTAACATAAAGTCTGTTGACTTTGAGTCAATAAATAGGCTAGAGAATGCCTTCGGACGAGAAGCTTTCACGTTAACCGAAGCCTTAGATATGACTGGGGATAGACAGTCTATAAGAAGGCTTAGAAACGTAAGGCTTATAATTTCTGCTGAGAAGTGAAATGGGAAGAAAAAGAAAGCCCCCATCACCTGTAGAAGAAGAAGTACTAAGAAGAGAAAGATTTAGAGAAATAAAGGCTCTAAAAGCAAAGCTTTCTCGTCTAGTAACTAAGGAAGATAGAGTAGACTTTCTAGATGATACTCTTAGAGAGGTACTTAAGGGAGCTACACCTGACGATGACGTACAGGTACTTCAAATAGTGGCAAAAGAATTTAGATTACTTCCTGAGCTAAGTGAGTTAGTATCTAGATTTGACAGAGAGGCACAAAGATTAGTAAGGACTGGAAACCTCACTATACTAGAAGGAGTAAGGGAAGGAGAACTTAGACCTGAACCTTTAACTTCTTCTCAGACAAAGACTAGAGCCCAAGCTTTAGAAGACAGAAAAGCGTTCTTGCGTAGGTTACAGGAAAATCCTAGACTCAAGAGAGAGTTAGCCGAAGCTGCAGGGGCACCTAAAGTAGATATAGACAATCCTGTATCTGATATAGCAAGAATAATGACTGAGAGAAGAATAATAGAAGAACTAAGAAAGAAAGAAAAAAGACCTGTAGGTCCACTAACTGGAGTAGATGTGGAAGGAATAAAAGAAAGGGTAAGAAAACTAAGAGGTCTAAGAACATTTAGAAAGGGACCTTTCGATAAGTAACTTGACATTATCATCAAGATGATGTATAATGTAATTATGAACATTTTCACATCCGTAAGCAAAATAGAATCAGCCACAGGGCTATGGAATGAGGTAAGAAATTCTAGTAAGTGGTACAGCTTTATAGTACTAGGGGAAGAAACCACAGCATTTTCTCAAACCATAAAATATTCCCCTCTAGTAAGATTGGAGTTTAGTTGTGAGGCTGCAGATCTAACCAGCATCATAGTAAGCAAACAGCTAGGAAGTCAAATAGACTGTGAGCTGTATGCAAAACGTCTATTGTATCATTACACCAGAAAAGACTAGGAGGAGAAGATATGGCCAAGCTCAAGAGAAATACACTAGCACGACCAGCCCCTAACTCTGTAGTGGGAAGCTCCTTCAGAGCAGCAGGCAATGCTCTTCAGCCCAAGAAAATGAAGACTGGGACCGGCTCCAATAGGGGCTCCTTAACCAAAGCAAACAAATTAATAGTGAACTCCTTCGGAAACGCTGGAAAGCATGCTTTCAAGCCTGTTAAAAAGGTTAAGATGGGAAGAAAGTAGTGCTATGGCCCAGCTACTAAGAGGAAGTCCCAGTAATAAAGGCTTTGCCTCAGTACAACCCTTCTTCCCCACAGAAGGATCTGGAGATCGCTTTGCTCAATGGGCTGTAGAAGTATCTGACTTTCTAATAGCATCAGGGGCACAAGAATTAGGGCAAGTAAGATCTGGTAAGACTATAGAGTCTTCCTTTGACTTTCAAGGGGGACTAATTAAAATAAAGGCTAGTCTTCCAGAAGCTGAGGCAGAGTTTGCTGAAGTTCTAATAGCTACTAAGCATCCAAACAAGAGAGCAGTGGCTGAAAGATTAGCCTCTCTTGCCAACCCTGCTAGCGCACTCACTACTACTAGTACAGAAGCCATACCTCTTCCAGCTACTAATCTAGAGCCTACCTTAGATGAACTAGAGACTGATATAGATTCTCAAGAGTTAGAACTAGAACCCGCACAAGCAGGTCCTACTAGAAGAGGGTTCTTCAGTCTTTCAGGCTTTAGTAGCGGAAGGGGATTTAGCGTTGCTCCGAGACAGTAGGGTCTTCTAAGTGCGTCACTGCAACAACAAAGACTGTAGACACATATTCGCAAAACCCAATATAGTACTAGACAAGCTATCCGTAGCCATACGTGGTCCTGTCCCCTTAGAAGATTCTACTGCCGAACTAGAACTCTTACCTAAAGATAAACAGCAATTTTGCTCCTCTAGATGCCTAATAACTGAGCTAGAAAGGGCTATATGTTAGAACTGCCTAGGCTAATGAGGGGGGAAACTACAGTAGAAAGAACCGGACACGGTAATGCTTATATAGTAGTATCCTTTATAGATAAAAGTAACTACCCTATAAAAATACATTGCTATATGGGAAAGACTAGTTCCTGCGATAGAGCTAATTCTGAGGCTATATCAATAATAGTAAGTATTCTACTACAGAATAAAGCTGACCCTAGTGAAATACTAGCCCACTTAGTAGGTATAGAGTGCTGTCCAGTAGCTGGAGGGGCTAAGTCAGTTCCAGATGCTATGGGTAGAGTACTAAGGAAATACTTACAGCCTTTTATAGACAAGCAGTAAGATAATGAATATTCTTCTGGAAGACAACGAAGTAAGTAACAGTGTAGTTTCTTTTCTACGACAACAAGGCTACACTGTATTCAATAAGCTTCCTAAAGCTACTAGACTAGACTATGCTATATCTACTAATGGAATAAGTACTCTATACAAATGGAGTCCTAGAAGAAACTTATTCAAGAAGACACCTATAGCTAACAAGATAATACTTTGGCAAACTAAAGAACTAATAAAGAATATAAGCAAGTTGGATAAGTTAGATGATGTATGGTACATAACTCATCCAGCTCAACTAGAAGGAGTTTTACCCCTATCTCCTAAAGTATTACCCTTACTTCTAAAGGATCTACCTGCTGTATCTATAGGAGATGAAGAGAAAAGGCTAAGAAAAGTAATAGTAATAGGTGAAGAGCGAAGTAAGCATATACAGATGACTAAAGATGCTTGTCAAAGCATTGATGTAGACTTTGAAATCTTCGACCCTATAAAAAGGGCAAGAAGCTGGGGATTAGGTGAAGAACAAGTGGCTAGAGAGTTACAAGAACTACTGTCCATAGCTGCTATATCTGTGGCCCTATACTCCCCTAATGAAGATAAGAGCTTTTACTACTCGGATCCAAAAAGAATAAAACAATCCCTAGCCTTTGGAGTGCCAGTAATAACCACTCCTATACCACCTATATGGGAAGAAATAGAGCAATTCTCAGCTGGAGTAGTTATAAAAGACTTTTATCTTGATTCCTTAAAACTTGCTCTTGAAGTAGTACTAGATAATTGGCAAGTAATGGCCATAAATGCCAGAACCTTGGCAGAAAAATATGTAGTATCCTCAGACTGGATAAATCTAATGGAGGAAGTAGAGAGAGTTGAATCAAACTAGCATAGGAGTAATAGGACTAGGTAGACTAGGACTTCCAGTAGCATCTTTGCTAAGTAGATATTATCCAACTGTAGGGCTAGATATAGATCAAGCAAAGATAGACTCACTTAACAAGGGTACATTCACAACCAGTGAGCCTAACTGTACTACTTCTGGGGCAGCCTACTATACTACAGACTACGATAGCTTAGTATCCTCTTCAGATATAGTAGTGGTCTGTGTTAATACTCCTACAGATGCAAATGGCAACATGGACTCTACTCAGTTAAAAGAATGCTTCAAAAGTCTAGACAAGGCACTGGCTAGTACTAGCAAGAATATAAAGATACTAGTGCTTAGCACTCTAATGCCAGAACATGGAGAATGGCTAGCCTCCTTCTTCTCCGAGCGCAAGTGGCCTCCCCAGATAGTAATTAATCCAGTCTGGATTGCTATAGGTAGCGTAATAAAAGATCTGCAGAATCCTCCAATGCAAGTATACGGAGGTGATTCAGATAAGCCAATTCTATGGGCTATAAAGTTATGGGCAGATATTCCGTCAGTTGAGTATCATACGCCTATAATAACTGACACACGTACAGCAAGTTTCTTAAAGCTAGCCCATAACGCTTGGTGTACTATGAAGATGTCATTTATAGGAGAGCTGGGGGACAAAGCAGCGCAGTTAGGAATAGACATAAATACCACGTCAGAGTTCTTCAGGCGAGGGGGAGAGAGGCCTGGAGCGTTCTGGCAGTATGGACCTTCATTCGGAGGACCTTGTTTTCCCAGAGACTTAGACTTCTTCAACCAATTCACTGACTCAGGTCTAGGCAGGCGAGTACAGCTAATAAATTTTAGTAGACTACATAACATAGCTGCACAAGTTAAGTCTAAGAACACAGTTCTTATAGTAGGTAAGACCTATAAAGAGGGAGTAGACATAACTGAGTCTTCTATATCACTTAAGCTGGAGCAGCTACTACTGAAAAAGAGCTGTGTAGTAGACTTTCTAGATGAAGATCTTAATGAACTACCTGGCTCAGACGTATCAGCCTACGATACAGTAATAGTACTTCATAGAGGATACGATAGACTAATATCCGAAGCCAGAGAGACTAGCAATCTACAAGTAATAGACTTATGGTCAACCAAGGAGTAGTAGTGAAAATAGTTGTAACTGGTGGAGCATCATTCATAGGTTCTCATCTAGTAGAAAAACTAGATGAACTAAATCACGAAGTAACCATAATAGATGATCTTTCAAGTGGAAGCAGAGAGAATCTAAAAGCTGTTTCTTATAGAAGACTTCTAACCTGGGATCTTCGTTGGGCCAGTCTGCACAATCTTACTAATGAACTCAAGAGAGCGGATGTAGTCTTCCATCTAGCTGCAGATCACGGAGGGAGAGGATACGTAGAACTAGAGCAAGTAGCCTGCAGTAATAACTTTGCTATAGATAACAATGTACTTCAAGCCTGTATAGAGGCTAAAGTACCTAGACTAATCTTTGCTTCAAGTGGCTGCATCTATCCAATGTTCATGCAGAATGATACTAGTAGAAGCGTCTATCTAAAAGAGGACTGGGCCTCCTTAAAAGGACCTAGACACGCAGAAGTATCTGAATCAGCTAGTCTAGATGGACTAATTCAACCTGATGGTCTCTATGGATTAGCTAAGCTAACTATGGAAATGTCTCTACAAGCAGCATACAAAGAAAAAGGGCTCAATTCCGTATCCTGCCGTTTCTTCACTGTATATGGACCTAGGGCAAAAGAAAATCACGCAATAATATCATTTATAGCAAGAACTCTAGTAAAACAAGATCCTTTCACTGTATGGGGCGATGGAACTCAAATACGAAACTGGACTCACGTAGATGATATAGTTAAAGGAATGATTCTAGCCATGGAGCATTCCTCTCTACAAGAAGGAGCCCACGCTCTTAACCTAGGTACTATGGAGAAGATAACTGTATCCGAAGCAATCTCTCGTACAATTGTCCTAGCTAGGGCTGCACACGGTTGGGAGTACAACCCTCAGATCGAACACCAGCTAAACAAGCCAATAGGCCCTCTTAATAGAGTGGCTGATAACTCTAAACTCCTAAGCCTAGGGGGGGATGAACCAGTGCCATTCAAAGAGGGACTAAAGAGTACTCTAGATTGGTACTTCTCTACCAAAGATCAAAGCTATGTAAAGGAAAATCTTGAAAGATTGCTGGTATCCAGAAAGTAATGGACATACTAGTAATCTCATACAATATCCCAGGCTATGCTCCCAACCTACTTATAAAATGGCTCAAGCCTCAAATTGGCTATAGAACAGGAGCAATAAGACTCCCAAGTAGAATAGATAAAAACTTCGCCCCTATACTAGGTCATCTACTTAACTTTCTAAGTCTAGTAAAGAGATGGGGTAGATATGATCTAGTAGTAACACCAGATCCCTTAACTACTCTTGCCGTACACTACTCTAAAGTAAAAACTAAGCGTCTTTGTTACTGGCGCTTAGACTATCACCCTAAGAAATTTGGACACTTCAACTTCGTCTATCAATGGATAGAAACAAAAGCCTTAAAAGTTGCCGATGAAGTATGGTCTATGGCTGATCCTACTGATACTAGAGTACAAAGACAGCTAATGTATAAAGTTAACTTAGAAAGGCATAGCAAAGTAAAGCACGTACCTTACATGCTATCCAAGCTACCACCAGTTCATCCAATAGAAGAAAGACTTAAAAGAGTCTTATGGATGGGACCAGATAAAAGTAGGGCTAGGGAAGTATTTAAGTCCATAGCTCCTGACTTGGCTAAACTTGGATTCATGATTACGATAGTAGACTACTCAGTAGAAGACTTAAGAGTAAATACTCAGGCTCTAGACCAAATACTAGCTACATCAAAAGTAGGAGTAGCCCTCTATGACCCTAATAATAGAGAAGGAAAATATTACTCAGACCCAGCCAGAATAAGACATTATCTTGCTAATGGAATTCCAGTAGTAGTTACAAGAGTTCCTCCAGTTTGGAAGGACATAGTTGCTTATGGAGCTGGAGTAGCTATAGAACTGGATAAAGTAGAATTACTAGGAGCCATAAAGCACTGCCTAAATAACTTTGAGACAATGTCTAAACAAGCCCTACTACTAGCAAAGATGAATGTAATGACAGAGGAACGCTTTGGACTGGTATAAGAAGGCAAGAGCCTATGCAAGAAGACTAAGATACAGCTCTAGAATAGAAGATGGGCTCTGTGGACTGGCTAATATAGATTTCAAAACTGTTCTAGACATAGGAGCGGCAGATGGAAGATCTGCAAAGAAGTATCTAGGAATATTTCCAAATGCAACAATACATTCTTTTGAGCCTCAGATAAAAGAATATAATAAGTTACGTCTACTGGAAGAAAAAGAACCTAGATTAGTAGCTCACAACTTAGCCTTAGTACAGAACGATAACTTATCAATAGGTACATTACTTAGATATAAAAATCAAAGTACAAGTACAGCTTCTATACTACAACCTACTGCAGTTTTAGGAGATTCAGCCCGCACTCCAAAAGTTAGGGAAACAGTTAACTTAATGACTCTAGATCATTGGGCAAATAATTTCAGTCTACAAGGCCCTATACTAGTAAAGATGGACGTACAAGGCTATGAGATGTCTGTAATACTAGGAGGGCAAGATCTTCTTAGAAGAGCCAAGGCTGTAATAACTGAAGTTTGCTTTGAAGAATACTATGAAGGACAAGCAAACTTCTGGCAACTTTATTATAGCCTAGGCTTTCCAGAACTAGGTTTTGATTACATAGGAAATCTAGACCAAGTAGCTGCTTCAGATGGAAAGATAAAGTTCATAGACGCATGTTTCTTACGACAGTAAAGTTAGCCCTCTCCAAGTCTACTAGAATACTAGTATATGTACTACTAGGAATTCTATTTAACATAGGGGAACAAACAGATGAATTCTTTTTAGCCTATTCACTTGCCACTTTTGTAGTAACAGTAGTTACTGTATCAGAATCATATCTACTAAAATACACTAGTCAGATGTTAGGAGCCTTTATACTAATACTAACCCCAATAGTAATAGTACTAGCAACTGCTATATTCTTCATAGGAAACAGTCCTCTAGTATATATGTTACTTCCTTACATAATACTAGCCACTTTGGCTAGTGTACTAACTGGTACAGTAAACAGTAAAAAACAATACACCATAACTTTATACTCATCTATAGCATACATACTAATACTCCCAATAGTATTTACAGCCAAGTTATTAGAGACAGAATACATACTAGAAGTAATAATACTACTAATAACTTTACCAGAATTAATAAGGCTAGTACTCTTGATAAAGCTAAGCACAAGTCCTCTAAATACTTTAACTAAGATAGAATTTCCTAGTAAAGTAATGTTACTCTTAATAGCAGCTCCTATACTAGTAACTATATCAGTAGTACTGGAAAGAATAGTAATAACCACTACACTACCAATAGGCTCAATAACTATCTGGTCCTACATTTTTGGCTTAGTAGGAGTAATAGGTGGAGTAGTAAACTATGGAAGAATAGTACACTACACTAACGAGGATGACGAGAATATAAGTATAGTACCAAGCCTAAAACTAGGACTAATAATGATTTTAGTTCTAATAATACCAGTCGGTATAGTTTCTCAACTACCCCCTATAGAAATAAACTTTACTCTTGTATCCCTTAGTCTACATGTCTCAGCAGCAAACATATTAGTACTACTATTCATAGCCTCGCTTTCCCTTCCAATAAGATACACTATAGCAAGACTTGTAGTAGTATTAATAAAGTATGAGAAGACAAAGACACTAATACTTGCATCTATAACCCTACTAATAGCCAAGCTACTGTTAGTGGGGATTCTTAGTCTAATAAGTATAGAAGCCGCAGCTGTAGGTGTTGTATGCTCAGAACTAGTGTATCTAATTATAGTATACATATCAGTAAAGCGCACTTTCTTGTCCCCTCAATCCTCCTATTCTTATTAGTAGTACATGTAACTATATACATAGTACTAAATTTCTACATAAGACAAGGAGTATTAGAGCATCCAGATAGTCCATTCTATCACGCAATAGCTCTAACACTTGCGAGGGATTGGGGAGAAGGCTATATACACTTCGCAAAATACCCAGAGTATACTAACATACTTGCCTTACCTTACTACATTTTAGGCCCAAGTAGAATCTGGGGAGAGTTACTAAATATAGCAGCTCATCTAGGCACTGCCCTGATAGCATATAAGACTGTAAAGAACTTAGGTTTTCTACCCAAGCAAGCTCCTATACTAGCCTTATTAATAATAGGATTAAATCCTTATGAACTCTACATGTCTACTCAGTTACTTAAAGATACACTAATAATCTTTGGAGTCTCACTATCATTACTAGCCTTTACTAGAAGACCTAGACTTTCAACTAGTCTAATACTTCTAGCAGGTTCTAGCATAGTAATGTTTTTAAGACAAGAATTTGGTATAGCAGTATTCGCAGTATTAAGCTTATATACTATTCTACTCTTGATAAGAGTAAAGAGACCAGCTAGTAAAGAAATAGGGCTTATCATCCTTCCTGCAGCAATAATTCTTGTACCTCTTATTTCTATGCAGTATATAATTAAGTACACTCACTTTCCAGCCCTAGACAGCGAAGAAATAAGAGCTGAGGCTAAACTCAAAGCTGAGCAAGTAAAAAAGAGAGTAAACTGGATACCAGGGCAGCCTCATATAGAATTCTTTGACACTAGAAATCCAGTAGCGCAAGCGACACATTGCAGAACACCTTTACTATACTCTAAGAATATAACTTATTGCTCTACTATATTAATAAAAAATGCTCTGGAGACGGTATTCTTTCCATATCCTTGGACAGCAAATACTATAGTAGAGCTAGGATTCGCTGTATATATGTCAGGTTGGTATCTCTTATTAGCTATAGGAACAATAACTCTTGCAGTAAATAGGCCCAAGATAGTATTAGTTTTACTAGTAGTATCATTTCTACTACTACTACCTCTATCAATGCACATAATAAAGCAATCTGGTTTTGTACGCTGGAGGCTACCAGTCTTTTACTTACTGGAGCTAGGGCTTATAATAAGTGTATCACAGCTATTTATCTACAAGTATGCAAAAAGATTACTGGATATAATTCTCTCTTTAACTTTTCTAATTTTAACTGCCCCAGTAGCTTTTGCTATAATTTTAAGTAATATGTACTTACTAGTTCCTGTATTCTATTCTCAGATAAGAGCAGGAAAGTTAGGCATTCAAATAACAGTCTATAAGTTCACAACCCTTATCAAATCAGATAATGTGGATGAGTCCCCTCCTGGATTAGCCCCTTCAGCAAGTGGAATGAAGTATACAGCTATAGGAAAGTTATTAAGAAGTCTTGCCTTAGATGAGATACCCCAGCTAGTAAGTATCCTTAAAGGAGATATATCCCTAGTAGGGCCTAGAACGCTAGACTGGGAGCTACATACCCACTGTAAAGAAACCATACCTAATTGGACTACCAGAAACAAGGTAATACCAGGAGTAACTGGCCTAGCACAGTTAAATACTGACAGACTTGACAATTTCAAGCGACTGTATTATGATATACAATATGTAAACAATCCAAGTATGATCCTCGATCTAAAACTTATAGCGAAGGGATTAATAAGAAGCATTAAAAGGAAGTGGCATTGAACTGGACAAAGGCACTAGAAGGACTTAGAAACATAGGTATACTTTTATATGGACTAGCCGCTGCACTAGCTTATCTACCAATATTTGACTCTCCATTCTACACTCCCTATGAATTATCAAACTATGCAAGATTCACTGGAATAAGCATATCCTTATCAGATATAACCTTTGTATTTGCACTAGTACTAACTCTATTTACAACTATAATTCTAGACCTTACTAAAGTATTACTAACTAAACAACAGACATTAATACTAGTTGCCATATTATTTCCTTTAGGAGTAAGTATAGGAAACAATCCAGAATTAGCAACACTAGCAAGGGTATTAAGATTAGTAATATATACTACACTACCCTTATTGCTGCTAAATAATAAAAAAGACTTACGCATGTTTGCACTAGGATATATAAGTCTAACAGTGCCACAACTAGCAGCAGTATTAGGGCAAAGACTAGATGGAGCCCAGATGATAGGGCTAACTCTTAATCCTAACTTAGTTGCTAGTTATGGATTAACCAGCCTAATTATATGGATATACGCTTGGTTTCCAGCAAACTATAGGACTAAATCAATAAAAGTAATAATTCTACAAATACTACCAGTAATACTAGCCTCCTTTCTTATAGTATTACCTGTTAGCAGGGGCTCAATTATAGCCGTACTTTCCCTACTAATAGTACTAGTAGTAATATACAGAGGAGGGCTAACAAGATTTACTTTAATACTACAAGTAGCAGGACCAGCACTCGTAGTTGTAATTATAGTAATAACCACAGGTCCTAGATTAGACCATCTTATAAGATCTCACTCCTTTGAAGAAGCAACTCTAATAGGAAAAGTAGACTCCTTCACATCTGGAAGAGTAAGTAGTACTCAAAGACATATAGATAAGATAACAGAGGATGGAGTATGGACTAAGGGATATGGGGCTGGAAGATATACAGAGGCTACTGGAAAAGCCCCACCTAACAATCTATATCTTACAACTATAGGGGAGCTGGGAGTCATATTAGCTATACTTTACCTCTCAGCCTTTATAGCATTAGTAATACTAAGACCTCAGCTAATACTACCCTTAGCAATACTAGGGCTAGTATCATATCTAACACACTCAGCAGAAGGAACTCTGATAACCTATACTCTTATAGGAGTAGCAATTGCAAGCCTTACTTATATTACTGAAACCAGCAGCACTATTGTTAAGCATATTCATAAAGAAACCAAGGTCCCTACTAGCCAAGAGTCTACTATATAGAATACGTAGACTACTAGGAGTGCACAAAGCTTTTAATAAGCTGGATAAAGACATAGAAAGAATAGCCTTAAAACTAAATACAGAAGCTCTAACAATGCCTAGTGTTCTGACTATCACGAATAGTACTATTACAAATAAGTTAGCCATACTACTACATGGAACAGACACAGTACCTAACGACTTTTTCAACAGGGCAACATACTTAAACAATCTAGGAAATAGACTAACTGCATACGACTATGTAGTATCTGCCCCTTATATAGTAAGAGAGGCAAAGACACTACAAAGAATACGATCACTGAGTGAAAGAATAAAGTGTACATCCTTTGAAAGAGACCTAGCTCTAGGTATAGCAAGTAGCATACCATTTTATTTTGATGTAGTTATATATGGAATAAGCTGGGGGGCAGAAGTTGCTATAAGTCTAGCTAGAATAATGAAGCCTAGATTACTTATTCTCTCAGGGCTAGATCCTGACCCAGTAGATACTTTACAACATAAGTTCAGTCTGGGCAAAAAACTAGACCCTATGTACGTTCCAGCAAGACCATCACTCTATGCAACACTACAAGAACTAGAAACAACTACTATACTTGAGTATGGAAACCAAGATATAGACCCTAGTGGGCTAGACAGCCTTGGGCCTTGGCCAGACAACGTACTAGAACTAAGATTCCAGGGAGGCCATGAGATAAATCCTACAGACACTACCTTAAAAGCTATGGAGAGATTACTTGAGCAAACGAATTAGGTTCATATTCGCTTTACCTGTGCTACTAGTAACAGTAGCCTTATTAGTATTACTGCTAACCTCAGCAGACACACCCCCTGCAGAACAGACAAGGGGCAGATATACTCAGGCACTAGACCAGCTCTATCTTAATATGCCCAGCATAATAGGATGTAATACCTCTCTGACCATAGAAAGTATGCTTAATAGTAGTCCTAGATCAGTAAAGCAGTGGGGAAGAAATCTAGAACAGGAGTTCAGTTTTATAATAGATGAACCTAAGAACAAGTATACACTACTCACAGCAGACTATACTTCAAGATTCATACGTCTAGCAGTACTATCAAAGATAGCAGTTCCACACTCTGCTACTAGGGAAAGTAAAAAGCCTTTAGTAGTATTCATCCACGGATTAGCAACTAATCCAGACAGGGCCTTCGAAGGACCAAGATTAGATTATCTAAACAACATAGGTCATAGACTAGCTAGTAACGACTTTATAGTAGTAGTACCTTTCATCTACAATGACTTAAGATGGAACTCGTTAGCAAATAGCCTATATCCAGTGCTAGAACTCAACGTAGCAGCTATACAAGCTTCTATAGATCTAATGCTCCATGAGTTTCCTGTAGACGAAGATAAAATAGTCCTATATGGAATCTCAGAGGGGGCTGACATAGCTAGAAGAGTGGCTTCTCTAGATGAGCGAATCGATCTAGTAGTACTTAATGGAAGACATAACGACCCAACAGGATTTCTGCTAGATCAAGGAATAGATACAGCAAATATAGATCCCACTGCTTTCTCGGACAAAGATCCTTGTTCTTCAAGTATTCTAGCCGAGTATAAAGAAATAAAGGTACCTATAATACTAGAATACGGAGGAGACGATCAACAAGATTTCAATCTAGAAAAGACGGTAGAACTTCTAGGGGAAAAGGATTTAGAAGTTGTACGATATAAAGGGGGACATGCTATAAATCCAGACAACGAAACAATCAACTTAATTAAGAAAAGGCTGGGACAATAGTGCTTAGCTGGCCACAGAAAAAAGCAATAGCAGACATATCTTACTCTAGCCTCCCTAAAACTAAAATACTAGAAGTAGGCTTTGGAAATGCTGAAGTCCTAGACCGATTATCCCTACATACTGAGTACGAACTAGTAGCTGGGATAGAAATATCTGAAGAAGCAGTAAAAGCAGCTAGAAAAAGACTAGGCTATAGAAGAAATATACTACTAATGAATGAAGAGGGCTCAGGACTAGGAAACGTACCAGGCTATGACATTGCGCTGGCCTTTGAAGTAATAGAACATCAAAAGAATCCCTTAGAATTTCTACAGCGCCTTCCAGGACATATATTATATCTAAGCACCCCAAATGTAAGAAGATGGTACGTAGAAAAATTCAAAGACTACGAGTACTGGGACTGGCCTCCAAATCACCTATGGCGTTTCTGTGACTGTCCAGCCTCTACTAGTGCTAGAACTTATTGCTCTGAAGCATGTACATGCTGTATGATAGACGAGAAAGTACCAACAGTACATATAGAGACACTTCTTAAGGAAGCTGGTTATAATGTAGTAAATGTACAGGCTGGACCTGTACAAGCAATAGATATAGTTAGGAGTATCTCTGGAAGAATAAGGCCCAAGAAGTTAAGTGCAGATTACGATGAAATGAGATCTGAATCCAGCTTAATAAGAACTATAGCCAGAAACATACTACTACCCCCCTCAGCACTTTATGCTAAGTACTTATCAGCTAAGGGATATCAAGGGGGTAACTTATACATAAAGGCAGTAAGAGACTACCCTGTATAGCTTTACCAAGCCTTGGTAAAAACTTGACATTACTGTCACAATGATGTATAATAACCAAGATGAGTATTGAAGTCGACATATTAGACGTAGCAGATGCTAAAGCTTCTTCCCTTATATTCATAAGTAACCATCAAGATTTATTAACTATATATACAGAAGACGATGCAGAATTTCTAGAATCTGTACTAGGCTTTAGAAGTGAGTTCGGTTACATAGCACCTTTACTAGACATCTATCAGGCTAAAGTTTTACTAAGAAAGTTCAACTGGACTATTCTTCCAGAAGAGATACCAAACCATCTAGCTTATTATCTCTTCAGAGTATTAAAAATCAAGTGCAGAAAGTACAGACAGCATAAATACAGAAAAGTTATGCAGATGATAAGGGAAGAAAGTAGATGACTAGCCCTAAAAGAAGAAAGTCTATAAAAAGACAACGTTTCGAGCGAAGAGTAAGAATGGCTGGACTTATAAAAGATGGCTTTGACCCTGGAGAGGCTGAATTTCTAGCCCAGCTTAACTGGAAGCTAGGAGATAGTCCATTAAAAGAAAGACGAGTAGTACGTAGAAGAGAGGTAAGGGAGCTAAAGAAAAGGGGCTGGAGTAATACAAGAATAGAAGAATTCTTCTTTCAGCAGTGGGTAGCTATAAATGAGTCAGAACTTGTTAGCCAATTAATAGATGAAAAGTATCAACAATCAAGAAGAACAGGAAGAAGAGCCAGAGCGGCTTAATGAGAAGCAAGAAACAAGTAAGAAGGCCAAAGCCAGAACCTACACAGAAGTACTCTGAGATAGTAACTGGTACTGAGTTCGAGAGAACACCTTGGGAAGACCTTGATTTTTCTTTAGACATAAAAGGCTATAGTCCTGAAGTAGAAAGACCTATATTTTTAGCAGTAGGATTAGCTATTGCAACTAACATAGCCGGTGATGTACTAGCAGTAGGAGACACCAGAAACAATATCACATATACGATAGCATCATTACTAGATCTTCACGAGCACATAACTACCAACAGACTTGATATAGACATAGAAGAGACAACTGGCTACTTCTTATATAGTGAATCAGACTTTGATTGTCTACTAAGACTACTTCCATTCGACCAGGCTGAAGATTTAGCCATAAACAGAAAAATAGCAATTCCAGAACTTCAGATATGGTACACACCAAATTCCAAGCTTACACTAAAAAGCAAAGGGGCTACAATAAGAATATATGCTCTACAAAATATACTACCAGCATATAATCTAGAAGAGGCAGTAACAAAGTATGGATTTTCTGATAAGCATGGGAACAGCTTTCGTGTCAGCACTAATAATCTTCATAACGATAGCAGCAGCTATAATCTACTGGAAGAAGCAAAAACCCACCAAGAATTAGCCATCTTTGCAAAGGATAGGCTAAAACAAGTAATAGACTTACAGAAAGATGAACTAAAGAATCCTAGCACCTGGGTAGATAGGGACATAAGAATGTCCCAACTAGCCATAGATAGATCATCAATACCAGAAGAAGTATACTCTGAGTACTATAGAGGAATACATGCCCCTTGGGTAGAGACATTTCAGAAAGGATACTTTCCCACAGCCTACGACTATGATATCAATAAAGCATACGCCTGGGCAGTAGGTAATCTAATAAATGTAGATTCACACTCAGGATCTTGGATTTATTCAGAAGAGTATGAGCCAGATGCAGCATATGGAATAGTAATGTGCTACATAAGATTAAATCCAAGTTCAGTATCTCCAATCTTTTTACGTCTAGATAGCTGGGTGGCATCAGTATCAGGAACCTTTATAGAGAGATTAACCAAATCAGAAATAGACTTCATCTACAAACATCGACTTGGAATAGTAAGAATACTATATGGGTACTGGTTCAAACCAGAAACTATAGAATATCCATTTTACCACAAGATGAGAAAAAGGCTTGCCCAGTATGAACTAGCGGCAAAAGACAATCAAGTACTAAGAGTGGTCTTGAGATTGATGTACACTCGCATAGTAGGAAAGTTTCTTGCAAGATATGAAGATTTAGAGACAGGAAGATGGAAGCCAGGCCCCTTCTTCAATCCTATATACTATGTAGAAGCTGCAACCACAGTAAAGCTAAAGGTAGCAGAAGCAGCACTACTAAATCCTAAGAGTGTAATATCAATAGCCACCGACGGAGTGCTAACATCCAGTCCCTTACACTTCAAGCAGAGTAGAAACCAAAAGAAGGCTAACCCAAGATTAATAACAAGCACAGCCCCAGGAGAATTCAAGTTATCCACTACAGGCCCTGCAGTAGTAATATCAGCAAACATAGCTGAGGTACATGGAAAGGATAGCTTCTTCCCTCTAATAGAAACTATATTAGACAAGCCAGAAGACACCATATATAAGTTTGAAGTAGGGGAAAGAATAAAACTTTGCACAGCTCTAAGAGGAAAGAATCTAGCCAGGACAGGAAACCTTAACTTGGAAGCAGTTCATGTAAATATAAGGGCAGACAATAAGAGATTCTGGCCAAAGCTTCCATTTGTAGGAAAAGATTTACTAGTAGATAGATTCGGTTCAGCTATACTAAGTGTAGAAGAAGCTCTACTACAATCAAACTATAGATACAATCAGCAAGAAGATTGGCTGGGCAAAGCTAATAGAGAATTAAGAAAGAAGCTGAGTGTTGAAAGAGCTGTTTAATAAAGATCTCTGGGAGTTCTATGACAAAGGAAATTGGATAGCTATAACTACTAACAACGTAGTAAAGACTAATGGAGAGGCTGTAATGGGAAAAGGAGTAGCCTTAGAAGCGGCTAATAAATTCCCTACTCTTGCACAAGAACTAGGTCGCTATCTTCGTCTACTAGGAGATAATATACCTTATATTTTTCCCCACTTCAACCTAATAACCTTTCCTACTAAACATCACTATCGAGAAGATTCTAGCCTAGAATTAATAAAGTCAAGCACAGAATTTCTAATAAAGTGGTTAAAAGGGCACCCAGAAATAAAGACTATCTATATGCCAAGACCAGGCTGTGGTAATGGAAATCTACACTGGGCTGATGTAAAAGCTTTGCTAGAACCTAGTTTAGATGATAGATTCATAGTAGTGAGTCTCTAAGATGAGAGGAACTCAACAAGAATTTTTAATACTAGAAGGCCCTCTACTAGATTATAATATTAATACAATAGTAGAAATACTTAATATACAATTAAAGAGGGCAGTAGCTTCAGATATAAAACTAAAGAGGCCTAGTACTTATTTACTGGAAGAGGCAGTAAATACAACTATAGAAATACACCCTCTCACACTAGTAAAAGGAATAGTCTACTGCAAAGAGCAAATTATTACACTTTATCCAAGCGTGCTAAAGTTACTATATATTTTAGCCCAAGCCCAAGGAACTATAGTATTAAACAGAACCCTAGCAAGACTTTTATGGCCAGACGATCTACGAGATGATACTAAATACAGTATAAAGAAAAATATAAGTAATCTACGAAAGGCTCTTAGCCCTTTTATAGAACCAAAAGAATATATAAAGACTATACCTGGACTGGGCTATATACTAGTAACACAAGAGGAAGTAAGCTCAAATGGAGTTAGCAATAATGACTCCCTGTCCCAGCTCTCCCCTGTGCAACTGGAGAATAAGACATAACTGGAGTAAAGAAAAAGTATATAAAGTAACTGGAGGCTTTGCGATAGTGGATTGCTTCACATGCAAAGCTCCTATGATAGTATGGCTATACTGTAAAGAACCAGGGCCAAGAAGCAAGCTTAGGGCACTAAAAGAAATGCACTCTCTATTCGGAGCAAATTCTGTAATAAGGGGAACAAGAACAAAGTATGACCACCCTCACGAACATATCCTACTTACATAGTAGAATCAAGCAAAACCTTGAGACTGAGATAATAGTAGCAGGCCTGGGTTACGTGGGAAATCCTCTAGCCAAGCTACTTATGAAACACTATCCTAGAGTATCAGGAGTAGACCCTAACCCAAAAAGAGTAGAAGGAGTTGGAGTAGAGGCACATATAGACTATGACTACTTAAGAACAACTTCAGTTAACGTAGTAATAGTCTGTGTACCTACTCCATTAAGTAAAACACACGAGCCAGACTTATCTTACATAGTAAGTGCTACAGAAGATGTGGCTCAGTACATAATCAAGAGAGCAGGATCTCCTGTATTAGTAGTAATTGAAAGCACTACTTACCCAGGAACTACAGAGGAGCTTATTTTACCTATACTACAAAAGGTAGGGGTCCTGGGCAAAGACTTTTTCCTAGCCTATTCACCAGAGCGTCTTGACCCTGGAAACGAAGAGTGGAACATAGGAAACACTCCTAAGATAATAAGTGGAGTTACAGAAGACTGTCTCACACTAGTAGAAGCCCTTTATGAACCAGTAGTACCTGTAGTAAAAGTGAGTTCTCCAAAGGTAGCAGAAATGACAAAGCTGCTAGAAAATACCTTTAGAGCAACCAACGTAGCTCTAGTTAATGAGATAGCAATAGTTTGTGACAAGCTAGAGATAGATGTATGGGAGGTAGTAAAAGCAGCAGCTACCAAGCCTTTCGGCTTCATGCCTTTCAGACCAGGCCCTGGGCTAGGAGGACATTGCCTTCCAGTAGATCCTCAGTACCTAGCTTGGAAGCTAAAAACATTAAATTACAATACTAGATTCATACAAACTGCAACAGAGATAAACTCAGAGATGCCTGCATACTGGGTATCCAAAGTACAAGATGCCCTCAATGAAAAACAGAGATCAATAAAAAGTGAAAGCATCTTAGTTCTAGGAGTGGGATACAAGCCAGACACCGACGACATAAGAGAGTCTCCAGCACTAGACATAATAAAGTTGCTACAGGATAAAGGAGCAGTAGTATACTATCACGACCCACTAGTTAAAGACCTTAGTCCCTTACTAGAGATGAAGTCAGTAGCCGACTCCGAGCTCAACTATGATGGAATATTCGGCTATGGCGCAGTAATTCTAGCCACAGACCACTCAGTATACTTTGACCAAGTACCAGGTATACTAGATACACTAAAGTACCCACCAGAACATCTATGCGTAGTTGATACAAGGGGAGTCTTATGAGCAAGTTAAGGCTAATAGGTCTAGCAGTAATAGTAGGTGGAGCACTAGCCCTAGTAATAACATTTCTAGCACAGCAATGACCACTAGAGAAGAAAGAATAACCAGAGCTGCTAAAGCTTTAGCCTATACCTATGCTGACACCGGAAAAGCTATAGAGTGTAAAGTCTGTAACAGCTGGATATATACTCATAAAAGAGGAGCCTCAGCGGAGTATGATGCTCTAGCAGTGCACTTAGAGAACGATCACCCAGAGCTGCACAAAGAACTAGAAAAAGACTTTTACAGATTGAATCTAGGATAAGGAGTAAAACATGGAATTCTTAGAAGGAAAATTCATAACCATAACACGAACCAATCCTTTCGAGGAGCTAAAGCTGACAGACTCCTATAGAGAGTGGTATGACTCCTTGGACGAAGCCATAAAGAAGCTGGAAGAAGAAGAGGCTAGCTCCACGTTCCCAGTAAGATACGAGGAGACAGTAATACTAAAAGTAGAAAAGGTGATAATAAACATAGACAATACCAAAATAGACATCAAGGCCTATAGAATTGAAGACGCAAAGAAAAAGATCCAAGAGCTAGAAAATATAGACTGGAGAACCCTAACTCTTAATGAAGTAAAGTATATAGCCGCATTAAGGGACTACATAGACGGCAGACGAGATGAGTACCCTAAGAGGACTAGAGGCATAGGTTAAAAGTGGAGAACCAGAAAACTTCTATACAACTAGAAGTAGAAGATGCTAATGGAATAGCTATATACAAGTCTCTACTAGGAGGAGAGGCCCACCACTGGATAGCAGAAGCTTATCTAGAGAACCCAGATCGCCATGGAGTAGGCTATGGAAAGACTATGCCTGAAGCACTAGAAGAAGCCATAGCTAACGTGGAAGAATAAGAATGAAAACGCTACTTAAAAATCTCTGGTTTAGGTTACCATACAATCTAAGCATACCTGCTCCCTTACCATACAAAATAGCAGGGACAAGACCTTGGATACCAGCGCATCCAGATGAAACAGGGATAGCCATAGCCCAGCGCTGGCCCTTTCCTAACTATAACTACGAAAATAGACTCTGGGACTTTATACAAAAGTTAGAATTCAAGCCTAGAAAGGTTGCCATAGACGCAGGAGCAGGACAGGGATTTTATACCCTCATGCTTGCAGACAAGTTTGAGACAGTACTAGCCGTAGAACCTAATCCCATAGAGGCAGAAATTCTACATAATAATCTAGATAAGTATGGAGTAAAAAACACTGTCATACTAAAGCAGCCCCTATCATCAAGAATAGAAACAGTAGACTTTCGTTGGATACAACACCATGAGTCAAGATCCTCTTTCGCCCCAGTCTTTCAAGAGGACGTGGTTAAGTTCAAGAGGGGAAATAATAAAAAGAGGAAAGTTCAACTAGAAACAACTACTCTAGACATAATACTAGACGGAATGAACTGGATAGAAGACGTAGCGTTTATAAAGCTAGACATAGAAGGGGCTGAGCTTGAAGCTCTATCAGGAATGAAGAGAACGATACTAATAAACAGACCAATAATAGTTTGTGAGCTAGCAGACATAGCAACAGATTCTTTCAATTACTGGGCATCAGAAATAATTAGTAGACTAACTAGCTATGGATACAAAGGATTCACCTTTGACTCAAATAGAAAATTACAAAGTCTAGATGAACATGTAGGTCCTTTAAGAACAGAAGGAATATTCTTACCTAATGATTAGGCTGAGAAATATTATAATACTTGCCCTAATACTAAAGATATCTCTACTCTTAGTACTAAACATCTTTATCTTTAACTGGCAGCCTGAGCACGAAGATACAGTAGATTACATACATGATGCTAACACTTATGCTATATTTAGGGGAGACCCTAACGAAGTAATACTACCTTATAATGGCCTGAATATGTTACTTCTTATGGCTCCCAACTTTATACACACAAAACTTACAGCTACTCAGCCCTTACCTTTCATAGTAGCTAGTCTACTTATAACATCCTTCACTATAATGGTATCCCTGCTCACAATAAGACTTGCATATAAGATAACTCCTATAGCTGGAATATTACTAGCCCTAGACCCGTATCTAATGTATTTATCAATAACTCCACTCAAAGATACTTTGTTAGTATTTGCAGCAGTCCTACTAATACACGAGTTTCTCAAGTCCCATAGACGAGAATCAACATCTGTATTCTCTGCAATACTAACTACAGGACTAAGAGTTAAGTTAGGTATAGCCCTAGGTATAATATTTCTAATACCTACAATACTCAGAAAGAGGTACAAAGAAGCATTCTTTATAGTACTAGGGTTAATAGTAATAGCAGTAGTCTTTCCCTTAATAGGTTATGAAACAGGACTCAACTTACTAAACCCCAGCAAAGTACTGGTAGCACAAGAAAATCCACTTAAATCTAGCAGAACAGACTTTTTTGAAGAAAGACCAACTAGTACTTGGCTAGCTCCAGTAAGATTCATGCTTGAACCCTATCCATTCTCCTGTCATTGGAGTAACACAGGATGTAATTTAAGAGAGCAACTATTCTCACTATATATGACATACTGGCTACTAATAGCCCCACTAGCTTTCTATATACTTAAACGTGAAACAGTATACATATTATTATCAGTAATACTACTAGGAACAGTACTAGCAGCTACAACTGAATCTATAACTGCACTAATGAGATGGAGAATGCCTTTATTTGCAATGCTAGAAATACTAGCAGGAGTAAGTACACATGAATATCTTAGTAGCAACAATAGATATGCCAGGTTACGCACCAGCCTTAATAGTAGACTGGCTGCGAGAACAGGGGCATAACGTAGAAGTAGTCTACAACCCATCCAAGTCTACAAGAGGACAGAGGGAAAAATTCTTCCCTATATACTCTCACTGGCTAAACACCAAGCACCTAATAAGAACAACTAAGCTATTAGCCCGAAAGTTACCTGAGTTGGAATTCGATCTAGCCATAGCCCCAGATACTGCACTAGCACTAGGTATAGTAGCCTTAAAGAGAAAAAGGCTAGTGAAAAAGACAGTATACTGGCGTCTAGACTACTATCCAAAGAAGTATCCAGGCCCTGCAAATTGGATATACCAAGCTGCAGAAGCACTTGCCTTGGTATGGTCAGACGAGATATGGTCTATATCATCTCTATTAGACAAAAAAGTGCGTAAGTCACTTAAGAGGCATCTCAAGAAGACCATACATGTACCTTACCTACTACCAAAGATACCAAATCTTTGGCCTACAGACTTAAGAAAAGACACAGTAGTATGGCTAGGTACAGATCTTGATGGAGGGGAAAGCAGATATCTAGCCCAGACAGCAGTAGCTAGAGCAGCTGTAATAGGTAAGGACTATAGAAGAGGAGTAGGATTAACAGTAGCCGACTACTCAAATCCTAATTACGTACAGACTGAGGAACAGTTACAGAAGACTTTAGACACAGCTAAAATAGGCCTCGCGATCTATAAACCTGAGAAGGGATCTTGCAAGTATTACTCAGACCCAGGAAGGATAAAGCATTATCTAGCCCACGGCCTTCCAGTAATAGTAACAAAAGTAGCCCCTATCTGGAGACAAATAGATTTAAAAGGAGCTGGTATAGTAGTAGAATGGGACCCTGACTCCATAGCGGAGGCAATAAACATAATACTAACTAACTGGGGTTGGTACTCAAAGAATGCCAGAGAACTAGGAGAAACTTTTTTAGTATCAGATAAGTGGATAAAGCTATGAAGCAAAAGATAGGTACTATTCTTTATATAATCTTATTTCTAACCTACTTTCCCTTATTTATAGTAGGTATCATAGTCCTAGCCCACTGGCTAACTCCTAATCAATTCTATTTTGCTATCCTAGGAACAGCATTAGCACTAGTGTTATTGCTTAACAAGACATTATTTCCTAGCAAGAGTAAAGAATGAAAAGCCTAATAGAGGGAAGAGAAGTAGACGTATGTGAATCCTGTGAAGAACCAGCAAAAGAAGGTAATCCTTTACTATGGATGCACGGTCCTCTAGGATTCAGAGTAACTTGGGCCTTCCACAAAGAATGTCTAGCAAGCTTTTTCACTAATCTAAAAGAGATACTAGGTTTAAGCCCAAACACAGAGATGTCATGGTAAATGAATAACATTAAGCACATAAAAGCAGTAGGCTCATTATCTAAAATAAAGTTAGAGATACTAGGCTTAGTTGCCCAAGGCTATACTAACAATGAAATAGCCTTTGCTAGAGACGTAGATCCTAACACTATAAACTATCATCTAAGAGCAACAGCTGATAAACTTTGCATATCAAGAGCAAGCAGGGTACATCTAGCAGTAGAATATACCAAGTGGAGGTTGGCAAATGATAAGTGATATCACAATGTTGAATACAGAAAGACAAGCCTTCTACGATGAGATAAGTGATACTATGACAGTGATGCAGTATGAGATGGGGGCTGTAGCACAGAACATAATATACGCCAAGAGGGCTGACGAAGTAGGTAGAAGAGCCTTGCATGCAAACGCTTTACTAGAACTAGGAGACTTATTGGCTCAATGCGCAGTTCTTTCCTTAAAGATACAACAGGAGACTCCAGGACTATACTTTGCCCCTAGCTGGGATGAGCTAGTAAGAGTAGGCAGGGAAAGACAAATAGATAGAATGGAAAGAATAATAGCAGGGGAACAACGAGACCCTAGCATGTCAGAAGGATAAGAAACAAGCCACATACAGAACATGCAAAAGATTGGACGCAGCAAGAAGGTTCAGAGATGGATAAGATATTAAGCTTTGACATAGAACTATCTGACATAATAGAAGTGCAGGAGCTAAATACTAGTAAAGACCTACATATTTCTGTAGCTGCTACAGTAATACTAGGAGAAAAAGGTGCAGCTTGGTATTCCTACGGCTTAGACACAGCAACTAAAGAAATTTGTCTAAATCTATTGAGATATCTAAGCATTCAACAAGACTCAGGCTACAAAGTCTGTGCCTGGAATGGTTTAGGCTTCGATCTTAAGTGGATAGGTCACAATGCTGAAGACATGGAACTAGCTAAACAAGTAGCTTTAAGAAGCTACGACCCTATGTTTCAATTTTATAATCAACGAGGCTTTCCTATAGGACTAGCCTCAGTAGCAAAAGCATTTGGAATAGAACAAGAAAAATCTATGCACGGTTCTGAAGCTCCAGTAAGATGGAAAGAAGGAAGAAAACAAGAAGTAATAGACTACGTAATAGGTGACTGTGAACTCACCAACCAAATAGTAGAAAAGATAATAGGCACAGGAGGAATAGTATGGATGCCACAATCTGGCATAAAAGCTGGAGAGCCTATGATACTAAAAACTGTAGCAGAGGTGTTACTAGATCCTCTACCAGACCAAGGCTGGATGACTAACACTATACCAAGGGAACAGTTCACTGGATGGCTTGAGCTTTAATGCAGACTAAAATACAAAGTGCTATTTATAATATAAGCCTATTAGTAGTAGGAGCACTTACTGCTACTTCTAGTTTACTACCTACATGGATAAGAATACTAGCTGCAATAGTCATAATACTTTATATAGCTTTATTTCTTACATCTGTTGTTGTATTAGTTAGGCAAAAGATGGCAAGCAAAACCAGGAATCTTTAAATATTGAAGGCGCAGTCCCAGCACCATAAAGATTTACTGGGAAGGTATACTTATAGGGAGGCGGAAACGGAGTATAATTCTTTAAAGCTAAATCGGATGCTGCTGCTAACGCTTTTTTGTAAATGGCTGAAGAAGGCAGTAAAGGCCACTATAGAGCCAGGCTACAAAGGTTTCTAGGGCCTGTAGTTGATGGGTGATGCAACTCCCACCTGGTTAAATCCCTTAAAGGAGTAGCGTCCATAACTGAAAGTGAAGCCCTGGAGCATCGCCTCTGTAACCAGGGCTTAACTTAAGAAAGAAAAGAGGATAAGATATGTCAGCAAGAGACTTTACATTCTTCTCACTAGGAGGAATAGCTGGAATAACAGCATTAGCTTTATTACAGCTACTAGTAGAGTTGATATAGCTATGACTAACAAAGAACTAGGAGAAGCCTACATAAATGGCTCTGGCAGGTTAATCCAAAGAGTGCTTGAAACTATAGAGCATACTCCAGACGATATCTTTACTAAAGAAGTGGTTATAAATCTAATACACCAGACTAAAGAGCTATTCGATGAGCAGACCAAAGAAATGATGGGATAGTATATGAAGTCAATTTTTACATGGCTATTACTAGGACTATGGGCCATTCACTCTATACAAGAAGATACTCCTATACCCATAGAATTTAATCTACCTTCCCTAGGAGCTCTAAACGGTTCAGTGGTACTAGCAGTAGCTGGATTTCTTCTAATATGGAATCTAGCCACAGAATTCAGGCTAGGTAAAGCAAGAATTATAGCATGGTACAACAAGGAAGAAAAACAAGAGGAAGCTGAGTAAGATGCCAATAATAATAAACATAAGAAACTATGGCAAGACTCTTCCACCAAATACCATTATACTAGATCGTAGAAGTGAATGGGGAAATCCTTATAGAATAACTCAAGTATTAAGTAGAGAAGAGGTAATAGCAAAGCACAGAAAATGGTTCTTTTATGGCTCAGACGCAAGTAATCTAAGAGGTAAGATAGAAGAACTAGATAAGTATGACTACTGGGCCTGCTGGTGCACAGAAGAAGCGTGTCATCTAGACAATCTCAAAGACTTTTTAGACATAATCAAAGGAAGGTAAGATATGAAGGAAGAAAAGCCAGACGCATATGCACTAGGAATTAACGAGGGGCCCAGTGGCATAAATAAAAGGGAAGAAATAAAGCCCACTTATGAAGAACTACAAACAAGACTGGATAAAGCTTTAGTAACACTACAAGATGCTGGCAGAGTACTGCAAAAAATCCCAGACTTAGCTATAGAACCAGTATTAAAAAGAATAGATGAAGCACTAGGCAGACCTTCATCAAGACTAGAGCCAGGATTCTTGGCGAGGGAGATAAACAAAGCAGTTAATAGGGAAGAAAACACAGATACAGATAGATGTAAGACGTGTGGAAGAGCAAGTCCTAAACACTGGGAGAAACCACACTCTTGGGACAAACCAGTACCACTAGCATCAATGACTGACAGCAGGGACAAGTGCACATTCTGTGACTTACCTGAAGAGGAGAATAGAGCACATGGAGAGATTGCAAAAGGGGCAGAAATCTATGCAGGAACAGACCACAAGTTCAAGCCAACCCGCCAAGGGCATCCTAGGTAGAAGTATGGAAGAAATAGACCAAGCTATAAAGGATCTAGAAAAGGCAATGACCTTTTGCTGGAAGTGTTTAGGTACAGGATGCTTAAACATGATGCAATGTCCTTACTGCAGAGGGGAAGGAAGGATAGAATCCACAGGAAGATGTTAAAATTATGCAAAGAAAAACCTAAAAAGAGTCTCTGGCGATACACAGACTGGCCAGAAGTCATATTCTGGTACTTCTTTACTGAGTTTATACTTATTATACTACTAGTAGAGTTCTTTTAATGACTTATGAACCAGATAAACTCAAGCCTGGAGAACCTCTTTACACAACTGAGCTCAATCCTCACAAGACATTAGTAAGAGCCTCTCCTAAAACAGAAAGGATAATACCTTGATACTTTTTCATGCTACAGACCCTAAAAACGTACAAAATATACTAAAAAGAGGCCTCGTACCTAGTCTAGCTTGGTTAAAGCGCTTCCCTCCAAAATTACTAGATCACCCAATACTCAGTGAAAAGAACCAAAAGTTTGTCTTTTTAGTATCGCCCGATGGGCTAGACGGTTTCGTAGAGGACGTTCTTGACCGAGGAAAAATTGGGCTAAAAGTAGAGATTCCTAGTAATATACAACTAACAGATCTAGGATCAGCCACGGGAATACTAGTAACTAGACAAGTAATACCCCCTAATTTCATAGAACGTATGCGTAGGG
>LAZR01000387.1_pt1 | contig 38974 bp, 72 predicted proteins | sample 329461 | NCBI WGS metagenome assembly LAZR01 (sample SAMN03002196, study PRJNA259156) | marine sediment metagenome | biome: sea floor; feature: Hydrothermal impacted sediments; material: marine sediment; isolation source: Loki non-amplified sample from Loki's castle hydrothermal vent sediment ...
TGCCGTTGTAGCTGACTTTTTAAGTCTTGCTTCTAACCAAAAAGCTTTGGCATTGGTCTGCGAAAATAAATAACCAGCACCTGTAGCACCACCAAAACCTATCGCGGCATCTTCATTATCAGTTGTTCCAGGATACATTTTCAAAGCACCGACTGGTTCATCAGTAAGAAGTTTCATTATTGCAGTATTAGCATCAGTGTAAACGGTCATTTGACCCTGAACTGATACAGCAGTATTTGCAGCCACATTCGGGCCGAGAACAAAATCTTCATGAGCGAAGAAGCCATCTACAGCGTTCAACATTAAATCAAGCACAGGACAATCAGCCCAGATTACAGGACTTGGCAGACGACCACTGGCTGTACCATAAGCATCAGGCACGTTCTTAACAGAATTAAAGTCAGCCGATATTGAAGTGCCTTCATTTGTATAAAACACATTGTCACCACTACCATCCGTCTTGATAAATGTACAACCAGGTAGATAACCAGCCGCACCGTCAATAGGTATCTGTGTACCATAGGCTTCTAAAATTCCATCAACATTTTTTCTTAGTGTCTGCGGCACAGATGTACTTGCCGGGAACACTGTATTTTGCAATGTTGCATAATTAATCGTCATTTTGCTACCCCTTTCTGGATCAGCAACTCTCCGGGTTTCGGGAGTCACTCCAATTTAAGCTTCTACTAAATCACCATCAATATTGTAATAACTAACATTCAATCGGTCTACAGCATAACGCACCCCACCACGCGTCAATTTACCTAACTTCCTGGGTGCTGTACGTCCATCAGCCGTCCACGCATCGGGCAGATCCTTATCATAAAACTTCTGAACATACCCACCCTGCACATCTTCATACTGCATCTCGACCTGAGCTTTACACGCAGACAAGATCGCATCATCAAACAACAGTCCTGCCGGATGTTTGTTATAAGCAGGTTCAATCATGTATGCAGTAGAAGTACCTGGATTAATACCAGCAGCAGAGCCATTTGACTTCAACCAATCAGCAACTTCAATCTGCCGTTGCTTCCAGGTTCCTGTCGCGTCATCAGCTACATAGGCATTAGTAATTTCGAAAGAAGTTGTTGAAATAACGCCCGAAATAACAAAAGTTCCATCATAACTGGTTGTCCCACTAATTGTTACTACATCGCCATTTGATAAAGCATGAGTTGATGTTACTTTAGTAGTAACACCAGTATCAGTGCCGTCAGCAAACGCTGTAATAGATCCTTCTGTGCTATCATAATCAGTCACCGTAGCATAACTACCCCTGCCTGTTCCATCTAACAGAGTGATTGTCCATCCATTAAAATAATTTGATGGTTCCCAGCGATCATCATCTACAAGATAGGTCGTTCCACCATAATTACTAATACCGCCTTCCATACGCAGTTCATCAAACCCAAGTTCGTATGGAAACATGATAGTATCAGCCGCAATAGGTGATGGATCAACTATAAGTTCCCATCGTCTTTGGTTACGATACCTACGCACAGCAGCAATATTCGGATAACCTGTGCTCACTGTCACTTCACGCCTGGCCCGGATTTCAGCTTCGTGGCCCCACTGTAGGGTATGTCCACGATTAGAATTACTGGCCCACGTGATCTTACCAGCTACACGCCCAAAATCTTGATCAAGCCAGTAACGGGCTTTGTCACCCGCTACTGTCTTGACATCAGTTATTGCATAACTATCTCCATCAGCCGGTGTTAGGCTGCTTGAAGCATCATCATAATTCAACCATGCAGCTACAGTTATATCTCCAACAGGAACGGCATCTGTTCCTGCACTATAAGCGGTTATCACGGCATAGATATTTTGAGTAAGGTCATACACATAGTAACCATTAATCTCGTCATCAGTATCATAAACATTTTGAAGTTCGGTATCTATTAATGATGTAGAATCACCAGCACTATCACACTCACCTGTCGTTTCTACTGAACCAAATGTCACTGACTGTATCCTGTTCTTCCACAACCAGCCGTATTTAGGAGCACCAGCAATGAACATACGAATCCCATCATTCACTATTCGTTTACATTTATCAAAAGTATTTACATCATCAATAGGAATCATAGCCCGTTGTTGAGCATCACTTCCGAAGTATGCTACAGCAGCAAGTTCGGCTGTTCGTAGGATTAGATCATAGAACGTCAGTATACTTGTTGGTTCGCTCATTGTTAACTCCCATCCAAAATCTTCCACGCTTGACCCACAACTATCGGCGGGTAAGTTACAGAGATACATGCCTTAATTTCAACAATTTCCTCTGGAGTCAGATCAATCTCATCAGCGGCGTAGCACTTCACAGCCAAGAGATATTTTCTGGCCTTGTCCTCGCCTTTGTCATCCTTAGCAGGATGAAGCAAAGCATTAGCGGCGAGTCTATTCAACGTTACGTCCACCAGTTCTAACACTGGTTTACCACTCTCGTCCTTCACTACTCCGTCCTCGTCCCTCTTAGCTATATTATCTTTAAGAGAGTCTCCTGCTAAGTCTACCAATACTTGATTTAGATTGATCTTCATCATTTACCTTTCTATAGTATGGGTTTCAAAAATGGGGCCGAGCCAATCCCGGCCCCTGTTAAACGAATCAATACTCCTGTGCTACTCTTACCCAGTCAACTAACAGATGATCGCCATCTTCACCTAAATTACCAGATGTTAAAACGATATAAACATCCATATTAGTATTACTTGGGAAATTAACTGAACTAATATCAATAGCTACACTATCACCAAGATCAACACCATCCTTATAAACACGGAGTTTATCTTCACTAACATCAAGTCTGAAACCAACACGAACATAACTGCCAGCAGTAAGTGTAATCTCACCTGTATCACTTACCGGCGATCCTGAACCTGGCTCTTCATAAACGATAGTTAAATCGTTACCATCAGCCTCAGCTACAAAGAAACCAAAATAATCAAAACTGGTTGGTGCGGTAGGTGCAGAACCAAGCGGTGAACCATTAGCTAATTTACCAGGTTCCATCAAACCAATGAAGAAGCTCAAGTCAGTATTGGTGACTGTGCTAACCTGAAATCTGGTTTCAAACCAAAACTTTTTCAATTCACCTTTCAGCGGGCTCCTAATAACACCAGTCAGATTGTCACCAGTAACAATACCAACAATATCATCATTAGTTCCATCCTGATCAATCTTCAAAGCACCAATATCATCAGCGGTAAGAATAAGGTCTGTTATATCACCATCAGTATAACCATACCAATTCATATCACCACTAATAGCTAATAATTGTGATGTCAGCACCTTCTCTTTTGCAGAGTTCTTAAAATCATCAAACGCATAAAAACCTTTTGCCGGATCAGCTTGAAACTGTAGAACCGGACAATCAGCCCAGATCTTCGGGCTTGGCATACGTGCCACAACATCATTTGTACTTCCAAATCTTACTGGATTCATAATATTTTCCTTTCAATATTTGTTCTACGTTGTTTACGATCTCTATATTATTAATATTCTCTCTTAACTCGTAAGTGCTTTGTGCATAACAAAACCAGCCTGACGAACATTAGTACATAAATTCTGATGCTGACCATCAAGGAACACTGTCCAAGTTGTATGCTGAGTAACGCCACCAGGAATCGGTTCGCCCTCTTCCATCCAATAACCCTCATGAACAAACGGGATGAACTTCGTGAAGTCAATACAATAGATCGACTCAGGATCATCGCCAGTCTGAGGATCAGTCTCTGAGTTCAACTTCGCAATCGGCACAACAGGCAGACGATTAACATACACTAAACCAGTATCATCCATCCGAAGATTACCCAGGACTTCCTTGCCAGTATGCTTATCATCTTTAGCATCAGCCAGATCTTGAAGATCTACTACATTATCAAAAGTGGTATATATACGCTTCGCACCGTTCACAGGTTTTGAAGGATCATTAACGATCAGCGGTGCTTTGAAGTTCGTATACAAAAACGCAAGTCTGAATTTACGCAGCATAGCATTATCTATAGTTGTATAGAGGGCTGCATAATTACGCCATCTGGCTTCAGCACTCGAATCAATGTTAGCACAAGTTGTACCAGCATTACCATCCTGATAACGAATAGTCTGACCAACAAAACCATCAGTTGTACTATCTTGATTCATCCAGCGGATGTAATAAGGAACACCATACGGATACAGATCATCAGTCGCACTCGCGGGAGTCTTCCAGAATCTGTCTTCGATCAGTTTCGCTAACGACCACAGACCGTCAATCCTTCGTTCCTTCATCAAACTGATGAAACCCTTCGCCGAGTTCATCTGGCGGGCGATCTCAACCTTGTCCCATGAATAATGTGTACTCAACTGACACCAGGGTACAAGAATCTTGTGCATCACATCTTGTACATTAGGTTGATCAATATCATACATCCGGCGATACCTTGCGTTACCAGTATCATTCAACATAACATGACGCTGAATCTGCTCACCGCCGTCTATAACCATTCTATCCTGCTGATAGATACGACAGGCTTCATAATCCTGGCTATCCCAAGTGACCTCAAAGTATTGCTTTGGTAAATCATTCAAGGTCAGCATAATAAGATCAGCAGCTTGTGAATTTTTTATAGCCATAATTTACTACCCCTTTCTTCTTTTTGTTTAAGATTCTGGCGTTCTACCAGTAATCTTTTTTATACGCTGTTTTGTTTTTTCTATAAATCCTTTTTCAGAAGTATCTTTCTTCTTAGAAGAAGTATCATCTACGGCCTTCCTGCCCGAACTCTTCACAGTAATTCCTTTACTGCGTTTCCTAATCTTCCCATGAAGTTGTTCACGTAGAATAGTTTCCTGTATAGGAGCACTTATAACTAAATGAGCACGATTAAGTGCCCCAGAAAATTCTACGTCTTTTCCCTGAAGCTTCATACCAGCATGATACGCATCAGCTTCATGTATTACATTCATACGTGCCTGTAACTGAGCACCTGTTAAGGATTGATCCCAATTTTTACCAGATTCAGTCTTACCATAAAACTCGCCGAAACCCTTCATACTATCACTATCAAAATGAGTAACGATAGTATTCCAAATTACCTTCTGCTCATCAGACGGTCCCTGTTGCTGTTGGCGAACCTCTTTAAGCGATTGAACTTCATCATATAACACTTTATTGTTTTCATTCATCGCCTTAATTATCGCCACAGCAGCAGGGTTATCTTCACCAAACTCATCTTCAACAGCCTTCAAATCCACACCCTTAAACTCAGGCTTCTCTTCTTTCTTGACAGCCTCTTCAGTAGCTCGCTCAGTTGCCGCCTTTTGCGTGCGTCCGAGATCAGAAGTCTGCTGCGTGATGTAGTTCTGAGAATCATGGTAAAACTTGAAATCCTTTAAGGCTTGTTCTGGATCTTCTTCAAATTTTTCCTTAATCCTTTCAGGTTCCCACCCTACGTGTCGCATCGCCTGAAAATAGTTTTCAGGAAGTACGTATTCTACTTTCTCGTCATCCTCATCATCCTTGCTATCGTTTTTTTCATCATCCTTGCTATCGTTTTTTTCATCATCCTTGCTATCGTTTTTTTCATCATCCTTGCTATCATTTTTTTCATCATCCTTGCTATCATTTTTTTCATCATCCTTGCTATCATCCTTGCTATCATTTTTTTTCTCAAGGCGAGGAACGCCCTCGAGATCAGCATCGTCTGGCTTAATTACACCATCCAAACGTGCTTGCATTTTGGCTTCCATTTCGTCAGTTATATCGAAATCTTGATCAGCGTCTAATTGCTTTTTGCCTGCGTCTGTAGTCATTTCTATCCTCTCAACTAAGCTGCTTCCAGGTTAACCAGCAACAAGCAGGTTAACACAGAAGGTTAGGTTAATTTTTAGGTTAGCTGCTTCAACTTTCTTATTTTCTGCGGGTGCTTAATCATCCCGCTTGCTTCCAGATATTTATCTTGTTGTCTCACAGTATCAAACCCAGGTCTACCCTGGCTATCTATTTTAACACCTGGAAATTTCTCCCTATGTTCTGCAATCTGACTCATGCTCACAGCCAACGAATCAGAATATTTTGTTCGTATGTATGCAGCACCAACTATATGAAACTGTTTGTGATTTGGATACACTCGTTGCATATCTTCACCACAACAGTAAGTGCTATAATTACCATCATAAGGATCCTCATCCTTTTCGATTACTCGACCACAGCCTTCTGAACATATAAACGTCCAATCATGCCTGAGTTCCATCAATACCCCCCCGAAGTTCTCGCCTGCTGTGCCTCATTCGCACCAGCCTGAACATTCTGATTAAACTCTTGTTTCTGTGTTGGTGCACTCTGTTTAATAGGTGAGCCACCCTGTTGCATCACACCACCTGGTGTCAGTCCACCACCAGCCTTACCAGGATCCTGTGGCCCCATCTGTGCTATCGTTGCCATCTTCTGTTCGTGTTCAGGATCATAAAACACATCCATCATAAAATCACCAACATCAAGTTCTTCTGCAAGATTAGTTAAATATTTCTGTAAGTTAAACTGCATACCCATCTGGCCCATCTGCATCGCTGCCATCACGCTGCCGGGTATTATATTCACAGCAAACTGCACAATCCGATTAGATCGAGTCTGCGGGTCCAACCGTGACATAGATCGCTGCTGAATCTTGAATGTAAACTCAAGGAAGTCACCCTGCATCTGCTCAGGAGTAAGCCACAACTGTACTTCCTTGTCACCTGACTCACGCTTCGACTTCGGCACTTTAATCATCGGATCAGTCCACAAATACCAACAATGTATCTGACTAATCTCAGCAGTTCTATCATAAATAATGTCACGCATGTCGTTCAAAGTTATGCTTGAATTAGCTTGCATGATCTGTGCCTGTGTAGCTGTCTTTGATCTCTGTTGTACTCCCGCAATCTGTTCTGGATTACCAGCTATATAATTATACCACCCCTGCAATCTATCAGCCATCTCTACATTCATCTGATTCTGACCAGCAAACGATTGCATCTTAATACCTTCAGGATCAGAACAGGCGATAGTATCCAGATTACCAGCGTCAATTACATCCTGCATCACGTCACCGAGTTCAGGACGATAGAAGATAATATCCTTCTGATTATCAACCTGGTCCATAAGTTTCTTGAACACTCGGTTCGTCATATTATGCAAATCATACCAGATTCCAACTGGAGCTACAGGCAACGGATTGTTCGGCACAGGTGGCGTTAGTGCTAAGAAATTATATGGCCCTGTACTTGGACCATAAAATTCTTTAACACCAATAAATTTATCAAAAGTAAGTCTGCGTGGATCAGGTATATAAACTATAGCATTAGCACTCGGTATCCATAGTTTAACAATTTCCACATAGTCTTCAATATCCTGCATATCCAGTTGCTTCGTGGTATTCTGACTGATATTTTCTACTTGTTTCTCGTCTCGTTTCTTTCCTTCGAGTAATGCTTTAGGTAATCTATTTATAAGTTCAGTATCAAGATCTTCAATCGCATGGAGTTCTGCTCTGGGGCAACGCACTATGTGGCCCAAGAAGAACGCTCGCTTGAGATCAGTACAAGCAGGGTCGAATGTAAAGTCATCAAGATCTATAACCTGTGAGTATATCTCTCCGGGGTCCATATCAACATCACCTATACCAATGAGATTATCAGATATACCTAAAGATGTTTCCATGATCCCTATCCCGAAGATCGCGTCCACAATCCAGGCACGTAGTTTATCTTTCAACTTGATGTCTTTATGCAAAGCATCGAGTCCATATCCCAGAAGTTCAGCCGTAAACTTATGATCCATAATCTCAGTCGTGACTTTATTAATCCCAGTCTTCATCACGAGATTAGGGATATAAGCTCTAATCGTCGTGAAGAGTAGATTAATAGGAGTATCGCCGGTCAATCCGTGTGTGTTCCTGAAATACTGGCCAGTAAACTCCTTAATGAACATCGCTCGTGCTTTACGATATATTCTAACCCGATCAAATCCATCTTTGGCGGCTTGTTGCAAACGTTTTGGATCTATATTTATGTGCATCTTCTATTCCTTATACAAACGAGAACTGTTTACGCCAAGTTTTTGTTTTCTTTTTCTTCTTGATCACTTGATCTTTACGCCATGCAAATGATCCCTTCGGTGCGAGCAACCCTTTATGTCTCACCTGTGGTATCCGGTCGTCCTCAAGTGTCAGAGCGTCGGCCATCACGATGTCACCATGTAACAATCGTGCCGATGCAGACTCAAACACCATCTCAGCCGGGCCAAGCCCACCGCCAGGATAATGAATATACAACTTACATTGCTCTAATGACTTCTTATCTGGATTCACATAACCACCATGAGCAAGTTTACGATTATACAAATCCAGAAGCTCCATCTTCGTTTGTCTGCTATTGTGCCAGCCATACTTCCGCTGCTTCTTAGGGATCCCGCTTCCTATCATACCGGGTTTCTCTGGTGTGTAATAATAAGGATAATGAAACTCTTTTACAATGAGCCGTCCGAGATCCCATCCTGGTCCATTTTCTTCCCATTTAAGAAAAGGTAACCGTCGCGGATTAGCTCCTCCACACCAAAGTGCAGCAGCAATAACAATCCGAGCGAACTCGTAAGGGGGACTATTAGCACCAGACCACCTTCCAATTTTTCTACCAGTTTCTTTACATTTGATTGAGATAACTGATTCTGAAGCACCCTGTCCTTTACTTGTATCAATCCCAAAGATATATTGTTTAGATTGGTCTGGTCTTCCGAAGACAAGAGATCCGTACCACAAGAGTTTTCCATCGCGTGCCTTTCTAATATCTACAGCGTCGATACTACGTCGCTGTATGAATGTCATCACTTTAGCGTTTGGTATGTCGCGTTTTAAGATTACGTTGAACTTAACTTTAGGTTCACGCACATTCGCTTGCATGTGTTTCTCTATATTCGTGATCGTGAACACAGTGTCACCCGATTCAATATCCTCGGCGAGAATCTCCTGGGCTACTTCTTGTGGAGATCTGGCAGCGTCTTCGATGTCGAACCAGGGCGACCTTATGTGGAACCTTCCAAGATCATCCTTCCTAATATAACGTCCTGCACCCTTCTCAGGATGGTCCCAATACATCATTTCAATAACTTTAATTTGACCGCTGTTTTTCCATCGCGTGTATTCCGTACCAGCCCCGAATGGCGTACTATTAATTATTCTACAAGCCGCAACATCACGTGTAGCAGATCTTATCTGTTGACCATTTTCACATTTTGAAAATTCATCAAGCAACAATATAGCACACCGTCCACCGCTTAATGATACTGCTGTAGTTGATTCACCAGCGATTGTACTACTGTTCAACTCATTATAGATACGTAATTTTGTTCTGTTTTCACGCCCACGTATTAATACACCAGGCGGTCGCATCCATAAAGGCAACCAAGCATTAGTATAATCATGCTTCCAAAATAATGAATCTGAAACACCGTCTACTAATCCTTCCTTATGTGACATTTCACGTATTTCTGTTTTCTCTCTAAACAGCCACAACCAATGTAAAAAATCAAGAAATTCCCAACTTGCCCCCATTTCTCGTGATTTTTTACACAAAAGATCACCACCATTAGTAAATATTGTTTCTAACTCATCAGCAACCCTGTCTTGTACCGGCCACGAAATAAATGGATGATCAGCAATTTCTGATGGTTTCTTTCTGTGTGTTATTGGACAAATATCTTCCTGGTGGTATGTCCAAGCAAAAGTATTGAGCCAATAAAGAAAACTTTCTTTACAAGCTGCTAATAAATCTTTTTGCATCACCAGGTTATCTTCAGCTTCTCTCAAAATATTTTCACGATATTGTCTATTAGCAGCATCCCGTTTAGGAACTATCAGCCCAGTCTTCGGGCAATGCCAAAACTCTGGAAAGTCTGGAAAAGGTGTTGACAGTTCAGGTTTTTGTACGAATCCCTTTGGCATACTATTTCTTCCGCGCCATCTTGTTTAATTTATCCTTGTTCGCCTGACTTACTTTGTCAGGCACACTCGCATCTTTCTTCACTTCCTCATCATGGGTTCCGACCTTGCCCTCACACCTATCGAAAATCAGTTCGATCATCTGCTTGTCGGGCGGCGGCTGCTTCGTAGCATCAGTCACAGGATCAATATAAACATATGTACCGAGTGCCCTACGCCAGATCTGAGCAGCAAGTGCTCGTGCCTTAGTAACCTGTTTCGGCACGCCGCCTTCGACGCTTAGTATCTCTGTCTTTTCCTGTGCGATCTCTCGCAGAAACGTCGATAACAGGCGACCCGCTCGCTTTTTGTCTCCGGCTTCTAATTTGTCTTTTAGGTTTTTCTCTTTCATACGCTGCTCCACACCAACCCCACTCATGGTTAAGATTATGTGTTCTGCATGGTTCATCACACGGCTTATTATTACACCCACACATTATTTCTTTCTTGATTCTTCGCATCTTTGTATCCATTTCTTCATCACTTCTCCCTTTAAGAACGAGTATAATCAACCCAACCAGTAAGTACTGAATAACCATCAAGTGCGAAAGACAAATCCCCACCGCCAGATATCCCACTTAACATAAGATAGGCATGATTATCACTACTTCCATAAGCGGTCATATTACCGTGTCCTACACCACGGGCTGATGATGTATATTGAGTATGAAGAACATAATCCACCATTTTTGTAACAATACCCCCATTATCAAGTCGTGGATTAGTTGAAGTTAAGGCTGTAGTAAAATATTGCCTATAAATAGTTCCATATATTCCACCACATTGATTAGGACTATAATATTCTATGTTTACTACTGCTGTTTCCCAATTTCCACCTGCTATATCCCATAATTGCGTTGCAAATCCTTTTTTAGCAATTATTGACTCAAGGCTTTGAAATTCTCCGCCTTGTTGAAATCTTGCTACTTCTGCTCCATCCAACTTGAACACCATATCAGTGCTCGCAACAGCAGCATTGGGGTCTGCTGAAATTGTCAACTGAGAATCACCCGCCTTTATAATAGCGTCATTTCCGCTATCATCTACTAATTCTAAGGTTGCACTATTTCCGGCAAGTATTAGTCCTGCAAACGTGGGAGAACTCGACGTAAGCAGGGTCTGGTTATTATAAAGTGGATACAGCTTCATATGTCACCTATCCTTCCTGCACTATCGTCAGATTTTCTGTTGATGTTGACATAACAAACTCAAGTTTCTCAGCCAATGATTTTACTATATCAAGCTCTAAAGAAGCCAGAGGCAATAAATTTATTCCACTTTTTGCTGTACCGCCCAAACTCCAATATATATTTGTACCTTCAGGTATAATTGTTAAACGCCTCAAATCATCTTTGAAAACAATACCTAAAGTATTCAACTTCGCACTCGTTGTAGTAATTATTACCTGATCTGGTCCTGCTAAAATACTATATGCACCAGCACTACCTTCTTGAATCGTTTGTAATAGATCTCTAAGTTCTCTTTGGAGATTGGCTGTCGCCGGAGATATTCTCTCTCTGGTTAAGCCATCGGAAATAAATACATCGCTTGACATAATGTACCCCTCTCATAATATATAATTTCAATCGCAAATGCCACACACATCTACGCCACACTTTCTCTTTGGGAAACCACTCCCGATTGTTCTTGCACCATTCAGTAGTTAATAGGCAAACCCCCAGATTACCATCTATTTGATAACAAACATATTTCCAATATTTACACATGCTGTTTTTCTTCCTTCGGCTTGTCCCCTCTTAACTGTGCCTCAACCTCAAGCAACATATAACTATTGACAGCAACTGCATCGTTTACAATCTGTGCAAACTGCTGAAGCTGTTTATGTTGTTCTATAAGGAGTTCGTAGATCGGTTTAATTTGCACGCAACAATCCTCTCTCGATCAACAGACGGCTGCTTCTCTCACGAGCCTTTGCCAATTCAATCCGGCTGAGGTCTTTACGCATCTCATCCAGGTCAGCGATTCCGCATAATTCCCTATAAAACTGCCCGAAGGTCATGTCCTGCCCAGCTTCATCGAAACTGTTGTACAACATACGAGCCTTCTCAAGTGGAAACGCACCTTCGCCTGGTTTTCTCTGTTTCGTCTTGCGTGGGTTTGGGATCATGTCACTTCCTCATAGCTTTTTGTAATTTATCTCGCTCTTCAACAAGACAAACAGAACATAACCCCGGCGATTCTACTCTTGTGTGAGCCTCACAGTTCTTCATTAGACTTCTTTCCAAAGCACACTTTAATTCTTCTTGTGGAACGTCAAAGGATGCTATTACTGTACCACCAGCCCAGGGTTTAGGTCCGGTTACTCTATAGTCATTAATATATAGAGCTTTTCCTTCTGTCCCTGCTACTATTTCTACTTGCATCTAATCCCTTTCACTTCCTCAAATAATGAACAGTTTGAAGCTATTATACCTCGTAGTAGACCACAAACATTCTCAGACTTTTCTACTTTTGCCTGGTATCGCTGAGACATTACTGAAGTTCTCTCTGCACTTATCTCAACTTCTTCCATAAATGGTTGTCGAGCCATTCTGTCAGCTAAATGTTCAATCTGATTTTGTATAAAGCATACTTTTTATGAAACACATTTTGTACAATTCATTTCTCGCCCTTTCTATTAGTGGTTTCAAGAAAAATACCTCAATTTCCTGCCTGGGGATGAGGTCAACCCTCGTGTTCTGTGGCTCACACGCCACTAAAGCGGGGTAGCAGCCCCGTCAATGTTTCAATCTCCTGATCTTCGTTATGCAGCCAACTGGAATTGCACTCGCGTCTCGTGCATCAAACTGACCCGTCTGAACTGTATGACTTACTCGTAGTGCTACTTTATCCTTATTGATAAAATATCCCGCCGTCTTACACTTGCAAACTGGCAGATTGCTCGCAGACGCATCAGTATGCCAGGAACATGTAGCAAACGTGTCATTCCACTCAACTTCGATCAGTGTGTTCTTCTTCATTCGGTTCCTTTCGGTGGAATTGTGGCTCCACCAACCTCTTCAAGTTTGTTTATAAGGCATCTATACTCAGCAAGCTCAGTATAGCCGTCCATAGCCTGTCCTTGAGCACCGAGAGCAAGGATCTGACCGTCTGCCAGCCGTTTGATGTTAATCAACTTCTTTACTAATATTGCAATATCAGCCATCATACCCCTTAAAAAGATAGAACAAACACATGGCTTAAACTAATAAGTGCTTGCAATCACCTATCAATTCGAAATACTGCTGTTGCAACCAACATTGATTCCAATTCAAGCCATGTGTTCATTCTATCTTCATTTCAATCTCTATTATACCACAATCCAACTTCTCAGTCAAGCATAAAATAAATATTCTCCTTGATACCCACCCCCCTATCTAATCCCTACCAAACTGGTAGGGTACTCTATAGCGGGTCCATCTACTGTAGTATATATACTTCAGTAGACAGTACGAAGAAGTTCTTGACATAGTGAGGAAAAATCGTGTCTTCTGATCTACCAAGAAAGGGGGGTCCAACCTCCTCCCGCACACACGATGCAAGGGTACGACCGGGGGGCAAGCGTAAGCAAAAAGAAAGCCAGGCGTGTGTGCCTGGCTTGATGGGAGTGTGTGTGTGTGTGTGTGTGTGTGTGTGTGTGTGTGTGTGTGTGATTATTGATTTACTTCTTGTCTCTTGATAATATCTTGTATATCATCAATCAGACTTGCCCTCGCTATCGGCTTATCAAGATTGTACTCTTCGATGTCCCCGATTGTGTCTATCACTTGATTATCATTTGTTACAATAAGCAATTTCATTTTCTTATCCTTTCATTAAGTTATCATTGACTATACACAGTATACACTATATCATAACATTATGCAAGTATAATCTCACAATATTATGAAAATATATTGGCACATTATAGAGCGGGCGTGCGTATCTGATATGATTTATACTCTGTTGTGCGTGCGTTGCCCGGACACAGCCGACCCACCACTACATTATCAAACAATGTTTAACAAAGTAATCAAACTATGTACGATTACACTTGTAATCCCCGATTTTACTATAATCTACTATTGACCATTGCTTACTATCATATACTATACTCTTACTATACTATACTTTCTTTCTTTTTGATAGTATAAAGAAGGAATAGTATAGTATAGATAGTATAATGAGTAAAAGTTTCATAGGGATATTATGTATGTCAAGTCAATATACGTATATAAGGTAGTATAGAGTATAGCTCTTAATGAGTTTTATTTTTTTGGGTTTTACTATCATATACTATCATTTCGCTTGTAAACTCTTATACTATAAGCATTTATAATACCATAGTAAGCCTTTTCTTACTATCATATACTATCATATCGGCCTTGTTACTATCATTATCTACGTGATTATCAGACTAAGTGAGTGACATTAGCTTGACATATTACTGATTACTGTATATTTTCATAATATTACGAGATTATGCTTGCATTATGTTCTGATATGTGTTATACTTTACATATGAACAGAACAATTAAACTAAGGGAGATTGATTATGTTGTATCAAAAAGCTAAAATCGAAAACGGGCAAGTGGTCATTACTGAAAGTAAAATGATAGACCAGAGCAAATTGACAGGTGAGTGCTGGTTAATACAATTTGACGGCCTATCAGTCTGTGAAACCTGCGAAGTCAAAGACACGGCTGATTGTGGCGGTCAAGCCATACGAGAACAGCTGTTACAATAATAAACTCCGCAGCATTGCCCAGTTGTTACCCTGGGCAAGGCTATTGAGTTTATTCTGAGAAAGATATGATATGAAAAGGAAACGGCTGTTCCAAATATCTTGGCGAGGCTGGCACTTATCGCCGTTATTTATAATTGGGCGATATACATTACATTTTACTAACGGTATTGTGCTTGGTTATGATAACGCAGTTTGGCTGGTTGTTTATCTTGGTTGGCTGATTATCTCTGTTGATAATTGTTATAATAGGGGAGACGCGATTGACGAGACGGACATATGCAATTATACGCATATATGGGTTATCAAATATGCGAAATAATTAGGAGCTAAATCAATGCTATTTAACAATATTAAGATGCAGGATATGCTATTACTCGTAGTATTGGTATATTTGGCGTTATGCTAAGGGGATTAACTATGTATGATTATATACACACAAAACATCTTTGGTCGTTACGCATTGCGTTTTTTGGCTTAGCACTTGTTTTAGAAAACCGCAAAGCTAAATTTTATGGCGAATCACAAGGTTGGAAATTTAACTTATGTTTACGAAAAAATACTATTTTATAGGAGAAAACCTATGTGGCAATTAATTAAAGTACCAAAGACAGATTGGATTAAAGACAACAGCGGATATTATACCTTGATAAACTGGATTGACGATAATACTGTCCGGCTGGATGTAATGGGTATCGCAGATTCGATTAACCCCACGGACTATCCGGTTATCAGTTATCAAGGTGCGGCAAGTGATGTTCGCAAGCGTATGATGCAGGATTGGCCGATATTACTACAACCCGAACACGCGGCATATATCGGTGCAGAATTAGCTCGATGTGAGCTATTGAAAACAGATTATGTTCAAGATTAAAGGGGATTGATTATGAGTAAAAAAGAATCAACAGTTGACATAATCGCACGCGGTTATGAATGGATTTGTCCATCGTGTGAACATTTTAATACAGAAATTGAGATATTAGAAGTTGTAAAATGTGAACAATGCAAAGACTGGTTTATAACGAATCCAGCCGAACACGCTTACGGTAAATAACCAGACTGAATCAGCAGCCAGCCGGATGCAATGTCCGGCACTGGTTTTATGATAAGCATAATATTTATAGCTATAATAATCGTAGAAAAAAGGCTTGACTTACATTATCTAAAACGTTATAATAACATTATGGAAAATGAGAATATGAAAATGAACGAATACGAATGCGAATGTGGCTACGTTTGGCTTGATGACCATAACTACGGCTGCCCGATGTGCGGAACGCGGGACGATATTACTCGCCGCGATTATGCTATCGCACAGCCGGAATCGTTTGCTCATAGACACGGAGAATGATTATGAGAACTAATATTTTAGTACAATACCAGGGCGGCGGATATGACGGCTGTTATTGGGAATGGAATTACTTTTACATAGACAAGCAAGGAACGTTCCACGATATACAATCATCTGGACGTAAAGCCGTTACCAGTATTGAAAACGCCAAAGAATTATTTTGGGCTAATTGTAGTGGAACATATATCTATGATATGAGTAATAAAGACGACATCAAGACATTTAGCAAAGAAACGCACCCTGTCCACGTGTTCGGCGTTCTGCAATGGTTCAACGACAATGGGAACATCGAGTTTTTTGCAGTATGTTTGGCTTGTGAATGCGGAATAGATAGCTGTGATGATATGGTTATTGAGGATAAAGATTTGTTTTGTGTTGAATGTTATTCGTCTGGTGGGTGTCCCTGCTGCGAATCGTACGTAGGCGATACCGAGATTGTCGAAGTGAATCCAGACGAACACTACGACTTCAGTTATATCTGCTCTGATTGTAAAGAGTACCACGATGGCGAACGTGAGGATGAATCATTTGAAGACCTACGCTGGCAATCATTTTGCACGGGAACGCCAGATATGTTTTCAGACGAATTACGAGCGTTGTGGGTGATAGTTTAACACCGACCGCCCAGCGTTTGTCCAGTACAGTGAACGTCCGGGAACCGAATGTGGCCGATTGGCCGGAAAGTGAGGGTATAATGATGTATTGGCTGGGATTTACATTAGGTGCGGCACTATTGGCCTTAGTATTAGGTCTGATAGTGATAATTGGAATATGGCTATGGTATTACTGGAGACTATGATATGAAACCAACACATTACATCAGCAAAGAAACAAGCATCCTGGATGCGACAGGACGAGCCGCATGCGGCATCTACGTGAGCCGCGAGAAGTACGGTGACAGTGTGACGCGGAACCGCGAAGACGCAACATGTGGAAACTGTCTGCGTTCTAAGATATACAGGCAGCTCCCAGACCTGGTGACATGTGAACATGGTGTGATTGTCGGCCTGGATAGTACAGGTCGGAAACATAAATGTGATTGTAGAAAGTGAGGTAATGTAGATGAAGATTGTAAAACCTGAAAAGAAAGAATTAAAAAGCACATTGTTTGAGGATTTGAACGAAGGGGATTGTTTTTGGTTTGCGGCCGAGACTGATGCTAATATATGGATGAAAACCAATTACGAGCAAGATGCTGTTAACTTAATAGATGGGGAATATGGCTCCGACTTATGCGGTGAAGCAGTATATCTTGTCAATGCAGAAATCCATATCGTGGACTAAACCCCGCAAGCGAAAGCCGTCTGACTCCATAAACGGACGGCTTGAGCTTACTGAGTTTAATTTGAAAGAGTGTAAAATGAATCATGGACATCAATTTGATATAGCATTATCAGCAGAACACAAAGCAGAACAAGAACGCAAACAAGCAGAACGTGAAGCACGCGAGAAGCTGGAAGCTGCCGCACCTGATTTACTGGCTGCGTTAGAGAACTTTCCAGTTAAGTTAGAAAGCCAAACATATCAACAGTTTTATAATTGTTGTGTGTCGTGGATTAGAATAGATAGACAAACTGCCATTGAAAAAGCAAAATAACTGAAAGGGAAACAGATGCTAACAAAAAAAGATTTTAAGGCGGTCGCGGAGATTATCAAAACAGTAATCGGTGGTAAAAGTGATTGTACAAATTTTGAAATAGGCTGGCATGGTGCAACAGAAGATATTGCAGAACATCTTGCCGACTATTTCATAACACAAGACCCGCGATTCGACCGGGAACAATTTATGAAGGCCTGTGGATTGGGGGGATGAGAAATGAAAATATCAAAACTATGTCAAGAATGTACTCTGTATCGAGTCAAAACTTGTGTCGGTAGAGATAAGGTTAAGCTCGGCAAGCTGCCCTGCAAGAACTATGAACTCGACCCGCAGCTAATCTCAGACCAGGACATCGAGCCAGACAGTAAGCCACCATCTTTGAAAGACCGCAAGCCAGAAGTAGTCAGGCCGCTTGTACCAGACGTTGTGCTGCCCACAAACAAGGTGAAAGCAGCTAACTTCACGCGATTGGCCACGCAGCGGCTTACTAAGACCCTGGATGATATGCGTAAGCTCGGCAACCTATCGGCTCGCGGTAATTACGAATGGGAAAGCGAGCAGATTGCTATTATTGCCAGTAGATTACACGGTGCAGTCGATGATTTTGAAAAAAAGTTTCAGAAATAGCTTGACTTGGGTTATTGAATGTGGTATAATACTAAAATGAAAGGCCGTGACAAGATATGCCGATAGTGGCGAATGGCGGGTCGACACCGTCCGTTATTGGGATACCATCATGTATCTGATGCCAATAATGTAGGCAATCTTGCCACCGCCGACAAAATGAAAGTGAGGTAAATTATGGATGAGTATGAAGTAGAAATCGAAGAAACGTTAAGCCGTATCGTGACAGTAGAAGCAGAGAACAGTGATGACGCTGAAGACAAAGTACGAGAAGATTACGGAAACGGTGACATTGTTCTCGACAGTGATGACTTTCAAGATGTAAATTTTGAGATAGTATGAACCGTTTGATTACAGAAAACGAAGAAGAAGCTTATCGGCTATGTTCACCAGACCATTACGGGCTGGCTTATAAGAACGCAGCCTTGTTATTACACTGTCATTTGAACACGGTCTATGTGCAGCTCAAGCGACTCAAAGCTAAAGCTCCGCAGTTGTTCTATAAGGGTTTTATTCGACCACGAACTCCGCATACTGGTAATCTGAATGATTATGACAATCATGGAAAGATATTGTCTTATGAATCCTGGATGGATAACCACATTATAATGAAATTTTGAAAGGAACAGAAATGAAAGCAGAACAAGCAAAACCGAAACAGCAGTTTGTGCCAGTGATAGTCACGCTGGAAAGTCAAGAGGAAGTGGATTCACTCCATGCGATAGGTAACCATTGTAAAATTAGCCACGCACTTCCTGCATTACATAGTTGGTATATACAACTTAATCCTTTTACTACTGTCCACCGTAGTGAACTGTGGACCAAACTTAATGAAACAATACGTTAACACTAAGTCTTCGTAACAGAAGCATACATGAGGGGTAAAAAATAAGGTCTATGTGGAAAATACTAAATCTCTAATTGTGAAACTCCCAAGCGTCCCCTACTGCGGTAGGGGTAGCTTGTGAGCTTGAAACTAAATACAGAAATTAAATTTGTATCAGGCGTGGGGCCAGCCCGAGCCAAGTTGTTCAACAAACTCGGCGTGTATACCGTTGAAGACCTGCTGGAATATTTTCCGTATGCCTGGGAGTTCGGGCCAGATGATGCTGCTATTAGGCAGCGATTAGTAGAAGTTATTAAGCATAAGAATGAGAGGGTGAAAGAATGAAAAACTTTCCGGTATTAGCTTTAGAACGTTTAGAAGTAACATACATTGACATTGTAGATAAACAATATGCAGCCTCGGGAAGACCAATACTTAACAAGTTATTTACATTTGCCCCTAAAGTTTGGAAATATATATGTTTCCCTGTTTCACAAGGAGGAAAAGAGGATTTCATGGCTTTTTATGGGGCAAATAAAGAGGCATCGTTCGATTGGGTCAGTGTACAGGAGGATGATATGGTCTTTAACGTTTTCTTTGTTGACCATCCACAGTGTCAATTTGACCAAATTAAGAAGCGTTGGCGAATCATTTATACGCTTCAACAAGCTACACTATTATAATCTGTGGGTCGGTGGCAAGCGTGCGAATAAATTTCATAAAACTCAAAGAAAAAGCTTGACTCAGGTGCTGGATTGTGGTATAATACTAACAATCGAAGAGCAAATAATCTGAAAGGAAAACTATGGATATACAGATATTCGACAAACTTGTAGAACGAGAAACACAACGAATGAAAGACGTGATGTGTAGCAAGTCAGCGGACTACGCTGACGGGACCGATAAACTGTTCAATTTCAAGCTCGCGGCTGAACTGGACGGCATATCACCTATTGAAGCTCTACGTGGCATGTGGCTCAAGCATCGCTGTTCGCTTCGGCAGGGGTTGGATGAACTGTTAAATGGCAAGGATTGTCGTCCTGAAGCCTGGTGGGTTGAGAAACTTACTGATGATCGTAATTATAGTATGCTGCTTCAGGGTTTGCTAACAGAGAAGTATTTTGAGTTCATCGTTCCTGAAGGGTGGGTGATATGCCTTTATGGTGGTCGTGGTGATGATTGCGGATGGTATGTTTGTAAAAAATCACTTGATACATCATATTTTGGTCATGATGATATGTATCTGCGTAAAGACGAGATGCTCCATACTCGTAATGGTACAGGCAAAGGAGATGGTCACAAATTCGGCGAAGCTCCCGGCTACTGGCCAACAGAAGCAGACGCGAAAGCTGCGTTGCAGCAGTATTTGGAAAAGCAAGATGTGGCAGGATAACGTAAATGGACTGTTTGAACTTTGTGGTGGCATGTTTGTTATGCTACATTGTCTTAAACTCCGTAAAGACAAAAAGGTGAGGGGTGTTAGTTTTGTAGCAACAGGTTATTTTGCTCTATGGGGTTTTTGGAACATGTATTATTATCCGTTTCTTAGACAGTGGATGAGTTTAGTTGGTGGCTTACTTATTGTTGCGATGAATGTTTGGTGGATTATAATGATGGCTTATTACATACGAAAGGAACGAAATGAACACAAAGATTGTAACGTATACAGGTAAATCTTTTGATTTACTGAACCCATCTCCAGATATGGTTTGCATTGAAGATATTGCACATTCACTGGCGAACATGTGTAGATATACAGGTCATGTTCGGCAGTTTTATTCGGTAGCTCAACATTGTGTATTGACGGCTATGGCCGACTTGCCGGGTGATTCGTTAAAAAGATTATTACACGATGCTGGGGAAGCTTATGTTGGGGATATTGCAAGTCCCTGGAAACAACTTCTTCAAGTAGATGTACCTGAAACCGTCAGTGTAAACCAGCATTACGTACCAGTTCATGAATGGGAAAGTAAAATTCAAAAGATTATTGGAACAGCGTTAGGGATTGATCTTAGCTATTCTGCGGAGGTTAAAATAGCTGACGATCACATGTATTTTACGGAAATTCGGGATTTGATGCCCTTATCTGAAGAGTTTAGAAGATGGAGGGGAAACTTGAAACCTTTAAATAATAGAATAGAATGTTGGAATCCTTCAGTAGCAGAAAAAACATTCTTGTTTATATATAATAAACTTAAAGGGGAGAGAATAGTATGAGCCGAGTTCTCATAATTCCAGATTTACATGAACCATCTACACGCCCTGGTGCTTTACAGTTTTGTAAAGCTATAAAAAAAGAACACAAATGTGATACAATCATATTCATTGGTGATGTGACAGATTGGCACTCAATCTCGTTTCACGCACACCATCCCGAAATGCCGGGGCCAAAAGATGAGTTCAAACTTGCTTCTAAATGTCTTAAAAGGTGGCATAGAGCATTTCCAAAAGCAAGGATATGTTTAGGAAACCATGACAGACGAATTGTAAGACTTGCTGAATCTGTCAACATACCTAAACAGTTTATTCGAGGATATGGAGAAACTTGGAAAACACCTGGGTGGACTTGGGGACATGAATTTATCATTGATGGTGTTTTGTACTCACATGGTGAGGGTGCAGGTACAAGTATGTATCCAGCATATAATAAAATGAAGAAAATGGGAATGTCATGTGTTCTCGGTCATTTTCATGCTGCTGGTGGAATTAAGTGGCTTGTGAATCCATTACGCAGGATGTTTGGGATGGATGTAGGGTCATTAATAAATGATAAATCTATGGCGTTTGCTTATGGTAAGTTTGCTACTATCAGGTCAGTATTATCAGCTGCTGTAGTTATTGATGGAATACCACAGCATATTATAATGTGTTGCGGCAAGGGTGAGAAGTATCACGATAGTAAATTCAGGAGTAGAAAATGAAAATCACAATCAAAAAACCAATTCAATTAAGAATAAAAGAAATTAAACTTCAAAACCTCAAACCAGGGACAGTAGTTCAGCTTGATTCTTCTGTAAAAGCTATTGTTATTGAAAAAGTTAATGATGCAGGAAACACATTAATGCTCTTAACTAATAATGATGCCTGGTGGTTTAGCGAGGCTGGTGGATGGGGAGATGAACCTATTACAAGAGTTCTTGGTAAAATTACTGAGATTATTGTGGAGTCAGTCTAATGAGTAAGGGCGATAAACGCAGACCACGCAGTACAACCAGAGAAGAGCAGAACCTTCGTGACTTGTATATGAATGGTAGGATTGGTTTTGCTACTTATGAAAAGAAATACAAAGCATTAATGAAACGTGGTTTAATTAAAAGAGATGGGTTGCGAATTGGTAATACTTTTCGTAATAAGTCTTCATGACGTGGACACTGTGCGAGGATTTAAATCCTCGCATATCTCCTTAATGAAAGGATATTGAAATGAATGTCGGCCAGCTTAGAGCAGAACTCGATGAATACGACCAGGAAGCCTCAGTGAAAGTTCATGGTGGTGACATTGTTGATATAGAAACCTTAGATGACGGTATTGTATTAATATCAGGAGAATATGATGACATTAGTTGATGAAATTCAAGTACAACATAATTCTGAACTACGCAAGCGTGTGTACCGAACTATACAATCTATGTATAAACTATTCAAAGGTTCGGCACGAAACATCCAGGTTGTAGATAGATATATGAACATCTGGAAGCCGCTGGGTGGTAAAATTAAAGATGTAGTCGAGTTTCCCTATGAATCTAAGAAGGGTAGTAAGGCTGAGAAAAAGAACGCTGCACAATGTTTGTTTGCGTTAGTAACAACTATGATCGAAACCTGGCACAAGTATTGTGAAGAAGACTTATCACCTACGCAGCGACAAAAGTGTGTGAAGACATTGGAAACGTTGTTTGATAAGATCGAGTTTATTACTTCACATCAGCTTGATCTGCCAATCCAGGGTTCTGATGAAGCTGGTTACGAGTTTAAGCCGCCGAAGGGGGAATGATGAAGATTGAAATAATTTTTCACACATCATCAACACCTAAAAAATGTATTAATGTGATTGCTGTTTATACAAAAGGTGATCTATTATGTGTTGAATATAAAGATGCGTTAATTATGAAATATCCACTTTGTAATGTTTTTAGTATTGCAAGTTATCACCATGATCATCTTGGAAGTACAAAAAATGTATAAACAAATTAATCCAATTTTAGATTTTAGTGTACGACAGCTCTGTTTTAGAGCATATACTAATCATCCTAAAGGCTGTCCCAATTATAATCATAAAGTTGGATGTCCACCAATCAGCAGAACCATTGATGAAAAAATTAATTTAAGCAAACCTGTATTTGTTATTTGGAGTGTTTTTAATTTTGCTGCTCATTGCAAAAAAATGAAAGAAAAACATTCTAATTGGTCAAAACGTCAGATTGAATGTTGTCTTTATTGGCAACCGACGGCCAGGAAACAATTAAAAGAATATGTTCATAAATTTTTATTAGAACATAAAAAATTTATAATTATAAACTGTCCTGAAGGTGATGGCGTAAATGTAACATCTACAATGAAAAGTATAGGCATTAATTTAGAATGGCCCCCTGTAAACATAACTTATCAAATTGTATTAGCTGGATATAGTTTATGAACTGGCAACAGATCTTAGCTAAATATCATTACCCAACAACAGCCGTCACGCTCGACTTCGAGAGTTACTTCGATAAGGATTACTCGCTGAGCAACCTCAGCTACATCGAGTACATCTGCGATGATCGGTTCGAGTTCAGTGGGCTGGGTGCGTTTGTAGCAACGCAACCGTTTGGCGATCCTGAAAACTGTTGTTTTTTTACACCAGAACGTATCGAAGATGCAATATCTTTCTTACAGAATAATTATGGTAAGAACCTCAAAGGCTGCACACTCGTCGGCCAGAACCTCATGTTCGATGCGATGATTCTACATGAGAAGTTCGGCATCACGCCGAAGTATACTGTGGATACCCTGAATTTGGCGAGACACGAAGACTCCAGGCGACCAAATAAACTTGAGAAACTGTGTGAATGTTATGATATAGGAGTACAAAAAGGTGACAATACATGGATAAAAGGTTTACACTGGCGAGACATGTCGCCTACGCAGCAACAGAAAGCGGCAGAATACTGTCGTGGTGACACCATTGCCACTACTTTGTTATTTAGATTACTACTCCCACTTCTTACGAATCCAGCGGTGGAGTTGCCACTCCAGCAACACACCCTGGAGATGTTCCTGATCCCGCAGTTCGAGTTTGACTTCGAGCTTGCTAAAGAGATTATAACAGAGATGGAAATTGAATTATATAGTGCTCTTAATAAAGCCGAATGGGTGTGGAAATATAAATTAAAAAAACATAAAGCAATAATTGAAACGATCAGATCAGCACAATTTGTTAAAGCATTAGCCAGCGTGCTTCCTAAAGGTGAAACTGTCGGGATGAAAGCTGGTAAGATTGGCAACATTCCAGCACTTGCTCAAGACGATCTGTTCTTTCAACGGCTTCTCATACATCCAGAAGCAATAGTACGCGAGCTTGCTCTGGCTCGCAAGGCTGCAAAGTCGTGGCCTACTTGGATCAAACGAGTGGAATCTATGCGACGACAGGCTGAACTTCGGGGGGGTAAGCTCGCCTGTCCACTACTTTACTACGGTGGGCATACTGGGCGTGACAGTGGTACACAGAATGTGAACATGCAGAACTTACCTGGGCGTGGCCGTGCTGGTGCTGGAACTCCAGAGGTATTACAAAAAATAAGAAATTTACTAAAGGCTCCAAAAGGATGAAAAGAACTTGCACTAAATGTAAGAAAACTAAATCTTTATCTGAATTTTATAAAGATAATCATTTGAAAAGCAAGCTTAGCTCGTGTTGTAAAGTTTGTCTTAAAGAAAAATCTCGAAAGTATAAACAGACTCATAAAATTGAACATGCTAAATATATGAAAAAATATAGAAAAACTTTTATGGGTTATCTTCGCCAACGCTTTCACGAAATGAAGAAACGCTGTACTAATCCAAATTATAAACAATATAAAAACTATGGTGGCCGTGGCATTAAATGTTTGTTCAAAAATGCTAACGAATTTATAGATTACATTATTAATGAATTACAAGTTAATCCACATGGATTGCAAATTGATAGAATTAATAATGATGGTAACTATGAACCTGGAAACATTAGGTTTGTAACCCATGACGAAAATTGCAGGAATAGGTAAATAATGATCCTCGGAATTATAGACTTTAAATTGAGAGCACCGAAATGAAGTGTTGGTGGTGTGAAAAAGAACTCCACAAAGGCTTGGGTGGTTATTATGAACGATGGAGTCTTGCTATGCTCGCTCATATTGCTGGATACTTATGTGTAGAATGTTACGACAAAAAATGGTTAGTTCGTATAAAAAGATTTTTTAATCATTTATGGAAAAACAAAATATGATCCTCGGTATTATAGACTTAGCTCAGATAGAAGCTCGCATCCTCAGTTGGATTGCCGGGCAAGACGACCTATTGAAAGGATTTGCAGATGGAGAAGATATATATAGTGAGTTTGCTACTACTTTATTCGGCGTACCTGTACGTAAAGCACGCAAAACTGATCCAAAAGAGATCGGGAAAATTCTTACTATCCGAAGGGGATTTGGTAAAGATGCTATCCTCGGACGCGGTTATGGAATGGGAGATCAGAAGTTCTTTGATCGCTGTTTATCAAATGCTGATCTTAAACCGCATTTTGATTCTGGCGAGTATAATTTTGTTTTTATTCAAAAATTAGGCAAACTATATCATAAAAAATATCCTAAAATTTCTAAGTTCTGGACCAACATTGAGAAAGCTTTCAGGTGGGTGGTGAAGTATCCTAATCAAATAACAACATATACTTTAAATCATCAGTGGCTTTCAAAAAAGAAAGAACCTTGTTCAGAGCTTGCTAAAAAGCTTATGGTTGATCATTTTATATTCCGCTTTTGGAACGACAACGGTATGGTTAATATCCAGCTACCATCCACTCGTTGTCTGAAGTACCCCCAGGCCCGGATCGTCAAAGATAGACGTGGTGGTAAGCTCAAGTACAAGAAGTATTATCTCTGGGGTGGCTCGATTACTGAGAACGTGGTCCAAGCGATTGCTCGTGACATATTCGTTGAGGGTGTGCTGCGATTGGACGCTGCTGATGTGTCTGTGATTCTTCGCAGTCATGATGAGGTTGTGGTGCTATTGCAGGAAAAAAATGCAGAGAAATCTTTAGAAAAAGCGATTGATATATTTTGTGTTAAGCCAAGCTGGGCAAAGAGTTTACCGATAGCTGGTGAGGGTGAGTTGACACCTTATTATAAGAAATAGCTTGACTGAGAAGTTGGATTGTGGTATAGTACTAAAATGATGAAAGGAACCAAAATGAAAACTAAAGAACAGATTCAAAAAGAAATTGAAGCGTTAAAAACAGTCCGGCCAAATGTACGTCCAACAAGTATGTTCGGCGACGATAATCTGGGTAGTGTTGACGCTCAGATTGCTGTGCTCGAAAGTGATTGGGATGATAATGATATTTATGATAGATATGATAGAACCAGTTCATCAGAATACATATTAGATGCAGCACTCGCCGCACGTGGCTGGATAGATGATGAAGAGGATGATGATTGTGAGGGACTGGCTTGTGAGTGGCCGTTGAAAGAATGAACCGACGAGGCTTCCTTAAAAAACTGGGTATTGTTTGCGGGGCTACGATTGCGTGTCCGGCTGAGTTATTGAAGAGTAAGCCCGGTCCTAAGCCCGGATTTTATGACGTTAAATTTGAACCAGGATGGCGTAAACATTTATGGAAGAGTTATTATGCTACATATAAACCAGCAAATAAAAGATTATTAGATCAACTTAGGGCAGCATTTTTGGTGCACCCATTTGAGCCACCATTTCGCTGGTAAATTAACATGAAACGACGCACCAAAGCACTACAGTACGCTGACATCGCTGATGCGGTGAAGTGTATAAACGAGGGTAAGAAAGTGAAACGCAGTACATACAAAGATGGTTCAATTCCGACTAAGTCAGTTGTGCCAGTACGTTGTCCTTATCCTGAAAAAGATGTAGTGCATGACTGTCTGGTGTGGTTACACCGACACCATATTATGTGCAACCGTCATGATGCTGCTTCGTTTCAGAATGATCGCGGACAGTGGGGTGTGTATGGTATCAAGGGTGCTGGTGACATCATCGGCATAGTTGGTGACTATGGTACACATTTTGAGATTGAATGTAAAGCTGGCAAAGGTGGTAGGCTTAGTCCTGGTCAGCAGAAACGAAAACATGATGTTACTTATGCTGGTGGTATCTATCTCATAATACATGGAGTTGAAGAACTCGAATATCATTATTTTGGAGATTTTGTATGAATTTTGTAGATAAAATTTTTGAATACGAACTATCGTTAATCAAGAGTAAAGAAACCAAACAATTCGTCCTCGACGTGTTCGATAAACTCTGCCCGGACTACTTCTGGACCTGCCCATGCAGCACGTCAGGTAAGTACCACCCGCAGGTGTCACTCGGTGAAGGTGGTCTGGTTCGGCATACTAAGCTCGCTGTGTGGTGGGGGATTGAATTGCTGAGGGTGTTGAGTGAAGAGCCTGAATTGAAAGATATTCCTACATTACAAGATGAGGTTGTTGCAACACTTCTGCTACATGATCTGCTCAAGAACGGTAAAGGTTTGGGTCCAAATGGTCGTCCGCTTGAATCTGGTGTAACAGGGACACACGGAGTAACGCTGGCACAGAGAATAGTTAGCGAAGAACTTGACAATGAATTAAGTCTTGAATCTTGCGAGAGAATATTTGATGGAATTGCTGGTCACATGGGTGTTTGGACAATCGATCCCTTTTACAGGCCAAGTACAGCTTTCGCCAATCTAATCCACCTGGCCGACTACTGTGCCAGTCGTAAAGTTGATGACATATATGCAGTATTACAAGAGGAAAAAGAAGTATGACAGATAAAATAAACTTCTATAATCATAAACCAGAAAGTGAGTTTATAAAATATAAAGCAGAATACCCTCATGTTCCTGAAAAGCAATTAAGGGATGAGTGGGAAGATAATTCTGGTGATCTACGTCATTCAAGGTTATGTGCAGAAACAGGTCAGTGGCCATAGTAGGAAAAAACAGAATGAACATATTACCAACAAATTATTCAATGATTGATACTGGTTTAAGTTTTAGGGGATGTCCTGTTTTTCTTGGTGCAGATCATCGTGGACGAACACCAGACAGGCTGGTACTTACCTTATTAGATCGGTTTCTTAGAGAGAATCTACCAAAACAACTTATTGAAATGCTAACAAATTATTCAACTGGTGCTTTAGTAAGGGGAGCTATCCCAGAAGGAGAGAAAAATGATAAGACTTAGTGCGTCAGCAATAGATAATTGGAAGTCCTGCCCGACCAGGTGGCTGAACTCGAACATCCACAGGGTACGCAAGGTTGAAGAAACTGATTCTCGTAGAACAGGTACATCCTGGCACAAGGTCCATGAACTGAATCGTGATATGGACGAGATTACAGAGTACATCAACGAGCAGTACACTACAGTCCCACCATACAAAACAGCCGAAGAGTGGGAGATCGAGCGAGTGATTCTGCTCTACTGCTTCTCAGGATATAATTGGTACTATGACCAACAGCCGGACCAGTATACAATAGTAGCAATTGAAATTGAGTTCGAGATGCCACTGTATGATGCTGACGGTAATGAGATCAAAGGTGTTACTGTCGTAGGTAAGATCGACCAGATCGTGCAGGATGAATATGGTAATCTCTACGTGCGTGAGTTCAAGAGCACGAGCCTGACTATTAACGATGAATACTGGGACCATCTGAATCTCGATCCGCAGGTTAGCATTTACGTCCAGGCTGCGAACTGGCTACGAGTTAATGGTATGCTTGGGGAGTATGGTATAGGCAATCGAACACCGATGATTCGACGCGTGCTTTACAACGTATGGCACAAACCGAAGATCGGCCCGAAGTTTATTACACAGAAGGCCAGCAAGGAACTGGTCGAGACTGGGGTGTATTGTGAGCAAAAATTTAAAATAATTGATGGATTAGAAATATTTATTAACAATGTTACAGCAATTATCGAGCCGGGCAAGAAAGAAGGCACATTCGCTATCTATGAAACGCCAGACATGTTCGGTGCACGTCTGCTCCAGGATGTTGTGGAGCGTCCCGAGTTCTATTTCCAACAGAAGGAACTCTGCCGCACTCCTGAGCAGATGGTGAAGTTCCAAGCAGAACTGCTTAATATCTACACGATGATGAAGTACCAGCTTAAGAATGAACTGTGGTACACGAATGACAAACAGTGCAATGCCCGGTTCCGGTGTGAGTACAAAGCGTTGTGTGATAATGGCGTTGTGGTTGATCCTGCTGATCCCCCGGATGGCTATGCTGTAAGAAAACAGCTTGATAATTGTGAAGTATGTAAAGGAGTGAAGGGTGGTGTTCGTGGTAATGAAAATATAATAGATGGCGTGGTGATGTGTGATTATTGCCATGCAGAACAAATGAATAAGGAGAAAAAATGATAGACAAACCCCCATCAACTAAAAAGAAAACCAGCTTTAAGATAGTCAACTGGACCAACGAGAACCAGGGCCAGAAGATCCTTCTCTATGGTGTATCTGGCATTGGTAAGACCACCTTAGCTTCGCTCATTAAGAACGCTGCTTACATTCCAACAGACGATGGCGGTCGGTTGATGGGTACGCTCAAGGTAGTTGAAGGCATCACTGACTTCGCATCGGTCCGGCTTGCATTGCAGAGTAACATCTGGAAGCCAGGTATGACAGTGATCACAGATAATGTCACTGAGCTTGAACGCTGGGCAATACCACATATGTTCAAGACCGTACCCAAGAATCAGTCCGGCGGGATTGTTAAGAACATCGAAGATTACGGCTACCATAAAGGCTATCGTCGCTGGTACGATATTATGGGTCTGATCTTGGGTGATTGTTCTGAACTGATCCGACGTGGTGTGAATGTTGTGATGGTAGCACAGTCCACAATCTGCAAGAGTGTCCAGGCCGGGACTGAAGACTTCGTGAAGGAAGGTCCGGCTCTGCATCACGACAGGAACGTGTCCACGATGAACGCATATGTAGAATGGGCTGACCACGTGTTGCGGATCGCTAACTGTAGTGTGATAGTGGATAAGGGCAAGGCTGGCGGTGATTCTAACGAGCGTGCTGTGTATGTGCACCCGCAGCCGCATTTCCATGCTAAGAGCAGGACTATTGGCAAGGAATTTGACGTTGTTACGTTTGCAGATGTTAATGATGATTCGATTTGGCGTTTAATTTTTGGAGAATGATATGGCGAGTGCATTTAGAAAATGGTTAATAGAAAAAGCATTTCCTGATCCTGCAACGCAAGGGCTTGTTCAATATGAATATTGTGGAGAGGGTTGGCAAGCAGCTTTGAAATGGTATCAATCAATTGCAGCAGGATGTGAAAAAGATTGCCAAACAGATGAAGATTATAAAACTTTATATTTTCATTTAAAACAAGTATTAAAAAATGGGATACAAGAAGATTATGGTATGCCCCCGTTAGGAGATATTTAATGACAATCCAGCTAAAAGGCAGAAAAGTATTACCCAACGCACCGTGTCCGTGTGAGTCCGGGTTGAAGTTCAAACACTGTCACGATGATTTTGCTAAGAAAGCAGCATGTGAAGCTGTCGTGCGTGAGCACATGTTCCACCTGATTATTGCTGAGAAGATTAAAAAGGGGTTGATCTGTCAGCATGGTGTTCCGACAGGCGAGAAGTGTGTTGATTGCGTGGGTCCACAAGAACTTGAATTAGAGGGAGAAGATGATGATTAGATTTAAACACGGCCATATTGTAATTGATACAAGAGTAACACCAAGTAAATCCATAGCTGTAACTGACCTTGACGATATAATAGTGGAAGGAACTATGTACTGGGGTGGTGTTCCTATTAAAACGTTTGATAAAGAGCGGTTAATTAAAATAATTTATGTTCTTACAGATGAAAAACTTGCAAATTTAAATAAATATATGTAAAAATATTTACTGGAAGGAAAAACATGAAACAAAAATTGTACAAAGTTAATTACGCAAGAACTTCATCGGATGACCCTATATATTTTAGTGCCAGTAAACTTTCTGATGTAATAGATAGGATTAATCCAGATAAGGAGATTCGTAGTATTAATCTTTTAGGTAAAATTGAACACATAACCAATTCTTGAAAGGAAAAACATGGGAAAATTAATAGACCGCGAGGGTACGTTCCGTACCAAGAACATCGTGGACGGTGGCCTGGGACAGACATCAACAGGTCTGCCGCAGTTGTCCCTCTCGTTGAGGGCTGATGAGATCTACGACTTCGATGAGAAGTGCTGGGTCCCCTGGGATGATGTTGAAGAGCGTGAGATCACCGCGTATCTGGTGCTTGTAGGTAAGAAAGACAACGAGATCTTCCATTGCAAAGCAATCGAGAAGGCACTTGGCTGGGATGGTGCGTCACTGAGTTCGCTGAATGACATCGACTATCAGAACTCTGGCATCCAGTTCACTACTAAAGAAAACGAATACGACGGCAACACCACGATTCAGGTAGCTGGTATCAACCACTACGATGCAGAGCCTGGTCGCACAGTTCAGAAGCTCGATGCAGCAGAGGTCAAGGGACTTGATGCTAAGTACGCTGCGTTTTTCAGGAAGCGTTCTGGCGAGAAGAAACCGAAGACTGTCGGTAAGCCAGTTGTGCCTGTTGTGAAGCCGAAGGCAGCACCACCTACAGACGATCAAGTAGCTGAAGCAGAGGATGTACCTGAAACAACATCATTAAGAAGTGTGTCAGAACGAGCCAGCGAAGCACCGCCGAAGAAAACAGCGAAGCCACCTAAGAAGACTGCAAAGCCGAAGAAAGCCACTAAAGCTGATAAGTGCACACAGACAGAAGCCTGGGTAGCTTGTAAGAAGGCTGCACCTGAATCTGTTACTGAACAACAGCTTGCTGATCTTTGGTTGAAAACTGTTGAAGCTAATGCTCCAGACGGCGACGAAGATCAGTTGTCACCTGAAGGCTGGGCTAACATCAGACGGATTGTAGTTGCACAGGTTAAAGATGATATACCGTTTTAAAGTTTCCTAACATGGACGCTGGTGGGTGGATAAATTATATTTCTGGTGTGAAATAGCCCTTCCTTAACATTGTCGACCACCAGCGTCGGAATAATATGCTAAACCTATCTGATCAGTTCACAACATATCAGGCCAACATGACCGAGGGCATGGTTCAGCTTCTCGCGGACGACCTCAACGCGAGCACTGATGCAATTAAAGCCCTCGGTGTTGGCTTCTGGTTCCATGAACAAGCCTGGATCTTCGCCGAGCGAAATGCTAAGGGCGAGATCATCGGCTTGTTAAGACGATATATGAACGGTAAGAAATATATGGTGGAAAGTTCCAAACGTGGACTTTCATACATTTTAAACCCAGATTTTAAGAAAGGGAAAAAGCATGGACGATCATTGCTCACTGATTTCATTAGAGTTTCGACCGCAGGTGTTAAATGTCCGATCTGTGGGCGACCTGATTGGTGTCTTGTCTCACGACAAAACCCGGAAGATCCAAGTGAAGTTATATGTCCCAGATCTGAATACAAAACCAAAGACACAATACAAGTGGGTGATGCTGGATGGTTACATATCCGGGATGGGAGTAAATCAGCTAACAAATCAAGCAAGAACAATAGTTTATTATCAAGTTCATCGCACCCGATCCTTGTGGTCGAGGGTGCGTCGGATGTTCTCGCGGCTCACGACCTGGGTTTCGTCGCTGTGGGTAAACCTTCGGCTACCGGAGGAATCACTGGGCTTACAAGAGTTCTTAGAGGGAAAAAGACAATAATCATAGGTGAGAATGATAGTGGTGCTGGCGAGGAAGGGATGGAGGTTACTTTCATTAAACTTCAAAAGTTCTGTAAGCAAGTATCTAAGATCATGCCGCCGACCGGAGTTAAAGATCTGCGTGATTGGGTCAGACATGGGCTAACGAATGAAGAGTTACTTAAATACATCGACACTAATGCGGATACTAAAACTGATGATGATCTTTTAGACAGTCCATTGTCTTCAACTATAGCAGAACAATGGCTTAAAGAGTTACACATTGATGGTATCTATACTTTATTTCGACATCATCGCGGAGAGTTCTGGCGGTATGACGGCGTGCGTTATAAGAAGGTTGAGAAGGATATATTAGACAGTAACCTTCGTGATTATGTACGAGATAAATATTACATTGAAACAAAAAAAGTGAAGGATGAAATAGTCACATCACGCAAACCATATCTTCGTGATGAGTATAAATTTCGAGGGATTAAATATGAACTCAAAACTGCAACCCAGATACGCAACGGTTCGGATGTAGATGAACCGTTTATTATTGAGGGATATAAAAGCACGCTTGAATTTGATCGTGAGAAACAGATTGTATTTAAGAACGGTGTGTTAAATACAGAAACAAATAGTTTTACAAAATTAAAACCTGAACTTTACATTACGTCAACTGTACCCTGGAATTATGATTCTGATGCTGATTACCCGCTTTGGCAGGTGACGTTGCGAGACTGGTGGGGTGAAGATAATGATTCCATTCGATTACTACAACAATGGTATGGTTATAACCTCATTGCTACCAATTACTTAGAAGCTATGATGATCCTGTTCGGCGTATCAGGGTCTGGCAAGAGCACAATAACAAAAGTTTTATATGAGATGTTGGGAAAAGATAAGTGTACGCCGTTAGAATCTCAAGATCTTAAATATACTTTTGGTATGGAAAAACTTGTTAATAAAAACTCAGTAATATTTTCTGAAGATCAAGCAACAAAAAAAGCTGATGCTGATATGATCCTTCAAGTAATTAAACGATTAACAGGTCGTAATATTTTTAGTGTTCGTGTTAAATATGGCGTTTCTTATGATACCGAGCCGTTTGCCCGGTTGACTTATGAGTGTGATGTGCTACCACGTTTCGTTGATAATGCACAAGCCCTGGAACGCAGAGTTAACATGCTCTACTTCGGTAGATCTTTCAAAGATGCCCCGAATGTTTTATTGAAAGAGCAGCTTATAAAAGAAGTCCCAGGCATCATAAACTGGGCTATCGAGGGGTTGCGTGATCTGAAGCAAACTAATAAGTTTATAGTGCCAGCGACTTCAAAAGTTGCTAAAGAAGAACTACGATATATGACATCACCGATGGCAGCAATGGGTAAACAATGCTTTAACTTTGACGATTCTAATGCTTGGGTTTCTAATGATCAACTGTTTGACCTGCATCGAGCTTGGTTTAAAGAAAGTGGTTATTCAGTCTACAGTCGCGTCTGGTTTGGCAGAACATTTTCTGTTGTCTTCCCGCGTTTGAAAGATATTGTAAGAGATAAAGTTCGTGGTCGCAAGAGTGTGTCGATATTACCTGATGCGGCGGTGAGATATTTGGAGAGTCCAACATGAGATTGTTAAAACGATTAAAACGGTGGGTGTTTCCATCAAATGCTATAACATTAGAGCAAATGAAAGAATTACTTTATTATACTTTAGTACATTTTGTTACTGAAGATTTCCACCTTGTACTTGATGAAAAAGAACAATTTATAAACGTATGGATTGATAATGATTATTATCCAATACCCTTTGAGGTAATGGTTCTTTTTGAAAATAAAAATGGTGCACGTAGCTTTGTAAATTATGTTAAACTTCAATTAAGAAAAGCAGGTGTTGAATGAAAGACAAGAAAAATTTATTGTTGGTGGTAGCGTGCGTTATCTGTTTGACAGTAATCAGTTGCCAATCGGTAATGGACAGAGTAACGCCATGTGAAGTATCGGAGCAGACGTATGAATTTGTAACTGGTTCCCTGGATGGTTACAAAGAAGTCACTTCATTATATGATGTGAAGAAACTTCGTAACAAAATGATTATACAGCATCGCACATCTCTTGTTGACCTAATGCGTATGATTGAAGATGAAAACTACGCATACGGCGATGCCAGAGATTCTGTTCTGGCTGAGATCAAGGCTGCTCAGGAGCTTCAAGAACTCGTTATTGGTGGCCCGAATACAGATTTCAGTTTGCTGGGGATTTTAGCTGGATTCACAGGCGGTACTGCTATAGGTAGGATGATTAAACGTAAAGGTGACTATAGCCCGTCAGAGGTAGAAGAGGTCGTGGCTAAGGCTAAGAGAAGGGCAGACTGATGATCCTACACACACGAACACAACTGATGAACTGGTTAGAAGAGAACGCCCCCACAGCATCCATACGTCGGGCTGTGGGGCAGGGGTCGGTCGAGTTCTTGGGGTGGTTCTCCACTTTGCCAGGATCTAACTTTTCGGGCTGGGTGATAATAGTGAGATCCACTATTACTACTTTAGTGTGGCATGTTGTCGTTAGATTGAGTCCTCTTACTAATGTAAGCTATTGTGTGTGGGTGCTTGATGAAGACCCACCCTGGCAACATTATAATTCTGGAAATTCTGCAAATCCATTCATGCAGGGAGATAATCCTGAACAATACAGACAAAATCGAGAAAACTTTAAGGCTCAGGGATGCACAACGTTACATCAAGAAGACATATCATCTTGATATAACAATTACACGAATCCGAGCCTGGATCAGTACGGGGCTGGTATCTAACAGTGGTTGTTGTTGTGTACTCCGGGCCAGGAAGAAGTACGGTCAGTGGTACACGACTGACTGGGCGGTTGATGAGTTAATTTTGGAGTTAGATAGATGAAAAATTTTAGTGAGTGGTGGGATAAACACAGAGCATCAAGATCTTCACATACTTGTCAATCTGCGAGAAGAGAAAATTTAGGTATGTTAGCAGATGAAGAAATCTGGCGAGCAGCTTTAAAAAAAGTGTTGAAACAATTAGATATTATTTATAGCGGGGATTTTGAAAATTCTGATATAGTGAAATGGATTAAAGAGGAACTCGAATGAAAAAATTAAAAGCATATAGAAAATGGTTAAAGGGTAAAGCAGGAATAGGTTGGTATACAGGAACTGAGGAAGGCTGGCGAGCAGCTTTAGAAGAAGTGTTCGGCTGGCTTGACTATTCAACAGAACACGAAAAAATAAAAGATAAAATACAGGAAGAACTCGAATGAAAGAATTTGAGAAATGGTGGTCTGAACAACTGTGTTCAAATAATGATAAATATAAAACAATAGCATATTGTGTTTGGAAAGCAGCTTTGGGATGGGCATTATCTAACGAGACATCTATTGCCTATTCTATTCCTGTTGTCTCAGCAGATATAATCAGAAAGGAACTCGATGAAAACTAAAAGCTACTACATAATCGAGCACAAGGGCCACACCATTAACATCATACGTGACGCATTGCTACTTGGGCCTATGCCGGTGCTGTGGTGTAATGGCGGGATGTATGCTATTATTCCGGGGACTATTCTGGAAGAGATGTTTGAGAATAAGAATGGTGATGCGACAGGAGCGATCTGGTGGGAACAATGTTACGAGTTAGAGCCAGACGTGGGCCGGTTACTTTGTGATTCTGCTTATAATGGGGAGTGATATGGAATGTAAACATTGCGGCGGGATAGTAAGAGCATTATATCCAGGTGGTATGAAGGAATGGATAACACAATGTGGTAATTGTGGTAGATATAATTGTGAAAAAGAATCACTTAACCAGCAAAGCAATAACCAGACCAGCGATGATCACAAGTAGTGGGATCGTGACCGCCCAATGGTGACGTATATGATTAGTAAAATGCGTGCAGAGATTACCAAGCCTTTCGTTCATCTGAATTAACAGATCGTGATCGTTCATTAGAATCTATACTCCTGCGTTTCATCTTCTTGACCCTCTGGAAGCATTCGCTTTATTGTGTAGACAGGAACACCAGTTAATGCCCCAAGACCCTGACCTAACTTCTCAATACCCCGTGCAAAAGATTCTTTAGCTTCTTTGCTCTCACCATCAATAAGATGGGCTATTCCATCTGTCATATCTGCTGGAACTTTTAATACCATATTGACTACATCAACAGGATATGATTTTATAGGTTCGCCAGTATATGTTGGTTTCTCGTCTGCTAAGTTAGCAATAAATCTATTAACTGCTGATTTAAGAACCTTACCAAACACGGGAAACATATTTACCCAGGATGTTATAAACTCTTCAAGATATTTAGCGGGTGTTTCCAGTTTTCTGGTCATAAGTGCTAATATAGCAAGACGTAAAAATATATTAACGGTATAACTTGTTGCAACAGCACCAGTCTGTTGAATGAATCGCGTTCTATCATCAAATGTTTTTGAACTATTTTCATATCTTAATATAGCATCATTAAGTATTGTGAGTGATTTTTCATGGAAGGAACGAAAGATTAAGAACAAACGTCTTGCACCCTTCTGAGATGTAAGATTTGACCTGTTCCACTTGTCCCAAGATGGTTGTGTTCTCTGCCACAGATATTCAGCCCGGTCTGAAATCACTTTTCTCCATCCTTCTGATTTTACTTTTTTATTTCCTTCTCCGTCTTGTGTCCAGCCCTCTTCAAAAGATACATCTTTGCCGAGCCACCATTCAGCGGAAGCCCCAGCTAATTTATCTTTTTGTGCTGCAAGGTATTCCTGTTTAGCAATTTCCATTCCGGCTGTTAGAGCACCCAGGTCAGATATTTTTAACATCCATCCTGCTCTGTTTATATCAGAAGTTGTGCCCCCGGTCCACATCCGTAAGGCTGCGTCAGACTGAGACATTTCTCCTAATTCAAGACTACTGTGCCCCATGTGGAAACGGTCCCAAGCGATGTCTGAAAGTTCTAATGTTTCTAAAGAGTTTTCAACACTTAGGCCGTCTTTAATCCCAGTCATAAATTCAGTCGAAACATAAGCACCATAATTAAAACATGACGTATATTGACTGGCTATAATTCTTGGATTAAAATATAGGGCCGCTCGATATAAACCTGGTAAACGCTGTGCAAACCAGGCAGTAAAATTACCCTCTGGTGCTGGTACACTTTGAGCACGCTTATGAATATCAAAGATACGTTTGCGTACTTCACTGTATCCCTTACGGTCAAGCACCTTAGATATAGTATTATCATTAATCAGGGTCCTTGATGTCCGAGCAGCTTCGGCCATACCTACATATTCAGCTACTGCACTTTCAAAGGCGTTAAACCGTCTGAAAACATCACGCACAATCAACGGTGCTCTGCTTCTGGTTCTATCTTTAAGGATACTTTTATTCTCAATAAAATTGGTACTAAACTGACCAAGTTTTCCTGTTCTAACTTTACCTGCTAAGATCTTCGGCATATAAACTTCAAGACCCCACCAATTTTCTACAGTAGCTATATCTTTACCTTCAAGCCGATTCGAGGTTTGGTTTAATGACGGTTTCCAGATTAATTCTTGGACCTCTGATATTATAGCAACTACTTGAATAGCTTTTGCACTATCATCTACTCTTGTTCTTAGTTCAAGGATCTGATCTTCTGATAGTTTACCTGTCTCGATTCCATTTATCACCATGCCCCCAGAAAGTAGATGTCTCATTCCGTCTTTTTGTTCACTCATTAGATAAACGTCAATCAAATTAGCCATAGTCATTTCATAGGTTTTATCGTTTAATGATACATTAAAAACCTCTGTAGCCGCACCTTTACTTATCATCTGATGAGTTTGTAATCTTGGATTTAAAGACTTTCCCATTTTAGCCAAATCAGCAGAAGTTATACCGAAC
>LAZR01000388.1_pt1 | contig 38958 bp, 46 predicted proteins | sample 329461 | NCBI WGS metagenome assembly LAZR01 (sample SAMN03002196, study PRJNA259156) | marine sediment metagenome | biome: sea floor; feature: Hydrothermal impacted sediments; material: marine sediment; isolation source: Loki non-amplified sample from Loki's castle hydrothermal vent sediment ...
TATTCCCTAATCAGTGAATAATATAACAATACAAATTGAACCACTTTTGGTAATTTGTTTCTAGGATGTCCGTTCTAATCGGCGTAATCCCATCAACCCGCTTGACAACTTCTTAACTTCCATGATACTCTATAGGTAGCCAAAAAGTCAAGTATGGAGGCCCCTATGCCACTGTTCCACACCCAGAAACCCGACGACCGAATCATGTGCACTCTTTGCAATGTGCGGGTCATAAACAACAGGGGCCACGAAGGGCACCCTCTAGTCCATCTCTCATCTACAAGAAGGGCGGAACCAGTCGATGGCGGACAAACCCGAGGTCAGACCGGACACGCAGGCGCTCACGAAAAGACGGGAAGCCGACCTGAGACTAAAGCACAAGGGGGAGATGTGGGACTTACTCCCCACGGCGCTAGAGAAATTACGGGACTTCCTTTCTTCGAATGACCCCAAGCGTCGTATGGAGGCCCTGGTCATGGTCATTGAACAAACCATGGGTAAGCCCAAGCAGTCACTCGAACTCGACGCCGAGACCCTAATCGACGCGGCCTCTCTGTTCCATGCCCTCGCCAAGGCGAAAAACGAACTTTTAGCCGTTGAGGGCGAATGGACGGAAATAGGCGCCGTGGACAACGAGGGTACCTACGTCATTGACAGCAGCCCTAAAATGCAACTTGAAAGCGGAGTCAAATTTGACGACGAAGAAGAAGACGACGAGGCGAACCCCGAAGTCGACGCAGACTAAGAGCCCCGACACTACCGGCGTTCCCGCCCTTGACGACCAGGTCAAGGACAGCGTTTCGGGTGTCAACAAGCAGGACTTCTACATTCGTGAAATGGCTCGATGCTCAGTTGACTTCTGGTACTGGGCCACCAACTACGGGTTCGTCCTAGACACGGAGGAGGGGAAGGGAATAATCGCCTTCGAGTCTTGGTCGCACCTACGGCAACTCTACGAACTCTCTAAGAAGCACAAGATGCTCATAATCCTCAAGTCACGCCAAATCGGCGTAACCTGGCTGTGGGCCTTCATCGCTCTCTGGGAGGTTCTATTTCACACTGGCCGCACGGTAGCTCTGTTCAGCAAGAAGGGTTCCGACTCTGCACTCATGAAGTCCAACATTAAGTTCATCTGGACGCAGCTTCCTGTGTGGATGCAGCTTCCCTACGGTAAGGACAACGACGAAATCCTGGAGTTCCCTGCCAACCACAGCAAAATTCAGTGCTTCCCAGCTACTGAGGACGCTGGTCGCGGACTCTCAGGCGCCACGCTCATCATCATTGACGAGTGGGCTTTCCACGAGTATGCCCGCAAGAACTGGGGTGCCATCTACCCCATCGCAGAACGTGGCCGGCTTATTGGCATCACCACCGCAGATGGACGTAATAACCTCTTCTATGAACTATGGGTCAAGGCCAAGCGCCGCGAGAACAAGCTGTTCCCTGTCTTCATCTCCTGGAAAGCCCGTCCTGGGCGTACTGCCAAGTGGTGGGAGGAGGCCAAGGCTAACCTTGGAATGCTCCTGGGTCTACAAGAGTACCCCCTTTACGAATCGGACGCATTCCTCATCTCTGGTGACTGCTTCTTTGACGTCGCTAAACTGCACGACATGCCTGTCGAGGAGTACTCCGAGAAAATCGGTCATGCCCAGCTTTACATCCCATACAACGAGTCCGAGCACTACACGGCCGGCATCGACACTGCTCTAGGCATCAGCAGGGGGAAGAATGACTTCTCTGTCCTACAAATCATCAATCGTGTCACTGGGGAACAAGTCGCCCTCTTACGGAGCCGTAAGCCCCTCGAGAAGTGGTCTCAGGACGCCCTGACGCTCCTACAACACTATGGCAGCCCTCCAGTAGTCATCGAGCAGCAACCCCAGGGAATGCTCGTCGCCAAGGTGCTCAAGGACGCTAAGTACCCTCGCATTTGGCACAAGGCTAAGGACAACCCTACCTGGCACACATCCAAGCCAAGCAGGGACATGGTACTGAACGACCTGGCAATGGACATCCGAATCCACGACTTGGAGGAGGGACAAGGTATTACCCTCCATGACCAGGAGACCATCAATGAGTGCCTGGGCTTTGCCTATAATGAAGACAAACACAAATTTGAGGCAAGCACAGGCCACGACGACACGGTCATGGCTCTAGCCCTTGCCAACCACCTGCGGAAGGAACGAGCTTTCAGCAGTCAATACGACGACTCGGGGACGCCTTATGTGACAGGTCTGTGGAAGACCTCGAAGAAGGCTAAGACGCCTTGGAGCGATGTAGACTGGAGTGTACGGTAATGTCGAGGACGGCCATCATAGACACAGGGTCATTTCAACTGAACGTCATCACAGCGATGTTCCGGGAACTCCAACGCGACCTACGCGGAAAGGGCTGCGTAAGTGACGACCTCCCTCCCCCCGACGGAATTCATTCTTCGGTAGAACTCGCTACTATTAGAAAGCGGGAATTACAGGTAGAAGCCCGCGACTATTTGGACTCCGAGAACTTCTGCTGGTGGGCGAACGTCATGTCCACGGATGCCGAAACACTGCGAGAAAGGCTGATTCATGGGTAAAGTAGCCCGCACAATTGACGAGGTCATGGAACTCAAAAAGGAGTTGGCGACCACATATGGTGAACTCTGGAAGGACTTCGACAAGGACGAAAAATACTATGACCTTCGGTTCCTGGACGAACTGGGCCTCCCAGACGAATTCAGGAACGACGGCACAGTTCTACCGACGGCTCGTGAAATCGTTGACACTGCTGTTGACCACGTAGCACCGGCGTTCCGTCGTGTCTCGGTTCCTCGCGTGTCGGCGACCTCATCGGCGACTAAACAGGCGACTGCCTTAGCTGACTTCTATAGGGCGTTACTGTCCTACTTCGAGAGAGCCGCCAAGGACAACCCGTTTAGACAGGTTGTCAAGCACCTATTCATGCATGGCATGGGCTGCATGAAAGAGCAATATGACCCGGCTAAAATCCCAATGGAGCCTATTCAAGAAGACGACGAAGAAGACGAAGACTTCAAATTCCGCGAAATGGACTTCAAAGATGCCAAGAGTAGTTTGGTACCTTTCGCGTTAGAAGTTGTTCATCCTCGTGAAATCATGCCCGACCCGTGGAATGACCCACCGGAGTTCTACATACAGACGAGTCGAATCAAAGTAGCCGCTGCCCTACATTACGACCGCTTTGAGCGAGGGTCACTCAAGTTGACTGACGACGTCGACATCGTTGAATACTGGGACGGTGAGCACCGCACACTCATGGTGGACACAACTCCCAAGGTTCAGAATATAGCCAATAAGAACATCCAGCCCATCCTAGCTGGAGACGTCGACGACGAGGAGTTCCACACCCATGGCCTGGGGGGAATGCCCTACACAGTCTACGCGGCCGGCCTGGGTAACGAGAACTCGTCTCACAAACCTGAGTTGAAATACGTGGGCTTATTGCGGTACCTGAGGGGTATGTTGGAGGCCGAGTCCAGGGGCTACTCCATCACGGACATCGTGTTGAAGGGCCAGGCGTTCCCTAACAGGGTGGCGCAGGGTGACAATACCAACCAGATGGAGGACTTCAAGTTCGAGTTCGGCGTAGTCAAGAAACTGCCGCCTGGCGTTACAATCGTCGACATACAGCCTCTGGCACCCGCTGACCAGCTTCGTTCCCACGTCGCGGACACTACGGCCCGTATCGAGCGCAACTCTGCGCCTCGGTCGGTACGTGGCGTCCAAGACCCCGGCATTTCGACTGGCTTCCAGCAGCAGCTTGTACAGAACAAGGCTGCGCTCAAGTACGGCACCGTGGCCGAAGCTTTTCAGAAGATGCTCGAAGACCTCTGCAAAATTGCAGCCCGGAACGTCGAGCGCAAGGTCCAGGGCCGAATTACCCTCATTAAAGAGGCCGAGGAAGACGAGTTCGTTTCCATCTCGAAGCGTACCATTAACGGTCACCATGCCGTCGATGTCAAAATCAATGTCTCTGAGGCTGAGGACGAGCTCCGCAAGAACCAGAACGCAGCCCAATTGGTGGCTGCCAACATCTGGACACGTCGCCATGCCATCAAGAAAATCTCTCCGGACGTTGACCCTAACAAGATGTTTGCTGGCATCATGGCTGAAAATATGATTCTCAGCCCCTTGTTTATGCAGTTCCTGAGCCAACTGGCTGTTCAGAATGTGTCCGAGGAACTGTCCTTTGACCAACTAATTGAACAGGTTGAAGCTGCTGTCACCGCCGCCGGAAGCGCGGGCAATGGCCCCACTCCTGACTTGGGTAGCGAACGAACCGGCTCTGACGCACAAGGTGATAGGTCTGACCAGGCTGACCAGCGGACGCTGGCAGGCCGCAACCAAGGGGTCTAACCATGGCAAAGCATGAGGAAAATCTGGTCAAGATGATTATGGCTGACGTGGTCAAACTCGTGGAGCCTACCATGAAAATCATGACGGACTTAACTGCCCAGGACAGCCGGAAAGCTCTCCTCCGCAAATTCAAGGAGAACTATGCTACATTAGATTTAATGACTATTACCCGAGCACGAAGTGCTTTGGGCCACAAAGAAACCGAAGACAATCCATGCGAGGTGTGTACATTCATCGCCCGCAAGGAAATTAGCCTACAAGACGAAATGAACGAGGACGGAGACCTAGCTTAATGACTCATGAGAATGGGAGACCCCATCCCAAGCCCGCTGGTAAGCCTCCTGGCGCACGAGGCGCCGGTGCGACTACACGCTCAGCTTTGGAGAAAGTCTTCTCAGAAGCCTTCGCACCCGGAATAGAACTTTCCCAGGATTTGGCTTCGGGTACTGATGTTCTTCTCGACTTCTTCGGAGGTCTATTTAGTGGCGACCCCGGCCAGGCGGGTGTAGACAGACTAGGTGTAATTGACCCCGCATCGGCAGACCCTAGTCGGCCTAGAATTCTGCGCAGGCCCCAGGGTGACCCCAGGACAGACCAAGAAGTAATAGACGCGGTCCTTGAGGCTCGGGCACGGGCAGCCGCGTCACGTCCAGAGGGCGCTGCTCCCCCCGAGGCACCAGTCGAGGAAACGTCTGACATACTCAAGGGTGTGTTCGAGGCGACGCAGGCAGCTAATGCTGCACGTCTCGCTGAGGGCAAGAACGTAGTCACCGAGGCCATCCCAGACACGGACGACGTTCTAGTCACAATAATTGACCCCGACACCGGAAGGGTTATTGAACGAACAGTACGTCCTGCAGCCCGCACGGAAGACCCGGCTACGAGTGGACGCGACCCAAGCGACACCATTTTGCAGGCTATTCAGTTGGGACTGCAACAGAGAGGCCAGAACCTAACGCAGGAGACTGCCCTTCGGGCCGAAGCATCGTCAGAGGCTGCTCGTCAAGACGCTCTATTCCAGAACATTCTGTTCAACATGACACCCCAGTCTCGTCTACAAGGCCTGGCCGGACTGTCACGCACTATTCAAGGCGTTGGCGGCGCGACCATCGAAGACTTCCTTGCACAGAGTGAATCCCCAACATTACCGTCGGGTCTCGTTCAGCAAGAACTCGCTCAACAAGGCATCATCAGCGAAGGACGGGCCACGGCGGGCGGACGCTTTGCGGAGGCCACTGGTCTTTCGGTCAAGGAAGTAATTTCTTCGGCTTTAGGGGGTACCTTAGCGGGTACAGAATCCAGTGAGTTCCTTGCCAACATATTCACCGGCCTTGGTACCGAAGGTGAGTTACCCACCGACATTGGGGCAGGCGGCGTTGACTTCCTACCTAACGTTCAGGGTATGCTGGCTCGGGGAGAGATTTCCCCAGGTGAGGCTGAAATCCTCAACTCAGTTCTAAGCGTCGCAGGTTTCGACCCCAACCTTTTGAAGCAGAGGTTCGGCGGTGCCGGCGGACGCGGCGGTGGAACACAGCCCGGTTTCAGAAGTAATGTAATTCGGAGGTAGACCCTTGACCACTCAGAACGACGACCTGTTAGTAGGCCGTCTAGCTGAAAACTTTCGGTCGCAAGCAAGCATTCGAAAGACTGACGCGGAAGCATTTCGTAAAGAGTGGGTTCAGGGCATAGAGGACTCACTCGCCAGTGACCCAACACGGGCCTTCAATCTACTTTCCGCTGTTTCCAGCGTAGTACGAGAAGACCTTACGGGGTTTCACTCCTCCCAGAGGTTTGAGCCCCCGTCACCCATTCCGGCCGAACAGGCCAAAGACTTCCTTGAGGGGCAGGCGGACAAAGCCAGCTTCTTTCGTCGTGGTCTCGCCAAGACTCTTGGCGGTGTCGAATGGTGGCAGCGCAACGTCACCGAGCCCTCGGCAGCTCTGGCTATGGCGACCGCGTTCAACCTTCTCCCTGGCGACCAAGAGTTTGAGAAGAAGATGCGCGAAATCGCTGCGAATCGCGCAGCCGAACAGGGTCTCAACGCCCGTTTTGGTCTGCTCGACCTGGCACAGAACGCAACTGACGCATACCGACAGACCAACACCCCATGGGGTCTCAAGGGCTTCATCGAGTTGGTCTTTGACCCACTAAACCTAATTGGCATCGGTCTGCCCGGCATAGGCGCTCGTATCGCTGGCAAGGCTGGACTTCGTGCGCTCATCAGGCCACTACAAATGGCGAATAAGTTGGACGCCGCACCTGGCGCTGCCATTAACAAGCTGATTACACTTCCCATCAAGGGCGTAAAAATCCCTGCCTCCATGGTGAAGGTCACGGGGGGAATCACAAAGATTCCAGGTCTGACTGCCCTTCCGCCTATCAAGGGGCTGGTAGCCAAGCACTGGACTACACAGGTACGTGAGACCTTCCTACAGTCGCATGCGGCTGTGGGTGAGGCATTCCAGACGGCAGGCATACCATTCGTCGATGGGAGCATAGCGGACACCAAACGCTTCTTTGCCGAGATGAACGCAACTCCATATTCTGGTGGGCCACGTTCACTCTCCAACATCATGAATCACGTCGAGGCAGCCTACCCGGACATCGACGCCCAACTCGTCTTCATGGACAAACTGACGGCACTGAAACCCGAGGACGCGGCATCGACTCTCGCCGGTATAGTTCAAAATGCCGAGCGGACTGCCATCCTAGCTGGACAACGACCCGCCCGCCGGGCAAAGGTACAGAGCATTATCCAGGCCGTCATACGTGACGAACGCCATGCGGCCGGTATAGCGGAGACGTTGGAGAGCATTGTCTACCGCATGGAGCATGTCTACTTGAAGAAGGTCGAGCCCATCCTGGTGCGACCTTGGGCCTTGTCCCACCTAGCTTTTGCGGGCTTCATACCCATGAACTTCATAGAGGACGTTGGTATGGCTGCTGTGGGCGCCGGAGTGAATCCCTTCGGTGTCAACGACAAGATGTTCCAGATTATTTCCCAGGGACTCATAGGTGAAGCAGTCCCTCCGTCCCAGATTCGATTCGCTGGTCAACAGATGGGCAACATCTGGAAGAAGGCCATGGGTATCTACGAAAACGAACCCACAGGAGGGCTGGAAAATATACTGTCCCTTGGTACCGTCAACGCCTTCGTCAAGTCCGGTAGCCAAATGACCGCTGCAATGCAACGAGGCACCTGGACACGGGTATTCCAGAGGGAATATTCACGGGCCTTAAAAGAGGCTGGTGTCGACAACGCGGTCATCAAGGAACTGGAGAACCTCGTTAAGACTGAGCTCCCCTTGGGCATGTCTAAAGACGTTGCCGAGGACGTACAAATCAAGGCCCTCTACGCTCTCACTACCGGAGACGCGAAGTCTTTAGGCGCGTTGCGTGAGTTGACAACGGCGACCTCGTATCTCCAACGACAACAGCAAGAGATTCTGTCTCAGTTCCCTGACCTGCCCCCGGATGCCCGGAGAGCCCTTCGTACCTTCATCGACGAAAACGGGGGCATCAACCGGGACAACATGGAGGACATTGTCAAGGTCACGAAAGAGAAGATGCTGGAGTGGCTTCGGTACACACCCGAGGGCATACGTTCCAGTATGAAGCCTCTCGTCCAAGCTATAGGCGACATCCCCCCGCGAAGCACAGAGGACGCCCTGAATCAGCTTCGACTCGTGCAGCATGCGGCCACGGAAATCAATAAGCTGCCGCAGGAAATCATGGCCTTCGCCAAGCACAAGGCTAAGACCGTGGCTCCTAACAAGCGTGACGGGGTCTGGGCGGAAGCCTTTGCTACCTCTGACCGTCTCGTTGCGGAACTGCGCCTGGACCTCGAGGACGCCATCAAGAAGACGAATAGTCCGAAGTTGAAGGCGCTCATGCAGGACATCGCGCCGGTGTCGGGTGAGTCCATCCAGACTAACATCGACGAAATCTTCGAGAGCTACTCGGAAATAAGCAAGCTCAACCAGACCACGAGGCAGGAACTCAACGAAGCGCGTAATCTGCACTTCAATGACGATACGCCTCGGGACACGCCTTTCTTCGACCAGTGGGATTCCATCACTGACGACATATGGGGTCGCAACCGCATCGAAGTAGGCAAGCTGACCGACAAATCCCGTAAGGGCTGGAACGGTCTATTCGAGAACATTGACTTTCATAGTCGTGCGCCCCAGGAACAGCGGGCATTGAAAATGGGCATCACGTCCATGCTCGGTGAAATCGACGGCGAACTCTCTCAACTAGTCGCAGACATGAAGCTGTGGGAACAGCACTTGCCTTTCGCTTTGCCTGGCACACGCCCGACAGTTGAAAAGAAACTTATTGAAATCAAGAAGCTGGTCGCCGTCAAGGGTGCGGACCGCATCAAGTGGGAGGGGGAGTTAACCAGAATAGACAAGGCTGCTTCCGCCCACCAGAAGCCGTCCATCCTCAAGGAGTATGACAGGGAAATCAATCGGCTCAAGAAGTCCATCCCTCTGGCTAAGAAGCTAGGGGACGACGTCGCTGTACTCGAGGGCAAGCTGGCTGAGCTCCAGACCGAACGCCTGGACACAGTTGCCAACATGCTCCCCGAGCACATGAAAGCTGAGTTCGACCGCATCAAGCGGGCAATGAGCTCATTGGAAACCAGACGGCCTACGTTTGTAAACAACCCGGCCACGCTGCGGTCTATAGACTTCAATCTACGTAAACTGAACGCTGAGATGAAAAGGTTCCTGAAACGCGTCGAATCTGGTGAGGCTCACAAGGAAGCCGCTGCCATTCGCACGGGTGTAGAGGGCGAACGCATAGGAATTGCCAAGGCCATCCTTCGAACTAACGACGGCAAGGTGCCATCAGACATGGCCGACATGGGCCGCGTCTGGGCACAGGGTGTGGAGGCCGGTGCCATCCCTCGCGGTAGTGACGACTTCATCAAGGAAATGCTACTACCGGAGAAGCGGGCTACGCTGTATTCGGACATCGTCGACGCATCAGAACCCGCCGCGCTGAGTCTGCGTGAACAGAAGACTCTACGCGACGCCCAGACCATTGGTGACCTAGAGGGCAACGACACCGTCGTGAGCCTTATTGAGAGGGGATTGTTGTCCCATCCCAAGACGCTCAAGAACGGTCGTCTGCGTGTGCAACTTACTGACGCCGGTGAGACCGCCGTTCGAGAGGTACCCGAGGACATTGACGTACAGGCGATTCAGGAGCTACTGCCTGCATATGAGAGGGAGTTCCAGACTGTCGCTGACGCGCAGATGGGCAACCTCGATGAAATCTTTGACAACATGACAAAGCTGTCCGACAACCCACCGGTCACATCCGACCAGGAGGAATTGCTCGGCAACTACTTCGACCGCCTCAGCAAGGAGTTAGAGCGTCGACCGGAGTACATGGCAGAAGCCGGTAAGGCTCGCGTCATAGCCGGAACGAAGGCCAACTCTGAGTTCCGGAAGTTCTTCATTGACTATGACCAGCGCACCAATGGTGACTTCATCATGCAGAGGTTTATGCCGTTCTGGATGTACGAGTCACGACGTTGGCCGAGGCTCATGAACCTGGCTACGAAGCGCCCCATGCTGGCGAAGCAATTCACTGTCATTGGCGCTGAGTGGGACTACGGGTATGTCCCGCTGCCCTTCGAGGGCTTCGAGGTCAACCCGGCCAAGGGCACCATCGCTGGTGGTCTGCGTCGCACGTTGTCCAGGGACTTCCCGGAACTGCACTCGGGTTACAGGGGGACTGTGGAGGAAGGACTAGACTGGCTTGGCCGGTTTGGTTTCTACTTCGCACCACCCATCACGGCAGCCGTAAACGTACTTCAAGGGGAAATCGCAGGGAACCTCCCCCCGGCGTTCACGAGCTTGCTCTACGCCCTGGGCGCAGTAACCGACTTGCCGGCGGGTATGGAGGAGCTTGCCTTCCAGTCGCGCTATACCAACTTCATAATCGACAACGTCATCGCGGACGAGCTCGGGAAGAATCCCCAGGACGTGCGCCAAGCTGCTGAACAAGGCGACGACGACGCCATAGCAGAGCTATTCATGGCGAAGCGTTCGGCCGCACGGAAGCTCATCGCCATCGGGCAGTTGGGCGTCATACGGTACAAGCCACAAGCCAAGAAAGAATTCCAAGGCAACGTTCAAGACGCCATCGAGACGTTCGTGGGCATAAGCCTCGAAGACCAGAAAGACATGAAACAACTGGGTGTGCCTCTGTCGAGCGTCATACCCGTGTCCGGTTTCCAGCGCAAGGCAATACGTGAGGCTATAGGGGAAGACGAGTACGACCGCTGGATTACATCTTCGTGGTCACTGCGTCCTATTGAGGAGCAACGTGCCCTTCGTACCATCGACGATTTCTGGCAGGCTCATGAGACTATACAAAGCCGCTATGAGCAGGCAGTCATTCTCATGAACGACGCCTGGGAGCGAGGGCAGTTTGGTGGACCGGGAGTTCGTAATCGCCTGCGTGACCTGCAATCCCAGAGGTCATTCGCCTTTGACGCTTTGAAAGCACAGGAGCGGTTCAAGGACATACCCATCACGACTACGGAGCGCATCGAGTGGACGAAGCGGTTTAACAACCCGCCGCCCCTCGTGCATCCTGTTGACGAGGTTCTCGAAGCCTACTACGGCATCAACCCAGCGGACTACCACGACGTAGCCAGCGGGGAGACGCGTTGGGACGAGTTCTATGACGCCCGTGAGCGGGTACTGACCTCATTCGAGGCCCAGGGCAGGGGGATGGAAAGCATCGTCGAGATTGCCCGGAAGTCATTACAGCGTGCAGACACGCCACTGGAGCGTGCGTTGAAAATTGCGTCGCCCAAGATTCGGGAATACTTCGGTGTTCGGACTCAGGTTCTGCGGGCCATCGAGCAGGTCAACCCGGCGGCAGCCGAAGCATACAGGTCGTATCGTCAGGTACTAAACCTGTCCAAGAAGGCCCCGACGGAGGAATCTGAGAAGCGACTTCTAGAGCAAGCTGTCATCATCTCAGCGACCTTCCCCGAGATTACCCTAATTGACATTACAACCCGGCAACAGAGGCAGTTCATGTTGGACAACGACCCGGTTATGGCTGGTGTCTACAAGACGTGGATTTCCTCTCCGTAGCATAAAAATTTCAGACCATCTATTATTGACCTTGAAACACATACACACAGGAGGGCATCATGTCTGAGGACGGAAAACAGGACGATGGTGGAACGACCGAAGGTGAAGGAACAGTCACCAAAGAAGTGATGGACGCGGCAATTGCCGAGGCTGTCAAGACCGCAGTGGCTGAAACTACCACCAACGTGTGGGGTAAGTTCCAGTCTGAGAAGGACAAAGAAGTCGCTGGCATCCGCTCCAAAGCGGAGGAGGCTGTCAAAGGCTTCGCGGACTTACAGGACAGGGAAGAAGCGGCCAAACTAGAGGCCATGACTCCCGAGCAACAGGGCGCGTATTACGCTAAGAAAGCGTATGACCTTGCGAAGAACGCTGGTTCTTCGGACGGTAAGGGCGCCGGTAGCGAGTCTCCGAATCCCATTGGAGGAACGGGCACCGGACAACCCGGCTCTGACTTAGGAGGTTCACCTGCGGGACAGGTGGACGCCAAGGCAATCTTTGAGGCAGGCTTGAAAGACGCGGGCATCGACCCGGAGACTGTAGACCTTGAAAACGGGGTCGCAGGCTTCATCAAGTCGGTGGCAGCCGCGGCTAAGTCCGACGGGAAGACTGACGAGGAGAAAGCAGCGGAGCGCAACGAGCAGAAGGCTAAAGACGACGCGAATAACACTGTCGTTAAAGGTCCAGTCGCTCAAGCGAACCCCGACCTTCTCAAGATGAGCCCGGTGGACATCATCCGAGGCGGAAAGACGGAATCCCCGTGGACGCCTCGTAACTAAACTAAGAAAGGGAAAACATAATGGCAACCGGAGCGCTTAATCTGCTTGACATGGCCCAGGGGTCGAAAGACCAGGTCATGGCTGGCATCATACTCAACTTTGCGCGGCAGTCTACACTGATGCAGAGAATCTCGTTCTCGCCGGTGGACAGCTTGTCCATCAGGGCTTGGAGGTCTAACTCCATTTCCGCTGCGGGCACCAGGAAAATTGGCGAGTCTTACGGCACTGTCCGTGACGGCTTTGAGCCTGTACAGGAAGGTCTCGCTGCACTAGGCGACCAGATTGACATTGACCGACTACTTCGGCTTCCGGGTCAGAACGAACTGGATGCCTGGGCAGAGAACGTAGCGATGGAGTCCGAGCGGACTCGCTACAAGTTTCTCGACCTGTTCATCAACGGCGACACTACCTCCGACCTGGAGGAGTTCGATGGCATCAAGGTTCGCGTGAATGCCGAGGCTGGCAACCAAATAATCCTGGGCGCAGCCACCGATGCACTCGACGTAGGTGCTTCCGACGCTAATAGGCAGTTGTTCCTCGACAAGTGGAACAGGGCCATGTTCGAGACGGGCGCCGACGGCAGACCTGACGTCATAATCACGGGCAAGGACGGATTCTTCACACTGGAGGCCGTCGCAAGGCGCCTGGGTCTGTTGAACACCGCCAAGGACGCATTTGACAGGGACGTCATGCAGTACAAAGGCGTCACCATCGACTACGCCGGAACCAAGGCCGACCAGTCGACCGAAATCATAACGTCGACCGAAGACCCTGGGGACAGCTCCGCCGACAGCACGTCGTTCTACTTCACGAAGTTGGGTCATCCCTACGTTCAGGGCATTCAGCTTCACGAGCCTCAGAAGATTTACGACCAGGTCATCACTGACGGTGTCACGCACCGGACGGTGTTTGAATGGCCCGTGGGTCTGACGATGTTCCACAAGAAGGGCGTCACCGTCGTTCGGAACATCAAGCCTCTTGGCTAATCGAATCATCATCTGAGGGGGAGTGACCCTCCCCCCGGAGTTTAGGAAAGGAACAACAGACAATGGCAGAAGTAGGACGAACTAAGCACAGGGGTGGAATAGTTGACGCTGACCTGGTTCTCAGGGACGGCACTTCCGACCTCACCGCTGACGAGCTTACCCAGGCGTTCACAATGAACAACGGCAATCCGACGCAGCACATTATGGCGCTGTACGTGCTCGTTCCCCAGGTGACGGGCAGCACGACTCTAAAGGTTACGGTGCGTTGCACTACGACCGGCAGAAAAATCGAGGTTACCCACACGGACAACTTCGACAGCGCGACCGCGTACCCATTCCTGGCGTGCATCCCACTGCCCCCGACGCAGGGCACGGCTTGGAACTACGACCTGAACGTGGGCGGTGGCTCCGAGGACTTTGGCGCGGTCGAAGTCTACCTCGGTCTAGTCGACAACGCTGTCGTACCGACGGCGTAAGGAAGGAATAACATGCCTGACTTAGCAACAGGAAAGGTTCTGTCTGACATCGTTCGCGGCGTCAGCCAGGCAAAGAAAGCCGTCATTATGAGCGCGGCCAATAAAATAGACTCCCTCGACCTAACCGAGGTCAAGGTCAACGGGGTCGTCATGAAGCTGACGGGGCTCACCGAGTCTCCGTTGCAGACGGCTGAAGTAACCTTCACGCAGGTGGCTGGTAACAAAGTCCACACGGGCTCTGTCACTCTGCCTGCTGGGTCTACCTTGGTGGACATCATAGTCCATGCCGTCGCGGTATGGGACTCTGGTACGTCCGCCGTCATGAAGGTGGGAGACGTCGCCGACGACGACGCCTACTTTACAGCCATCGACCTCAAGGCCACTGACTTGCTTGCAGGTGAGGGCATCGCCCGAGGTCTGACGGGTGGTCAAGAGGGAGCCGACTGGGGCGGTGGAGAGTCCGCCGGTGACCATTTCGACCGGGCATACCTGGCAACAGCACGGGTAATCAGTGGAATCATAACCGACACGAACGTCTCCGGTGTAGCCGGTAGGACGCGCATGACGGTAGTGTTCTCGCTGCCGACCACGCCAGTCGCTGCCACAGTAGTCTAGGGGTAGACTAATGGGAGCACCAAACATAACTAGCCGGGCTTTTGCTGACGTTGTTGAAGGCGTTAGCAAAGCCCGCAAGGTGGTCGTAACAGACCGGAGAAACAAGGTTGACTCCCTGGACATGACAGCGGTCAAAATCGGGGGGACGACTTTAACTGCCACCGCTACCGAGCTAAACAAGCTCGATGGTGGCGCAGTGACGAACACGGAGCTAAACAAGCTAGCGGGCGCCACTCTGACCACAACGGAACTCAACAAGCTAACCGGCGCCACTCTGTCAACGGCAGAGTTGAACACGCTGACCGGCATCTTGGCTGTTGTCGCGGAACTCAACGAATTGCAGGGAATCACTGAGGCGCCTATACAAACGGCCGAGGTGACCTTCACGCAAGAGGCGGGTAACAAAACACACACAGGAACCGTGACGCTGCCTGCGGGCGCGACGTTGCTTGACATCGTCGTCACCAACCTCGTCTTGTGGGACTCGGGTACGTCCGCGACCATGAAGGTCGGGGATGCAACGACTGACGACGGGTACTTCACCGCTGTAGACTTGAAGGCCACTAACCTGCTCGCGGACGAATCTGTCCGGTTTGGCTACACAGGTGGGCTAGAGGGCGCTGACTTGGACGGCGGCGAAGCTGCCGGTGACCATGTTCGACGGCTCTATGACGCTTCCTCACGGGACATCGTTGGTGTTATTACTGACGTGAATGTCTCCGGGGCGGCAGGACGAACCAGAATGACAGTCGTATTTTCGTTGCCGGGTACGCCGGTCGCCGCGACTGTAACTTAGAGAGGAGTAACCAATGGGCGTAGCAATTGGCCCCAAGCAGGTTGAAGTTGCGGACATTCAGGACGCCATAATCGCCGACGGGAATGGGTCAATTCCCTACATCGTCGAAGTAGCTGTGACAGACGAAGGTTCCAACACCGACCACGATATAACCCTGACGCGGAAGTCCCGTGTCATAGACGTCTGGGTCGTAAAGACTGGCGGCGCAGGTACGGGGAGCAACCGCATCACCGTCAAAGAGACGGCAAACGCCATCACGGACGCCATCGACCATTCAGTCGCGGACAAGGTTGTGATTGGCGTCGGCACCATCGACGATGCCCAGAACGAAATACCGGAAGGAGGTACTTTGCGAGTAACCCTGACAACCGGAACTGGTGACGACTCCTGCAAGGTTTACATCTTGCTGCTTCCCATCAGCTAGAGTCCGAAACCCGAATACTTTGTAACTCTAAGGGGGGAGCCTGTGCGCTTCCCCCTTTTTAGGTAGGAAACCATGCCTGCGAATACACCCGCTGACAGTCGACTTCTTGACCCCGACACGTTCGGGACAACTGTATTCATTAAACGCGGAGACGCACTTGGTACAAGTGAAGGAAGTACTGCTACGCCAGTCAATTGGCGCAATGTCGTCATAGTTGACCAAGACGGCGGCGGTGACTTTACAACTATTCAGGCGGCTATAGACTCTATTACGACCGCTTCGGTCGCCGAAGTATTCACCGTGTATGTTATGGGTGGTAACTACGTCGAAGCCACCATCACTATGAAATCATTTGTCTTCGTACGGGGTATCATAGGCGGGGGGGACTCAACCGGCGTCCTAATTTCGGTAACCAATTCCGCTAGCGGCGCTATAATCGAAGCTGACGATAGCGGATTTCAAGACATCGTAATTAGTGCGTCGTCGTCAGGTGTCAACTGGACACTTGATGTAGACACCGCTCGTATACATTTTAGTATGCACCACACCCGCGTTTTAGGCCGTTCACGTCTTGGGGCAGGTGTCTACATGTCCTGCCATTTTACTGGAACCGTTGACCTAAATGGCTCGGGGGTATTGTCATTACCGACCTTAAATAATTGTCACATTGTCATTACGGGGGGAGGTTCCCTTTCATCGGGAGTGACAGACCACGGTCACATCGTAGGCGGGGCGGTATGGGCTACTCCGAACATCACAAACTCAAACATAAGTCTCGGACCACAGGTTGTCTGCACAGGCGTGGACTTTGTGCTAGACCGGGACGGCCTGTCCACGCGAGACTGGAATTATTCGTGCCGGGGGCTATTCTCGGGCTGTTCCTTTAGCCACTATGACCCGGCTCCAACTAACGCCACTGAAATTGACCCCACTGAAGGGACATACGTAGGTTGTATGTTCAACGGAATAAGTGTACACGCGACTCCGTCCAACGGCCCTATTGCCTTTGCAGGCTCTAGCTGGGACATGTCTGGTCTTACAAACGGCGGCCCATGCTTGAACATCGCCGCGAACACTCACCCGGTCATACTCAGTGGTTCTGTGCTAAGACAGGCAGAGGCCACCGACTCACTAATAGAGACGTCCGTAACCAACGCAATTCTTGAATTAAATGGTAATACCTACCGGGGTACTATTCCCGCCGCGACGGTTGCTAACCTGCGCCTGCGTGGCACTGACGTTCGGTCAGAATTCTTCCCGGTAAACACAATGAATGGAACAGGCGCTGTTGTTGAAAAGGGCGTACACCCTGTCATGGAGCTGAACGTAGCAGCGGAGACTGCCTACGTCATGGCCCGTCTGGCTCCCCCCGCCGACGTTGCACGCATACTGGACGCTCGCTTGGTCGTGTCGGGTGAGTTCGACAAGGCCGAAGACACGTTTACAAACACGACAGGCACAGCCTTAGCCTCCCATACGTCCGATACGGGCGAAGCGTGGACACTTGTGGCGGGTACAGCGACTATTGAGGGCAACAGAACCACTGGAACAGCAGCCGGCATACACACATGGGGCGCTGCTGGGGACACAGGCTTCTTACAAGCCCTTATAAACCATGCGGGTATTGCCAACCTAAAACTTGGACTCCTATTCCGGTACTCCGATGTCAACAACTACTGGCGTGTGGAAATTAAGGAGCGTTCGACTTCTGCCAACATTGACCTGCGTCTGGTAAAAAGGGTAGCGGGCGTTGAAACCACAGTGGCTTCCACCCACGTAGGTGGCGCGAGTTTCAATGGTACCGTCGGTGTGTCCTTCTTCGGAGACGACATCAAGGTCTTCTGTGACACTGGTCTGGAAGACAACGGCCTCGTCTTCGAGGTCACTGACGCGTTCAATAACACGGCCACGGTTGTCGGGTTGTACTTCGGGGGCAGCAGCTCGACTCACTATTTTGACGACTTGGCTTTTTGGCGGGGGGACACGACGCTGGACTTAACTGTGGACACGGACTACGGTCAGGAGGCATCTCCACTCGACGAACTAACCGACTCTTTGACCCTTGCTAACCAAGCTATCGCGCATCGCGTGTTCTCGTACATTGACATACGTGACGCACTCACCGGCGTCAAGCAGGGTTCCATCATCGGACTCAAAGTCACGCTGGACGCACTGGGTACAGTGAACACAGCGTTACATGTACACGGGGTACTTCTGCGTACATTGCCTGCTAGCATTCCGCTACGGGCCACTCAGGTCGCCACAGACGGCACGGAATCACAGCAAATAACCTACAGGTAGAGGTACAATACAGTCATGGCAACTTTAGACGAAGCACGAGTACAACTTAGCAAAGACCTGGGGGACAACCGCGAGGGCACGACCACGTCCATTGGCGCGGGCGACGGCTCAACCATAATTGACCTCATATTTGGTGAGGAGGACGTAGACAGGTTCTTCTTAAACGAGCGGAAGACATCTATCTTCTTGCCGGGTACAGATGAGGAACGTGTGGCCGACCATGTCACAGGGTTGACTGGAACGCCTGTGGACACACTGACTATGCTTCGTGTGTTCGGCGCCCAGGTAGCGAGTGGTGCAGGCTACGAGGTTCACCGTCTCTTTGGTGCGCTAGAGAAGGAAGACGCAATCAACGAGGCCATCGACCTGGTGTGGCCATCCTTGTTCATACCTTCCAGGGCGACCGTCACGACGGTAGCACAGCAGATGGACTACGACGTGAGCGCCGCTGGCTTCTTCCGCAACGTAATCCGTGACCTCAAGATTGTCTCGACAGCGGACACCGAACAAGAGGTACGTCTATTCAACTGGGACAACCGGGTGTCTGACGGCGACGGCGTCGTGAAGCTGCACCTGGGTGAGCAGCCCTTTGATGCTCGCACCCTCGCCATATACGGTCACAAGAAAATGGCCCTTGCCGACTTCACTGCCGGTGAGGACTTGCTGGTGCTAACAGCGCGGGCTGCTGTCTACATGCTGGAGAACGAACTGGCTGTTGGCTTCGTTACCGACACGGCGCTGCTGGAGAGACTGCTACAGCTTAACCAGGGCCGGTTCGCCCAGAGGCTGTTCCACTACAAGCGGTCTGAAATTCCCTGGACAATGACGTCTCAGATGCTCGGGCGTGGTTCCATGTTCAACCAATTCGACGTTTAAGGGGTTTCCATGGCGGAATCTAGCCGCGACTGGCACATCAAAATCAAGTCCAACGATACTCCTGCGGAGGAACGTCGCTTCCGTTTGCTCAAGACAAAAGACGGCGGGCTCCAGTGGCAACGGCGCGAGGAGGCTATAACCCCTCGCATCCAGACTGACGCTGCCTCAATTTCCTTCGAGAGTTCCCCGGCGGAACGGGGTCTAGCTTTCGCGCAGTCCAACTGGGAATGGGGCGACGGCATGCACATATTTACAGGCAACGAGCCGGGCATGTCCCAACGCATCGAGGCGGGCGTCAACTGCGACACCAGTGTCTCCCGACGTATTCGGCATGGCCCGGAACTCATCGCGGTCGGCGCAGGCACCATCAACCGCCATGGCCTCCAGCACATCTACTACGAAGACAAGGTCTACTTGCTCACGAGTACAGAACTGTACTCATGGGATGACACGACACTCGCCACGGAGAACGCGGCTGGTGCGGGCTCATTCAAGCAGTGCGTTGAATACGAGGGCGTCCTTTACATAGCCCGAGGGGGTGCCACAACGTATTCGACTTGGAACGGCACGACACTTGAGGCGGGTGCTACCCCGAATGGTAGTCCGGCGGACCCTGGCGGCGCGAACAAAAAAATCATATTCTTTGCAAAGCAGGGCAACCGGCTGTGGGCCGCCTATGACGACAATACCATCAGTTTCATTAGTGCAGTGGGTGCGTCTGCGTGGGAGGAGGCTATTTCAGTTGGTTCCGGTAAGCCCATCACGAACCTATTCGTAGTGTCGGGGCTGCTGTTTATTGCGACCGAAGAAGACATCTTCGTTCTCGACAGTGCCTTCGTGCCCCATGAAATTGACCAGAATTGGAGAAGCGCACCCTCGTCCAATAACTTCAAGCACGCCGCTACAACCGGGGGACAGGCATGGCTGGCTAACGCCTACTTCCCTGACTTGTTCCGACTTGTCGCTTCGGGCTTCGAGGAGTTCAATATATTGCCCAGCTCCCCCCGATTTAGCAGTCGGCGCCGTCCCGTCAATTTCAAAGACCTCATAAACCTACGTCAACTATTCGGCATCGACACAACATTCGACGCCGTCTACGTGCACATGGAGGTAACGGCGCTGGCTCCGACGGGCGGACTTCCCAAGGGGCACTACGTATTGAAGGGAGTTGACAAGGGCGGCAGCGAAATAGCTTGGACAACGCTTGCACAATTCTCGGCCCCTACCGACACTGTGGGTGAGTCCTTGGGTGTATTGCGTTTGCCAGGGGAGGGCGCAGCGTTCGCCTACATGACTGTTGAGGCGTCAAGTGTGTTTACATGGCGGCGCGTTCCGGTTGAGGACTGGCCCGCAACGTCCGACAGTGCGGACTACGCAACGTCCTGGAGCGTATTTACTCCTTACTTCGACGCGGGACTTCCTACCTGGGACAAGGTCTGGTGGCGTCTGCGTACCATTGTGGAAAAGGTCGGCGCTGGCAGCACAGCGACACTGCAAATTCTAGCCCGCGAAGACGGCGTCAATGTGTTCACGTCAATTGGGACGGTGGCCTCTGGCGAGGACGGGGTGAAAACATTTGCCGTACCTGAGACATTCGTAGGTAAGAAAATTCAACTTGCTTTCACGGGTACGGTCGGCAACTCGAACCTTGACGGGGTTGACCTGTTGTCGTTCTCCCTGGAGGGCATACTAAAACCCGAGAACGTGCCACTGTACGACTTCACGGTCGTCACTACCAATCGGGGGGAGGCCGACTTCCTTAAAGACTTACGTTCAAACTCGGAAGCCATCACATTGACTGACCGCTTCGACTCCGCAAAGTCCGTGTTCGTCATTCCTGGCTTTCCTGTCGAGTTGGAGTTGTTCGACGACATATTGAAGCAGCCTGTACGGGCTTACCACTTCCTCATGCAAGAGAAGCCACCCACGTCATAAATTCGTGACGCGTGGTACATTGGGACTACGAACTAGAAAGGAATTCAAATGGCTAAAGAAGGCATTGCAGTAGCTGTTGGCGCGAAGACAGTTGCCGCAGCGGGTACACCTGAAGCGCTGACGACTCGAGAGATTGAGTGCAGCGCAGTTGTTATTGCCGCCGAGACCACCAATACCGGCGTCATTTACATTGTCGACGAGACGACAGATGGTAACAACTTTCCCACGGATGGCCTAGCTGCGGGGGAGACCATAACCCTCCCAGTCACTGACCCCCGAAAGATTCGCATTGATGCCTCGGTCTCGACTGACGGCGTCAGTTGGCTGGCCGCCTAATGCCACTCAATATTGGTCTGCGCATGGGCATCGCCGCTCGTCTTAGGGGCATAAGCAATATTGGGGGCGATGTTGCTCTCGGTACCGGCGTTTTCCTCCGTCATAGTGTCACGGCGGGCATCACGGCTTCCACGTCCCAGTCCCAGGGGAACGGCGCACTGACGTCCGAAATAAACGAGGTCGACGTAGTCGCGTTCGCTAACGACACAGTGACTTTACCTGCTGCCGTCGCTGGCCGTAAAGTAACCATCATCAACAACGGGGCAAACACCCTACGAATGTACCCTGCGTCTGGTGACAACCTGGGCGCTGGCGTCGATGTCCTGGAAACATTGGCGGCTAACGAGGTTATAGACTTCGTGGCCTATGACGACACTAACTGGCACGTTGAGGCCAGCACCGAGACCTTACACGCCGAAATGTTTGACACAGACAACGGCGTCGACTTTGACATCAACAGCAGTGACGGCGACGACCACGGTTACCGCATTACCACTATGGCCGCCGGCGACCTGGCGGGCTGGACATTTGATGGCGGGGGAGCCAATGCGGCCATAGCTATAGCCTCTATTGCTGATGGCGCCGATTCGGGCGTAGACATTGAGGTAACTACTTCGACGAACCATGGGTACGCTACCGGCGATGTCATTGTCCATACGGACTCAACCAGTCTCGCCAATGCGGCCTATGAGGGGTACTTCATAGTCAAAGCCATTATTTCTGACACTGAGTATGAGGTTGCAGCGGTCTTCGGCATTACTGGTACGGGCTTTACGGCCCAACCAGCGACGCTAAAAGCTAATGTGGGCTCCGGGGGACAGTATTCGGTTAACTGGTGGGCGTCTGCTGCCATCGTGGGAGCGAACGACAACTTCGACTTCTCCATACATGTGCAGACAGTCCACCAGACTAGCACCAACACTCGTCGCTTTTTCTCGGCCAACGACGTGGGTTCCCTAAGCGGCGGGTCGATTATAGCCATTGCAGACGGCGACCAAGTTTCTTTCTCAGTCGCCAACGCGAGCGATGCAGGGAACATAATATTCCGGGACTTCACGCTTGTCCTTACAAGGCTGTAAGCGATGGCCAGCAACGGAATTCAATACGTGGGCGGGGGGGGTGCGACTGTAGATGGTATTACTGTCGTGTCGGGGGGAGACATTACCATTACGCCTCCTGCCAACACCGTCATAGCGTCTGGTATTCTGGCTATCAATGACCTCGGCCACGGCTCTATGACGACCGGGATAGTCATAAATCACAGAACTGCTACCAATCTAGTCTTTGCACTTAAATCTGATTTAGTCGATCACGGACTATCAACGGCTACTTTCGGGGGTAACGACGCCGAAACTGATGATTTCATGTCTTTTGAGATGGCGTCACCGACAGGGGGTGGTTTGACACTAAAGGTACTAGGTACGGCAGCGGCCGGCCCCGTACCATTTTCCGTGCAAGTGTATGGCGGTGTCGCACAAACTACCGACACCCCAAGCAGTCTTGGGCTTATCCACCTATTTGCTGCTGAACATGACGGGTCTAACAACCTTTCTAATGCAAATACAAACGACAACCTGTTTTGTATACAATCGTGGTCAGGAGGGGCCGCCGTAACAAGGTTAATACTCAAGGGTGACGACGGTGAATTACATCTTGGCGTTGCGACTACCGTAGGACTTGACGCTGAGGATGATGTAGCCCTGGTACGGACTATGCAGAAAGAGACTGCGATTAGGGGCATTGTACTTGACAAGTATGATAGGCTCATGTCCCCTATCTATGCGAATTACGAGTCTCTGAAACGGATTGGTGTAGTGGGGGAAAAAGACGAAAAGGGACAATTTCTATTCCGGGTCCAGCCTCGCTTTGCACTGAACGAGGGTGCAATATGGCAGTTACACACTCGACTTGAAGACACCCGAAAAGAGCTTGGGGCAATGAAACTAATACTAGAGGAACGTAATGCAAGACCTTAACATACCGCTGAATGCACGACAATGGGCGCAGGTGACTGAAGCCCTGGCGTCTCTTAATGAGGGTGAGCCCGCGACCCCTGCTCAGGTCGCCTTGTGGGTATGCCGACAGCTTAGGAGCGAAGTCCTACATAATGAGTCCAAGAAGGCCAATAACGCCTCTGACAGGAGCATACGGCAAGCATTGAAGGGAGAGGGATGGTAGACATGGAGGTAAACAAAACACTAGATGCCCGAATTATGGCCGAATTAAATACTGGTATAGAGTCTGACGCACCCGAACCTGGTGTGTCTTTTGCAGTGCAACTTGACGTGTGGTTTCAACTAGACTACGGTCGTGAGGGTATTCGTGTCCAGTACCAACGAATGGTAGCCATGGGGCAAAAGACAGACAACGAGCCTAATTTGAAACCAGTCATTGCCCAGTTTGCCGCTGTCAAGGAAGAAATGGCAGTCGTCGAAGACCTTATGGCCGGCGTCCTCGAGGCCCTTGACAACGACGACGCACGAATTAAAATGCTCGACGGGGTTCACTACATACCCCAGAAGGGCATAACCCTACAAGTACCCGCTGAACTGCGGGCTAGGCTATTAAAGGGTAAGTAATGACCAACCACTTCGAGCGAGCCATGACCCAGGCCCAACAGAACCTAGCCGACAAGGGCTATGACAACGCCGACCTGAAAGACATCACGTTGGTGGGCTTCGCTTACCTGGTGAATGCACAAAAAGAAGCCAGCACCCTGCGTATTAAAGTCGATGGCAAGGGCTGGCTCTCTGCGTCTATTCTCGTTGGTGGCTTGCTCGGAAGCGCGATTCAGGTTGTCCTCTAAATTTCGGTGAGGTTCCCCATACCGAACTTCTTCTTGCTGAACTGGACGTCCTTGTCGTTGACGGCGAAGACATGGGGAATGGTAGTCAACTCGACGTCCATGCGAGCTAGGCAATCCGACGACTTCGTGCAGAAGAAGTTGACCTCCCCCTGTTTGAAGCGGTCGTATTCCGCGTAGCTCATTCGCACTTCCTCACGGTGACCGTTAGTACACTTCATCTGGTACTTAGGCATTGGTGTTCTCCTCGACTGGTTGCATTAGCTCGTTGCAGAGACGGCTAACTGGACACCGCCAACCTCCGTTGTCCACAGCATACTCGAATTCCTCTTGGCTCATGAGCATAGTGACTCTGCCTTCACAGTAAGGACAGACCCACTCGTACTCGTGGTCTGCGCCGGGTTTCTCCCTTGAGTTTGCCGTTTGCGACGGGAAAAGGCGTCTCAGTAGGGGGTAAACGAAAATGCGTTTTAAGGCCCCTGGCTGTCCCGTAGAGCGAAGTGGCTCAGGAACGGCGGTGACAGCGCCTGAAGGGGGAGGCGTATGGTTGGGGTTGTCTATGACAGTCGGGCCATACATTACGGCGATTTCCATGGCCATGGCCGACACCTGAATGGCTTCCTCGTAGATGCGCTCGGGTGACTCGTCGTGGGTAATGGTTTCTTTCAGTTCGTCCCACTCCTCCAGAAGCACACCCAAGGCATGGTGCTTGCTCACAAACCACCCGTGCATTTCGACAGCGCGGTACATTTCCGTGACTACAGCATTGCGTACATCCTGGACGGCTACGTCTCGTAGAACTTTGTCGGTGCTCATGGTTACCTCCTGAAATACAAACACGGGGTTAGTTACTCACTCCAAACACGCCGAAGCGCCTGAGTTTTCGCCAACCCCGCCTAACCTTTGTACCGCCCCGTGTACCTGCCATCGACTCGCGCCCATCGCATGACGCTAAGTGGACTCGTCGTGACTCTCCCCACCATTCGTCGAAAGCCTTGTCCGCGTGGAAACCTTCGTTCACGCCACTCGCTTCCCACCAGGGTTGGGGCAGTGTACTGGCCGGGGAATTCTTCCCAGTTGCCAGTCAGAAGTGTCTTGGTGTCCCCGGACAGACTTCCACTGTTCCTCCTGTTGTTCAGACAGGTGTGCACTTGTGTAACACTACTTAGGGACATGACGGGCTGAGACTTTTGTTATGCTGTTACGCACGACCCGAGAGCCTCTGCCCCGTACTCTTACTCGGGCTTCCTTTAAGGACAAGAAAAGGGAGCCTCTTGTTTTACCTGACAGGCTCCCATCGCCAGGGTGTCTCGACCACGCTTGAGTGCTGGTCAGTGGACACATTTCCCCCCGTCACTACTATATTACCCTTCCTCACCATCTTTGTCAAGTCCGGGTTTCGTCGCCGCCTTAGCTAGTTCGTCAGCGCGTTCGTGCTCGGGTACGCTATTGCGCGGAATCCACTGCACACTGACCTCGTGATTCATGGACGCATCTACGAACTTCTGCCACAGGTCTATGTTGGCCTTTATGTTCCACCCCTCGTTGACGGTGCTGGCGACGTACTGGCTGTCGGTATACACAGTGACCTCAGCCCTGTCCGGCAGTGCGTCCAGCACCTTAATGACGGCGAGCAACTCCATGCGCTGGTTGGTAGGCCCGTCGTCGGGGTAGACGGTCCCGGACTTCTCGTCCTGGACAAAGCCGTCGCTGCTAGGCTTCATGACGTAGGCCCACCCCCCTATGCCTGTCTTCTGTCGCCAGCCGCCATCTGTCCATGCCTGGAAACGGTCGGTACTGTTCATGCGCTTATTGCCTCCCTTCGACTCTTGCCGAGGACTGCCTCGAACCGAGTGAAACCCCGATGGTCAAATACTCCCCCCACCATTGGAACGCGAAGCCTACGGTTCTGCGTAGGACGACGCATGTGCAGGAAGACCGGGTTCAGCGCCTTGTACTGCCTCAACAGGTGAAGCAGAATAAAACGCCGGTGCTTGCGGCCAATGAAGTCCTTGGGCAACTCGGCGGGGGGAGGGCTGCTGTTCAGTTCCCTTCCTGCCTGTTTGCGTTGGGCTCTAGTCGCGGTTTTCATAAGGAAACCTCCCTTCAACCCACTTCGACAGACGCCGCGCGTAGTTCTCGGCACTCTCACCGATGGCATTAAGAACTGCTAAGGGCAGCATAACAGGGAGCAGCGAAAGTCTAATGTAGAAGGTACGCTGTGTGTAAAATTTACGTCGCATTGGCGTTACTCCTCCTCTACGAGGTCGTAGGTTGCGGCAAAAATTTCCGGTTTGCAGGGGTAATACTCCCCGTGAATTCCCCGAATAATCCAGTCTCCCGGACTTGCTAACATAGTGCCTTCGAGGGTGGGTACATTAAAAGCAACGCCGCGTCCTCCACCAATCCAATGGTCACGTACCTGGTCGTTACTCCATGCGCGGATGGCATTCGCGGTGGGGATGGTGCCATCAGTCTGCATGGCCTCGATTACTATTGGTTTTTTACGAAACTTCATGCGGTGTACCTCCTTTCGTCTAGCTCTAGCTCGAACTTGAACGTCACAGGGCGCTTGGAGTTGAAGCCAAAGAACCACTGCGCCGGGTCGCTGTCGTACCCTAGCTGGAGCGCGTATGGGTCGTCCGTGACCATGGTGCCATTCATGAGAATTCTCATGCGGTTCTGGTTGACGTAGAAGCTGTGATGGAAATGCCCGAGCATTGCCAAGTGGAAGGGCTGGCCCTTCGCTGCCTCTATGACCTGGAAACTCTGGAACTTCCGAATGATGGACGAATAGGGTCCGCCTCCAGACGACTTGATGCAGTGACCGTGTCCGTAGGCGAACCTCCAGGGGCCGAACGCTGCGGTCTGGTACGCGTCCTGGTTGGGGTCTTCCGGCGGGAACATTTCGAAGTTGTCATACCCCTCGAAGGTCTTCTCAATGAGCATGCCTCGCACAGCGTCCCAGTTGCTGCCGGTGCTGAACTGCTTGTCAAGGTCTCCGTGGTTGCCCGGCGAACGGTAGACCCGAATGAACGGGAACATCTCAGCCAACTGGAAGTACATCTCCGACATGACAGGCACGGACTGAGCCAACTGCTCGGGCACACCGAACTCGAAGTCCTGCATGCGTCCCTGCCGCCCGGTGTACTCCCCGTGGAGGTTGTCACCCAGGTCGAAAATGTTCAGGCGGTTCAGCGCCTTGCCGGTCTTGCGGTACATCTCGGTCAAGTGAATGACCTTGTCCACAATTTGCTGCGCCCTCTCCGCGTAGACCTTGCTGTTGAACGTCCGGGTGCGGCGCCCACAGTGCATGTCACTCAGAATGAGGTTGGCTTCCTCGTCGTCGGCACCGCTCACTAGGGGAGTGTGGTGCATCCTAGGCAGGCTCGGCATCACCTGACTCACCCGCCCTACCAACTCGTCGAGTGCAGTCGCGGGCTCCGGTGCGTCCTGTTGGGCCGTCTCTACCGCTTGACGGAATGCGCCGCCGTCACGGAACCACGACCGCACGGTTGCTGTGTTGAGGCCAATGGCACGGGATGCTGCCGACAGGCTCATGCCCTGCGCTAGTAAAGGTGCTAGCCTCTGTGCTTGCTCGTCTCTGTCATACTTCACTCTCGACTTCCTCTCTTTCTTCCTTTGTGTTCCAGGCGAATGGGTCGTCGACCTGCTTTAGCTCCCCCCAGGTCTGCCCCACCTTGGCGTCCACCAAGTAGGGGGCATTGTGTCGGGTGTCGAGCATGCCGTCGGTTGTCAGACAGAACGCCTTGAACTCGTCAACGACATCGTCGCGGACTAGGAACAGCAACTCGTCATGAATTTGGGAGACTATGTAGGCCATGCCCTTCCAGAACTTCTCTATGGCCTCGTCACATCGTACCATAGCTTCCTTGACAATCTCGGCAGCGGTACCCTGGACAGGCATATTTTTGGTCTGGTTTTCGGCGCGGCTCTTTATGCGGCCCCACTCAGCGAAAATACCAGGCACATATAAGGGCCTGCCTTCACTGGTCTTGACGTACCCAAAGCGTTCACCATGGCGTTTCTGTGCGTCTTGCCACGGCTTCACGGCCTTGAAGTCGTCGAAGAATCCCTGGACGAGCGCGTCGCCGGTCTCTTGGTCTTTCAGCTTCAACCGGCGCTTTACCGAATATCCTGTTAACCCATACGGTATGCCATAGTTGATGGTCTTGGCAAAGGTACGCTGCCGGTCGTCGTCATGGATGCTCGCAGTATTGAAGAACTGCTGCATCAACAGGGAATCGACACGCATCTGATGGATGTCTTTCTTGTACTTCCCCTTGCGTTTGCGGTCTTCCACGAAAGCGTCCAGCATTACCGGGTCTTTACTGAGGTTGGCTATAACCACCAACTCCAGCAATGAGTAGTCAACGCTGATGAACTTCCACCCATCGGGCGCCACGAACAAATGATGTAGAGGCACTCCCTCGATGCGAGCTACGTTCTGGAGGTTCGGGTCGCTACAGCTAAAACGCCAAGTGACTGTACCTGTCTGGTTGAACGACGGATGCACCCACCCATCACCGGCAATCCAGTGCTCCAGGTAGGTCTTGATGAACTTAGCCTTCTGTGCCAACTCGACGCGAGCCTGAACAACAGCTAGCTGGTCTGGAGTTGCGTTCAGGTATTCCCAGTCGCCGTCCTCACGCTCGTTCTCAGGAATCTTGGCGAGCAGGTCGTCCTTCTTACAGGACAATTGCTTCGACGTCGCTGTCTTCGGGGCCTTCTTCTCCCGGCCCTTCCAGAACCATGCCGCGAAGTCCTTATCCTTCTCCCAGGGGACACCGCTGTTGTTGAGGAACTGACGCTTGGCCTCGATGTCACCCACCATTGAGTCTCGTAGCTCGACCAGGCGATGCTGGTCAATAGGTATGCCCTTGCGCTCCATGCGCCGTATGGACGTCGTGACCTTGCGCTCCAGGTCATAGAGCCCCTCCAGGCCACGCTTCTTTATTTCCGGCCAGAATATGTCGTGCAACACCTTGGTGCCCCAGGCGTCTGAGGCGCAGTAGTCGAGGGCTTCTTCCTCATTGTCCTCGTAGGTTTTCTTCGCGTTAATGACGGACTTGAAGTCCTTCAACGAGTGCCCAGTAAACACCGGCATCAGCTTCTTAAGACCCAACGGGCCGTAGCCCAACAGGTGGGCCTCAATGATGGTGTCATACCACTCAGGTACCTTCCACCCGTCGCGTTCGAGAAACTCTATGTCGAATGAGGCATTGTGGAACACCGGCGTAAAGGGAAACTCCCCCCGTGCTTCAACCGGCACGAAGTCTCGCATGTGCTCAACGTTGCGTACCCACTCGTTGCCGTACCCAATACTCCAGATGTCAATGGCCGGGTCGTGGGATGCCATGCCCTCTTTCCAGGTGGTTTCAAGGTCAACACCAACGACGTCGCCCGCGCTTTCTTGCTCCGCTACCCAGTCCACATAGCGCACCAGGGGGGGAGGCTCCAACTGACCACTCTCTGCGAATAGCTTCATCAGTCTGAGGCTAGTCACAAAGGCTACTAGTTGTCGCGGCCCTTGTTTATTCAGGGACACAGGGTTGACTAGCGGCAGCACAGGGCCGAGGTCGGTCATGTGAATCTTTCCGCTTACGGAATTGATGCCGCCCTTGACGTCGAAAAACTTAGTCACCTTCGGGCCAACGGTGACAATCAGCTTAGGGTCTATGGCAATTATTTCGTCGAATAGGTGGGTTGTGGAGCACGTCCCAATCGCATCAGGATGGAAGTCGTGGAATCCTACTCCGCGAGTGAATCCGGGGAAGCACTTCACCAGTGCCGTGAAGTACACCTTGGACAGGGGCATACCAAGGCGCTGGAGATGCTTCATGATGAAGGCGGTCTCGAAGCCCGCACCCACACGTCCTTCACGGTCGTCAGGCGCTGAGGGATTCTCCGTCACGACAATGATTTCGGCCCGGTCAGTGCCTAGTCCTTGTGCGCGATGGCGGGCTGTGAGCCGCTGTGGGCACGCATTACAGCGTGAGATGGCGTGGTTAACTTGTTGGAGTTTCAACGGCCAACCTCGGTACGAACTTTTGAGCCGTCGGCGTTCAACTCGGTACCACAATACCGACACCAATACTCAGTGAGTTCGGAACTGTAGGTTTCCTTGACCGTGTAGCAGCTTCCGCATCTACCGCAGGGCTTTCCCCAACTGTAGCGGAATGGTTCTTCTCGCATGCCGTCCACTCCTATGTTAATGGCTCCAAAAATGTTGGGCCGAATGGTGGCCTTACTTTGCGAGATTCCGTTCATGAGTCACATCCTCTCTCGCAGTTTTGTGCCAGCGAAAGGGGGAGCGCACGCTCCCCCCTGTTTGGTCTGTGTCCCGTCACTACCAGTTTAGGGCAGAATGATGCCCTTTGTCAACTCGACACCCGCTATCAGGCTCTCGACTCGGTATGTCGCTGCGGCCTGGAACATGACGTGCTCGTTGGGACTAGAGAGTTTACCAGGCGCACGAGCTCGCATGTTGTCTTCAATGCACATGACTATGGGTATGTGCGCCTCCCAAGCCCAGGCAATTTCCATGGCGGTTCCCAACGAACGGGCATCGGAGTCCAGGAAGTTGACGAACAGCACGTCACTGGTGACGCAGTCGTTATAGTCACGTCCCAGGATGCCGGTGGGCGACGTAACGGCTCTCTGTAGGTCGTCACGCGCCGGGTACAGAGCCGAGTCGTGACCCTCTATGGTTGCCAGGCTGGCCAGGAACTGCTTCGTGCGCAGAGGTGAGTATGCAGAGATGCCATAGTCGGCTAGTTCAGCGGCCACACTCAGGCGCCAGTCCTGGGCTTTGTCGTAGTGAAGGCCCGTGATGGGGCCTGCTAGGTAGACTTTACCTTCCATTGTGACACTTCCTTTCTGCTTAACCCATCCGGGGGTTGGTTGCTCCAACAATAGGGGCATGGTTTAAGTAGGGGTGCTTCTCAAGCTTTTGCTTTTGACCCACTTCACTTCCCCCGTTGTTCGACTTTGGCCGGTCGTCGAACTCGGCGAGGTGGGGCCGCATCTGGTAGGTCACCAGGAACACCACGTTGCACAACGCGTGGGCCATATGCAGTTCCCCGGACTCGGGGTCTAGGTCTTCGCCGCTCTCGAAGGCTACCAGGTGACGCATCAGGGACGCATACACCCGCTGCCAGGACATGCCGCCTTCCCAGTTGCGGTCGCTGTACTTCTCAGCGCCTGACGTGAGAATGGTGGCAAGAGCCTTCATCGCTTCCGTGGGTATGAGGTCGTACCTCAGCTTGCCCTTGTCAAACTTGAAGCCCGCCGTGTCGCCGAAGCTGTCACCCACACCGGCGCCATGAAACTCTATTGCGTTCAGGGGGTTGAGAAATTTCTGTCGTACGAAGACGTCTGCCGCCGAGTCGGGTTTCTCCTTCTCTACGGCCTCCTGGACTGCCTTGTCAAAGGCGTCGGCATCAAGCTGTTCCTCGGTCGGCAATGGGATGCTGGCTTCCCCCGGCAGGTCGTGTTTCTCAGGCGGGCACTCCGAATGAAAGTCCCGAAGGTCTCGTTCTCCCCCCGACCCAAGGCCGGACTGACTTGCGACCTCTTCGTTGAGTAACCGCTGCTGGGTCTCGTCAGTGACTCTGCCAGGCTGTGCCTGTTCGGTCACGTCACGCCCGAGAACGTACTGTGACTCCTCCATCTCCTGGTAGTCGAGCCGACGTCGTTCCATTTCGGCGTCAACCTCCTGGGGGTCAGTAGTTTCCGACTGTTCGTTCATGTATGGCTCCCCTTTCTTCGTCTGTTAGACAGGTCCACTGGTTAAACTGTCCCAGAATGTCGGCACGGCGCATAGAGAAACCCTTCCGCGCATACTTAATGGCGCGGCCCATTGTGAGCACTGGGTCTATTTCATTGGTGGGCACTATGAGTTTCTGCTCGGCGCTGTTCTTGGCGTGCTCGTAGTAGTAGGCCCTCAAGTCAGGGCTGTTCTCCAGGGCAACGAGGGCGAACTGCTCACAGGTGAGGCCGAAGATGCTTATGACGTCAGTAGGCGTACCACTCGTTCCGCCCTCAGCTTTGAAGGGGTAGACCAACTGAACCGGCGGAGCCCATGTGTCTGTGGTCATGTACTTCAGCGACCCGTTGGGGTTCTCCTCGGTCACTTCGTAGCCCTGGTGAAGCACCAGGGCCTGGGCCTTCTCCCAGTCGGCCTCGTCGAACAGGAAAAAGTCGTAGTCCTCGGCCTTGACCATGTCCGGGAAGATAATGTACCTCGCCATACCGCCTGCCAGGAACGCGACGTCTTTCAACATGCGTATGAGCAGCAACGTATGGTCGGACATGCGGTTGTAGCCGTCATGGCCGTCAGTCCCTATGACATGCGACCTTATGTTACTCATTCAAGACCTCCTTAAAATTCACTAGACCCTTGGCGCCCACGCCAAAGCCGCCCTTAGCTATGTCGTCAGCATGGCCCGACAGGGCCGCTTCAATGACTGCCCCGAGCGTGCCATACTCAGCTATGAGGGCAACCGCTGCCTTCTCGGACAGCCGAGGCCACAGTTGCAAGAGCCGGGCAACCGGCGGGTACACGTTGCGTGCCTCGGGTTGGACACGACGAATTTGATGGCCAATTCTGGTAGGCCAACCACGACGAGCTCGGTCTACCAAGGCCGCCAATATGCTCGCCGTTCCTCGCAAGTCCGCCGTGTGCAGTATTTCAATTCCAGCGGTGCTTGCTGAGATTTGCGCGTGTGACAGGCTGTCGATGTGAACATTCGTGGTCCACGTCGCCTTCATGAAAGTCGAACTCACGCGCTTCATGTAAGACACCTTGTGCTCCGCGCCCGCCCATGCGCCCTCCACTATGAAGAAGATGCGACTGGGACGGGGGGAGGAACCATCCACTCGGCGCTCCGAAATTGAGCGTTCCCTGACGAATAGCGGGTCAGTTAGAATCTTCTGAATCTCGTCAGAGAAGTGCCCGGACATTAGACTGTCAGCTAGGTCACTGGCCTTGCGGGTGACGAAGTGGGTAACATCCTGGTCGTCCCACAGTAGGTAGTCACCCGCTGTGTAGGTTACGACATCATAAGAAACCCCGTCGTAAGCATCCAACAGTGGGCGGATGTCCTGACGGGGCTTCTTCTCCCCAACGACTTGCTGTCCTATTGGTTCCCGAGAGTCTATGCCGAGGTTATGCCTTTGGCTTGGACTTTTTAGCTGCGGCTGGGGGCTCTGGGACTGGTCCATAGAGTTCCTCGTCAATTTCTCTGTGATGTGCTCGGAGACCCGCTATAAGCCCCAAGTCCGTGACAATCTCGTCCTTCTTCAATGGGTAACCCCGGTCTTTCCCTTCGCCGCCTCCCATGTCGGTGCGCCAGCACCAGTCTTCGCCCACCTTGTAGAGGAAGCAAACGGTGTTGTGTCTGTTCACATGCAGCTTCTCTCCCGCTGGCTTGGCGTTGATGAATAGGTAGTCTTTGAACCGGGGGTTCTTCTTGTCGAAGTCCGACAAGTCCTCGGCGCTGGTTGTGGTTAACACATTGAACGTGCCGTTGATGATGGCCGCGTCGTACACGTCGTCGTTGTGCATTTCCTTAATCCAGCCCCAGTCCTGGTCTATACTAAGACCTCCCCCCGCCGTCTCGCTGCGACGTATGTTCTTCATCGTCTCTTTGTCTTCCTCGGCTACGCTGTCTTCGTCGATTTGGTCGGCGATGCGAGCCTCAGCCTTGGCCCGGAGGTCAAGACCGTGGAGGGCGTGCGACTTGTTGTAGACCCTGCGGCTGTACTCCGACTGGGCGAAGTCCCACATTTTACCGGCTTCCTCGAAGACGAGCCAGTCACCGATGCCAAGCCACTCGAAAGCCATTTCCATTGCTTCCTCGATGTCCGACCATTCCTTGATGAGGTAATACTGGACGTTCTTCGGGGGCTTGCGCCCGAAGACTTCCCGTAGGGCCTTGGCTAGGCCGTTGCCTCGGTCGAGAATGACTACGTTATTGCCCATCTCTTGGCAGTCCTGAATGAGACGCACGACGCTCATAGACTTGCCGTCGCCCTGCTTGGCGAACGCGAGAACGACCTCCCTTTCGGCCATGTCCATTAACTCTGAAATGTCCACTCCTACCCTCCTGTTTTGATTGCGATTACGACTAAGGCAATGATACTAACCGCGATGCTGACTACAGTAAGAATTGTAACACCAAAGACTACACCGGCGAAAATTCTAACTACTGTGTCTTCTTTCACAATAACTCCTTTAATGCTTCGTCAGGTGCCTTGAGTTGCACCGTCTCCCAGTACCGGAGGTTGAGGAGAAGTTGCTCACCGTAGTCGCCGAACTGAATTTTGCGCCCCATGTTCTCGAAGCGCCAGTACGGGACTGTGTACTCCACGTCGGTTTCCATGTCAACCACGCGAATGGTCTCAGCCTTTCCTTTAAGGGCCTTAAAAACCACCAGGTCAAGGGCCCAACCGGGGCCGGGTCTGCCACGAAAGCGGTGTAAGCTACCCAACACAGCCCGGTGAAATGTGTCACCGTCGAGCACACCTATGACCTGGTCAGTTCCAGGGAGGAGCACTCTCTGGCCCTGGAACGGGTAGTCGACGCCTCTTGTCATGTCTTCTTCTTCCGGGGCTTGCGCTTGCTAGCCCACTCCTGCTTCAACCGCTGGACGGCGGGAAGCTGACCGGGACACTGCTCGCTTATGTGGGGACACCAGTAGCAATTTAAGTCACTCATGCGAGTGTCAATGCCCGGAAGCTGTCGCTTCTCGAAGGCGTTCCATAGCTGCGCCCCTCTACGCTTAGCTAGGGCCAGCCCCTCCTTCACTTCGCGGTCGCTGTACACAACGGTAAAGGAGCGAAAGTCCCTTTGAAACAAGAAGTAGACCAAGAAAACCGCAGTGCGCACCCCAAAGACAGCACAGTAGGCACGGGTGCGAACTAGCCATTCCTCTTGTTCCTGCAACGCCTTGACGTCGAAGTCCTTCATAGACCTCCCAGTTGTTTTGAATTCAAGGACAAGGCCTCTCTCCTCGTCGAACCCGTCCCGTGAGAATATGAGGGGTCTACCCTTGTCGTCCTCTATGGTTATACCTGGGGGTTCTTCGCCGAGGAACCATTCTTGAATCGCGAATCCAGCAGAGAACTTTACTACCTCCCCCCGCGTTAAGGGCTTCTTCGTCGCCTCGTCCCTGTCAAGGTAAGTACGCCGGAGACAACCAAAGAAGTCACTAGCATGAACCTCATCCCAGTCTCGGTCCGACAACTTATTGGTACGGAGTTCCTGAATGACACGTTCCGCGTGGGTAGGTTCCTCGTAAATCCTCATACTTTTACCTTTGCTGCGTAGTAACGATTCCGTATACATGTCTTGCACACACGTCTTTGTCGTGGGACGGCATAAACGTATGTGTTTTCCGGTGTGAACTCGTGACCGTGTATGCAGTGCGTCGCACCTACATTTTGGTTGTTGCGTCCGTTATTACCCCGTCGGACGTTTTCTGCGTGTGTTACAATTTCGAGATGAAGTGGGTTCACACAGTTGCGCGTTCGACACAAATGGTCGGTGTCCATACCTCTTTCCGGCCAACAACCATACTCAATAAAATAGGCCATTCGATGGGCGAGTACTAACGTCCCTTTAGTACCTTCACTTAATCGGAACCTTCCGTACCCACCCATACGGCCGCTACCCGTTGCGCCCGTCCAAAACCAACAGCTACCCGGCACGAACTGAACGTGCCGGAAGTAGCGGTTGATGTCTGCGTCCGTGACTTCCACGTTACTTAGCTGCGCAACCAGGTCGCGTAGTCGTTTGCCCGAGACTTCGCGCTGTAGCCACTAAAGACTGCCTTCCGAAGCGCAGGCCCAAGGACTATATAGACGCCTGTCTCTTTCTCTGCCTTCGTGACTCGAACCATGCCCTCACCTCTTTCTACTTAGGGTTGAGTGTTACTCGGCAGCCAGGGTGGCGGCTTTGGCCTTAGCTGCGGCACGCTTCTCGGCTGTCGTCGGGGGCTTGGTCTCCTCAAGTGGGGGCGTGTCGACCTCAACCTCAGACTCAGGCTCCTCGCCACTGTCAGCCCCGTCGTCGTCGTTAGGCTGCTCGGTCTCCAAGGGCACGCCAACGCCGGATGCGTAGATGCCGTCCGCGAAGGTGATGCGACCTTGGGCTACTGCTTCGTCGAGCACAGGTTCGATACCGCCCACCCGAATGATGATGGTACGGTTGGCGCTAGTGGTCATGACCAGGGCCTTCACCTGTGACTTGTCCAGACCGTCGGTCTCGTTGGCAAGGGCCTCGGTCACCAAGACCAGGGCTTCCTCACTGATTTCCTTCTTGAGGTTCCTCTGCACGGTTGCAAGGGACTCCTGAGACGTGGCCTGTACGCCGTAGACGGACTCCTGGATGTCACCTTCCTCGACGAACGCGACAGGGACAAAGGCTAGACCTGGGGAGATTTTGGAGTTCCCCTCGATGATGACCCGCTTCTCGAAGCGAATCATTTTGTTGTCTCCGTCCTCGCTGGTGGCAACGATGAAAGGCTCGAACAGCCCACGGCCATCGTCTTCCATAATCTTGGGGTCGTCGTCGTTCTCGAAGAATCCCGCCTCGACACCGAACGAAATCCAGATGGCGCAGGTCTTAGCCCATTTGGAGTTGGCTTCGTCGGACTCGTTGAGGTAGTCCGTCAGGCGGTTATTGTCCAGCGTCGTGACCTTGCCGGCCTTCTCGATGTGGACGTCGGTGTAAAGGAACAACGACTGGGTGCCCCCGAACTTGGCGTTAGGCTGGTCACCGTTGTACTCGGCCAACCGGGCAACAATCTGTTGAATGCCTCGGATGCCACCGGTCGTTAGACCCTTGGGGTTTGTAACGGGCATTGGTCAATCCTTTCACTCATTAATGTGTTGTTAAAGGGAGAAACTTACCTTATGCATACTTCCATTCACCACTATATTACCAGGTCTGCGGGGGGAGGTCAACTACTTAGGTCACTTCCTCCAGCTTGTCGAGTTCGTCTACCAAACAGGCGTAGAAGTCGCCGTCTGTGCTCACTGCACCCATCCAGGTCAGTTGCTTAATGGCGCCCTGAATCTGGCCGGGTGACATCTTGTGATTCAACAGCTTGTACAACTGCCGCTTGGTGTCGTACCCTTCCGCGATGGCGGTGAACACCTGCTTCTCTTTGTCCTCAAATGCAGGTATGAGTTTGACAATGCTCTCATACATGTACTCGCCCCAGTCCACGGCCATTTCCAGGGTCGCGTCCGTAATGTAAGGCTCGTTGTTCCACGCCGACATAATGAGTGCTGTTTTCCACACCTTCTCAGGCACACGCTGTGCGAGGGTACGTAGGACTGGGCTCGACGACCGTTGGCGCTCGTCAAACTTCGTGTACCAGTCAACCCACATGTCCTTACACGCGTCCGTCGGGTACAGTTCACCCTCGGGAAGGGCTAGCATTGTCCAGTCCAGGGTATGGTTCGGCTGTCCAGGCCACGCCAACGTCGGTCGTTCGTCACCGAGCACGAAGGTTAACCTGTTACCTAGCCCACCTAGCATGTCCGACATGCTCACGGTCTGTTGAATCCACTCGCTCGTGGAGGCCGACAAAATGGACAGGTAGGGCTCGTACACCGTCAGTGGGTTCTGCTTCGTCGTGTTGGACGCACTGATCGGACAGTCATATAACTCCGTGAGGCGCTGGTGAATGTCCCGGCCAAAGTCCATCTTGGTTTTCTGTGCCATACTGGAGAACTCATCGAGCCACACGAGGACGTGGCCCCCCTGTTCTGACATCATCTGTAGCAGCCCCTGCTGTGTGGTCACCGTGCGGATGGGGGGAGTGAACTCCATCAACTCTGCGATGGCGTCGTAACCCAGGGCCATGGCTGTGGACTTACGACCCTGTGCCGATGGCCCAACGAGTAACATGTACCAGTTGGGGAACATCTGCCGGGGGAAACGCATCCACACCCGGCGACCTAGCATGTGACCTGACAACGTCAACCAGACGCCGAACAGGTAGCACAGGGGGTAGCTCGATGCGTCCTTGAGACCGTCCGCAAATTCTTTCGCGGCCCAGTGCCAACCGGAACGCCGGAACGTGTAGTCCATGTTACCCCTTTCCGAGTGCGACTAACTCCAGGTGCACGATGCAATAGCTGGTCCCTAACCAGAAACCGTCAGCTAACTCTTTACAGATGTGGGCGGGTTGGGTTTCAGTGGCTTTGCTCTGTTGCTTTGTGCTATATACCGCTGGTATAACCTGTGCGCATATGGTAGTCATTCTTCTTTATTACCTCCTTTCGGGCGTGCCGGGTAGACAGTGTCCTCGAGGTACCCGGTGTCCCAAGGTAGGACTTCCAGCATGGCGTCCTTGTGCTCTGTGTAAAGTTCCTCCAGTGCGGCCGGCGAACAGAAGCCCGCCGTCACAAGCTGCACGGCACGCAGTAACATGTTGTTGAATAGGTCGACCCATCCGTCCATGTCGAAGGCCAATGCGCCGGCGGGTGCGTGCTCCCAGGTGTTGTGGAGAAGGGTCGCCTTCAACTCAGTAATGACAAGCGCCTGCGCAAGGCGTGCACTCCGGGCGTTGCCAGGGAAGCGCGTCCAATGTGTGATGTTCTTCGGGGTGATGCGGTCGGTGACAGCCCTGTTTAGCTTGAGTAACGCACTGAACCTGGACTCGTCGAAGTGGTCGCTGTGTTGTTCCATGTCTACCTCCCTTAGAGAACTTTGCTCCGGTGAATTTTTGCCCAGGCTTTCTTGTAGTCAATGTTGGCGTTCCTTACTACTGTAGCAGCCTCCTCCAGTTCTTGCAACTTACCCAACTTCTCAGCCTCACGCTCACTGATGAACGCCTTCGAGGACAGTTGTTGAGAGTGGATGTAGGCTAGACGCTTTGTCTTGTACCCCAGCATCGCTGTGATAACAGTCGCCGAGCACTTAATGAGGGTGTCCAACTGGGGTGGATTGCGTTCAATTGTACGTCGCATGACATAATACCTATGTAGGAAAAAAGTTTCCTACTTTACCACTTATAGTTAAAGGCTCGAAAATCGGGTTTTAGTCTCCACCGGCGTTGCGGGGTCTAAGTTGGAAATTTATTTCCAAAAGGTGTGAAATT
>LAZR01000389.1_pt1 | contig 38858 bp, 29 predicted proteins | sample 329461 | NCBI WGS metagenome assembly LAZR01 (sample SAMN03002196, study PRJNA259156) | marine sediment metagenome | biome: sea floor; feature: Hydrothermal impacted sediments; material: marine sediment; isolation source: Loki non-amplified sample from Loki's castle hydrothermal vent sediment ...
TGACCAATGGCGTGCACATGCTCACTCAACGCAATGCGTCGCTCGGTATCGTCTTCACTGTTGATATAACGCGTATAGGCATTCAACGACACCTTGGCATCGATGATCAGGTGTTTGTCTTGCGGCAGGTAAACCAAAACGTCTGGTCGCTGACGCTGCCCTTCGCTATTGGTCATACTGACTTCCCGCTTGAAGTCCACGCCCGCACGTAATCCAGAGCGCTCAAGCACGTTTTCCAAAATAAGCTCGCCCCAGTTGCCCTGAGTCTTTTTCTGGCCGCGCAGGGCGGTGCTCAGATCGTGCGCTTCTTGAGTGATCTGGCGGTTAAGCTCTTTGAGGTTATTCAGTTCCGCAGCCAAAGTCGCCTGCTGCTGAGTATCCTTGTGGTGGATGTCTTCCACCTTGCTGCGGAACTGGTCGATCTGCTCACGGAAGGGTTTAAGCAGCGCGTCCAGCGATTGTTGATTCTGCAGAGAGAAAGCTTGGCCCTTGGCATCGAATATTTTGCCTGCCAGTTGCTCAAATTCCATTTTCAGCTGGTCGCGGCTGTCCTTGAGCAATTGCTGCTGTTCGCTGAAGTGCTGTTGACGATGCTCTAGGCTGCTTTGCAGGGTGGAGTGTTCGACCTTTAGCTGCTCATGCTCGTGTTGCAGCGCATCCAAACGCACGCGCAGCTGATCGCGTTCACCACGCAGGTCGTCCACCTGCCTACCTTGCTCGCGGCTCAGCGTCTGCGCACGCTCAGCTTGCAACTGCCATTCCTGGCCCTGACTTTGCGCGCTACTCAAGCGCTCTGCTTGCTGCAGTTGCTGCTGACGCAACTCCTGCTGAGTTTCCTGCAGATGCTCGATCCGTGCATACAATCCACTGTGCTGTGCGTTTTGCTGGTGCAGCTCTAGTTGTGCTTCCTGCAGTTGCTCACGCAAAACATCCTGCTGCTGTTGTGCCTGCTCCAATGCATTGCGCAGTGCAGTCTGACGTCGCAGCAGCAGCGTGGCGGTCAGCGCCCAACCGACTAACAGGGCGAGACCGATAATAGGATAAAGATTAGGTAGGTCAGACAGGGGCATGCACTTCTCCGTTTAAGCTCGGCATATTATCCACGCCCCGCCACCGCAATGAAAACGCTGTGAGATAAATGGGCTGGCGATCAGCGATGGCCAGTCCGCTGTTACTTACTACGCAACGAACCCAAAATCCCCCGCACGATAGCCCGGCCTGCCTGCGTGCCCACCGAACGCATGGCGCTGCGACCGAAGGAGCTAAACATCTCACTCAGCTCCTGCCCAATGGATTTACCGCCACCGGAACGCTTACGCGCTTTGCTCTGCGGTTTGACCGTCGGTTTCTCGGCCGAGAGTGACTTATCCGCTCGCTCCTGCAACACCTCATAGGCCGATTCGCGATCCACTGCCTGATCGTAAGCGCCAGCTAGCGGCGACGCCTTGATCAGCTCGGCGCGCTCAGTCTCATTGATCGGCCCCATTTGGCTATCCGGCGGGCGAATCATCACCTGCTGCACAATGCTCGGCGTGCCTTTGGCATCCAGCACTGACACCAAGGCCTCACCCACACCCAGCGCCATAATTACGCTTTCTGTGTCCAGTTCAGGGTTGGCGCGGAAGGTTTGTGCAGCCGCCCTTACCGCTTTCTGATCGCGCGGGGTAAAGGCACGCAGCGCGTGCTGCACGCGATTGCCGAGCTGCCCCAAAATGCTATCGGGAATGTCCAGCGGACTCTGGGTTACAAAGTAAACGCCAACGCCTTTGGAGCGAATCAACCTCACCACCTGCTCGATGCGATCGACCAGCGCTTTGGGGGTATCGGTGAACATCAAATGCGCTTCATCAAAGAACAGTACAAAGCGCGGCTTATCGGCATCGCCCACTTCGGGCAGTTGCTCGAACAGCTCTGACAACAGCCACAACAGAATGCAGGAATAGGCCAGGGGGCTTTCCTGATACAGCTGCGCGGCGTGCAACACATTAACCACGCCCTGGCCGTTCTCATCAGTTTGCAGAAAGTCATCCAGGCTAATGGCCGGCTCACCAAATAATTTCTCGCCGCCCTGCCCGTCCAGCCGCAGCAACGAGCGCTGGATGGCGCCCAGGCTGGCAGCCGAGACATTGCCGTATTTGGCGCCGAGCGCCGAGCGTTGTTCGTGCAGATAGATCAGCATGGAACGCAGGTCTTTCAAATCCAACAATAACCAACCGTTGTCATCCGCCACCCGAAACAGAATGTCGATGATGCCGCTCTGGGTTTCGTTGAGATTGAGTAACCGCGACAACAATACCGGTCCCAGCTCAGCAATGGTGAGCCTGAGCGGATGGCCCTGCTCGCCAAACACATCCCAGAATACCGTAGGCGCACCGCATAAGGTCATGGGTCCCAAGCCTACTTTATCGGCCCGCTTCTGCAGTTTTTCACCCGCCTTACCCGCCTTGGCGATCCCGGAAAAGTCACCCTTGATATCCGGCACCAACACCGGGACACCCATTTGCGAGAAGCTCTGCGCCAGCACTTGCAGGGTAATGGTCTTACCGGTGCCCGTAGCCCCGGCAATCAGGCCGTGTCGATTGGCCATGCTGGGCTCGATGGCCAGGCTGGTCACTCCATTGCCGCCAATCAGCAGTGGCGGTACGTGCAAATCTGGCATTAGCCATCTCTCCTTGGGTTGCCTTGAAAGCCGCGGGTTGGGCTAAAGCATTATGGTCGGCCACACACCCCTTGCAAGCACCTCATCTGAGCCTCCCCCCCATTAGGGGGGTATAGCAGGCAAGAGCACAGACATAGAGTCGAGCAATGTGAGTACTGCCAGCGTCAGCGCTGAGTAGCACCACTTGCCAGGGATTATTAATAACAACAAGCGCCCGGCGCGAGGAACGTGATGACAAACATAACAAGAAATACCTTAAAAGGTACGCTCAAACCGCTGGTTATTGCGGTGGCCATGGCCTCGGCACTGCCGGCCCATGCAGTGCGTTTTGATCTGGGAGAGGTGCAAGGCCAGTTCGATTCGCAAATGTCCATCGGCGCTAGCTGGGGTACCAGTGACATCGACGATGATCTGGTCTGGGCGGGTAACGGTGGTAACGCCAATGCCGGCAACTCCGACGACAACCGTCTGAACTTCGACAAGGGTGAAACCTTCTCAAAGATCTTCAAGGGCATTCACGACCTATCATTGCAATACGGAGACACCGGCGTATTCCTGCGCGGCAAATACTGGTACGACTTCGAACTGAAGGACGAACATCGCGACCTGTACGACATCAGCGACGATAACCGTAAAGTGGGTTCCCAATCCTCCGGCGTTCAGTTGCTCGACGCCTTTCTCTACCATAACTACAGCATCGGCGATAAACCCGGCTCGGTGCGGGTCGGTAAGCAGGTAGTGAGCTGGGGCGAAAGCACCTTTATCCAGAACGGCATCAATGCCATCAACCCGATTGACGTTGCTGCATTTCGCCGTCCGGGTGCGGAAATCAAAGAAGGCCTGATTCCGGTCAACATGCTTTTCCTGTCCCAAAGTCTGACCGAAAACCTGGGCATGGAGATGTTCTATCAGCTGGAATGGGACCAAACCGTACTGGATAACTGCGGTACCTTCTTCTCTTTCACCGATACCGTGGCTGATGGCTGTGATTACGTCGGTGTTCAGGGCAGCCAGAATGGCGCTGACGGCAGTCCCGTATTTGCCTATGTGCCGCGCGGACCAGATCGTGATGCACGTGATGACGGCCAGTTCGGCGTATCTTTCCGCTATTACGCAGAAAGCCTGAACCAGACCGAGTTCGGCGCTTACGCGATGAATTATCACAGCCGCAACCCGGTCTACAGCACCAGTTTGAATGCAGTCGGCGCGCCAGCGGGCCTGCACAGCGTACCGGTATCTCAGTTACCCGCAGTGGTCGCCGGCTCTTCCTACTTTATCGAGTATCCAGAAGACATCCGCCTGTACGGGGTGAGCTTCCAGACCAACCTGGGTACCACCGCGGTATCCGGTGAGGTCAGCTACCGTCCCAACCAACCTTTGCAGATCAACAGTAACGATCTGACCGGCGCAGTACTGGGTGTACCCAACCCGGCTGTGGCAGAAATCGGCGCTGATGGCGATCTGCATGGCTACAAACGGCTACCAGTAACCCAGGCGCAAGTGACCGTCATCAATTTCATCGACAACGTGTTGGGCGCTGAACGGCTGACGCTGGTGGGGGAAGCGGGTTACAACTACATCAGTGGCATTGATACCGGTCCTGGCGAGCTTCGTTACGGGCGTGACTCAGTCTACGGCTCCGGCGAACTAACCACGCCCGGCGTTTGTGAAGCGGGCGCAGTTAATCCATCTGAGTGCAACGATGATGGGTTCTACACTGACAACTCTTGGGGTTATCGCCTCGTCGCCGCTCTGGACTACAACGGCTTTGCCGGTATCGCTCTTAAACCCGCTTTCGCCTTCTCCCATGACGTTGACGGCTATGGCCCCAACTTCAACGAAGGCGCAATGGCTGCCAACCTCGGTCTAACCGCGGTATACAACAACAAATACAACGCGAGCATCAACTACACCAATTTCTTCGGTGGCGATTACAACGCCAACACCGACCGGGATTTTGCTGCAGTTAGCGTTGGCGTGAACTTCTGATCACAACGGAGAACTCCATGACCTCAATAAAAAAACTAAAACTCCAGACGATCGGCGTACTGGCTCTCAGCAGCCTGGCGCTGTCGGTATCGGCAGCGGTGACGCCGGAAAAGGCAGCCACTCTGCAAACTACTTTGACCCCTATTGGCGCCGAGCGCGCCGGCAATGCCAGCGGCACCATTCCTGAATGGACCGGTGGTATGGCGCGCGACGCGGCAGCGGTAGATAGCGACGGCTTTTATGGCGACCCCTTTGCCGGTGAGCAACCGCAATACGAGGTAACTGCTGCCAACATGGATCAGTACAAGGACATGCTGACCGACGGCCAAAAAGCCATGCTTCAGCGTTATCCTGATACCTATAAACTGCGCGTATTCCAGACTCGCCGCACCGCCACAGTACCGCAGGAGGTATTTGATGCAGTCGCGCGTAACGCGGTTAATACCAAGCTGGCCTCGGGTGGCAACGGGCTGGAAAACTTTGATACTGCCTACCCATTCCCAATCCCCCAAAGCGGTGTTGAAGTCATTTGGAACCACATCACCCGTTACCGTGGCGGTAGCTTCACGCGCACTATCGCCCAAGCCACACCACAGGCGAACGGCTCCAATACCTATGTTGTGCTGCAGGATGCGTTTAGCTTTGCCACCGCATTGAGCGACTACGGCCCGAAGATCTCCGACAACTTGATGTTCTATTTTACCCAGCGGGTACTCTCGCCTTCTCGTTTGGCCGGTGACGTATTGCTGGTACACGAGAACATCGACCAGGTTAAAGAACCCCGTGCAGCATGGCTGTATAACGCCGGCCAGCGTCGCGTACGTCGCGCGCCTCAGGTTGCCTATGACGGCCCAGCATTGAGCGCAGACGGTACTCGCGTCTCAGATAACTACGACCTCTATAACGGCTCTCCGGATCGCTACGAATGGAAACTGGTAGGCAAACGCGAACTGCTGATTCCGTATAACAACTTCGCCATTGCATCACGTGACGTCAAGTACGACGACATCATCCAGAAGGGTCACATCAACCAGGACATGGTTCGTTACGAGGCACACCGGGTTTGGGAAGTGGAGGCGACTCTGCGCGAAGGCCAGCGCCACATCTACGCCAAGCGTCACTTCTTCATTGATGAAGATAACTGGCAAGCTGGCGAAATCGACCATTACGATGGCCGTGGCGGTCTCTGGCGGGTGGCCGAAGCAGTTGCTCTGCAACGCTTCGACAAACAGGTACCGGGTTACGCTATCGAAACCCTATACGACCTGCAGAACGGTCGCTATATGGCACTGGGCATGACTAACGAGGAACGTAAAAACTACGACTTTAGCTTTACCGCGTCTTCAGCGGACTTCACCCCGAACGCACTGCGTGCGGCGGGTATCCGCTAACTCAGAGCACTACAAGCCCCTGTCGTTTCCGCTGCTCCGGGCGACAGGGCACCCTTTCTTTCTATGCTGCAAACAATGATTTTCAAGCGGCAAATCAACTCAAATACCCGCTCCGCGTTTGGCTTTAAGTTTAACGCTCACCCTTGCTGCAACATCACCGCCGCTTGCGCGCGACTGTCGACCTTAAGCTTGGCAAAAATACTCTTCATGTGCGACTTGATCGTCTCGGGGGTTACGCTCAGATCCTTGGCGATTTGCTTGTTCGATTTACCCTCCGCCACCAACTGCATCACCTGACGCTCTTTTACGGTCAGGGCCAACAGAGCCGGGCAAACGCTGCTGGCTTCTTCGAGTACTGCACTTCGACCAAACAGAGCCGTTACTTCTGCACGCCAGCCAGCCGGAATATAGTCCGAAAGCGATCCACACGCCTGCGCAACTCCGATATCACGTAGTAACGCCACTGCGCCGCTGTCGCGAATCAAGCCCAACGACTCAGTCAATATATCCTCGCCTTGCCGGTTCTTTTGCATCGCCAAATAAAAGCCCAGTGCCAGGCCAAGTTCAGCCACCATCAGCCAATATTGGCGACGGCGCAGATCAACCAGCAGAGTCTGCGCGTCGCTAACCAATTCAGCCCGCACCGCCTGCCCACTCAGCCCCAGCCATAGCTCAGCCAGTAGCGCAAACTGGTCACGATCGACCCCTCCGTCATCCAGCGTCATATCGCGAATTTGCTGCAATTCCCGCAGGCAGCCGGCGGCTTCACGCACGCGGCTATCCAACAGACATATCCTTACCCGTTCCATCAACGCCCAGGATTGCAGGCGCGGCCACTCTCGTAGTTGAGCCAGCGCCGACATCTGCTCCAACGTGCGTCGAGCCCGTGCGCCCTGCCCTTGCTGCCACTGCAAACGGGCTGAGGTAACAAAAGCGTGAGCGATACAATCGAGAAAGCCGCCCATGTTGACGTAATCCAGACAGCCCTGCAGATACTGCGTAGCGTGTGGGATATCCCCGCGCAGATAATGAAAGTGCGCCAATAGCGCATTCGGCAACGCCAGCAGCACCGGATTGGGAGTAGCTAACCCATCCGAGAAGCTGTGATCAATACGTTCCACCAACGCCTGCAAACCATCAACCGCGCAACCGATACGCCCTTGCAGCCCCTCCGCCAGCCCTGTCAGCGACTGTCGATAACACTCATGCAAAAAATAACCTCGATTGCCATCTTGCGCATCGACAGTGGGCGGCAGTTGATAGAAATCTTCCCAGTTTGCCTCCCGCAGCAAGCTGCCACTCATCAAATTTAGCAATACATTGGTTACCCAAGGCCGAGCTTCACTAGAGCGATGGCAAGCTCTCGCTAAGGGCCCGGAACGCATATTGTGATCGGCAAGCCCCAGCAACATAGCTTGCAACGCTTGCACCTCCCAGTAAATGGAAGAGCTTTGTCCCTTGTCGGATACACCCCAGAGTTCAGCTTCAATCTGTTTAGCCAGTTTGTGCGCAGAACCGTTTTCTAACGCCAATCCCATGGCCCAGGCACGCGCCATTTTCAATGGCAGCGGGCATTCGGTTGACTGTAGTTTCCAGCGCTGTTCGAGCACTACTAGCGTGGTGAAGTCGCCTTGCTCTACCAAGGTGGTAGCGCAATGCTCAATCCACACCTTGACCTGCCAAACCTCTCCGCTCTCCAAACCCAGCCGAATCGCATCGAGCCATAGTTTGCGCTCGGCAAACCAATGCGCAGCTTGCACCATCACTTCACGTGCTTCGGTTTCATGTTGCCGCAAATACGCTTTTTTCAGATGATCACGAAACAGTGGGTGCAGGCTGAACCAGGTCTCTTCTGGATCCAGCGCGGTAAAGAACAGTTGGCGCTGTTGCAGCATATCCAACAATTCACTGGCAGCCCGATGGCCCAACAGTCTATTTAGCAGGCCGGCACTAAACTTCTCCAGCAGACCCAAAGGATAAAGATTCTGTCGTATTGGCTCGTCCAGATGGCGAATCACATCATCAAAAAGGTTGCAGATACTGCGCGGCGTAATACGCGCAACCATATGAGCAGGCGTCAACAAGAACGCCCGCAACGCAGCAATCCAGCCCTCAGCAGACTCCTGAATGCATAAAATATCGCTGGATTGCTGCGGCTCATAGCCGGCTTTGCGCAACAGGTCTCGGGTTTCTTCCAGTTCAAAACGCAACTGGTGACTGCCAATTTCCAGCAAATCATCGGCGTACAAATGCGTTAATAGTTCTGCTGGCAGCTCGTTGCGGCTGATAAACACCAAATGAAAATGTGACGGGGCGCGCTGTAGCAAAAAGTGCAGCCCTTCAACCAACACCACATCATCAATGCAGTGCAGATCGTCAACAAACAGCGTAATAGGCTGGTTGCTACAACTGAGCTCATTGATCAGCAGGCTCGCCAGCGTCTCGGTAGAAAAAAAGGTTAATTCGGCACGTAAACCAAGACAGGATAACCCTAAGGTCGGGTTAGCTTGATTCAATGCGGCTGCCAGATAAAACAGTAGTCGCTGTGCCGAGTTATCCTCGGCATCCAGCGATAACCAAGCCACCGCGTGTGACTGCGCAAGCAACGCTTCGGCCCAGATACTGGCTAGGGTGGTTTTGCCGAATCCCGGCGGGGCTTTAAGAATGGCTAACCGACGCTCGTTGAGCAACGCGGCGTATTGCTCAAGCCGCGGTCGCGGCAAAATCCCGCGCCCACGCCGTGGCGCCGTGATCTTGGTCTTAAGAAGAAGCGGGACATCGTTGCCAGGCCCCGAAGGTGAAGCCTTGGCGGATTGCTGAACACCGAATCTTATGCTCATGAACTATCCATGCTGAACACGGATCGCTGGGCGCTGCGTGAAGTGCGCCGTTTGAGCAGGCCACCTCAAGCTGATCCGCGATCTATTGTTATTGTTTTCACAAAAGCGGCTCGTTCAGTCGCTTCTGGGTCAGCATAGCAGGCAAAAATAAAGCAGCGCGCCGGAAACCGGCTGACGCAGCCATCATAAGAGTTGGTGATATTAGAGTAAAGACTCTAGACCGGCTTCGGGTCACGCTCCGACCCGAAGCCGAATCCGGTTCTGATTTACTGCTTTGCGCTTTGAAGCCAGGTATCGTACTCACGTTGCATGATGTACAGCCGAATTTGCTTGGCCTCTTCGCTGCTCAAGCTGTCACCAAAGGCTGCCATGCCATTGGTTTGATAGGCGCCGTGCAACACAATGGCATCCCACGCCTCACGTACCGCATCCGTGCTGTGACGCAGGTCAGGTATCACACCGCCGCCCACTACGCCCACGCCGTGACAAACCGCACAGTATTGTGAATAAATTTTCTCGCCAGCAGCCAAATCCTTTGCCGCAGCGACTACGGGCTCAGGTGTGCGCCCGCTCTCAGCCACAGCGGCCAAGGCTGGCAGTTGCTTATCTCCGCCCAACTTGAATACCAGCATGCGGCTAACGTTACGCACTCCGGTCGCAACTGCAGCGTCACCGCCGATCAGCGCACCAGAACCACCCCAACCGGCCATCAGAGCAACATACTGCTCACCCTTGTGTTCATAGGTCATAGGCGCAGCGATCACCCCGGTTTGTGCATCGAACTTCCATAGGGGCTGGCCCTTGTCGGCACTGTAAGCTTCCAGATGACCGGCAGAAGTCCCCTGAAAGACCAGGTTACCGCCGGTCACCAGCGTGCCACCATTCCAGTGATTCGGACGCTCAACCCGCCATGCGGCCTCCTGCTTGACAGGGTCCCAGGCTAGCAACGCACCAGACGTATATTCACGCGGCAACTCGGTGATCTCGGATGAACCCGCGGCAGTATTAAAAGCGCGCTTGCGCACAAAGCTGCCGGCCTCGTTGGAGTATGTACCGGGTATCTCCTGATACGGAATATAAACCAGACCCGTCAGCGGGCTGAAAGACATCGAATGCCAGTTATGCGCGCCTAGCGGGCTTGGCCACATCACCAGCGTTTCTTTCTGATAACGCGCATCTGCTGCCTCAACCGGACGACCGGTTGCCATATCGACACGTTCAGCCCAGGTCACCTTACCGAATTTCTCTGCTGACAACAGTTCGCCACTGGCGCGATCGAGCACATAGAAGAAGCCGTTTTTCGGCGCCTGCATGATGACTTGGCGTTCCTTACCGTCAATTTCCAACTCAGCCAGCGTCAGCTGTTGAGTGGCGGTGAAATCCCACGAGTCACCCGGAGTCGTTTGATAATGCCAAACCAGTTTGCCGGTCTCTGGCTTGAGCGCCAGGATCGACGACAGGTACAGGTTATCTCCGCCGCCAGGGCTGCGCACCTCGCGGTTCCAGGGCGAACCATTACCGGTGCCGACATACAGCAGATCCAGATCAGGATCGTAGGCCATGCTGTCCCAAGCGGTGCCACCGCCGCCGAGCGACCAGTCGGTGTCCTTGCTCCAGGTGTCCAGTGCAGCAGTCAGCTCCGGGTGCTCCTGTGGCTGCGCCGGATCACGCGGCACTGTGTAGAAGCGCCAGCGCAACTCACCGGTTGTTGCGTCATAGGCTGAGAAGTAACCCCGTACGCCAAACTCGGCGCCCCCGTTGCCGATCAACACCATATCCTTGAGCACCCGTGGCGCACCGGTGATGGTGTAGGGCTTGCTGTTGTCGGTGGTTTGTTGAGTCCAGACCGGCTTACCGGTTTTTGCATCCAGAGCAATCAAGCGGCCGTCGAGTGTGCCGACGTAGACCTTACCTTCCCAAAGCGCTACGCCACGGTTAACCGCGTCACAGCAAGCATCTCGCCCCTTGGCCTTGTTTACCTCAGGGTCAAAACTCCAAAGAATTTGACCAGTACCCGCATCCACCGCCATCACGCGGCTCCAAGACAGTGAAGTGTAAAGCACACCATCGTGATAAAGCGGTGTGGCTTCCAATCCTCGCTTGTTGTCCAGATCTATCGACCAGGTGAGTCCCAGTTTTTCGACGCTCTCGGTGTTGATCTGCTGCAAAGGGCTGAAGCGCTGTTGCGCCCAGGTACGGTCGTAGCTCAACCATTCTGTGCCGTCAGTCTCTAGCGCCTGCATCGCGGCGGCATCCACCTCGGCAGCCTGTGCGGTAGCCGCCCAGCTAAGGCTGGCCAGGCTCAAGCCGGCCAGACGCAGCAAAGGGCCGATGCCCTTGGTCAAATGAGTCATGGTGTTCTCTTTATTATTTTGCTGTACATGACTCAGATGCTAGCCAGCCACCCCCGCAATAATTACCCCCCTTGTGGGGGGTATGCCGAATGAGGCTTTAGCGAGGGCGTGCTCGACTCAGTTCATTGAAGGGCGCCACATGCGAAATAGCGACTCAGGGCCAGGCTGAAAATAGTCCGCCGGGCCGCCGCCGCGCAGCACAGGTTCAGCTGCCGCAGTATCGTAAATACCGTCTTTGAGCAGCGCCTTGGCAATGTGTACGGCCACCACTTCACCCAATACCAGCCACGTTGGGACTGTGTCGCCATTGGCACCTTGCAACTGCAAAATCTGGGTGACTTTGCACTCGAAGCTGACGGGGCTCTGCGCCACTCGGGGCACCGCAATCCGTCGTGAGGCCACCGGCGTCAGGTTACTCAGTTCAAATTCATCTACTTCCGGCGAGACTGCAGCGCAGCTCTGATTCATGGCCTCGGCCAGCGGCCGAGTAACCAAATTCCAGGCAAACTCGCCAGTCCGCTCAATGTTGTTGAGGCTATCTTTGCGTCCCACACTGGCGAAACCAATGATCGGCGGTGTGTAATTGAAGGCATTGAAAAAGCTGTAAGGCGCCAAGTTCAAGCGACCTTCAGCATCCTGCGAGGAAATCCAGCCGATGGGACGTGGCCCGATAATGGCGTTAAACGGGTCGTGCGGCAGGCCATGCCCCTGCGCGGGTTCGTAGTAGTACTGATCGTCAGACATCAAGGTTTCCCGGCGAATAAAACAAGCCGTATTTGTAGCCTATCCAGGTTCATCCGCCAACCACCGAAGTTCATCCTGCAGCGCGCAGGCGAACCCTATAGCAGCCAGAACTGCTCGCTGCTTTTGTCGCAACCACAACAAAACGGAAAAAATAAGCGATTTGGTATCTAACTTGAAACAAAAACAGCACAGGAACAAATTAAAAACATATGACACTTTAATCGACCGACACAAAAAAACGATACTAGTTAGCCATCAAGTTGCGCTCACTTCGATGCCAAAACTAAAAATCAAAACCAAACCCGCCGCACAACTTACAAAACAAAAGCGGACCCACTTCACGAAACCCTGCCACCTCACCCATTCAGGTTAGTTCAATAACACGCGATGAAAGTTAGCGTCCTCACACGGGCAAAGTTCTGCATATTAGAAATTTGCTCATAACACTGAACGAACAACATCAATAACAAGGGAACTACCATGAACGCATCTGCACTCAAGTTGACTGCCCTCGCTCTGGGCATGGCCCTTTCATCCGCAGCACTCGCAACCAACCCAGGTGGCGGCGGCGGTGGCAGCAGCGATCCAACTGGCACTGGCTTCCCCGGCGTAAGCGACTTTGCCGCTACCGGCTCGTTTGCCACCACTGATGGCAGCGCTGGTCTGAGCTGCACCGTATTTCGCCCGAGCACCCTAGGCGCCAATGGCATCAAGCACCCGATCATCGTCTGGGGTAACGGCACCACTGCCTCGCCCAGCACCTACGCGGACCTGCTGGAACACTGGGCAAGCCAAGGCTTTGTGGTGATCGCAGCCAATACCTCTAACGCCGGCACCGGCGAAGAGATGCTTGATTGCCTCGACTATCTCACCACGCAAAACAACCGCAGCAGCGGCACCTATGCCAACAAACTGGACCTGAACCGCGTTGGCACCGCTGGCCATTCACAAGGCGGCGGCGGCACCATCATGGCTGGACAAGATCCGCGCATTAAGGCGACCGCACCCTTCCAGCCTTACACCATTGGCCTGGGCCACAACACCTCCTCGCAAAGCAACCAGAGCGGCCCGATGTTCCTGATGTCCGGCAGCAGCGACACTATTGCCACGCCCAGCCTGAACTCACGGCCAGTCTATAACCGCGCCAACGTGCCGGTATTTTGGGGTGAGCTGGATGGGGCCAGCCACTTTGAACCGGTCGGTAACGCTGGTGATTTCCGTGGCCCGTCTACCGCTTGGTTTCGCTATCACCTGATGGATGACGCTGCGGCTGGCGAGCTGTTCTATGGCAGTAACTGTGATCTCTGCACCGACAACGATTGGGAAGTTCGTCGCAAAGGCATTAACTAAGTTAAAGCTGAAAGCATAACTAAAGCGGAGCACGCTGCATGTGCTCCGCTTTTTTTATAAAAAAACGATCCCCATGCGGGTGATTCCTACAAAAAGATATTACTAATAAATCGCAACAAAACCAGCAACACAAACAAGATCATAAAGTTACAGCGCACTTCCCACGCAACCAGCCTCCCGCCAATAAAACTACAACTTTTTCTGACACCCAAATAGGCGAGTTTATTTAGCAAAAATAATAACTATCGTTCATTTCCAGCGTGCCTTATCCAGTCAACTGGATTGACTCGCCCAGTACAAAAATAATGCATCGATAAAAGGAATACTTCAATGAAAGCACCTGCACTCAAGCTCGCAGCGGTGGCCCTAGGCTTAGCAATTTCTTCTGCCGCATTAGCAACGAATCCCGGCGGTGGCGGTAGTGGTGGCGGCAGCAATCCAACCGGCACCGGCTTCCCCAGCGTTTCCAGCTTCAGCTCTAGCGGCTCTTTTTCCACCACCAGTGGCAGCGCTGGTTTTAGCTGTACCGTGTATCGTCCCAGTACGCTCGGCGCTAACGGACTCAAGCATCCCATCATTACCTGGGGTAATGGCACGGGTGCGTCACCCAGCACTTACTCTGCACTGCTGAACCACTGGGCGAGCCAGGGCTTCGTGGTCATCGCTGCTAACACCTCCAACGCCGGCACCGGCCAGGATATGCTCAACTGCGTAGACTATCTGGTAGACCAGAACAACCGTAGCAGCGGCACCTACGCTGGCAAGCTGGACCTCAACCGCATTGGCGCAGCCGGTCACTCGCAGGGCGGCGGCGGCACCATTATGGCCGGCCAGAACTACCGCATCAAAGCCACTGTACCCTTCCAGCCTTACACCATCGGCCTGGGCCACAACAGCTCTTCCCAGAGCAACCAGAACGGCCCTATGTTCCTGATATCTGGCGGCTCCGACACCATTGCCACTCCCACATTGAACTCGCTACCGGTGTATAACCGCGCCAACGTGCCCGTGTTTTGGGGTGAGCGACGCGGTGCGAGCCACTTTGAACCGGTTGGTAATGCCGGCGACTTCCGTGGCCCGTCCACTGCCTGGTTCCGTTACCAGCTGATGGATGATCAGGCAGCCGAAAGCACCTTCTATGGCAGCAACTGTGGTCTGTGTTCCGATCGCAACTGGACTGTTCGCCGCAAAGGTATCAACTGAAATTAAGATGCAAGCGTAATGGAGGCGGAGCAAACCCTGTTTGCTCCGCTTTTTTTATACCGGCGCAAAACCCATTCGGGTGAAATTCACCAAATACGGCACTGACCAACAAAGCCCGCAATCACCCAGCAACCCAAGCGGATTCATAAGGTTACAGCACATCAGTCAAACCACCTCGCAGTCGCATTCCGCTTCACTTTTTTGCAGCCCCCCCGAATAGGCGAGTTTATTCAACAAACAGAATAACTATGGTGGTTCTTCAGCGTGATTGAGCCACGCAACAGGCTTGACCCGCCCAATACAAAAAAAATGCACTGAAAAAGGAATTCCCCAATGAACGCACCTGCAATCAAAATCGCAGCCGTAGCCCTTGGCCTTGCCATCTCTTCTGCCGCCCTGGCAACCAACCCAGGTGGCGGTGGTGGTAGCAGCAACCCAACCGGTACCGGATTCCCTGGCGTGTCTAACTTCAGTTCTGGCGGTTCATTTTCTACCACCAGCGGTAGTGCTGGTTTTAGCTGCACCGTATTTCGCCCCAGCACCCTGGGTGCAAGTGGCCGCAAGCATCCGATCATCGTGTGGGGTAATGGTACTGGCGCGTCACCGACGACCTACCGCTCGCTACTAAACCATTGGGCCAGCCATGGCTTTGTGGTTATCGCGGCCAACACCTCCAACGCCGGTTCCGGTCAGGACATGCTCAATTGCGTCGACTACCTAGTGGACCAAAACAACCGCAGCTCTGGCACCTATGCCGGCAAGCTTGATGTAAACCGCATAGGCGCAGCCGGACATTCGCAAGGCGGCGGCGGAACCATCATGGCTGGTCAAAACAATCGCATTAAAGCGACTGCACCTTTTCAGCCATACACCATCGGTTTAGGTCATCGCAGCTCTTCACAAAGTAATCAAAACGGCCCCATGTTCCTGATGTCCGGCAGCTTCGATACCATCGCCGCACCAACATTGAATGCACTGCCGGTTTATAACCGCGCAAACGTACCAGTATTTTGGGGTGAGCTACGTGGCGCCAGCCACTTCGAACCCATCGGCAACGCCGGTGACTTCCGTGGGCCTTCAACCGCTTGGTTCCGCTATCAGCTGATGGACGACCAAGGTGCCGAAAACACGTTCTACGGCAATAACTGTGATTTGTGCTCCGACCGCAGCTGGACCGTGCGCCGCAAAGGCATCAACTAAGTAGTATCAACACCGGCCTAACATAACAGCCCCGAAAGCAGCAGATCAGCGGCGAACTACCTGTTAGTTCGCCGCTTTTTTATGCCCGCGCCTGTCTCAATGGCGACAGATCAGCACTATTGCCTGTTGTATGCTTGCAGCAAAATAAATCACAGGAGTGCTGCAATGACAGAGCAAGTTAATAAGGTTGCGTTAGTTACCGGTGCGGGCAGTGGTATTGGCCGCGCTACGGCTCTGGCCCTGCTGCGCGCGGGGTATCAGGTTGTCATGACCGGGCGCCGCTTGAGCACTCTAAAGACGTCCCTCGAGGATGCAGGTTCTCAGGCAAACAATGCTTTGTTGATCGAGTGCGACGTGCGCGACCCTGAGTCAGTTGCTGCACTGTTTACCCAAACGCGAGAACACTTTGGCCGCCTCGATGTGTTGTTCAACAACGCGGGTACCGGCGCGCCGCCAGTGCCACTGGAAGATGTCGCATTCGAACACTGGCGTGCGACCATAGACACCAACCTGACCGGCGCCTTTCTCTGTACCCAGCAGGCTTTCAAACTGATGAAGGCCCAAAGCCCGATGGGCGGCCGTATCATCAACAACGGTTCTATCTCAGCCCACGCGCCACGCCCCAACTCCGCGCCTTACACGGCGTCTAAACACGCTATGACCGGCCTGACCAAATCCACCTCACTCGACGGTCGTAAGTACAACATCGCCTGCGGTCAGATCGACATCGGCAACGCCGCAACTGATATGGCAGCACCCATGCAACGCGGCGTACCGCAAGCCCACGGTGACATCGCTGTAGAAGCGGTGATGGATGTAGAGCATGTGGCGCAAGCGGTGGTGCAGATGGCCGAGCTACCGCTGGAGAGCAATATTCAGTTCATGACCATCATGGCGACCAAAATGCCGTTTATTGGTCGGGGATAGCCGCTCGACAAACTTGAAGGCAGGGTGATGCCAGCCTGGCGGGTGAGTTAAACCTCTTCGGCCAGCCGGTTATCGCTTTCGCTTCTTTGTCCAACCCCGATACAAATCAGCCTGAAACAAAAAACCTGCTACCAGCCTCCGCAGCTCATCAAGTTAAAAATTGCGCAAAGAATGAGCATAAAGTCGTATTTACCCACGAATACCGTCTGATTCACCATCGGGACACTTTCTTTCTTGGTATCGCAATTGTTACCATACTTGACTCATAACAAGAGTCACACTGGCTAGGCAGGTATAAAAATGAGCACGCAACAGACGCCCTTGGCGATGGCACTATCCAAACGCAAGTCCGACGAACGTGCCACTCCGCTTAGCGCTTTTCGCATGGCACGCAGTTGGTGGCTTGAGGGGCGCCGTTTGAATCTATCGCTGCTCGCCGAAGAGCTGGGCATCGGCCGTGCAACACTGATGCGCTGGGTCGGTAACAAGGACCTGCTGATGGGTGAGATTCTCTGGTCGCTTTACAAGCGTATCTATGATGAGGCGATCGCCCGTGCCGATCAAACTCCCGAACTAGACGGTATCGATTACCTGACCCAGATTTACACAGATATCAATATTGCGCTGATCAACGCCAAGCCCATGCATGACTTCCTCCAGGCTGAACCGCAGTGGGGCCTGCAGCTGCTGACCTCCCGCGTATCAGGCCTGCACGAGCGTCTGATGGAAACCTGGCGCAAGATGTTCGACGAGCAGATCAAAGCCGGCAAGATCAATCCTGAGATGGATGCCGAAAGCCTGGCGCTATACATCGTCAAAATCGGTGAAGGTGCGATTTATTGCGACCTGATTTGCGCCCGCAAACCTGATCCAACCCCTGCCGCTACAGCGTTCCGGTTGTTAGTCAACGGTCATCAGGCCTGAGTTAAGCGCGTGTGAGACCTACTGTCGGCGTAGCGGCCAATCGATTTCAAAAGCCGCTCCGCCGAGCCCTTCCGACGCTTTTACGCCCGCATGCCCGCGGTGCCAATAAGCCACTCGGCGCACGATCGACAGGCCTAAACCATAACCACCGGACGCTCGTGTGCGGCTATCATCCAATCGCAGAAAAGGCGTAAAGATACGTTCTCGGTAGGCTTCGGGAATGCCCGGACCATCGTCTTCTACTATGATGCGGCAACGCCCGCCCAGCACTCGCGTACTGACTTGCACCCGGCTGGTAGCGTGTCGTGCGGCGTTGCTTACAAGATTAGTTATCGCACGATGCAAATAACGCTTTTCTGCATCCACCCAGCCTGCCCGCCCGCGTGACCGATCATTGTGCTCAATCCGCACTTGCGGGTTAATCGGCGCCAGCTCCGCCAGCACTTGCTCAACCACAGACGGCACATCCACCGGCTCCAGCACCAGCGCCGGTGCGCCCTGCTCCAGCCGTGCGTAGGTAAGGATTTCATCGACCAGTTTATCGAGCTCGGTCAGGTCGCCGTCCATACTATCCAGATAACGCTTCAGCGCCGCTTCGTTGTCGGCCGTCTCCACCATCTCCAGGCCGAAGCGCAGACGCGCCACGGGCGTGCGCAGCTCGTGAGAGATAGCGCCAATCATCTCTTGCTGAATGTTCATCAACCGTTGCAGGTGTCGCGCCATATCGTTAAAAGCACGCGCCAGACTGCCTACCGAATCGTTACCAATCACCTCGGCACGGGCATCCAGATTGCCGCGGGTAATGTGCAAAGCCGCCGACTCCAGATTCATTAAACGCTGTTCCAACTGCCGCACCAGCAGGTAAATCAACAAGCCGCTGAGGGACAGCGCCAGCAGGCCAGTAATCAGCAACATTTCTGTTGGATAATCCTGCATCTGATAAACCGGACCCATGCTCAACAGCCACTCGGTATCAGGGATCTTCATATACATCATGACCGAGTTGCCTTCCGGGCCTAAACTCAGCACTGTGTCGAACTCGTCTAGCCTGCGAAGCTGGTCGGCATCCAGGTCGGCCTCGCCCAGCCGGGTCAAGCGCAGCGGATAACCGAAGCCTTTGTCACGCCTTAACTCAGACAACCAGCGCGGCATCTCGGAGTCCGGATGGCGCACCAGTTCATCAGCGATCAGAAACAGGGTGGCGCGGCCCAACTGTTCAGATATACGTTGAATGTCGGCGGTCAACACCACCTCGTCCGCCAGATCAACCAGACTAAACACCCGCACATCCCCTGGCCCCCTTGCCCGCACCATCACGCGGCCGCGAATCAATCGCGACCAGCTACTGGCTTCCATGCCCAAGGAATCAAGGGAGTTAAGCTCCAACGGCACGCCGATTAACCGCGACCACACCGCCAGCGCTTTTTGGCGCTCGGCGGTATCCATAGGTTCAAGGTTGTCGGCCATCAGGCGGAAAGTGCCGGTGGCCATGCGCTCGCGGTAATCCTCTGCGCGCACATCGTTGACCATACGAATGCTGATCAAGGCCAGGCAAGATACCGCAATCAACACCAACAACATGCCGCCATAAATGCGGATAAAAATGGAGTTCACTGCTGATCTGGGCCCGGTGCGACGAACAGGTAACCCTTACTACGGACCGTTTTGATGATGCGCGGTATGTCGGGATCGTCGCCAATCTTGGGTCTGATGCGCGAGATGCGTACATCAATGGAGCGATCCTGGCCGTCGTACTCAATGCCGCGCAGCGAGGTAAAGATTTCTTCTCGGCTGAGGATGCGGCCGGCATTGCTGGCCAGCAGCCAGAGCAAGTCAAACTCGGCGCCAGTCAGCTCGATCAGGTTATTGCTCAGCCAGGCTTCACGCCGATCATTATCGATCAGCAGGTTGCCAAAGTTCAGCCTTGGCGTGGCGCCATTGGCTTCAGGCTCGACGGAACGGCGCAGCAAGGCACGAATACGCGCGAGCAACACCTGCGGGCGCACCGGCTTGGTGACGTAGTCATCCGCGCCCAGCTCCAGGCCATGAATATGGTCCTGGTCTTCGCTACGGGCCGTCAGCATAAGAATCGGCCGCGCAAAGCCCGCTTCGCGCACCCGTTGGCAAATAGACAAACCATCTTCACCCGGGAGCATCAGATCGAGTACTACCAATGCCGGTTGCGTATCCAGAATACGCTGAACTGCCGAGCCGCCATCTGCTTCATGCTCGACCGAAAGCCCCTGCTGCTGCAGGAAATCACTGATCAGGCCCGCCAGTTTTTGATCGTCTTCGACAATCAAAATAGTGCCACTATCTGTTTCCATCCCACCACCTTGCCATGACTACTGACCGCAATTGGTGCGCGATTGTAACACTGGCGAGACAGCACCGGGGCAACCTACAGACAGCAGTCCTGCAACAGTATTTTGCGACCAGCAAGCCGCAACCTGTGGCATAGCTCACATAAATCACAACATCTAGTGATTTGGCTTAGAACCCTGCAGGCAGCGCTCTGACTCGTTGCGCAAGCGGGTCAACCCTTTACGCCAAAAAAACAGTTAAAAAATCGGCTTGCCACATATCGGAATGCACACTATCTTGTGCCAATACCGTTTCACGCAACCACATGTATGGTTATGACTCACAGCAACCAAGCTTGCGTCAAGCGCTGAAACCATGCCTTATTTGGGTGTTGCAAGGCCAAGTCATGCTGACAAGCCTTCAGAAGCATCTACTACATATTGTGTTAGTGACGACAAAGGAGCCAGTCATGCACGTTTCATCCTCATCCAGCGCCACCCTCGCCACCCCCGTGCATGCAGAGGGCGATCACCAGAACGACCTGAACATGAGCGCCCCGGGCCAACTCCGCGTTATCAAGCGTAACGGTACGCTAGTCCCCTATACCGACGACAAAATCCGCATAGCCATGACCAAGGCGTTTCTAGCTGTGGAAGGCGCTGAGGCAACGGCCTCCTCGCGCATTCGCCAGACCGTCGATGAAATGACCGACACCATCAGCGCCATTTTTAAGCGCCGCCTGCCCTCCGGCGGCACCCTGCACATCGAAGAGATTCAAGATCAGGTCGAGCTGGCGTTGATGCGCTCAGGCGAGCAGAAGATCGCCCGCAGCTACGTACTCTACCGTGATGAGCACGCCCGCCAGCGCCAAGAGCGCCAAGCCACCGCACCGGCAGATGCCCACCCCAGTATTCGAGTCACATTGTCCGACGGCACCCGCCAACCACTCGACCTGGGCCGTCTGCGCACTGTGATTAAAGAAGCTTGCGCTGGGCTGGCTGAAGTAGACGCAAATCACATTGAGCAAGAAACCCTGAAGAACCTCTACGACGGTGTGACCCAGCTCGACGTCAACACCGCCATGGTCATGACCGCCCGCACCCTGGTTGAACGCGAGCCTAACTACAGCCAGGTTACTGCCCGCCTGCTGCTCGACAACCTGCGCGCAGAAGCCTTGGGCCATCTGGGCGTGGCCACCAGCGCGACCCACAGCGACATGGCCGAGCTGTATGCCAAAACCCTTCCGGTCTACATCAAAGCTGGCATCGGTTACGAACTGCTCGACGCCAAGCTCGGTGACTACGACCTGGAAGCTCTGGGTGCAGCTATCGACCATAACCGTGACCAGCTATTCGGTTATCTCGGCCTGCAGACCCTTTACGACCGTTACTTCCTCCACCATGAAGGCACACGCCTTGAGCTGCCGCAGATCTTCTTCATGCGCGTTGCCATGGGCCTCGCGATTGAAGAGCAGGACAGAACCGCACGCACCATCGAGTTCTACAACCTGATCTCCAGCTTTGACTACATGGCCTCTACGCCAACCTTGTTCAACGCCGGCACCCTGCGTCCGCAACTCTCTAGCTGCTACCTGACCACAGTGCCCGACAACCTGTCAGGCATTTATCACGCGATCCACGACAACGCCATGCTGTCGAAATTTGCCGGCGGTCTGGGCAACGACTGGACGCCAGTGCGCGCCATGGGTGCCTACATCAAAGGCACTAACGGTCAGTCGCAGGGTGTTGTGCCCTTCCTTAAGGTAGTCAACGACACCGCCGTTGCGGTAAACCAGGGCGGCAAGCGCAAGGGCGCCGTGTGCGGTTATCTGGAAACCTGGCACCTGGATATCGAAGAGTTTCTGGAACTGCGCAAAAACACCGGTGACGACCGCCGCCGCACGCACGACATGAACACCGCCAACTGGATTCCTGACCTGTTCATGAAGCGTGTATTTGAAGACGGTCAGTGGACCCTGTTCTCGCCATCCGACGTACCCGATCTGCACGACCTGACCGGCAAGGCCTTCGAAGAGCGTTACGAGTACTACGAAGCGCTGATCGAGTACGGCAAAATCAAGCTGCACAAAACCATTAAAGCTGCCGACCTATGGCGCAAGATGCTCAGCATGTTGTTTGAAACCGGCCACCCTTGGCTGACCTTCAAAGACGCCTGCAACCTGCGCAGCCCGCAGCAGCACGCCGGTGTGGTTCACAGCTCCAACCTGTGCACCGAGATCACCTTAAACACGTCTGCCGACGAGATCGCCGTGTGTAACCTGGGCTCGATCAACCTGGTGCATCACATCACCGACGGCAAGCTGGATAACGCCAAGCTGGAGCGCACCGTAAACACTGCCGTGCGGATGCTCGATAACGTTATCGACATCAACTACTACTCCGTACCGCAGGCCAAGAACTCCAACCTCAAGCACCGCCCGGTTGGTCTTGGCATCATGGGCTTTCAGGATGCCCTGTACCTGCAGCACATCGCCTATGGCTCGAACGAGGCCGTCGCCTTCGCCGACCAGTCGATGGAAGCCATCAGTTACTACGCCATCCAGGCCTCCTGTGATCTGGCGGACGAGCGTGGCAGCTACTCCAGCTTTGAAGGCTCGCTCTGGTCCAAAGGCATCCTGCCCTATGACTCGCTCGACATCCTCACCGAGCAACGCGGCGCCAAATACATTGAAGTGGACCGCAGCACCACGCTGGACTGGGAGCCGATCCGTGCGCGTGCCAAGAAAGGCATCCGCAACTCCAACATCATGGCCATCGCGCCGACCGCGACCATCGCTAACATCACAGGCGTATCACAGTCGATCGAACCCACGTACCAGAACCTGTACGTTAAATCGAACCTGTCTGGCGAGTTCACCGTGATCAACCCCTATCTGGTTCGCGATCTGAAAGCCCGTGACCTGTGGGACCCGGTCATGGTTAACGACCTCAAGTACTACGATGGCTCGGTACAACAGATAGATCGCATCCCGGACGACCTCAAGGCCATGTACGCCACTGCCTTTGAAGTGGAAACCAAGTGGATTGTCGAAGCCGCCAGCCGCCGCCAGAAGTGGATCGACCAGGCGCAGTCACTCAACCTGTACATTGCCGGCGCCAGCGGCAAGAAGCTGGACGTGACTTACCGCATGGCTTGGTACCGTGGCCTGAAAACCACTTATTACCTCCGCGCACTGGCCGCTACCAGCACCGAGAAGTCGACCGTCACCACTGGCAAGTTGAACGCCGTGTCCAGTGGCAACGCTCCAACTGCGGCTGCAGCACCGGCCGGCCCGGCGCCAGTGCCGAAGGCCTGTGCCATTGATGAGCCCGATTGCGAGGCGTGCCAGTAAGCGCACTTGCCAATTAGCGCACGTATCTGAACGGCGCGCGCGTTGTTGCCGAGCTAGCCGAACCCGGTCACGTACATCAGTACGCTCCCGGATTCGGCCAGCCCGGCGCCTAGCGCTCACTCGCTCAGCTACGCGCTCCGGCCGTAGAAAAAACAACATCATTCCCGCCAGGCGGGAATCAAGCCGAACCAATAGCGGCTCCGTGCTGACGACAACATCGCTCGGGCCGCCACACCAAACTACTTTCAGCTTCAAGCTTCAAGCTTCAAGCTGGCGACCAAAGGGAGCCACCCCATGTTGAACTGGGACGAATTCGATAGCGAAGACACCACCACCGCACCTGCCCCGGCAGCCGCTACCAAAGCAGCGCCTACGCAGGCAGACCGCGAGCAAGAACAACAGGTAGCCGCCTCCATCGAACAAGCATGCAACGTAGATGATGCCGACTCCGCCGCCATCGCCCGCGCCAAAGCTGCGCTCGATAGCCTGGATGTAGAAGAAGGTCTGGAGGAGCTCGAAGGTTCCGCCGCACGCGTCAACGTAGACGCCAAGCAGATGATCAACTGCCGCGCCGACCTCAACCAGCTGGTGCCCTTCAAGTACGAATGGGCCTGGCAGAAATACCTCGATGGCTGCTCCAACCACTGGATGCCGCAAGAGGTCAACATGACTGCCGACATCGCCCTGTGGAAGAGCAACGACGGCCTCACCGAAGACGAGCGCCGCATCGTCAAGCGCAACCTCGGCTTCTTCTCCACCGCCGATTCGCTGGTTGCCAACAACCTGGTACTGGCCGTTTACCGCCTGATCACCAACCCCGAGTGCCGCCAGTACATTCTGCGCCAGGCCTTTGAAGAAGCCATCCACACCCACGCCTACCAGTACTGCATCGAGTCACTGGGCATGGATGAAGGCGAGATCTTCAACATGTACCACGAGATCCCCAGCGTCGCGAAAAAAGCCGCCTGGGGCCTTAAGTACACCCGCTCGATCTCCGACCCCACGTTCAACACCGGCACCGTCGAGACCGACAAAGAACTGTTGCGCAACCTGATCGCCTACTACTGCGTACTGGAAGGTGTGTTCTTCTACTGCGGCTTCACCCAGATTCTCTCCATGGGCCGCCGCAACAAACTGACCGGCGTGGCTGAGCAGTTCCAGTACATCCTGCGTGACGAATCCATGCACCTGAACTTCGGCATCGACGTGATCAACCAGATCAAGATCGAAAACCCGCACCTGTGGGATGCCGCCATGAAGGACGAAGCCACGCAGATGATCCTGCAAGGCACCCAGCTGGAAATCGAATACGCCCGCGACACCATGCCACGCGGCGTACTCGGCATGAACGCCGCGATGATGGAAGACTACCTAAAGTTCATCGCCAACCGCCGCCTGACCCAGATCGGCCTAAAGGAAGAGTATCCAGGTACCAGCAATCCGTTCCCGTGGATGAGCGAAATCATGGACTTGAAGAAAGAGAAGAACTTCTTTGAGACGCGAGTGATTGAGTATCAGACTGGTGGGGCCCTGAGCTGGGATTGAACCTGCTCACTTGATCGTTCCCACGCTCCGCGTGGGAATGCATCCCTGGACGCTCTGCGTCCACCCAAGGCGCCATTGCAAGATTAGCCCTATAGCGAAGCAGAGCATCACCCGACGGGTTCCCACGCAGAGCGTGGGAACCATCACGATCGGCAAAACCACAAAGCGCTCGGATTTGCGCTCTGATCGTTGATCGTTCCCACGCTCTGCGTGGGAACGCAGCCCCGGACGCTCTGCGTCAAGACCCAGGATAGCGAGTGCGCAAGATCCGTGGCATCACCAGCTAACTCCGACTAGACTCTCCCAAAAAAAGCACAGCAATTCGGCTACGCCAAGAGCCGTACAACCCCGCCGACCGATTCACGGAAGAATCCCATGGGCCGCAGCCGCTACTTCATTACCGAGCCTGAAAAGCCGCATTTTCTTACCTGCACGGTAGTGGAATGGCTACCGCTATTCACCCGCCCTGCCCTGGTCGAGATCCTGTTCGACTGCTGGCGTTACCAGCAGGCCAACCAGAACCTCAAGCTCTACGGCTACGTGGTGCTGGAAAACCATCTGCACTATGTGGCCCAGGCGCCTGATCTAGCCTAATGCGTCAGCAGCTTCAAGTCCTATAAGGCGCGCCAAATGCTGAATCACCTGACGCAGCGCGGCGCTCACTCTACTCTGGAGCGCCTCAGCTTCGCCAAACGAGCGCACAAGCAGGATCGCGATTATCAGTTTTGGCAGGAAGGCAGCCATGCGGAACTGGTGTGCAGTACCGAGGTAGTGCGGCAAAAGCTGGACTACATTCACCTGAACCCAGTCAAGCGTGGTTATGTGGATCGTCCTGAACATTGGCGCTATTCCAGCGCGCGGAACTACGAAGGGCAGCCCGGGCTAATCGAGATTGACCGCTGGGAGTGAGGTGACGCGGAGCGTCTAGGGCTGCATTCCCACGCGGAGCGTGGGAACGATGAATCACTGCACCAGCTTTAATCAGCTTCAACGCCGTCGTCTTTCTCACTCCGATTAATAATCGCTGCCCCCACCAGATCCCCAGTGACATTCAACGCAGTCGCGCCCATCCCCACCAGCGCATCAATGGCTGCGAGTAGAGCGACGGTTTCAATTGGCAATCCCACTTGGGCGAAGACGGTGGCGATCATGATGATGCCAGCGCCGGGAACGCCAGCCGTGCCTATGGTCGCTAGGGTACCGACAATTACAATTTGCACCATCTGCATCAGGTCCAGCGGCACGCCTATTACGTTGGCGGCAAAGACGGCTGATATTGCGATTCTGATGGCAGCGCCATCCATGTTAATCGTTGCGCCCAAGGGCAGCATGAAACTGGATACGCGGTGAGACAGCCCCATGCTGCTGGCGGCATTCATGGTGATGGGCAAGGTGCCGGAGCTGCTTTGAGTGGCGAATGCGGTGATCATCGGCGTTCTTGCGTGGCGGATGAAGTTGCCGACTTTGACGCCCGATACCAGCATGGCTACAACGTATAAACCCGCGTGCACGAACAAGGCGATATACAGTACCAAAACCATCCCCGCCAGCGACGTGATGGTGTCGGTGCCCTGCTTGGCGACGGTGCCGGCCACGATAGCAAATATGCCGATAGGCAAGTAATGCAGCACGCCACGCATGATCATCATGGTCGCTTCGTTAAGCCCTTCCACGACCGTCAGTACCTGTTTGGCTGCGTTGCCATAAGCCGGTGATTCACGCAGTTTCAGCAGGGCGATGCCAAAGGTCACGGCGGTAAATATGATGCCGAGCATGTTCATCTGCACAAAGGCGGCAAACAAATTGTCAGGCACGATACTGAGCATCACCTGCACAATACTCGCCTGATTCTTTACCTCGACTACGGCCTCGCTATCGATCTCCATACCGGTGCCCGGCGCTAATACAGTCGCCACGGCAATGCCGACGATCATGGCAATGGCGGTTGAGAGTAAATACCAAACTATAGTTTTTCTGCCCAGGCGCCCCACCCCACCAACATCCCCTTGGTTTACACCCATGATCAGGGTGAATAGCACGATGGGGACAATCAAAAACTTCAATAGCCTCAAAAGAAGCTCGCCTAGAGGGGCAAACAAATCTACAACCGATTGACTGGCGAATAGACCAACACCAATGCCTAACAGCAAGGCAATGGTGATGCGAAGTATCAGAGACGATTCTGTGTATTTTTTGAACAACACTTGCATAAAATTCTCTCTGAATTAAATGAGGTACTCAACGGGCACGCCCGCTGTAATAAAGGTTAGATGAGAGCGCACGGCCCCATTAAAATATTACTCTGACGACGCTGCGTCATACTTTTGGCCCTGCGGCATCCTGCTTGCTTAATTTCAGCCATCGCCCGAGCCTGGAATTAGGGTTGCGACTCACAGACCAAGGTAACCACACCATGACGGCTAGCATCACCAGTGCGGCTATTACAGTAAGTGCCGGATGCAATGTAAAGGTATTGCCAAGGCCGGCGAACACCATTGTCATGGGTAGCATGCCTACCAGCGTCGCGAGAGCAAAACGCCAGGTATGAATAGCAGTAACGCCTGCGGCGTAGCTGATCAAAGCGAACGAGAAGATCGGTATGAGCCGAGTCAGAAAAATCGTGATGGTCAAAAAACGTTGCGAGCCGTTACGCGCTAATATGGGGTTATCCGGAAAGTATTTGCAGACCGCTTCACGCCCAAGAAGCCGTGCAATCCAGAATGCAGCGAGAGCCCCAATCAGAGCGCCCGTGGCGGCAATCGCCGTGCCCATGGCCACGCCAAAGGCCAAGCCCGCAGTCGCGCTCACCGGGAGCGTAGGTATGGGGCCAACCACAACGGCGATCACCATCAGCAGCATGAGCAATAACGGCCCGACAGCGCCCTGACTGGTAAGCCACTCAGCCAGCATCTCTGGCGCGAGACTCGCGGGCATACCAAGCACCTGCAACAACCACCAGGCACTCGCTAGCGCAGCAGCGACAAGCACGGCGACGACGACCTTCAATGACACTCCGCAACCTCCGGGTAAAAGAACCTATGCATAACAATGGCGGCACGCATCCGCTGCAGCGGTATCTTGCCACTCAGCACAACTCGGCTCTCGTGTTCGGAATGCATGTCATGCGTGGGGATTCTAACCCGGTAATCAGAGCATCACACGCCTAGCACTGTTGCGTGAAGAAAAAAGCACCCCAGAATAAGACTGATCCAGTTAGAGGGGCTAAGGAACCGCGGGTTATTCGGGGAGTCGGAAAAATACGACTCATCCATGCAATGTAAGGTGAAAATATGACTCAGCAAGCGAAAGTCGGTCAGCCACTCCCCAATGTCACAGTAAAAACCCTTGATAATCAGACTGTCCAACTCGGTCAACAAGATAGCGCTAACTGGCAGCTGGTTGTGGTCTACCGAGGTCTGCATTGCCCTATCTGCAAAACCTATCTAAGCCAGATAGAAGAAATGAAAAGCGAATTCGATGAGATGAACGTGGATGTGCTTGCCATCTCCACAGACCCGGAAGTCAAGGCCAAAAAATTCCGCGATGATAATGGTCTGAGCATGACCATCGGCTACGACTTGTCGATCAGCGATGCCCGCGCACTGGGCTTGTTCATTTCCGACCCACTGAGCAGCGCGGAAACAGATCAACCTTTTGCCGAGCCCGGCACTTATCTGATTCGCCCGGACCGCAAGCTGCATATCATGGACGTCTCCAACGCGCCCTTCTCGCGGCCCGACCTGAAAATGCTCAAGTCCGGTATCGCATTTGTACAGAAGAAGGATTACCCGATTCGCGGCGAGAGTTGAACCGCGGTGCCGCCGCTAGGGTGATAACTTCAACTAGCGGCGGCGTTGATCAAGGACTACAGCCCAGTTCGGCGCACCTTGATAGTGGGATAACTTTCCGCAGGGCCGAGTGGTGGGTGAGCCATGAGTCAGGGTCTATACTGGGTTTATTGGCTCGGTCAGATTTGTCGCTGAGCACCGCCCAGACCACCAGGCAAACTACGTGAAAGGTTTTACTTCTACGGCAACGTTTATCTGTTTATTGCTCGGCAGCCTCGCCAGGGCGGAGCAATATCAGGTAGTTACCGAAGAGTGGGCACCCTACAACTACCTCGAAGATGGTCAACTCACCGGCATGACCACCGAGATCGTTCAGGCCATCATGCAGCTGACCGGTGATGACTTTGACGTAATGCTGCTACCCAGCATGCGCAGCTCTCACGCGCTGAATACCCAGCCCAAAACCATTATGTACTCGATGTTTCGCACCGCGGAGCGCGAGCATTTATACAAATGGGTTGGCCCCATAGTAGAAGAATCCATACATCCGTATCAGCTGGTCAATACGCTTGTGCCGATTAATACCCTCGAGCAACTGCTGCGCGCTCCCCAGATCACCACGCGCCATGCCGGTCTCATACCCGAGTTGCTCACGTCGCTGGGCTTTCGCAACCTGGACAAGAGCGCAACCGGGAACCTGCAGCTTTATCGAATGCTGCTGGCCGGACGTACGAGTATCATCATCGGCGACACCGCTGCGGGCGTGGCTTACTACAGCCGCCAGTTAAATATTGCTCCAGGCACGCTGCGACAGATCCCTATTGAGACGTATCGCTCAACGCTCTACATAGCCTTCAGCCGTGACTGTGACGACACGCTGGTTGACGCTTGGGCCAACGCGTTAGAGCGACTGCGTCATTCGGGCGAATTAGAGAAAATTCAGCAGCGGTATGAATGACCCCTCAGTTAATTAAAAGACCGTCTAGGCCTAACTCTCCGTGGTTATATCTTCACGCAGGCAAAGAGTGCATTCCCCGATACGCCGTCCCAGGGTAATAAACGCTCGTAATCATGCTCCAGCACCTGCACCTCAAAATACGGCGCAAGCAGGCCAATCAACTCGCCAAAACTCACTGCTACCATGGGGTGCTCATCGCGCCACACGTGCTTCTCATTCGCTGCAGTTTTTTCAATATGTAGCTTTAACAATTGCTGCTCGCCTTCGCCGGAGTAATGCCAACCAGAGCTAAAGCTGAACAACGAATCCGCATGTCTTAGGTTGTGAGATACCCAAGAGCCATTATCGATCTGCTGCTTATCGACCGCGTTGAAACAGAAAAGGCCGCCCGTGACCAGTGCACTATGCGCGCTGGCGATACAGGCCCGCAGTCGCTCGATACTGGCACTGTAGTGGATGGAATAGAGGAAGCAGGTAATCAGATCGAGCGGCTCACTTACTCTGAAATCACACATATCCTGCAGCGAAAACTGCGCTTCCGGACAACGCACCTGCGCCTTGTCCAGCATGGGTTGGTTGATGTCGAGTCCGCTGCTTTGAAATCCCGCATCCAGAAAATGCCGGATATGCGCTCCTGTCCCACAGGCTAAGTCGAGATGCCCTCGTCCACCGTTCCCCAATAGCTGTTGAAGACGTTGAACGCTGCGGCTTTGTGCGCTGTAATCGATATCCGCACACATCAAATCGTAGTAACCGGACAGGTCGGTATAAATGGCGTTGGAAGGCATGGTGGCTTGCTGGTGAGCGATGGGGCGCGAATCATATACCGGCGCCAGGAAATTCACCCGTAAATCTGGATGTACCCCATTACCTGCTCATCACGCCCAGTCCTCACCGGCGGAAAACCCAGCATTTCACCTGCGCGCTTAACGCCACACCCAGGCTTGATCGCTCTATACCTCTGGAACCAGAGCGATGAACGCGGTCTTTAAGCAGGTAAACGGGCTCACTGATTCCCGCCCTGCACTGCTAGACTCTGGGTATAGCCTACAAGCCCACATGAGTGACTAATTTGTCTGTAGCCTCTCACCGTCTACCCCTCGCTCTGCGCCGCAGCTTGATAACTGTCGTTCTGTTTATGGCTTGGCTACCCAGCCTGACAATAGCCGCCTGCGAAAAAACCCTGCGCTGGGATGACGATCCACCGCTCAGCATGCAATTGGTTAATGGCGCTATAGGCGCCATTTATGTAGACGTTAACCGCGCGGCTTTAGAACGTTTGGGCTGTGAGGTAACCATGCGGAAACTGCCCTGGGCGCGTGCCCTCAAGGAGCTTGAACTAGGCCGTTTGGATGTATTGCCCGGCGCCTTCCGACGACCCGAACGTGAGGTCTATGCCTACTTCTCCGGCGAGGTATTGCCGCCGTCTCGCAACCTGCTGTTTGTGCACACAGAGGCTTTTGAGCGCTGGCCGGTGGCGCGCCTGATTGAGTTACGACGTATACCCTTTCGCCTCGGAGCACAGATCGATGTGCACTACGGGCCGGCCTATGAGCAGTTGATGAGTGACCCTGCCTTTGCCGACCGAGTAGCACTGGTCGCCACCCGCGCTAACCTCTGGAGCATGATCGACAAGCGACGCATCGACGGAGCCATCGCCGATGAACACACTGGCGCTTATGAGATCAACCAATTAGGTCTGAGCGAGCAGATCAAAGCCACCAGCGTGGTGGTGTCTAATACAGCTGCCGAAGTCGCTTTCAGCAAGCGTTCGAATACCCCGGAGTTTGTTCAGACTTATGCCGAGGCATTACAAGCATTGGTGGCCGATGGCAGCTACGAGCACATTGTACGGCGCTATATTACGCCGTGAGCGGCCTTAGCTTTATGGCAGAGTGCAGATGAATTGCGGCAGTAGCCAAGGTAACCGGTTGGGTGGTTGAACTAGGTGCGGATTAATATTCAGAATAGAGTGAAAGCTGAGACGATTACTGGAGAGTGACCATGGCGAAAGTACTCCGCCATGGCCTCTTGCCTTTCTATTCCGGGGTGCAGGCTGGTAAGCCCGAGCGCTGACCCACAGTGAAGTTACAGCCGTAGTTTGCATTCGATACGGTAGCTGGATTCAAGACCTCATCACCGGTCGGCTTGATGTCGTCGTTAACCCATTTCAGCCAATCATTGATCGCTGCTTGGTATTCGCCAGCAGAGAAATCACAGTGACTAGGTGCCCGAATCGCACGCTGTACCAACAGGTCAGCGTTGCCATTTTCCTGCGCGCGCTCACGATAGAGTTGCTGGTGACGGAACGGTACGTAAAAGTCACCCAAGGTATGCATGGTTAGCACTGGCACATCAAAGTCGCCCTTGACCAGCGGAATCCAGCGCACACCATCCTCGCGCAACGGGTTTGCTTCAGGATCAGCGCTGATTCTGGAAACCTCTTCGTTGAACTCTAACTCTTCAGTTGTTGGCTCTGCACCGCTGGTCCAGCGATATACCGTGTTTTGGTTGTCATAGATGGAGCTCGCCAGGATCCCATTGATGTCCCCGGCTGAACCACCAGTGGCCAACACTATGTCATGTAGAACGGTATCAAACCCGTATTCAAAAATCGGACGCTCACCGCCCGACAAGTTCTCGGCAATAGCCATCAAGCGCTGACCAGCCAAGCCTTTGGGCGAGGTCCAATCTGGTCTACCACCAACCTTCTGGTTAAACAGCGCATTCACCATCGGTCCCGGGGCAACTAGCACTGATACCCTCCCGTCGTTGTAGAAAGTACCCACCAGGCTCTGAAACTCCGAATATTCCTGGTCGCCGTACCCCGACAGCTGCATCATCATGCGGGTGTAATCGCCCAGCCATTGGAACTCATTCTGCTCGGACTGGCAAAAAGGAGCGGCGCCTGCGTATTCAACTTTGAATTGGGTGCGTTCGATATTCTCCCGATCCACCGCTGCTGCGGCGATATGGCCGCCCAGAGAGCCGCCCGAAATAAGGTATTGGTTCGGCGTAGACAGTCTCGCGCCGTGATCCCGTTCGACATACTCCACCAGGTTCAGCGCCAGTTTGTTGGTATCTTCCAGGCCTGCACGCGCGTCGTACCAGTTAGCAGAGTAGGACGAGACAGCCCAAGCGTAGCCCGCACCTATTACCGCTTGCCGCCAAGCCTCCGGTGGCATTTGGAGACTGACCTCCAAAGTGTCGCCACCATAGCCGCGCGTCCACAAGATCAGACCATCACCGTCCCAGCCATCAGGCACTTCAACTCCATAAAGCGCATCGCCTTGCAGGCCGTCATATTTACCGAAATAAATTTGGGTACCTGGCAGTGCGGCCGGCAGAGTAACGGGAAGTTGGGCGGTAAAAACGCGATCATCATGTAAGCGGGTTACTTCCGGCGTTTGCGCGGCAGGCTGATCATCATCCCCTCCGCCACCTCCACCACTCAAACAACCGCTGAGCATAATCGCGGATAAAGCCATGGGCACAGCAGACCGGCACCAATGATGTGTTGGCAACATAAACCTCCAATGTTCTGTTCTTATGATTTTTATTATTGAGCTTGAGCCCAACGCGCTTGTTCTGCGCATGCCGAGAATAATGAAGTTTCCAGAAAAATGCCGCATCATCATCAAAATTGATATGGTCTCCCACGCGCAAGCGATTATCTGGCTGCAAAGCGGCTGGGGAGGCTCTACCAAACGCGCTGGTCAGTAGCTTGCCTATACCGCGTGGAATGGAAAATAATCATGGCCGAGGGGCTATCTGCACATTAGCGTAATGAACGTCAGCGTTAGGCCGGTTCGCGTTTCTAGGCGACTCAACCATGGGTTCCGAATGAATCCGCTCACGAATACCTCTAAAGTGCTGTTGATAGAATACTCAGGAGAAAAGTATGAACACGGTATCCAGTCGCGGCGCTCAGATTCGCACCGCATTACAGGTGAATCCTGACCTAAAAGGCACAACCGAAATCCAGCGTGAGATCGAGCGGCGCGTCGGCTTTATCAAGGCGACTGTGCAAGCCTCGCATACCCGGGCGTTAGTGCTCGGCATCAGCGGCGGTGTGGACTCAACAACTGCGGGCCGGCTGTGCCAAATGGCGGTTGAATCGCTGCGCCAGGACGGCTATGAAGCCAGCTTCCACGCCATGCGCTTGCCCTATGACGTGCAGGCGGACGAAGCGGATGCACAAATAGCGCTAGATTTCATTAAACCGGATCATTTGCGCACGGTAGACATCAAAGGCGCAGTGGATGGAATGATGGCGTGTTTTACCGAAGAGCAGGCTGAAGCCGGCAAACGTGACTTCGTCAAAGGCAACGTCAAAGCGCGCGCCCGCATGATCGCGCAATATACGCTGGCCAACTTTTTCAATGGATTGGTCGTGGGTACCGATCATGCCGCCGAGGCCGTAATGGGATTTTTCACCAAATTTGGCGACGGCGCTTGCGACTTGGCCCCGCTGACCGGGCTAACCAAAAGCCAGGTGCGGCTTATTGCGTCGGAGCTGAATGCGCCGGCGCAACTAGTACACAAGGTACCTACCGCAGATCTTGAAGAGCTAAAGCCTGGCCGCCCGGATGAAGACGCCTACGGCCTCAGCTATGAGCAAATCGATGCATTTTTGCTGGGCCAACCACTCGATGAAGAAGCCGCTAAGAAGATAATTGAGCGTTACGATGCCACAGAGCACAAGCGTCAGGTGCCTTTAGCGCCTTGAGCCACGTTCACTAACAGATGACGCCCTAGCGCGGGCGCTGAACTTCGCGCAATGGGCAGGGCGTCACCCCACCTCCTTGCACGCAAAAATGTAATCGCTTCGAAGATTATTGCCCCGCTACCCTGCCCCGTGCGGCGTGCAACTTCTTATAGCTATCGATTAGGCGCTGATGACGATCAAGACCTTCGAGCTTCATGCTGGTAGGTGCTAAGCCAAAGAAACGCACGCTACCCTCGACTGAGCCCAATACGGCGTCCATGCGCTCATCGCCAAACATGCGCCGGAAATTGACCTGGTAATCCTCCAGTTCCAACTCATCGTCCAGCAGCACCTCCAGCACCACATTCAAGGCCTGATAGAACAACCCGCGCTCGACCGTGTTGTCGTTGAACTGCAAGAAGGTTTCGACCAGTTCTCTGGCTTCTTCAAACTGCTGCAAGGCGACATAAATCAGCAGTTTCAGCTCTAGAATCGTTAACTGCCCCCAAGCGGTGTTGTCGTCAAACTCAATGCCAATCAGGGTGGTGATATCGGTGTAATCATCCAGCTCGCTTTCTTCCAAACGCTCAGCCAAAGCTTGCAGCTCGTCTTCGTCCAAGCTGTGCAGGTTCAAAATGTCAGCACGGAAAAACAACGCTTTGTTGGTGTTATCCCAAATCAGATCATCGACTGGGTAAATCTCTGAATATCCCGGCACCAGTATGCGGCAGGCGGTGGCGCCCAGGTCGTCGTACACGGCCATGTACGCTTCTTTGCCAAGGTCTGCGAGTATGCCAAACAGTGTGGCGGCTTCATCCGCGTTGGAGCTTTCGCCTTCGCCGGAAAAGTCCCATTCCACAAACTCGTAATCCGATTTGGCACTGAAGAAGCGCCACGACACCACACCGCTGGAATCGATAAAGTGCTCAACAAAGTTGTTTGGCTCGGTCACTGCCTGGCCTTCAAAGGTAGGCCTAGGCAAGTCGTTCAAGCCTTCGAAGCTCCGACCTTGCAGCAGCTCGGTAAGGCTGCGCTCCAACGCCACCTCAAAGCTGGGGTGCGCACCGAACGAGGCGAAAACACCGCCAGTACGTGGGTTCATCAAGGTCACGCACATGACCGGGAATTCACCACCCAGTGAGGCATCCTTTACCAGCACCGGAAAGCCCTGCTCTTCCAGCCCTTGAATACCGGCCAAGATACCGGGGTACTTAGCTAACACATCCTGCGGCACATCTGGCAACGCCAGTTCGCCCTCTAGAATCTCGCGTTTGACCGCACGCTCAAAGATTTCTGACAGACACTGCACTTGCGCCTCAGCCAGCGTATTGCCGGCGCTCATGCCATTGCTGAGGTAGAGGTTTTCAATCAGGTTGGACGGGAAGTACACCACCTCACCGTCTGACTGCCGCACGTAAGGCAACGAGCAGATGCCGCGCTCTATGTTCCCAGAGTTGGTGTCGTACAGATGCGAACCACGCAGCTCGCCCTCGGGGTTATAAATCGGCAGGCAGTACTCGTCGAGAATCTCCGTCGGCAACGCGTCTTTGCGGCCCGGCTGAAACCAACGTTCGTTCGGATAATGCACGAACGCGGCATCGGCGATGTCCTCGCCCCAGAACTGATCGTTATAGAAGAAGTTGCAGTTAAGGCGCTCGATAAACTCGCCCAGCGCGGAGGCTAGCGCGCCCTCTTTGGTCGCACCCTTGCCATTGGTAAAACACATTGGCGAGTGCGCATCACGGATATGCAACGACCACACGTTGGGAACAATATTGCGCCAGGAGGCGATCTCGATCTTCATGCCCAGGTCGGCGAGAATGCTCGACATGTTGGCGATGGTCTGCTCCAACGGCAAGTCCTTGCCGAGGATGTGAGTACCCTCTGCTGAGGCCGATTGGGGCATCAGCAACGCTTGCGCATCGGCATCCAGATTGTCCACTTCTTCGATTACAAACTCAGGCCCGTTCTGCACCACTTTTTTTACGGTACAGCGGTCGATAGAACGCAGAATGCCCTGGCGGTCCTTTGCAGAAATATCGGCTGGCAACTCAACCTGAATTTTAAAAATATGGTTGTAGCGGTTTTCAGGGTCAACGATGTTGTTTTGGGACAGGCGGATATTTTCAGTGGGGATATTGCGCGTGTCGCAGTACAGCTTTACGAAGTAAGCCGCACACAGCGCCGAAGACGCCAGAAAGTAGTCAAACGGCCCCGGCGCCGAACCGTCGCCTTTATAGCGAATGGGCTGGTCTGCCACCACCGTGAAGTCATCAAATTTGGCTTCAAGCCGGAGGTTGTCGAGAAAGTTGACCTTGATTTCCATGTGCGATTACCAGAGTTGCGAGCAAGACGAATTGGCCGCCATTATCCGGCTTTTGAGCGGGAAGTCATGCGCTGACTGCCACTCGAGATAGACCTCGCTCCCTAATGGGCGCCTATGTTGTCGGCAAACCCACCACCTATTCTGAACGATCGCTCAAAATTAATTTGACTGTCCTTGCGGCTACGCCTAGCATTTGATTAATTATTGAATGATCACTCAACTAGCAAGTCTGATAGCTGTAGCCGTTGGATTTTCAGAGTTCAGTTTTGCCTATACCAAAACAAACCATTTTAGGAGGCGATCACCATGGGCGCTGTCATCAATCGTAGCTTGCTGGCCACCCGGCGCTTGAGCGTCAACCTGGTCACCTACCCCGAAGGCCACCGCGTACCACGCCATAATGACCCCATGGGCGGAGGCAGCTATTACAAATTGAATCTGGTTTTGAAAAAGCCATTAGAAGGCGGGATTTTCCAGGTGGAACGGACCATTTTTTCTTTTTTCAATCGCGTGATTCTTTTCCGCCCCGATCTTTACGATCACCACGTTTCGACCATTGCTCGGGGTAAGCGCGTGCTATTGAGCTTCGCTTTTTTAGCGCCGTGGGGAGCGACCGAACAGGGTTTTTAATCCCGTGGTCCAACACCCTTCCAGGTGGTGGTGAACCAAGGTGACGAATACTCGATGCGTGAAGAAGAACATCAGCAAAAGCGTACCGAACAGATAGTCTTTTTACGCGTCTGACGGTAGGTCAACATTCACTTTTGTAAATGTTCTGTGGAAACACTGTGTAGGCAAAGCCAACAGCCACAGGCAAACGAGGTTTTTTATGACTGAACAAAGCCGCACCCCCATTATCGTTTTTGATGTAAATGAAACCCTGCTCGATATCACCACTTTAGCTCCACTGTTCTCCCGCGTCTTTGGTGATAGCACCGTTCTACGCGAGTGGTTTGCGCAGCTGATTCTTTACTCGCAAAAAATGACCCTATGAGGTCGTTACGCCCCCTTTGGCGAGTTGGCTGTAGGCACCTTACATATGCTCGGCACGATTCATGGCGTGGCTATCAAGCCGAGCGATATTGATGAGTTCAAGCAGTTAATGAGCGTGCTACCGGCGCACCCGGATGCAGCCCCGGCACTGACCACATTGCGCAAGGCTGGGTTTCGGTTGGTAACGCTGAGCAATTCGGCGAGTAGCGCCTCGCCTACGCCACTAGAGCGCGCGGGTTTGGCTGATTTTTTTGAACACAGCTTTAGTGTGGATGCGGTGAAAAAATTCAAACCCGCGCCAGAGACCTATCAGTTCGTAGCAACACAGCTAGGCGTGCCCATGGCAGATATTATCTTGGTAGCGTGCCACCTGTGGGATACCACAGGCGCGCAAGCGGCAGGTTGTCATGGCGCATTGCTGACCCGCCCACACAACGCCGTTCTGCCGCTAGCCGAATTGCCGGCGCCAGACATGGCTGATGCAAATTTAGGTGGGCTGGTTAAGCAAATCATTGATCGTTGGAAAGCCGCTTAATTGAATCAACCTAACGACGATAACCTCCTCGTTCGAGTAATAAGATAAGTATGTAAAGCCGCATTCTTCTGCGCGCAGATGGGTTCATATTCTGCTGGGCAACGCGGGGGATGGATATCGCCCGGGTATAACCGGCCACTCAACTTCGACGCCATAACACTCGACGAATGCGCGCTAGCAAAAACAGTCACTACAAAATTGTTTGTGGGCAAGCCTCAAAAAGGGGCATAAAATCGACGGAACTATTCATTCCAGTACGGGTCGTTGATGTCCAATATTTCCCAATTTGAACGCGATATAAAGAACATCGCCAAGATTGACGCCGTCCCGTTGATTTTAAGCATGGTAAAGCAGGCTACTGGGATGCGCTTTGCTACGGTTGCCAGGGTTACCGAGGCAAACTGGGTAGCCTGCGCGGTAAACGACTCAATCGACTTTGGCTTGGAACCGGGCAGTGAATTGGCGATAGACACCACTTTTTGTGACCAGATCCGCCAGAACCGCCAACCGGTCATCTTCAAGCATGCGAGTGAACATAGCATTTACGCTACGCATCCCATTCCAAAACTTTACCAACTAGAAAGCTACGTTTCTGTCCCTATCGTCAGATCAAACGGCGAGTTCTTTGGCACACTTTGCGCCATCGACAACATCCCAGCGTACTTCGATGAAGAAACCGTGCTGACGACGTTAGGGAAGGTCTGAAAAAGACTTCCTGAAAAGGTAAAATGCGTCAGCGCCATTTTCGAGACCACCGCATGAAACAGA